>Ga0307514_10001031_pt1 | contig 40175 bp, 41 predicted proteins | sample 16_EM_MG_FD_203088 | JGI IMG/M metagenome (GOLD analysis project Ga0307514, IMG submission 203088) | Populus trichocarpa ectomycorrhiza microbial communities from riparian zone in the Pacific Northwest, United States - 16_EM | ecosystem: Host-associated > Plants > Roots > Unclassified | place...
CATTTTTTTTTTGTTCCCCCCCCCCCCCCCCCCCCCCCTCTCTGTGCATGCCTCGATTGCAAGACCTGTCTTCCCCAGGTAATATGATCACATTTATACATGTAAGTTTCAATGCCAGATCCGTATATATGTATATTATATTAATTAACTATCACAATAGACAATAAGTTCAATGAAATGTTAAACGAAGACTGGCTCATGGTACAGTATGAACATGAATGTACGCAGGAATAAGTTACTAGTTGCAAAAAATAAAACGGAATATTTGCAAATAGTAAATTGGTAGTCAGCCTGGCTATGACAGACACCAAAATCCACGGGGTTTCGTCCGGTATGGCCAGGATCCGGAATGAAAAAGAATTAATAAGCAACAATGAAATACCTTATTAGATTTGGACTGTAATATTTGTGGGTTTTAGGGCAGCACATATCTTGAAACTAGCTCATATACAGCCCTTAACTGCCATATTAGGCATAAATTAGACATTGATCAAATTGGCATCCGGTATAGCCAAAATATTTGTATGGAATACAGGGTTCTGGTACTAGTGGAAACTCCAGCTGTGCCATCCGGTCCGGTACTTGGTATAAATCCGGTATATCTAGAGAGATTCTGCTGTAGAAAACCTCGCCCCTTCTCCCATCCAGCACTGCCGGGTATCCGGTAGAAGGGGGTCCGGTATAGCCAGGGCTAACTGTATATTACAAGAGATGTGCTGGCTTGCGGCTAGTATGGCGGATAGGACTATCTTTATAGTTCTTAATAGCGAAGCTCCGGTGCTTGGGGCCAGTCGGCCACTACACGGCCTTCGAGCCTTGCACTTCCACCCTGTCATCTAAGCACGAGGCATTTACCATGACTACATTCTATATTAAGCACCAAGGAGTCTATGAACACTAGCATTTGTTCGCAGTATTTTTGTGTATGTTATTGGACTAGTACCATTCGAGTTTTGGAGTTCGGCGGTAGTAGGCTTTCGTGGTACTGGTATTCTTCTGCGTATTACTCATTCTGATTTTCATCCTCTGTTTGTCGTCCTCATTATCCTCCTGTTTATTATCCTCATTCCTAGGTTTTAAGGAACTTGAGGATAACTGAAGCCTAGTATATTGTTTAAGATATACGCATCAAACCATCCATCATTTAGAGCAGGCCCTTGGATACATCGGTACAGTATCTATGATGTGTAGAAGAGATTCATTGTTTATGATGCGTGGGGGGAGTTAAAAAATGTGTACCAATCGGACTCATTCCAAGCTTCAAAACCCCGCGCATATCTACTTAAGTACTTAAAAGACATTCTGATTTAACCCGGTATTCTCCAAATTCTAAGTGTTTCTATGGGATTAATTTTCGGGAGTTTTTTGTTATAGTATTTTAGATTGGGAGGCGTCGTGCGAAAAATACAATGGGAATTACTTTATATGAAAAAGCGAAATAAAAAGCGCATTAAAAGCTTATTTCCAGTTTATTAATGCGTAAAATAAATAATCTTTTTGTAATTATCGTTGCGCGCATCTCTTGTACCATCGGGAGGTGGAAAGCCCCCCAGTTGCAAATTCGAGCACATAGGCGTCCAAACCAACGGTTACGGCATAATTAGGTGACCTCTTATTGAGGTTTAACCCAACAAAGTATCAGATTCGCAAGGAGATGCGTACGGTTTTCGCAATCGGGAGGCTGGTCACTATATCATGCGGTGACATGATGCACTGATTATCACCCGATGCTATTTCACTCACCCTGCCGGGTCATGGGGTTGAAGATGGGGAGGAATCGACTTGGAATGTTTTCTCGGGACTCGGGAATTGAAGGAAACTGTATGTCATGGTCGCAAGCAGCCGAATACAACATGACTACAACCCCCATTCATTCATTGTGAGATCAAAACAGCTACCATGAGTAGTCATAGCCACCCACTGTTTTTACACTCCGCCCCACAGGCTATCGATATACTTTTGACGGGGATACATAGCGCAAAGTCTCGCTAGCAAAGTACTGTCGCTTATAAGAAACGAAGCCCCTGGATTTGCACCTCATAAGCGAGAGCGCTTTATTTGAAGAGCCTCTAAAGTACTACTTACTGTATCCAAGTACCTGTATCTTTTGTCAACATTGAATCAGCGTTACCGGTTCTCACTAGTTCCATGTCCGATCGCGAGCGTGAACACCGCATTCTAACGACCTCAAGTCCATTCGAGCCCTTGCCCTATAGTACCTGCGGGGAAGTGGACGCCTTGTAGCCACACGTCTTTTACGACATACCCCGACGTCATTGGCCAATAGTGGGGTCCAGGCACCTGCAATATTGTCACCTAGGCACGCAGGGTGCCGCACTCCCGAAATTAAAGTGTGCCACAGCTACCCCATACAAAACTTCCTCCATGAACGGGGCGGCATTGTCTACCGCCGAGGAGTGGTCACGTGTACTTCACCGCAAGTATGTACTCTAGTATAGTACGGACTCGTAGTGAAGACACCAGCCAAACCTAGCGGGAGGGAAGCTAGAACCAAGATAGTCCTGTAAATAGACACGGAAGAACTCCGGCAGAATAGATAAAAGATTGCAAAGAAAACTGAGATAGACCCAGATCCGGAGAAAATTAGATTGGATGTATAAGGTCATCACGTCGATCAGCGTGCTACGTAGGCCTTGCTGATATCGACGGGACTCGTATGCCCGTCGCCCGGATGCTTTATTCCGGTATACTACTACACAAGCTATTATCTGGCAACCCAGTGAGAAGGATGGTAGTAGGAACGTATTATACCGACTTGCTGATAAGGGTTTCCCGGTGGAGCAAAGAGATGGATCTCTCTCGTTGAAGATCATTCTTCCAGTAGAAACTCCCCATTCGTAGATTAAAGTTGCACAACGTCAGTCGTCTGCTCAGACCTTATGCCAAGTCTCCCAATCGAATCATTCCTCCTCACGTCTCTAGCTGCTCCCCCAATATTCTTCGCCTCCTCTATATAGGGTACATATTATGACAAATGACTGCAGCTGGGTATGGTGTTTATGTGTGCTTAGCTCTTTAGCCACAAATATGTACGATGTAGTGATACTAAGCTTTGTCGGTGGATTAAATATTTGAGTACATATGTACCTGTTTGTTGTCAAGGATTTTAGGCAGCTAGCAGAAGCAGATACCTTATATATTCGTATATGGGTAGGGATGCAAGCGATTAATCGAAGTCGCCGAGAAGCGGATAGTGTACTCACTCTGAACCTTGCCAGGGAAGCCCTGTTCATTAGGTTCGCGGAGTAGGACGGAAAAGCAGAGGAACAGTCCAGCCTTATGACATCCGTTGCGAAGATGCGGGGTCAGGAGACCCTAGATATATATATAGAATTTAGATGATTTGGCCCGGGGTCTGGTGGGATACCTGACATCCAGACCAATCGACCCACTCTCTGCAGTACACACGTACACACCGCCGCAATGTCATTACCTGGATAAACAACGATTCCCGATATCGATACCATCCTTGCAAAACAGGTTTGTGGCTTGATACGGCAAGTTTTTCATGGAACCTGGCTCCTGGGATTGGTCGCATAAAGCCAGTCATCAGTAGTCAGTTGGAGACCTGGTACAAAAAATCGGAAAAAATAGGCGAGGGATCTCAGCTCAATGGTGAGGAAACTACATACTTAGTTAACCAGAGGTATTGTATGTATAGTTTTAATCAGCCACTAGGATATGTTCCAATCTTTGTCACTTCTGCGTGGCTCCCTACCAGTTTGACTAGGATAGCATTCCTAGCTGCCTTGCACTCCCGTCCCATAGCACTAACTGAGGAGGCTTGTACTTGTGGGGGCGAGATACAAATGAACGTCTTCTCTTTAGGACTGCATAGTCTCTTGTTCGCATGATCATGAACTCGTAAACAATTCATCCACATGCCTTTAGTGGGGCTATATGCAAAAGTAATGCTCCGATTATATACAAGAACGCCACTGCCGTCGCTGGAATACACAAAATGGTGGAAGCACCATTGTGGTGACACAAAGCAACTCCCGACGTCAGAAAAAATTCCCGGACTTAAAATATGCCCTCCGTCCAAGTCTTTAGGGACACACTAAACTAGTGTATAGACAAAACGGGATAAAAATTCCCCGCTCTGCCAAGGCCGAGATTTTGGCGGCTAAATGAAGGGCATCGTAGAATTTTAACTTTTGTGAAGCGGTCTGAATTGCTAAGTCGCTTTCTTCAAATATTGCAGTTGCTCTTGAAAGTTATCACTAGACGTGGTTGCTTAAGCGAGTTTTTGTGGCGCGGAACCAAGGTGTCTGTACCTGAAACTTTTAGGTAGGAAGATATCTTTCGTTGAAGCTGGCATTCGATACCTTCAAAAAACGTGTCTAAGAAGAATAACTTGGCAGTAGATGCAAAATCCACAGGAAGTCCCTACGTTTGTGCGAAAGGTGCCTCGCCTTCATACATGTACATGTACAAAGCGCAACACCGCTATCGTTGCCATTTTAAAACTCAGGTTTTACTTAGATCAGAGCAGCTGCTTATGGAGCCATAAAGCTTCGACGCTGGCATGAAATTTGGCGGAGTCATGAGTGCGCATGAATCTTCGACGGGGTAGATATATTCAGCCGCAGGTTTCAGGCTATAAGCGCCACACTGTTCAACCGTAATGCTTATGAACGAAAGATTCCAAAGCCTGGTTATTTGTTGGATGAATGTAGATTCCGTATTTCGTAGGTTATCAGCCGAAATATTGTATCACTTGAATGCGTTTTAAAGTTCCAACAAAATAGGTATTTATATCATTCCCTCAAGATTTTCCCCACGGTACATACAACACTTGGTATTCATATAGCAATTAAATTGTCGACTATCAACCATCCCCTCGACTTCTGCCTATTAGAAGGTAAAAAGGAAAAACAGAATCTAACAAAACCGTAAATGCTAACCATCCATGCAGAACATATTAAATCCTCCAGATCCTTTTTTCCCAGCGAGTAGCAAGAAAGTAAACAGCAGCAGTGCCTTTCTTACGACTTGTAGCAGTCCTTGGTCTTGGTGACGTAGACGGTCTGGGCGTAGCCTTCCTTGGTCTTGTACTCGGTCTTGACCTTGTAGACAGTGGTGGGCTTGTACTCGGTCTTGACCTTGTACTCGGTGGTGGGCTTGTACTTGTACTCGGTGGTGGGCTTGTACTCGGTCTTGACCTTGTAGACAGTCGTGGGCTTGTACTTGTACTCGGTTGTGGGCTTGTACTCGGTCTTGACCTTGTAGACAGTCGTGGGCTTGTACTTATACTCGGTGGTGGGCTTGTACTCAGTCTTGACCTTGTACTCAGTCTTGACTTTGTACTCGGTCTTGACCTTGTACTCGGTGGTAGGCTTGTACTTGTACTCGGTTGTAGGCTTGTACTCGGTCTTGACTTTGTACTCGGTCTTGACCTTGTACTCGGTGGTAGGCTTGTACTTGTACTCGGTGGTGGGCTTGTACTCGGTCTTGACCTTGTAGACAGTCGTAGGCTTGTACTTGTACTCGGTGGTAGGCTTGTACTTGTACTCGGTGGTGGGCTTGTACTCGGTCTTGACCTTGTAGACAGTCGTGGGCTTGTACTTGTACTCGGTGGTCGTGACGTACTTTGGAGAGTTAGTACTAGAAATTACATGAAGGGAATTGGAAAAATGAATACCTTCTCCTTGTAGTCCGTCTTAGTCTTGTAGACGGTCTCAGGCTTGCAGGTGTCGTATCCACCTGGGTTGGGAGCTGCAACGGCAGACTGGCTGTTTGCATTGTTAGTAAATGATAGTAAGAAATAGAAGAGAAGGAATTACATCATGGCAAAGCAGGCAGCCATGGCCAAGAGGGAAGACTTGATGACAACCATTTTGATGGAGTTTTTAGAAATTAACTGAGGATGGAATTAAGGTGATTTCGTGAAAGTTCGTGATCGTGATCGTGAAGGTGTATTAGAGTGAGGATGTATTAGCGACTGTGAGGGGAAGATGACCGATGAGGATGAGGAGGAAAAAAAAACTGGAGGATCTTGTGCTGGTTCTTATACCACAATCCGCCCCACCAGAATCATACTATTTGGGAATATCTCCGGTGGGTCTCTGCCGATACGGACAAAAAGGCTTTTTTGTCCACAGTTACTTGGCTATGCCAGCTCACAATGAGACTCAGCATGCTAATACTGATCTAGAATCGTAGTCACTATGTCTTGGAAAGTGCTCATTCCGTGGGGTAGGTTTGTATGCCGGGGGGTGAGATAGAGTACTTAGTACAACAACTGCACCCAATCACCTTGACAAGGTATGTAGTCGGTTCATCCTTCGGTAAAATACCCAGTTTAGTTACCGGAAGCAAAGTCCATGCAGAATTCCTTGGATGAGAACTCGGAACCCCGATCTAGCAAGCGTAGGCACGGGAATGTAAAAATAATTCCACCTCCGATAGGTGCTGTTTAAGCTATCCAGGAACAGCCGTTGAAAACAACTCGAGTAGCCCAACTTTGAGTACCTCCTCCGTACTGTGTTCCAGAATAGAATCAGTTGATAACAGTTTGTTGCGGCGAAGTATCGTAAAAATAATAATGGGACGTCTGGATTCATTCCTCACATAATCACATAACGGGGAATTATCGGTCGCAAGAACACCACATTGTCAGGCAGCGGGACAGAAACGGCATGATATCAATCCGCTGGCACTGACATCTACGTTAGCCTCCGCCCCCATGGCTCGCTCTGCCAAGGCCTGAATATATAATTATACCCTTGCAAGCCCGTCGCTCGTACATATGACAGGTGAGCGAATCGTGCGCACAGCCAGCACTTAGATGTCTGGCAGAACTAAAAAATGCAAGTGACTAAACTTACCTGAAAAGGTAGGCAAGCGTTCGACCTTTACCGCTCTGGATTTAAATCCCGCCATGTCTCACAGGCTGCAATGTCTGGGCACAATGCTTGCAGCAAGGCGAGTCATTATTTGTTTGTTCCCTGCTGCACTTACGGCATTCAGCCGTATCTGAATCAGCTTCATAAGTTAGTTTTAAAGTTGAACAACTCAGCTTCTGAACGAAACTGAGCATTTTCCAATCTTGTCGTAAGAAACACATTTTCCAGTCAGCTGTGGAATACCTATGGTCAGCTTTGCCACACCTTCGCGGCTATTAATATATCTTTCGGGTGATCTGCCACAGGGATTCTGTATTTGGCCATGAGTATGTGGCCAATAAGAAGGAAGGTAAGACATCAATGCAAAAGCACAAAGCCCGAATCTCTGGCAATGCGATGATGTGCATTTCCAAGGCACTGTACCCATACCGTGCAATTTCTAGCTGGAACGTATCGGGGATGTGCTTCCCCACTTGCGGTGTACTTTGGATGTTCATGTACCTTGCCGGCTGCAATGTTGTCACTGGCGCTGGATCCACTCTGCAAAGGCCTCAAAAATCAATTATTGTTGAGGGAACACACGCTGTGGGACCTCCAAAGATTTGCACACTGCAGCATCATCCATTATTCGCTCGTAATTCTTTTAATTTCAATATCGAGCCACTAGCGTTAGCTAGAAATTCGGGGAACATTTACCCACACATATACACAGCCTAAAACTTTTATAATTGTATTAATAAAGGCATATATCGTCAAGAATGCCCTGTAATGATTTTATGTAGGGCTTGGAGTGGAGTTTTAATGTCGGTGCCTACCTGGCGAACACAGAGAGGTCCGCCCTCCAAAGCATCTCATGCTACTACCTCTCCAAGCGCAGGTACCGAAGAAGTATGTACGATAATTTTCTGACCAAGTACCTTGCCTACAGGCATTCAACCTTAAAATCCACTTTATTTTCTGACAATTAATTAATCTTCAATCAGCCTTACGCCGTAAGCGCACTTCCGTGCGTTTTCGCATTCGAGACGAATGACCACGATTATGAAGTGGCTAGTGGCCTGACATGCCTAGAACTGTGCCGACCAACCGAAAGCCATTTCCCCGCTCTTTTCCCTCGCAGGAAGCTTCCATTGATATCCGGTGCATTCCGTGGACTTCCACATTGGAACCCTGTTGGCAAACTACTTTGTTCAACCAGCGATCGACTCGCACAATGTCTGAACAAAGGAAATGCATGTTCACCACGATAGGTTGGTATCCAGTGGTGCATGGGTGCTGTGGCGTCATGTGTCGCTTTGATGTTTTCCATTACCATTGCGTGCTTCTCACCTTCTGCATCCTGCAGCAAGCCAGTTCTATGATCACGCCAACAAGCAACCTTAATGTTGGCTGCTGTCGCCACAGAAGTCAATCAACTTCGAGTTGTGAGTTCAGAGAACCTCAATGACCGGTGTTCCAGAAACGCAACGATTGGTGATCGAGTGAGACAGAATGCAATAGCTGGATTCTCCAATGAATTTCATTCTGGGCTGCTTTGTCCTCCCCGAGCCGTCCACCAAATGATTCTGAGTCGGCATACTATTGCAGACAGCTGAATGAACTCCCTGCACAACCCAACAAGCGCGTATCTTGATCTGCGTTTTGTGCATGGTGTATCTGACACTCAGCCAACACTACAACAATAGAGACAACACTGGTCTCTGCAATGTATCCTTTATTCATCCATCGCACCGCATATCTTTTTCTCGCTTGTAAGGCTTGCCTATCACCACCAAGCACGATAAACAGAAGCGACTCCAATCAGCTCACAATTTCGATAACGGCTCTTTCCATTTCTCTGTGCGATTGCCCTAGCGATAAAAATCTATTTACACTTTGTGTAGATCTCTGCCCACCGGCTTCTGCGGGTGCCACCGCTGATAGGAATATTTTCGCGTAAATAAACCACTCAAACTATCGCACATATCATCCCATTCATCACAGGCTAGACCGACTATACCGACTGGTGAATTAAACAATAATATGTGGCTAGTATATAGAATATATGCAATGCCGATCCGATCCCGTCAATGGGGGAAAGACATTTTTTACGTGGCCAAAGGCACGGGATTTCCTAAATGGATATACTGACGCGCAACAACGGGCAAACACCTCACACTTTGATTCAAAAAAAAGAAAGGCTTGTATGAGGCAACTCCCCCGTTGGGCTAGTCACCCCGTGCCGTGCCAAAATCCAGCGAACCACAGCAACTGCCACGCGGCCGCCAACCATATCAGGTTTCTTATAAGTCAATGCTGCGCGCTCGCAGATCGCTATTTGGTTCAGGAACCACTCATCGCCGTTAGAGGTATCAGCGTTCGTATTCCAGCGTGGTAATTGGTAGAGAGTGGGGCGGGACGAATGCCCGTATGTACCACATGCAGTAGCTCAAAAAAAAAAAAACCTACACACGTCATGGATCATCACCCACGATTAGGTCTAGGTCATAAAGCGAGCTTACAACAAGCATTAACACACTTTCTCACCGCGACTGTACACAGCAATTGCAAAGTCGCCCCCAAAATCATTTCTGCATAAATGTACAAGAAAGTGGGAAACAAAATGCATTGCATACCCGCGGGGGCCAGCCAGAAATGTACCGAATAGTCTAACTCTTTCAGTTGTGTCCACTTGTGCTGCTGCCGCTCTAAATCCACAAATCGCAACAGAGAAGAAATCACTATGCCCAACTTCGGACTAAACCCATGAAGAAGCATATACGTTTCCTTCGCTTTAGGCGGTATGTACCACGTCTAATAGCTTCAAGACTCCGCTTTCGCGCTCTCGGCCGTCATGTAGGGAGATGGAGTGTTGGGATCGCCCTAGGCAACGAGCAGATCTCTCAGTGGTTAGAGTGCAATTCGACTTGCCGTGGCGCCAATGAAAACGAGCAGATCTCTCAGTGGTTAGAGTGCAATTCGACTTGCCGTGGCGCCAATGAAAACTCAGTCCGAATTCTCGCAAAGTTCGATGTCTCGGGGTGGGCTGACGTACCCGGGGTAGGCTGACGTACCCGGGGCTTTCCCGAGCCGCATGTCTTTGGAGGAGCGGTTGTGACAGTTATCAAATTTTACCTGTTGCTCCGGATCCTAGACTATTTGGGACTTTGGGCCAACTTGGATCCTTCGCTGACCAGTAACGATGAGACGGCAGAGCTTTGCGGAGGACAGATATGTACCTTTGCTCGTTGAAGGTGGTTCTCCGGTCCGCAACCACTAGCCTGCTTCATGCCTACCTCTCCATTCTCCCAACTATCGTAATCAGAACTCTCGCTGGTCTCTTCCTTCTCCTCCTCCGGCGGCATCCACCGCAGAGTCGCAACTAGCTCATTCTTCCTCGAAATCCTACAGTAGAGGATTTGGCGGGGAGAAATGGGAAACCTTGGGTTTGCTGTGGGGTCTATACCCAAAGCATTCTGTGAGACTTGGGGTATTGTGGGCAAGCGATACCACCCTGAACCCCACCTGGTGCGTCGATGATACGTGCCTAATACATTACAAACTATACACATATTTAGGAGATAAGGTCTTAAGGAAGAATAGCTGGGGCGAGTATACCGTAGAGTTCCTTTAGCGTACTTCAATTGGGTAGCAGACGTTACTTTTTGTTGACTTTGGTCAAAGAGAGCCAGTGATTACTTTCAGAAGCCCTCAGCTCAATGTATTTGGTGGACAGAATCTTTTCGTTTGGTCGTGATTTACGTTCCGAATCTAGATTCTCTCCGGTTAACTTTTTCATAAAGCGAGCGTCTTATCTGGGGAGCCCCACTGTAGAGTATTATCTGTACAAACAAATAACCGCTGGGAAATTGGAGTTTGAGTGTGTTTGAGTGCTTTTGATATCACTCGGTTTTCATATCAGTATATATAGCGGCGCTCTAAGATCCTTAGGTCCTAGTGAGCCGTATGTGAATCCAGTATGGATTACCGACGGAAGAGCCTTTTTCCTTGCTTTGCATATACTTTATTGCCGGTTCTTGAGAGTCCGGACTCTTGAGCGAACCTTGATTATAACCATAACCTTCAAAAGACAATAAAATTTGTTTAAACAACTCTGACCAATTGGAAGAACCCTGTTTATGCACCGCTTCCACCGCTATAAAAGGCTGCCGGCTAGAACGCCGGGAGGCCCTCCACTTCCCATTTATCACCCTGTGTATCATCTGGCTCTGCTTTAAGTTGCTGCTGATAGTGGGCTTGCCCGAATGGATATTGCTACTATTTGAATTTGTAGTACTCAGCTGGGGTATTTGCTGCCGCATGTGATCGGATACAGCAGGCTGACTTCACGTATGGCAATATTGGCCGAAGCTACCAAGCTCGGTATTTTGGTGTCTGTGACACTAATAAGCTGCGGAAGCAGAATATCGGCGGAATAGTAGCAATCTATGCAGTACACCAGCCATGCCGGAGGAATGCCACATGGTGCTTTCGCCGAACATTCTCACGACGTCAGCAATGCCTGCTCTCGAGTAACTAATCCACTATACTCCCACAAATATAGTAGTTACACACATATCCACTGTTGCATGGGCATGGTTGGGTCATGCCTAACAAGGCGGGAGATGGGACGAGCTGTTTGGAAGCCTTTAAGGTGTTGCCTTGCCCAAGAAAGTGACTTATATCCGAGGGAGTACGACATCTAATATTCGTAAAGTTCGTAGGTTTAGGTTGAAAGGATACAAAGTAATACGGATTAAGGTACATAGCTACCTACGTTGCAATATCAGCTCCGAAATGAAAGGCAGGCTGAGTGCACGTTCTGAAAACTGCAATTCTGCAGCATGACCCGAATCAATATCCTCTAACGCCCTACTATTGTGGGGTAACCCTTGTGTCCACAACCATGGTACCATGGTACTACTTCATACAACCCTGGGAAGACACGAACCGCATTAATGGCTATATATTTCTCGCCTTTGTGGTTCGCACATTCTTTCACCTTCTAGTGTAAATAAAATCGAACAAAAGCAATGAGAAGTCATTAAAACTAGCGAATTTAGGACTATCGTATTGATTTGTGTTACACGACTCATTAGAATTGCGTCGTGAAAAACACTCAACTAAAGTATACAATCTAATCATAAATGGTACGTGAGTGTACACCTGCTTCTAGAATATAAATAACATGAATTATCCTCAATTCTTGTCCCTGGATTCAGTGAGGGATATACTGCAATATGCGCATGCACGTTGTGAGTTTCTGGGGTGCTCTCGCCTCGCTAATTATAAGCGCTGAGTGCTTTTAGAGATACTGCGTTACACATTGTATGCAAGGATGGAGGATTATCGTACAAATACAGCCCCAGGTATTTAATATCCGGCATGAAGATGTTTTGCATATGCAGGAACTTTTTTCTGTATCTCATGCCTAGCCTGTAATAAACTTCGTCTAACCAACCTTAATGGAGTCAGGACGAGAGATGACTCTTTATTGCAAATCGGCCAGCTTTGCGGTCAAAGAGATGACTTGGCCATGGCTAAATGGAAGCACCACTACGAAATTAAAGGTACGGTTAATCCGAATCCAGATTCATCCTCAGAAAGCTATTGCAACTTTGAAGTTAGTTGGTCATGGCCATACCACATGCTTATTAAAGCTCTTACCAACCTTGCGAATCCAGTGGGCAACATTCTCAAAGCACTCCATTTCATATACTTGCAGTCTTCTCCATTAGCACAAATACCCTACTGCTTCCTCACATCTTGGGTTACTTTATATGATGATTGCATCTGTCTATCGAGGCTACAAGGCCATATATCCAGTCTCACATATGTCTATCCGTACCAAGTCTTCTATCTTTATCCTGCTGAGCCTCGTAAGCCCCTATCCGTAAGCTTCAGTCTCACAGAGGCTGAGGCCGAGTTCCATTAGTCCGTAGTTTATCAATCCGTATCACCGTATCATGATGATGTCAGTCTCATGGAGGCTGAGGCTGATGTCGTAGGTATACATGCAACATCTTGAGGCCTTTTTTGAGGAGAGCGTACAAAAAGAAAATGTAAAATGATGCTGTTTTGCACTATAATTTTGTTGTGAGATCGGCGTTCGCAGGTGGTCACTCACTTTCTTACCGCGACTGTATTCCTTTGGGCTACTATTTGTCGGGCCTATCAAGCATCTTATCTATAATCACTCAACGAGGGGTCTAATCCAAAGCTAGGAAAATGTTGGTCAGGGCGGGGCAATTAGGCCAGGCCTCCCCAGTACCAAAACCACAAACTCTGTCGATTTCGTAGCACCCCAACTGTCTCAGAAATTGTTCTCAGCTCGCCAACACGGGTTCTCATGCCTTGATTGTGTAGCCAGCGACACTTCAACTAGACACACCATCCTCTTCAGCTGCGGGCACTGCTGAAAACCTTTACAGCACACTAATAATGGCCAAGGATCTTAGGTGGCCGCTATACTGTTACGTGGGTCAATGGCATAAATAAGCTGAGGTTTATAGCTTCACTTTAATGTATTGTAGATGTATTGTGTTGTAGATGTACTCTCCAGTCCTCGTCACTGTAGAGATAGCGGTACATTATAGACGTTGTCCCGATCGCAGACACGGGTCCCATAATCGTTATTTTGTGTTGTAAAATTTGCCAGCACCTCGGGAATAATTTATAAATGCTGAGGAATTATAGGGCGACGAGGAGCGTTGATTCACGGTGAAGTCTGCATTTTTATGATGCGGCTCCTAAAACAATCCACACAAAAGGTTGCGCTCAAGGCGGCGTGAAGGGTTTATTGAAATCACGAAACCTGGGGCGCCTGTTTTAGTCATCACAAACCAGTGTTTCTCGTTGCTATTGAAACTCTGCCACTGTTGGTGTTCGGCTACATTAGTGTGATAGAGAGGCGGTGAAGAGTCTGGCTGCCATATTGATGTGGAATTCTAAAGTACTGTGAATTCAGACAAGCGCTCATATGAGACTTTGTTTCTCCGCTTGGTATGTTGTATGATCCCGAGGTAAACCCCCTTCATTATCCTATCCGTCAGTAAATAGCCTCTTTCCGTGCATCACAGCGTGGGGGTACATCGGAACTAACAGTTCGTTTTGAACTGATGTCTTATTAGGGTTAGGGATATCCATCCAGCCCGGAACTGCTAGCTGCTTGCATGGTATAACGGGTATCAATTAACCGCGACTCTGAGGTCGCGCGCTTTACCTGTACGAACATCCGTAGTGCTGTAGGAGTAAAAATACAGATTTCCCCTACAGAGTCGCTGGAGAGGCGTAAGGTGTCAAAGACGAAGGCACGTATCTGGAAATCGGGAGTATCCGGGACATTTCAAAATTAGAAGAGGAGTTTCTTCAGGGAATGGTCCGTGTATCTTGCCTCATCCTTAACTTTCGTCCACGCAATTTAGGCATCTTCGCCGAAGGAACTGTAGCCTGTGGATAATTTTACACGATCTATTGACATTTCCAAACCCAGGAACTGTGTATTGCGACTCGGGATTCTTCCTCATTCATTAGCTTTCTCGGAAGGCCTGTTACCAGCATCCATAGTCCAGAACTCCACGTAATTGGATTATCAAACTTCAGGCTGTCTGGGAATACTATGGTGTGGCTGATGATGGTAGAATGAGTGATTCGTGTGAAACATCACTTGGATGGCTCATTGGAGTTGCGGTGGTACCGGCAGATGAGGTTCCTATGGTACCTTCATTGATACTATTGGTAAGGTTGTAACATGAAGTATATCTGTCTACCTAGCGACTGGACGAGTCTGATGTGGTTCGGTATGTCGCCGCTGTCCGCAATTTGCCGCTTTGGTGCTGGCAGGTATAAGCGTCCACAGATTTGTCGTTTCCTAAGCCGTTGAAGAACCCGTATTATATTCCAACAGAGGTAATATGATAAAGTCGGGCTCGTTTCGGAGGTGGGTTGTTAGTGGTATTGGAACGACTAACACTAACAAGGGGCAACGACGAGTAGTGCAGATGACCGAGGCAGCTCTAGGTATCTTAGGGAACGGCAATGTGAAAGATAAAAGGAGTATGGAGAAACAAGTGGAACCTAATGGCGTCGAAAAGTTCGTTGGTTAAGTGATGTGTTGTCGTTAGGTCTCACAGTTTGATTAGGGCTTGACGTCATGCTCCCTCAATAAGTTCCACATAGGTATACCGGAGGGTACTTAAGTAGTCTCGGAACCCTGTAGTTTCGGAACAATGTACCACGCTCCAAGACTACATAGAGAGCGAGGGGAGCTCGATGGTATATACGGCTGCATAAACAAACTATGGCAAAATGAACGTTAGAGCGTACGTCTATGTAAGATTCGTTTCATCATCTAAAACACACCATCCTCGAGATATTTAGAATGTTAGAATCCATAAATGGCCAAAGGAACAATAGATCGCCATGCTATACCTGCCAATGAGAAATACAATTTTTTTTTAGTGCTTGTTTCATATGCATCTGTAAGCACCCTCATCCTTATTTTTTACTGGCGGTTTCTGTAACCAATCAAGGAGTTATACGTTCCTTCAGGCAGAGCCAACATACAAGCATATAGAAGTGATGCGTTTCACCCGGAATTAATTCATTATAGAAAAAGATCCGGTAGAATTTCGATGAGAATGCCCGAGTTCGCACCGTGACAGCAGAAACAATGGTTACTGCACTCCGCGGAGGTTTTGCTCTGCCTTGTGTCTGAAGCGATCGAATGACTTTAAGTTTCAACAGATCTGGAAGATGACCGAGAATAAACCTTTAATTGTTTCTAGTTGACCGCAAAGCTGGTATCGCCCTTGTTTACCAAATCCTACCCGTACATGCAACATGTCCCCATTTTTCAAGGAAGGGTTCCAAAGGAATATTGGAGTATCCGGTGACATCGCAAGCCGGGTCCAATTTGAAGTGCTCGAGGAATGCAACAAAACTACAGGCTAAGCTAGCATCCTGTGAACTTCCGCCAAATACTATAAGAACGACTGCATTATTTGCCATGTCGTGAAATACCATTGTCAATGAAGCCCAGAAGTGATGGGAATCCTCGTGTCACACTTTGGATGTTGAAATGAGACAAGTATATACTAGTGGAGTACGTTTTATAGTGTCTGGAGGCCCTCTAAATTCTATATCTGGGAAGGGTACTCTCATATTACCGTCCTAGACCCCCAGATCCTAAAAATCATTTCTTGTTGCGGTTTATTGTCATCGAGTACCCTGGCGCTAGGCCCAGCTTACGGGAAGTACTTCACCAAGTACCTGTAGCGGTAATGAGGTGTAACAGTACTAATGGGTGGTAAGAATCGGCGGGAAGAGTGATGAGACCTGGGCATGGATTATGATTTGGATTTGGATTGTTTAATGGAAGAGGCTTGATAGAGGTGAGATGAGACGAGGGAAGGTGAAAAGATGCGGGAGAAGAGATTAAAAAGGGGAAGCATGAGGTGTGTCGATGGAAATCAGAACGAGTGACGGGAGGTGCTCCTGCACACGCACCGCGATAACAAACCCTACTAATAGAAAGTCCGCTACTGCGCACCGCGCTCATGGATCTGCTCTCGTCCCCAGAATTTTCGTCGCTCGCAAGCTGACAGCTGGTTTATCGTGGACCATCTGCCGTATCTTTGTTGCATATATGGACCGCCTCCCTGATGTACGGCTTATGGGCTTCAGCTGGGCTGATGGGGATCATAATCTCACGATGATGATGGTCGTTCCAGACTCAGCTGGAAATGCCAGCTGAGTGCGCATGCATGCGTACAAGGCATACTTTGAGCGCCGTATATAAGGTCACACGAACTCCTGTAGTTTAGAATATACAAGGCTTCTAGCAATCAGTATTTCAACATTCTTTCGCAAGAAGACTGCGAGTGATGAGAAATAGAACAGGTGAATACTGCTAAGCGCGATCTTACCGACTCGAATTCCTGGAGAGCCATGTATAGCAAAGCGAGAGCTGATCTTGGTCTATTCATTCCTCGAGAAGCACATCGCTCAGCTTGGGAGTCATTTGCCACTGGCAGTATGCACCTCTTCATGATTTTTGAAATACCACCGCAGTTGCCTAATCTCCCGTATTTCGTGAACTAAAGTGAAGGGCGGATACGAAATGTGGAGAGAAACGAACGAATATACTTCTAAGTCATGCATAATCAATCCATCCAATAATATCAATCCCCCATCTCGCGCTCGCTATCCACCAGGAGGGCAATCTAGAGTTTTTGCTAACGGAACTACCTAGTCCTTTTATCTTTGGGAAATGCTCAAGCAACAGTAGAAAATACTTGGCCCAACTCTAGGTCCCACCGCCACATCACCGCCACATAAACACCGCCACACACAAAGAGCCGCACCACCAACCGCAGCCGACAATTTCCTTCCATCCTTCCGTCGTCTCCTCATCACCGCCACCACCATCATTCCACAACCCACCGCAGAAATGGTCGCCCAATTCACCATTTTTGGCCGCCAAGTCGGTTCGCATGTCGTACCTCTCCCCTCTCCCACTGTCATCGCACCGTGCTAACCTTCCAGCTCGCAATGCTCACCCTCGGCACCACCTTCGCCGGCTCGTACCTCGCGCTCAGCGGCGGCGAGAAGCCAGCTGCCCCACCGATTAAGGCGTCTTCGGACGATGAGGAGAAGTTTATCAGGTAGGGCCCGAACCGAGGGGAGGAGGAAGGGGGCTGACAGGAGGAGTAGGGATTTCATCGCAAATGCGGAGAAGGAGGGGAAGATCGGTGCTAAGCACTAAGCTGGAATCAATGTTGTACAGTGTGTTATAGACATGTGGAATTGAATGCTGTTCTGCAATGGATTGTATTTCGTGCCCAAGGAAGGAGAGCTATTGGGCTTCGGACGCTTCCAAAATGTGACGCTTATTGATTTCTTGACGAGGCTGGTGTGACGTCTTCTTTTCGAGCTAACTTTCCGGAGTCAGTGGCATGAAATATCCATGGGGGGCAGAAGGCTTGAAATAGTGGGAATAAACCGGGAGGTTTGGGTACTCTAAGGATTGAGTGCGGAGATCTTTTGGACCAATTGGCCTAATTGGTTGGCTCCAGCACAGCAGACTAAGAAAGCTGACTAGCTCTCGAGGTTAAGCGGCAGGAGCTCTCAACTGAGTGATCTCTGACAGCCCCGTCTTCTCCGGCTCCCGAATGTGACTCCGACCCTTACGGAAGCCGGTAGCAAAGGACGTCGAACTAAGATTGTGATAGGAGATTTATTTTGCTTGCCGTACAAGATTACGTGACATCGTGACGTCCGATGCTCAGTACTCCCGCACGTTCTCATCGGAAGAAACAATATCTTAATGCCCCTGTGGACTTGCAATTGTATACGCATACTGTCCTCCTGCCCCCACCTTTGCTCTCACTGATATCTAGACTGGTTAGTACTCGGCTTGAGAGGTATGGTTCGTATCAGGGGAGTATATCAATCACCACCTGCGACTATTTCGAAATCCTACACCAGCACTCACAAAGTAGGCACTAACCTCCGCCTCACAAAAAACCGTAAAGTAGAAACATTAAACTTAAACTTATGATATTCTTTGGCAGCCTGCACCCCAATCCACAGTTATCAATGTTACATCTATGTACTCTACTGTACTCTATCACTTTACACCCCCCTCCCCACCTACGCCTTCTTACCATCAAGGATTCTAAACAGATGCGCCTCTGTACCATCGTCAGCGTAGTCATCGTCATCGTCAGGGGTGACTTACCAGTGCTAAAAACCCACTCATCTAGACTCGCTACCTTATCATCACAGAATATCAAGTACAAATACTTCAAAGTTTCGGCTGTATCTCATTAGCTATCTATCCCTTCACGAGAGATTTTCACTCACCTCCCCAAAAGCTCTCTGCCTTATCACTTTGATTATCTGCCCCCGGCTCCTTCGTAACATCCTTGACCTCAGCATACCCATGCTTTGCCTTCGCTGCGCGCACATACGCAGTGTACGCATCCCACGCCCAGTCCTGATACTTCTTCTCTCCCGTGATACGGTACGCATAGAAGTAGCTCTCTACTGTTTCTGGCCTCAGCATCCAGCGCGCATCGATCACCCACCACCCCGTCTTATCCCGTTGCATTTGATGCCACTCCGTGTCTGCCGTGAACGCAGAAATCTTCCCCGCTGGGTCCCACTGCCAGTACTCGGGTCCGATGCGGGTAGTGGTGGCCTCGTACGTACGGCGACACGTCTCCACAAGTTCCTTCCCGAGAGCTACGATGTCCGGACGCTTCAGGTAGGTGCCGCCAAGCATCATGTTGCCACCGGAGAAACATGCGAGATGACCCATTTCGTTCACTATCCAATCGTTGCGGTATTGGTGTAGGAAGAGTGGTGCGTTTGGGTAGGAGGAGGGACGGGAGTTCACGGTGCCGCGGAAGAGGAGGTGGTCGCGGGTGGATTCGACGGCTTGGATCCAGCGGTCGCGGTATTTAGTTGAGTGCTCATCCGCGGGTGAGAGGATGTGTGCTTTTATAAGGTACTACGGAGGTTAGTGGTGGTGGGAGAGGAGGAGAGGGGTTGTAACCTCGTAGTAGCTGGGGTGATAGTGAGTTAGCTTAGCTCTGGAGGAAGAGGAGTAGTTCTTACGAATCGTGGCCTGCACCCCAGCTTCGTTGCTTGTCGAAAGGTGTCCCCGTCATTATGTCCCACGGTGCACTGTTGGCATGTTAGATCGCTGCTTCGCTCACGAGGCGGAGGAAGCATACTCGATCAGACCCGGCCACTCCTCCATCCATCTATCCAATCCATCAGCATCAGTATCGTTTTAGCGGAATGATATTCAGCACGAACTTATTGTAAACTAGCGGGCTAATTGCGATGGGAACTGTCAGTAATATCCCCTGCGGGAGAGGTTGAGGGTAATGGTTGATTGGTAACCGCTCAGTCCATGGATAATGGAATCCAGACGAGTTCCGAGTGACTACTCATGCCGCACCCCCGGAATCATCTCACTCACCTCCACGCCTTCGTCGCATTCGCCAAATAAACCGGATCCTCCGTCAGCCTCGACAACCCATAATTCTCCAACCAATTACTCCCCGCCCTCGCCGGCCCAATCGTTGCATGATTGTAGTCAGGATATGGTCTCTCCCCTTCGATCTCTCTGCACCCAACGCCCTCCGAGAAATTAATCCTCGGCCATATCATCCCCGTAGGACTATCAAACCCAGGCGCCAATTTATCCGCCAAAAACACCGCTTGTTTAAGTAATGCGTCACGGGCTTCTTTCGACACCGGCTTTGATAGCGGCGTGAAACCCGCATCGAGCAGATCCACCGTCGACACCAACGCACCCAGGTATCGAATTGTAGTTTCGAACGGGTCCACCAGGTCAATTGCATGACTGAAATTCAGTGTGTTAATCGCGTAATCAAGTTCCTGCAACAAACATCATCAGCCCCTATCCCCAGTATCCCCGAGAGGTGAAAGCACAAGCATAAACTCCTTTTCCAGCCCCATGACCAGCGTCGTCGTCAACGTATCCATCAGTGTAGCCGCCCACCCGTTCCTACTAGTACTGTTCCCGCCCGAGATCGGTCGCACTTCATCCATCCCCCACGCCGCCTCGCGGTATTTCCAGAACGTGTCCTTCATGGTCTCTTTCACCCGTGCAGCCTTGCCCGGGTCTGCAGCTATCACGCCACGCCGTCGGAAATCGAATTGTACACGTGGACGAGAGGGCGTGAGGTTGAAGAGACTGTCGCTGTCGAAGGAGTGTGGGAGGATAAGGTAGAAGACGAAGAGTGCGAAAACGGATCCAAGCCCGACGATGCGTAGTCGCGAGGACGGGCGTGAGAAGGTGCGGCCGGAGCCCATTGTTGCGTGAGGTTTAGGATGTGGAGCGTGCACCGCGCGGCATCAAGGTAAGGGGTGAACTCGAGGAGAGGCGTGTCAATTGCAGGTTGTAAGTAGTGACTGCAGTAGGTGTTGTTGTCGAGCTTCTCCTATCGCAATCGTCAGCTAAAGCCTCACACGGCACTTGCCGTCGGCTGAGGAATACTACATTCATTGGTAACCTTATGTTGGCCCCGGCATAGGCCGAACTGCTGCTTAGCAATTTTAATGTTTACAATAAATTAGAGAACAGGAATTTGTGTATGTATTTGGAATTGAATTGTGGGGCCTCAATGAAAACTGTGAACCCGGGTGCGTTCGGAGTTTTTCCTAGTTCAAAACTCCATTTCGATGGTCCGCATAATACAGGCCCTTGCATATCTATATCTAAAGTAAGCCACCACAGCAGTCCCACGATAGTAGGGCAGGTTATCTACATATATATATGTTCGTGTAATGTCGGAATTTCAATATCATCTGTAACACTGTCTGGACGCGGAGTTGTGTTTATATGGTGGGGTATCTGTTGCTTTTATCTGTGATAATAATGAATAATGCTTCATTCTATCCCTTCCAATCCAGTACCGGTCCTAAATCCCATATTCCAAGCCTAATCCCACAAGTACCAGCTTCAATGAATGAAAGAAAGACTACACACAATCCCTCCCCTAATATCGTTTATTCAGGGATCTCCCTAACCACCTTATTGATAGCCTTCGCAACGTAGTCGACATTATTCGTATTAAGACCCGCCTATTCACCCAATTAGCCACCCACGATATATATCTTCAGACAGAATATCCCCACCATCGATATCCGACCATTCTTGGTCATATAGATATGCGCATCTTCCCTCAGCTTCAACACCTGTTTCTCCGTGAGACCCGTGAATGAGAACATCCCGATCTGCTTGATGACGTGGCTCCAATCTCCCGGGGTACCTAGCTCCTTCAACTTTGCAACCAGCGCGTGCCTCATGTCGATGATCCTTCCCGCCATAGTCTGCAGATTCTCCTTCCACTCCGCAAATAGTTCCGGATTGTTCAGCACGGCATCCGCAATCCTTGCACCGTACGCAGGCGGATTCGAAATCTCGCTTCGTTGTACGATGGCGAGCTGGCTGCCGATGCGCGTGGTCGCGTCGGCCGGTGCAGATGGCGGGGATACGAAATGGAATACCCCTGCGCGCTCACCGTAAAGGCCTAGGTTCTTGGAGAAGCTTTGCGCGATACACAGCTCGAACCCCTGCGCTACGAAGTATCGTACGGCCCAGGCGTCGTTGTCGAGTGATCCGCTGGCGAACCCTTGGTATGCGCAGTCGAAGAAGGGGAAGAGCTGCTTTTCCTTCATGATTTCAGCGATCTTGGTCCATTGCTCACGCGTTGGGTCAACACCGGTAGGGTTGTGTGCGCATGCGTGGAGGAGGATGATGCTGCCCGAGGGAGCGTTGCGGAGGGAGGAAGTGAAGCCGTCGAAGTCGAGTCCTCGTGTAGCGGGGTAGTAGTAAGGGTATTGCGTGGTCGGCAGCGAGACGTTGTCGAAGATTTGCTTGTGGTTGGCCCAGGTGGGGTTGGAGAGGTAGACGGCCTGGTTTTGGGGACGCGGGTAGAATTTGGCGAGGAAGCGACCGCCGGTGTGGACGGCGCCGGTGCCGGAGATGGTCTGGACGGAAGAGACCTGGGTGGGGTGTTAGGTGGAGTCAATCGCAGGAAGGGGGAGGGGAGAGCATACCCGCTTCTCTGCCAGTGCCGGGCTATCGGCACCAAGTATTAATCGTGCTGCGGCTGATGTGAAGCCTTGTAGCCCTGCGATGGGAAGGTATTCGTGGTTGAGCTCTGGGTCGTCACGGAGAATTGCGTCGGCCTAATAGCTCGCCGAGTCAGCCCCGCGCCCTAGCAGAGGTGTGAGCAACCGCACCTTCTTGACGACCGGCAGAACCCAGGGCTTTGCATTATCGTCGCGATACGCGCCAACACCAAGATCAACTTTCCTGTCAAAGGTGTCGGCTTTGTACGCGGCAATAAGAGAGAACAGCGGATCTGCAGGAGCTAGCGGAAGAGCGGCAAAGGCGGAGGGTGACATGGCTGTCGAGAGGTGTTGTTGGACGGAGGCGAGACGAGCTATTGGAGAAGACGGTGTAAGAGGTGGTGGAGGTTGTCGTTGGTTTGACATTTGGCGTGGGCCGTGGTGGGGTTATGTATGCCGTGTACTTTTTCTATTTTTGCTTTTCGCGCTCTGCGGGCCGTGATTGTCTGAGGCTGTCATTACCTCCTCATACTCGCATCATGAACCAATAACACCTGCACTTACCGCTTTCCCCTAATGCAAGTCCGTGGATCAAGACGTTGATTGCCTAATGTGATTTGTCCGAGGTGGGGGAAGTGCTAGAGCTATAGGGAATGTTGGTCGTGATTGTGCGATATCATGCGATTCTAAGAAGACGTGTATGTGCTGAAGATATCTCTGAATGTAAGAAAACTCGTCCGAGAGCTCTCCATATAAGGTCGCCATTGCCCACGATGCCGACCGACCGACAGCCGACTGACATCTGATCAACAGACTATGGGTTTAGCGCCTCTGTGTGACGACGACGACAACAACAACTCAAAAGATAGAAATTCCTCAGCGCCGCAACTGCAGTCGAATGGTTGGAACTGAAGATGCCGCACTGCAGTTCTGCCGTGTTTCTAGAACATGTCTGGCGCAGGCACCGATCGGTCTCTTATCTATCGCTAGCCAAGGGAAGCCCCAGATACCAATCGATAGGAACACATTCACATGAACCTGATAGGGCACCGACAGATAGAGTACAAACACCTGCAGCTAACATGTGAATTTATCCAGCCAGCAAGTATATGCCGCATGTCAGTCGTGCCAACCTATGTGAGGATCAAGCGCCGCTCAAAAACACAACAGCGAGAGATATCTCCTTATCCAGTCGACTACTGTAGAGTACAGCAAGACACCAAAAACTCATGCATCCGGCTACTCTTTCTGCGTCTGAGTCTGGTGAAACAACACTCGGCCGCACAATGTTCCGGAAAACACCAACATAAATACAGCTGCTCACAAAAGACGGGGGGAGACAAAGCCATGAGAACACGTATGCAATGTGATGCCAAGTCGCTTTAAACAGCTATACACCTGGCTTCGCTCACTCATAGAACCCTGTCCCAAATATGCTCGTCACGCAAAGGGGATAGTGGTCCGAACCTGCTCTCGTGCCCCAAGGTTTCGTCGGTCGGCAAGCTCGGTCCTAAAACGCTTTGAAGAGACAGACGCTGGTTTATGAGTGCAGCCCGAACCATTCATTCTCCAATGAAACTTTTCTCGTTCCCAGACTGTTTCGCTCGTATGGACTTATCTCGTACCTAGATTTCGCAGTCTAGGAACGAGACAATGTATAGGCCTGGCCGGCGAGGCAATTGTGAAACCACATCGCACCTCACGATTTTCATAATCCAAATAAATCCGCAGAAAAATCCAACAAGATACAACATTGTGCTACCCAGGCCAAATGATATCCGATGCAGCAATAGGAAGAAACTGAAGCAGTTCTGAATTGTCCACCTGCTTCTAAAAGATGACCCGCCACCCAATACACGTTTTATATATAGAACCCACATATAAGCCATTCCACATCCTAGCAGTGCATCCTAATTGCTTGATCTTTGATCAGCATCCGAGCGAACTTCTGAATCGCTACCTCCAGCTGGGGTACTGGACGATTTGACATCGCTTTCTGCTGAGTTTGCTGAGCCTACTGTATCCTCCGAGTCTGATGTTGAAAGTGCTAATCGCCGGCGCCGGAGTTTGATGCTCCCTTGCTGCCGATCACCTTTCAGCTGGATACTACAGTTTTCTGGAACGTCTTCAAAGATCTGAGTAGTTTTTCTCTTGCTGGTCAGGAGAACCTTGATAACTTTCCCTTCCGTACGCGTCATAAAGCCCAGGAGCCTTTCCACTAAACGCTCACAATCAGGGTCATCGTCGAATCTCTCCAGACAATCGATGGCTATCACCAAGGAACTTGGCCCAAGTTTGATAACATCTTCTAGCAAACCCCAGGCCGCATCCAGCGACTGTTTTGCCAGCGTAAACCGCTCTTCCGACAGGTTCACTTTGGCAGGAATTCGAACCTCCTCGGTTTCTAGCAGTGCCAGGGACTGCAAAGTGAGATTTTGAACCACTGCTAGAGGACTATCGTCAGTGTCAAGAAAAGTGCAGAAACAGTACACAGCTGAAATTTCGGCATAGCTCGTCGTCTCTAACAGCTCTGCAGCGAAGGCGGAGGTCATGGAAATCTTTTTGGACGAATGAATGCCTTGGATCCAAAGTAGTGTGGATATAGTTGCCACCATCCATGATTGGAGGCGATGTCGAACGGCTTTTATGTTTGATATGGCTTCTCTGGGTTTTGATTTTGTGCATGCCTGGAGGTCTTCGGCGGGATCATAGTGATTCAAGTTAAAGACCCGTCGAGCAGTGCTAAGAATTTCAGACCTAGAAACTGTCTGGGTCGGAGACGAGGGAGAGCTCAGTTGGGGAGAGTTGGCAGTTGCGGCTGTGTATCATTGATAATCAGGATTTGTACTGGACGTACATTGGAAAATTTAGCTAACCTTGGCTTCCTGCAATGGGAAGTGACCGACTCCTTCGTGTCGGTTCAAAGCTACTCGTGTAATCTACGTAGTCAAGGGTCAGGTTAAAGGGATGTACGACTATCTGAGATTGGGGTAAACTCACGCTGTGTGTTTAACGCCCGAGTCTCTTGCAGTTGATTGACCAACTTCGAATAACTATTCCAAACCTCCCACTTGAGGCTTTCCAGAGCTATTCATTCACGAAAATCAGTCACTACTTGCTCTGGAGGGTATAAAATCCGTACATAAATGAAGTTGTTTGATCGCTTCTTCTGAAAGGATTATCCTTCCATGAATCATTCTCGTTTCCGCCATCTGGCCCTTCATGGCTAGATCTTTGACGCTACTAGCCTGGGACGTAATGTTTGACACGACCTCCTGGACATCATTCCACAGGTTATCCTTAAAACCTCGGATGATTTTGACTACATATTGTAATCAGGGTCTTGAGGAATACACTACAACAAACTCCAGCGTAGCTCTACTCACATCTTCCCTTTAATTCGTACCAAGAAATCGCTTTGAGGCAAAAGCTAAGTATTTGTGCATAAAATATGGCTACAAATTTCTTCATCTCTTTGGTGTTGTATAACACGGCTAGATCGTTGACGTTGGCAGTTGCGGTAGTAATCTCGGCCAATGCCTTTGCTAGGCCTTCGGCCATCTGTTCGTAATTCGTTGCAAGCTATAATCTCAATGTTAGATCACCCTCGCTGATCGATTAGCACAGAGCTACAGCTTTGCTCGAATCTAGTGTTCTACATACCTCAAAAACCTCTTGGAATTCATTGTCATTGTCAAGTTTCTACACGTACCGTGATAAGTATTTGAAAGGCCCCGAAAAGCACCGAAGCGTATTGGCCTTGACTGGGCAAGACGCTCAAAAGAGCCTTATAATTGCCCATCTTATTCAAAAACCGCAGTGCATAAGCACTGGCACCCGCAAAGTATCGTTTTTTACCCTCCCACTCTGCTACTGCATTCTCGACAATCTCATGCAGTCTCTCGAATGTACCCGCGACGGAGTTTCTGCTGTACTTGTTGTCTTCCAGGGCTGCGAGTTTCTTTTTATCCTCTGAACTGCAGTTTTGCAAGAAGTTCTGAAGTGCGATTTGGAGCTCCTGGTTTCCGACCTCTGCGGGCTCAAATACTCTAGCAAAGATTGATCAGAATCGGCCCAACGTTTGTGGAAGAAGGATGGTACCTTGGATCGCCATCATCTTGATAAAGCCCCTTGATCTTAAGGTGTTCACAAACTAATTCGGCCCACTTTTTCTCTGTAGCTTCGTTCATGTTGGAACTTTGAGCTTGAGCCGGTCGACGGTGAATGTATCGCATAAAATTCCAGAAGCAATCTGATTTATTGGGCTCTCTGAGGCTTCGTGTTAAATATGCATTCCGTTTGTCACTAATCACAGTGATCCTGGAGGCGGGGTAATGCATCAAGTCCAACAATCTCACTGCATACTCATGCGGGGTAAATAGTGTCTAATAACCATGGGGATAAGAACAAGTTCTGCATGCACATGTGTAAATCTCTGTCGGATACTTAATACATCAGCCCCGCACAATCCGAGTATACCCAAATCTCTCCTTTTGCGATTAGGCCCAGAAGCAAGCATCAACATTGGAGTACATAGTATCTGAAACGGCGTGAGTTCAAAGGTGTGTTTCTCTCAAGATTATCTCATTCACCGAAGAATGCACCAATTCTGAACCTTTAGTTCAGCTACGAGTGACGTCGAACCTCGCGATCACCTTGTAACTCGATACCGAATCCACAAGAAAATGACGGACGAAAATTGCGAAATACCTATAGTCCCACCGACCATAACGGCAACCGAAACCAGCCACGAAACTAAAGGCAATACTGTGCCGATAATCACCGTCAAGGGATCTAGTGAGATGGGGTTGCAAATGGACAATGTATTAGGTTTACCAGCGGTCACCAGTACGGAAAATAATAGCCATGAATCACCAAACAAAGAACCGGTGATAGCTGGATTCATCCCGAAAGTTAATTATCTCATCGATTATATAGAAGGCGCACCCTCCACAATCTTGAAGACAATACAAGGCCATGAACCGGAACCTCAAGTTCAGAAAGATTTTAAAGATATTCATGCGATCGAGGTGAGGCGAAAGATACGGGTCAATACTACCAAGTTTTCGACGCAATATCTCACACAACCTATGGAAATCGTGATAAATTCGCCACATCTTGTTGATGCCCTACGGACTGTTGTCACCTACTACCCGATGTCTATCGATTCCGCTCCGCAAACATTCCGACATCCATACCGCCCATTGATTCATCACATAGAGGAACTTCGAACTTTTGGCAGAGACCACCCGAATAATGAGCACCTGGACGACACGATCCTCCACATAAATCTCCTACTAGAAGTACTAGCTAAAGACGTTCTGGCGACATTAGAGAGCGAGAAAAAACTTCACGCGTATCCCACTCCAACTACTACATTCGAGAACCTCTGGTGTATCTTTAAGCCTGGCAAAGACGTCTACATAAATGATGCAGTATCGGGGGCTTGCGTCATCAAAGCTGTGCAGAGGTTGTCCTCAAATGTACGTCCACCGGACTCGTACTTTATCGAGTGTTGGCGCCTAAGATTCGATGGTAGCCATTACACGCCAGAAAGCCACACATTTATAATTCCCTCATTTAAAGGGGAAAGAGCAATCACCACATTGCCGGTATACCCAAAGGAGTTCTGTCCAAAGCCCTCCCCTGGGGAATTGCCTCTGGATCAGCAGCTAGTAGATCGGGGTCACGCAATACATGAGCTACACCGAAATTCTCCAGCCCATAGAGAATATAACGGTTTGACTCTTCCAGGCCTTGGTCCCTGTCAAAAAGTGAGCGCGAAATTGGTTTGCTTTATTTGGATCTCGGCGAACCAATAGCTAACAAGTCGAACAGATACAGGGGCGTGTTGTGGTTGACTACGAGAGCTTCCGGGCGCACAAGGTAGTGAATCAAAAACCTCGTACGCGGGTTAAGCCCGTTCATAATCAGGGGGGCCTAAAATATCCACCCCCTCGCTCAGGGGGTCCGGAAAGGCAATGGTATAGGGTTATTCATGACGATAATCACGATGGTGATGATGATGATGATGATGATGATGATGATTATTATTATGATGATTATGGTTATGTTTATATGGTGGAGTCCCAAACAGCCCCAAAATTCGAAAGCGCATCCACCACGAATGGAAATTTAATGGCATTCTCTGAATACCAGAAAATCCCTGTAATGCAAACGCTCACAGACCACCAACTGTCCTTGCTTTGTGGTTCTGTCCCAGGATGGATACTTACTGACCGGAAATGGGGTATGGACCCCCATGATCCTCTCTAAATGAAATTTGCTGTTAACTAGTATTGTGCCCGCAGCGATTCTAGATATCAATTGTATATCAGAAATCTCACCTGATAAGAAGATTTTTGACAGTCTCATATTGCCTGACGGCCACACTGAAATCATCAAAGCTTTGGTAGCCTCCCACGTACAAGTGCAGAAAAAAGGCGACACCGATGATGGCGCAGGTGCCACTATATCTAAACACCGGACATATATACCTTATGCTGCCGACTCCATCAGAGGGAAGGGCCAAGGCTTACTAGTTCTGCTTCATGGTGCTCCTGGCGTAGGAAAAACTTCCACAGCGGAGTGTGTAGCAGAATACACGGAGAAGCCGCTCTACCCAATCACATGTGGAGACATAGGGACCGACCCGGCGACCCTAGAACATAGACTGCAGTGGCAGTTTTATCTCGCTCAGAGATGGGGAGCTGTGTTGCTTTTAGATGAAGCAGATATATTTCTACAAGCCCGAGATATTTCCGACTTGAATCGGAACAGTCTCGTATCCGTTTTTCTGAGGGTCTTGGAGTATTACACAGGTAAGGCACTACAAATATCATGGGAAACCGCTAGTGGATATACTTACGATATATATATATAAATAAGGGATTCTGTTTCTCACTTCAAACCGCGTCGGTACATTCGACGAAGCATTTACTTCACGCCTTCATGTGGTACTCTACTATCCGCCACTCGACAGTAAAAAAAGAACACAAATCTGGAAGAACCACGTTTCCAGGCTTGAGCGCTTGCGGCCAGAAATAAACGTCAAAGAAGCCGTCCACGAGTATCTCGAAAGTAGCGAGCTTCAGAAAGCGGAATTCAACGGACGTCAGATTCGCAACATCTTTCAGACTGCAGTGAGCCTAGCACTGTACGAAGCTGCGTCAGATGAAGACCGAGCAAACCGTGACCCGGTACTGCACTCGAGACATCTGAAAAAGGTTGTTGGGCTCTCGTCCGCGTTCCAAATGTACTTGGAGCAAACTAGGGACAAAGACAGTAGGAATGCCAAGGATGATGAGTTGCGCAATGATTCGTTCACTGGGAGTTCTAGGAGGCGCTGAGAATGATAGGCTTGTCTGAATTTGATTTTGGTGAATTGGTGTGATGTGAGCATTATGTGCACCGGGGGAAGCGAGAGTATGACAAGACATACAATGGAGAGTTGGTGTGGGAATAGGTAGTATGTAGAACGAATGATGTCTATTAAAACCTGACTCAAGCTGAAGTGCCAATGCATGTCTTTCACATATTGATGCCAGTCAAGAAACCGAATTTGCTCGCTTTTACAGCACTAGCGAAAAAGTAAAAGTCTAGGTACGAGAGCAACTCGAATCCACCTTGCGCCAGATTATCCCTAGTAGGTGTGGGTTTACGTTTTCCGGCCGGTGGTTGACAGGTAGCTATATCCCGTCTCACCACTTGTTATCACTCGGCCGCCGTCATCTCTCTCTTGTTGCATATATGGACCGCCTCCTGTACGTACGGCTTATAGGCTTCAGCTGGGCTTATGGGGATCATGATCTCATGATGATGATGGTCATTCCAGACTCAGCTGGAGATGCCAGCTGAGTGCGCATGCATGCGTACAAAGCATACTCTGATGCCGTATATAAGATCACACAAACTCCCGTAGTTTAGAATATACAAGCTTCTAGAAATCAGTATTTCAACTTCCCTCGTGAGTCAACAAACCCCCCAGTTTCCGGGGGGCGGCTGTGATAGATCTCTCTGTAGCAATCTGAGTTAGAGAGAACATTTTTGCATTTCGTACAATCGTAGATTCGGCATAAGAACTATGACACGGTATCATTGTATTAACCCCCAGTAGAAAAGATCTCGACAAAAACTATTATACAGTATACAGCAGGTAAATCTCCTTCCCAACCTCCGCGGACTTAGAACTTAATCGCAGCATTCCTCAAACACTCTCTCCTCTCCTTCCGTGGTGGAAGCCCCACCTTCAACCCGCGATCCCGTCCCACAAACAACACTCTCTCGGGGTAATTAGAAATAATCTCATCTACGCCATCCTCGATAAGCTTCGCAATCGTGCTCTCATCGTCAACCTGCCACCCCCTCTGTTAGCGTCCCTCCTTCCCCCCCTCTCGTACAGGGGAACTCACCGTCCACGGAATAACCTTCAACCCCTCTCTATGCGCTCTCTTCACCAGTTCCTTGGTAACAAATGGCTTATACCCGGGCGTATTCACACTCGAGGAGCTGGGGACACCATGAACAGGACTGAGGACAACAGCACCAATACTTTTCGCAGCCTTCACAAAGTCGCGGTCGAACTCCTCGAGGTCCACGCCGCCGAGCCAGGGGTACGCACCCTCGTCATCGGGGGCGATGGTGGTGTCGTCGAGCAGTGCAACGGTGCGAATCTCAGGAAACTTGGCTTTGATTCCAATGATGGTGCGCCAGTCGAAGGATTGGATGTATGTGCGGGTGTCCATGTTGTGTTTTTTGAGGAGCGGGACGAGGTTGGTGATGTAGGTCTCGACTGGAAGGGTTTCGTTGGTGGCAAGGGGGTCGATTTTAGTCTGGGGGTGTTAGCAGGGAGGAGGGGAGAGGAGAGGGGGAAGGGACCTCGAGGTTGATTTCGACCGCCTTGTCGCCGTAGCAGTCGATGAGCTCTAAGACCTCCTCAAGAGTCGGGATTTGTGCGCCCGGATACAACCTGGCCTGCGTGTGTCTGGAGAGCTGGATGCTACCGCAGTCGAGGGTCTGTGTATATTAGCAACTCCATTTCCCGTCGTTTGGAGGGAAGAGGGGGTACGGTACCTTCACCTCGGCCAGAGTAAGGTTCGCAATGAAGTTTCCAACATACGGGAAGTTCTCTCCTTCTGTGGCGGTATCTTTACACTTCGTAGCAGAGATCTGGTGGTCGTGCCAAATCACCGGCTGTTCCCCCATCAGCCCGTCCCAACTAACTTAGCGGGAAGAAGGAAAAACCTTACAACGCCATCTTTGGTAAACACCGTGTCCATCTCCAGTACATTCGAGCCGATCTCAAGAGCGTAGGCGAAGGCGTACAGCGTACTCTCTGGGCGCAGACCTGTGTTCCGTTAGTCCTATTTCTTCGGGCCCAGTTAGAGGGGGAAAGTTACCAAGACCGCCGCGGTGCGCCTGCACACCAACCGACTTCCTGGACCAGGAGGGATGCGCTGTAGCAAGCACGGCGAACGCGAGTGGGAGCAGGGCGGAGATGAGGAGAACCATTTTCGACGATGATGAGGAGCGGATTGAGGAGCAGGAGGAGTATAGGAGAGGTTTATATTTCTCGACGTCGACCGCACGCGGGCAGGGGTGTGGACGATAGTGTGCTCTGCGCCGCCCAGTTGGAAACCAAGCAGCTTGCACGAGTTAGACGAGGCAGATAGGCTACTTTAGTACGCAGACGGGAGCTCAGATTGTTTGATGGCACATGCTTTGCAGCCGCAGATGATTGGTGCGAAAGCTTAAAACACGTGGGATGGTGCAGAATAATTGCGGCACGTTCCTGACTTACGGGAGTGTAGAACTTCGCTGCATGATTGGAGCATAATAGATGCCGGTACGTCGGTTTTGAAGTCCGTTAGGCCAACCCGGTCTCGTAGAAAGAAGATGTATAGCGGCCTCATACCAATACGAGTAGTATACTGGGCAACTAAACCTGTACAGATTCAATCATCTAGAACTGAATGTCGTGGCTTCAACAGAGGTAACCAGAGCTCTGCATTTTCTACAGACGGATTTTTACCAATTTTTGGTGCGGTTGTTGAAGTCTAGCCAGCTAATCAGAATCCGCGCTATCGACCGGTTGATGGATTTACAGATCCTACTCTATTAGAAAACACCCTAATTGGCGAAATATGGAAATTTCCGTGAAGCTTTGATTATCTCTCTGAAATTCTGCTTTTTCCGACACTCCAGGACATGTGGAACGCTAGCAGAAAACCCAGGATCTTATTTAACTTTAGTACTGGCCTTGCCTTTTTTCAGTCGGAGACGCCATATCTGTACAGAGTCTTTCCAATTCCCGGATTCCCGGTGATGACAGCTGCTGAGTGCATCTTTACCCAGATCGTCCGTCGGCGTTCATGAAGATTACTAGCCAGATAAGCATAGATTGCATATTGGAGGTAGAGTAAATTAATGGTGTAATTGCTTTTCGTGGCTGTATCGTCGAGCTTAATGTTGGCACCGAAATGGTCTTCTCGATAATGATCCTACATATTTCGAAGTGTTTACCTTTTTTTCCACAGAAGCGTATACGGACAGGTAGCATCGTAGTCTTCTGCGTGGCAAGGTAAGGCTTAGCCCTCTTCAAGAGTGCTACAACCTTGCAAGTTGTAAAAGTTTGAAGACAGAACTTAGGTTTAATAATTTCCCCGCTGCATGTATTTTGCGCACTTCACGGGCAAGCGCACATGTATAGTGGCCCATCTTCGTCAAAATACGTCGACGTGAACACCGCACGCCGACGTGCATAATTACTGGATTTTAGTCTCTGATGCGTACAGTTCTCATTCCAGTACCCCATGCTCCCAGGAGTGCTTGACTCTCAGCCACGCTCACAGTCGCGCTTGACTCCAAGCGAGAAACCCGGCTTTTTGACAAGTTTCTCTTCACCACTTCAAAAACACAAAATTGGCCGCCGCTCATGAATGGTTGGGCGGATTCACAATTTGAGAACTCAAGCATCGAGTAGATCAGTTGGCATCTTAAATGGACGAATACCCATAGATTTGGCATTGGTAGATGGTATCTTTACCATACGTACAACGGTTACCGCTCCATGACGGCTAGACAGATTCAGGATTGGAGACAGTGGCCTCGTAGAGCTCATTGAGTAGATAATTTTGAGGTCTAACAAGCGTCATAATCGGGTCAGAATTCATAGAGTTATGATAGGGTAGTTATTGCAGTGAAGGGAAGGTGGAGGGTTCGAAGATAGAGAATTCTATACTGCTTGAGAACGGCAGGGCGGATTCACGATCCGAGAATGCAAGCAACAGCCAGTTCTATATTTTTAGAGTGAGCTAGAGTTGGGCGCTGGGGCTGGGGTTGAAACCTCCTGGGAGCTGATAAATGGAGCCCTAAAATACAGTACTATCTGTATAAATGCTAAATTTTACTATTTTATGCACGTCGAAGTATTCTGACGAAAATGGGCCATAGATAGTGACCCCACGTTTTGCCGAACATAACGATGGCTGGAATTTGAACCACAAGCGCCTTAGAATATCTAGCGATCATCATGCTACTTAGACAGTCCGGAAAAGAAAACCAGACAAAGAAACGGGAATAGAAGCAAAAAAGAAACCCCAAGATTGCGCAAAGTAATAGAATATCGCAAACACCGACAACACCTATGTACTCGCCGATATCAAAAGTAACCAGACGGACTATAGATTGATTAGATTAGATTACTTGTCATAAAAAGAAAAATGGGTCTGTGCAAAACTTCCATACATGACCTCATTATACCCAAAACAGTTCGTTATTCCAGGCAATGTCTCGAATGATTGCCTGAAATGGGGTGTCCGGATACTTTTGATATCGGTGAGTAGTAGATCACCAAACCCGCCCTAAGTACTCTCCATGCTAATACCCATCTTCTAAATAGTAAGAGGCTCTGAGATAACTTTCCCGGGATCCATGACGTTCGATAATATTGCACAACCCCATGCCAATCTTGTATTCCGGAGGACAATGTATTGAGGTTGAGCCTGCTCTCGTATATCAGACTTTCTGGGTTCACTTCGGAGCTTTCGAGCGAGGCGAAAGGTCTGGGCACGAGAGCAAGTTGAGCCCTAACCATGGCAACTACACCGCTTTATTAAATCTACTACCCAGCATTCTGATCATCGTCCTTCTTAGAAACAACAGAGTGGAGAGCCTCCCTGCTCCCGCTAGAAACACTTCCCACCAGAAAAATCTAGTTTGACCAGCAAACCATCTTTATTTCCACAACTCAGGCCCCACAGCTTCCTCCACAACCTCTCTAATCCCCTCACTCACCGCCTCTACGAACTCGTTCTCTAAAACCCCCTCTAGCCATTCAAAACTAATACACACTTCCCCTCCGCCCCCAATAATCCCCACATCAAGTGCATTTCCCGCCACACTCGCACTCTGCGAAAACACCAGACTCTCGACCCCCTCTATATCCACCATTCCGAGATTACTAACCCCATACCCCAACTCCCGCTCCTTCCCCTCCCTCCCCCGCAGGAACGAATACAGATCTCCCACGTACTGCAGGAGTGCGATATTAAGATCCCCCGTGCCCACCGTCAGCCGCCGGGAAATCGTTTCCTTCACCTCCCTTGCGCGCTCCCACACCCCCTCCTCACCCGGTAAATGGGAATGCGGCACCGACGCAGCCATAACTCCCAACACCGCGACATCCGTTAGGAACCGCCGGAGGGAAATAGCGATAGACCCAGCTATCCCTATGCCCCCCGACAACCGGAGGATGGAAACGCCAATAGCCGCATGAATAAGCGCTGTGATAGACGTTTCCTCCTCTCTACACCTTTTCCGCAGCATCGCCGCAGGAAAGCGGAGTAGCAGGATGTTAGTGTTTGCTGGGACAACGGAGATCCGGGGGCCAGTCCATAGCCGGCGTTGCCAGGGGAGGAAGAGTTCCAAGCCTTTTTTGAGGAGAAGGCTCCAGGAAACGGTGAGGGAGAGGAGCTCCTCGACCGGTGGGGAGAGGGGGAGCGTGGGCGGGGAGATGGCTGTTGAGGAGGAGGAGGAGGAGGAGGAGGAGGAGCCGAGAGAGGAGAGGAAAGTCCGCATTACCATCACGCCGGATTCGCCATCCAAGATGCCGTGGCACCAACTCAGCACCACCGTCGTCTCCCGGAGGATGCGGAGTCTCCATGCCACACTGCCTTCGGTGAATCCCGTTGATGCTTCTGCGGCCAAGACTTCCTCCAGGGTGCGGTCTGTAGAATCTTCCCATGTAACAAGATCACACACGTCGATACACTCCACCCTTGCAAGCGTGGATGCATCTAGTATCGTAACTGACAGCACGGCATGGGTTTTGATACATTCCTTTAGCGCAGCAAAAGCGGTTATGGGAACGAATGGGGCGGAGGTGGTAGCAGTGAGAGAGACGGAGTTGTGGTAGCCCAGTTTGTGGCGAACGGTAGACCAGCGCTCTAGGTAACCGACGGGACGAATAGGTGTGGGTGCCATGAATGTGAGTTTGATAGGGGTTGAGGTTTTGTAGATATATTTAAGCGAATGCAAGGGTATGACGGCACCGCCGGAAGCGCGGTTAGACACAACCCACGATCTGCTTTTATCCCAGCTGTGTCTCACCCGACTTGCCTTGAGCAAAGCCATCTTTCGAATATATCACTTCGTTCTTCTACTTCAAGAGACTTCATTCCAGCTCTCAACTCTTTCAAGGTGTCCGACTCGGCCGCAGGCTTCGAAGTGGGGACCAAAGCGCTCAGCACCTGTTGTACGTGCTTTTTTGTAGCGACGTGAGCTTGGAGACTCTAGAAGCTATCCGACACCGGTCCGGAAGACAATAATGGCTTTGCTCCCATTCATTTTTGATGTGCGGCACTCTGCCCATGCACGATCATACTTAATCACTCGACAACTTCACCTCTTTACACACTCGATTTCGCGTATACTGTACCGAGCGATGAGCAACGAACGGTTGTTTGGAAGTGACATTTCTCCGCGTACGAACAGGTGCCAGATGACAATTTTAGCATATGAACTAAGTTAAATGCGCTTGCTACTGACTTATTCGTCTCGCACCCACCCTTCCCATTTGGCGTGTTTTGTTTAGTTACCCGCCCGTGCCTCGCTTAATCAACTTCAAAGTTGGGTAGGAGTTACCGAGGCCCAGCGAAGCGATTAGGGCAGAGGGTTACTCCGCCTGCCAACGTCTGGAACGAGACAACTGATTTGTGATATTTAGTGAAGTTGTGGGTTGCAGGAAAATGTTTTTGTCGCCATCACCAGTACCTTCTCGATTCTAGGCTACCTTCTCTTCTCTACATCTTCCGTCCTTGTGATGAGTCAGAGGAAGATGTTGCCGAGACAGATTCAGAGGTAGTTACATAGAAATGTAGTGCTGCAAGGTACGGGCTCAAGAAAAATTATACTTTGCTTTCTTACCACACCGCTACTCAAATGACGGATAACCAAACCCTTTGGCCAACGAATCACCTTAAATAACAGTTCTGGGTGCATACCAGAGAAGCCGATGACCGATGGCATTCGTTATTCAGGTTTGGTACAGTAATGGACGAATATGGACCGGATGCTGCAGAATAAATCTAGCAGCAAATACTCTTCAGAAATGACATGCTATAGAAGCTTGGTTTGGGAAGATCGGCTAATGTAAGTATCAATGCATATGTAGATTTCAGGCTATAATGTATGGCTATAGATTTCAAGGTACCAATACACAACGGCGGTAGATGCTATTCTCCGTATTAAAATACACAGCTCCACAGACAACAACCAATGCAAACAAGGTCCAAACAGTACGCTCTAACACTCAAGCTTAGAAAGACTTCAACACCCTGGTCTCAATCAAAACAAACAACTACAACTTCTCCAACATCAGCTTCAAACATAGAGTTTTTCCAGGGGGTTAGCTACTTCATCTTTGGAGGGGTTGTAATGCCCATCGTCGACGGGGTGGTCGTCCACGCGAAAAGTGGCAAGAGAAGGAGCCTCACTGCGACGGACGTGAGGTCTCCAACCGCAGGAACAGAACCTGGCATGGTCCGGGTTGATAGCCTGGCACTCGGGGCATCTCCAAGCCATGATGAATAATACTGGTTGATGAAGCTAGGAAGAGTTTGCGGTTGGTGGATGTCGGTGGGTAGTGAGGTTGGGGGGTTTTCGGGTTAGGTGACAGGTCAAGATGTGGTGGCAAGGACTAATGATGGTAGTGACGAGCAGGGAATATCAGCGAGTTAATGATGACGAGGGGGCGAAAAGGGTGGTTTATAAAGGGGGGTGCCATCAATTTGAATGGCCCATTGAAATCAAATTGTTTGCTAACATTGTAAAGTCTGATCTTTACTTTGAAGTGATATGAAATTGGATCTGCCTGTAGGTCTTTTACACGCGGGAGACCCGAGACCCGTCAGCTGCACAGAATATGGAATAGTGTCAGGGACTGAAAGGGTCATGGGGAAAAGTGGTGCAGAGGCAGAAAAAACAGCGCCCACAACGTTGATGTGTTTGGGCAATCAGGCGGTAGCTACGCAGATGGGTAGAGACTCGCTATGAGCCTGTGATTGACCTGGAGTTATGGCATCGATTATAATGTACATTCTTGAGCTGATATTGCAAGTCGCTCTTCTGATTTGAATCCGGGCATGATCATGGCTAGAATAAATTGAGCTCTTTTAGTGTCTCAACAAGAAAGCGCGACGAAACCCAACACTTAGCAAGTTAGCTGGTACATACCTATTTCCTTGCTTTGGCCTTCATCTACTTTAGCAGATACTAGTGGATTTCATGTGCAACTTCACTAAATCGGGCGCCAGTATTTTTGGCTGCCTAAGTATTTTGTCCAACTACAGCCATCCTTTCACATTTCATGCTACGCACTGATAGATCCATTGGCTTTCCCAAACTATTTAATCACAGTTTTGTAATAAATGGACTACCCTCGCTCCATTTCGCACTGCTTAAAACACACGCCAACGGTATATAGTTCACGGACGTTCCAATCTCACAGACTAGGCCCACATCGCCCCTCCTCCTCAGGCGAGGCACCGTTTTGTTCTCCAATGGCCCTTTTTAAACTCCGCCTTCTCCTTACCCCCCACATAATTCGGTCTAAGTATCTCATATCCCGTTATACTCCTAGCATACGGAATACGGCCCAACCTACTAACCGGTATCAAAACACTCGTATTAATAGCATTCCTCATTCAAAGCATCCTCTCTGACATAGAAATATACTCCTTCCACAATCGCCAACATCCTAGTATTCTTCCCCGTTGACGGCGAAAACCAGTTATTGTGATGAATCAACCTCACTTCAGCCGAAAACACCGCCTCTGAAACCCGGGGCGGGGTTATAGCACAGTTTTCTCCTTACAGTTCAAAAACCCCATTTCAAGAGTCCGGGCGGGGCATCGACTGAGGCGTAGTTCACCGCTTCGATAAAGTGCTCACTAATCATGTTGATCTTGCATTCTTTCGTCTCGAGGATGTGGTGGGGCGTGTATTTCAGCGCCCCGATTCATGCAGTGTAGCTAATTGTGAAGATGGGAGGGTCGTGGTTGACAATTTGGAGGTAGGAAAAAGTGAGAGATTGCGTTTTCCGTCTAGCCCTAGGATTGAGATGACACCGATCTGTTTCTATGAGTCATATTCTTGGAAGAGGTGTAGTGATGGACTACCGGTCGTGGAATTATCTCAGAAACAAGAAGCTGGTAGTTATCGAGTGGATTTTGATCTATGGCATGGGGATCGATGTATATTGTCTCATGTTTTTTCTAGGCGTTGGTGTTTGCACTCGAGCTAGTAGTCCAACGTGGGGTTGGCTGGGTGTATTTGAAGGACGACTCTTCGAAGGGCGGGCGAGACGCTTGGGTTTTGAAATGTTTGTTTGTTTTAATCATATTGCATTCACTATCTAGAGTATGGCAGAACCCGCTTCCCTTCCTCATCCGGATGGCCGCCTAGATGGGGGAAATCCCTTTCCTCTACCCTCCTTCCCCTGGGTTTTTGAAAAGTCGGGCTGGAAGGTTGTTAGTAAGATAGAACAGTTGATATACGGGAATGTTACTGACTTTGTTTTGCACCAGCTTTGCTGGGCTCTTGGGCCGTCTTAATGGTACTTCTGATGGTGGCATTGTTGCTCGTTGAAATCGTAGATACAAGATGCAGAGTGACCTGGAATATGTACCTGTGGAATAAAGACACAATCGGAGGGGAGGTGCCGATATGTTGACAGCTGTATGTGCCGGACTTTGTGGGCGGGGTTCGCGCCATGCTTCCAAGTAGTCCCCGAAGGGCTTGTTCACCCCTTGTGTTCAAGTGTACCTCAGACTGTGACAACCACCCAATACCACTCAGTATGGACCTCGAACGGTAGTCCCTCTTCCAGGGCAACTCGCCTCCTTCGATGTTTTACGCAAGTTAGCGACATGGTTTTCACGACACGACACAACCGACACAATCGACAACACAACACAACTAGGGCGTGAAAGCGCAGCAGTTCAATGAAGAGTTTTTCTGAGGACAGCACGCTCCGACCCACAACACTCGGAGGAGCTATGATCGAAGACCTGCTTCTCAGGCACACAAGCACCACGAGTTGTTCCCATGGATGCATCAACCCACTTAAACAGCGAAAATCGGTAGACACATCAAAGGTGCTGTTCACGCCCCACGGTAGGACGGTTGGGGTATTCCACTGCGATAACATCAATG
>Ga0307514_10001032_pt1 | contig 40139 bp, 38 predicted proteins | sample 16_EM_MG_FD_203088 | JGI IMG/M metagenome (GOLD analysis project Ga0307514, IMG submission 203088) | Populus trichocarpa ectomycorrhiza microbial communities from riparian zone in the Pacific Northwest, United States - 16_EM | ecosystem: Host-associated > Plants > Roots > Unclassified | place...
GACTATACATCTATTATATACTGACCATTCAGAGTGAGACTAACGATCTTTACTTGTCTCGTATGTGTCTGACGCCTGACTGAAATGAATTTCTTCCCACCAGTCAGTCACCTACTATCCAGAGCCTTACCGTATCCAAGGTACCAGCATATTTGATACCTTCAACAGGGACCATGTACTGATGCTCTTGCCAGTCAGATACGTATCTGAATTGCTCCATTTTTATTGCACTAAACACTCACCGTCTCATAGCCTATGGCTCCACAGACGTGTAGACTCATGATCAAAAAAAACAAAAAGGCTCACCAGTGTTACCTTCAGAAAGTTCCCTCTGTATAATGGAATACAATAACGCAGGTTCGACTGTATCCTTGGAGCCTATCTGCCAAACTCACATTTGCGAGTCATTTTGTGAATGGATTCTACAAACAGCCTTACAACTCCCTCATAGCCTGTTTGTCATCAGGCCCGTGACTTTCGCCGAACCGTTTGCTCTGTTTTCAGCCACAAATCTCTAGTTGGGCCGCAATATTAATGCATATAAAATAAAACAAAAACTTTTCAACAGGTGGGTTTGAAACGCAAGGTCGAAGAGACGAAAACGGACACTGAATTGCCAGAAGATATTTAAATATAAAAAAAAGTGACCTCATCCATTGTTCTCAGTGCTGTACCACACCACTGTATAAATCTTCGGGAGTGACTTTTTCAGCTCTCCTCATACTGAAAAGGTATTTCTCGCTGCTGGCTATGCTGTCGAGGGCATTGAGAGCCCAACCTACTACTCTTCCACTGGCCTACTGTAGTATCAGGGACCGTCTTGTAGTAGTAGTAAGCTTGCTGGGGTCTGTCATGGAGCCTCTCCAGCTCAGGGCCAGGGTGGCCATGCTCATCTCCCATGCCATCCACACGCTCGATATACCAGTCATACAGTACATGTACATACAGTTAATACAGTACCTAGTCTACATACTGATATTCTCAAGTACCTACAGTACGGTACAGCCTATGTCTGGTGCTGCATAATACATCACAGGGACATGCGACCATGCTGCAACTGGTGTAGCCTCCCGACCCACCACCCACCCCCCCACTCCCCAAGCCCCGCCCTGATGTGCAAGTCGCCTCTCCGTCGGCCGAAACCTCACACTGGTGCCAGTCAGGTCTCGTTTGAGGAAAAAAAAAATATCTCCCAGTTACACGGTCTTGTCGAAACGCGCCTGTACAGTATGGCCCCTCCCCTCCAGCACGTACCTGACGGCACCCGAACCTGCTGTGCTCCTCCTGCTGCAAAGCTTGACCGTCACTTCGCTTACCCGCGTGTCTCAGCAGGCAATCCTAGCTCAACCTTGAACGACTGCCGCCCAGAGAGAAAGAGACAGAGAGACAGAGAGACAGAGACAGAGACAACACTACTTCCCTCAACACCCGAAACTTGATACATAAACAGCGAATCAACACACAGCGCAACGGACTACCACACAAACGCTACCGCCCCCTGAGTACGAGTACTTAGTAATTACAATGAATCGTCAAGGTTCGTTACCGCAAAAACCTTCTCAGCAACGCACTATAATTTTGCTCCCGAAACTCAAACTCAAACCATCAAAAAACCCCTGGCAGAGTCCCCGGACTGCTGAACTGTGTCGCTAACTACATCGCTATGGCACCCTTTCTTCGAAATCTAGGCCCTGGACCGCAAGCAATGAGATCCCTAGGCTTCTCCTCCGCAGCGTCAACGAGATTACCGAATGGCAAGTTAGGTTCGTTCGTTAGAATAGTCGTCCATCACAACAATCCGAATACATTCTCATGGGCTAGGGAGACGGAAGAAAGTGGCTGATGAGAGATGGGTTTCGGCCTTACTGTATAGGACCTGGATGGGGCCCCCCGGGTGTACCGACTCCTCAATCACGGCCGAGCTTGAACACTCTTTCTTTTTCACAATCAGTAAGCGGGTTGTCACAACCGGCTACACCGTTGGATCTGAGGTATGCTATCTGAAGTTTTGGAGACACAGCACAATCAGCAGCCCACCACCTTCTCCTGGCCCTAGTTCATTCGGACGCAACCAGTCACTGGAGTTGTTTTTCTACACTGTATGGATGCGCTAATTTCTTATCAACTATAATAGTGAGTTCCCTGCACTAGGCCCCCAAGGGCCCACCCAAGCAGCGCAGGCCTGGAATAGGATAAGTACGCAATCACCAAGTCAAGGACGCCCGACGACAGAGGATCTATTCCAGGGGCACCTTGGAGGAGCAGGGGGGTTAGATGACTTTAGGCTGCCAACGCAGCATCAGCAACATCAACAGTCTTCGTTGATGCTCCCGAACAGTCTAGACGAATTCCCAGCACTACCACGATCTCAAAACGGCCAGCACCTGGATTTGACGCAACCAGAAGGTCAACAACAAGCAAGGAGCGCATTCATGGCAGGGGGGATGGGAAGTCTACAACAACAGCAGCAGCACAATCAGCAGGCACAAGCCCGTCAGCAGCAGCAACAATCAGCAGCGCTACGGCAGTCTGTTCTATCTCCGCCTAATATGCAGAATGGTAGTCAGCACTATTACCCTCGGACCTCTGGGGGGGTAGATTCCGGATCAGGTGGAGTGGCTAACAAAGTTGCACTATCAGTTGGCGCTCCTTCGCAGACATCGAGGCTATTACCAAGTGATATGATGCTCCAGCAAGGTCAGCAGAATTTAAATAACTCAATAGGGGAGCAAGAAAAGAAGCAGGTTCGAGATATCTTGCTTGTAGTGGGAGCTGGGGAGTGTTTCTAATTTTGTGGGGTGCCAGGCAATGGGGAAGTCGGTTAACTCTATGGGGCTCAATGGTGCCCCTGGGCTACAACAGAACATTAACTCCAATGTGCCGCCGCAGCAGCCGCCGATACAGTCACAAAATCAACAGCAGCAGCAGTTACAGCAACAGCAGCAGCAGCAACAGCAACAGACACAGTTGTCGAATCAGCTCGGACCAATACAGCAAGTATCGCAGCAACGGCCAGCGGGTTTGGGAGCCCCCAATAATGGTGGAATCACAGATAGATCACCGGCTGCGTATGGAGAGGCACAGCGGATAGGGATGGGGGCTCTGAATGGAATGACTGATTCTGACCGATATGGCCTCAATGGTTTAACGGAACTGATAAAAGGGGATAACCAAGATACGGCGATGCTAGCGTTGGGGACGGATTTGACGCAGCTGGGACTGGATCTTAGTCAACCTGAGTAATTACCCCCTGTCTTGGGTCGCCAAGTTGTTTCTTTTTGGAGAGGGCCATTGTTTGCTCGGTAAACAGGCTAACTGGGGTAGCTCCAGTAATGTACCGTTATGGGCCGGTTTTGCATCACCGTTTGCAGATTTAGAATCGAAAGCGATAGAACCGGAGTTCACAATACCGCAATGCTACTCTGTCAATAACATCCAACCGCTAAGCTCCAAAGTAGCGAATTTCTCTGACGAGACGCTGTTTTACATTTTCTATACTATGCCACAAGATATAATGCAGGAAGTGGTGGCATCCGAGTTGTATGTACCCCGTATACCTAAAAGCCGAAGAGATAGTTCCTGATGCCCGCTGCAAAAGAACATCACGAAATTGGCGTTACCACACTGGCGTGCGGTTATGGTTAACAAAAGAAAATGGCTCGACACCAACCCAGCTCACGGATACCTCGGAAAAAGGGACATATATTTTCTGGGACCCATCAATCTGGGATAGGCATCGTGTTAGTTTTTTTCACCCCCCTTCCCCCCCCTCTCCCCATGCCTGTTTGCCCCGTGCATTACCCGAGCCACTCCTTTCCTTGCGTCATAATCCATCTGCCGTTTGTGTGTTTTGTTCTAAGAAAACGATACCCGTCCTTTGCGCGTGTTTTGTTGCGGACTTACCAGGTCTCGGATTATATTGTCGACTTTAACCTTCTCGCCATGAATTAAACCCGCTTCTCTGCAATTTACTGGGGGGTTGAAAACCGGCCCTTCACGAATGATTACTAATTGAGCACTGAGGGCGGGTATGACAGAGGGAATGGATACTGGATTATACGATGCTGGAGAAGCGGAAGGTCTAGGAACTTTGCCGAGGCCGAGGCTGAGGATATGGAGATGGGTGAGCTGTGGGGGGTAGTGTAGAGATTATTTGCTTATGGAAATGCTACGAGGGTTGGTTTGGCTTAAAGAGGAGATTTGTGATTGAACATTTATTTTATGGAGTTGGCAGAGCCCCACGCCCACATGCCATCTGTCATGATGATGTGGGGCCGCTTCGCTGTTTTGACCGGCGCTTATCTTTATCTGGCTTTGCAGATTTGAAGGTTCTCTTTGAGTGATGTGATATTACGAGCTGAAGTGGAATTAGGGTGCCGTGCCTGCCCACCTTGCTAGCCTGGCTCAACTATCTACCAACAATTACATATATTACCCTGAACTTCTTCCAATACTCACCTATGTGTATACCCATCATGGGCGAAGCCTCCAGTGAGAATTCACACTCGAAAGAAGTTTGGGGCGTTTTTTAAAAACTTGCATATTGACCTCACCCCACCCCACCGCGATTCCACCGCTCACGAAGATGGGAATATGTACCACAAACGAACATAATTCGATCGATCGATCCAGGGGGATGGTACGGATCCTCTTCCTCATCCTTCTCCTCTTCCTCCTCCTTCTCCTCCTCCTCTTCCTCCTCCTCCTCTTCCTCCCCTAATAGCTACCGACCAGTATATTGGGAGCTGAGTATCACCCCAACCCCAACCTCCACCACCAATCACCAATCACTAATCACTAATCACCAATCACCAATCACCACTTTATAATGATAATGATAATGATATAGTATAGTATACTGTAGTAGAGGTTAAAAGTAAAAGTTAAAAGTTAAAAGTTATAAGTAAAAGTATTCTAGTTGTGGTTGGTGAATAAATGTACTGTATGTACCTGTTACATAAAAAGCCACCACCCACCGTGGCCCACAGTTTATCTATCCATCTATCTATCTATCTATCTGGCTGGCTGGCTGGCTGGTGGGTGAGATGAGATGAGATGAGAGAGATGAGAGAGATGGGGGGGGTTGTGTATAGAACTGGATTCGTGTATTTATTTTATTTCATTTTATTTTACTAAAGCCCCTCTGATTTGCGGCTGGTTTGGGAGTCGATTGGGGTTGAGACTAGACTAATTCTGTTACCCTGATTCTACACAGCAACCGAGGAACTATTGCGGGGCGATACTACTTTCAAGCATGACCCGGTCTAAATTACAACTCCCCCATTCCACCTTCCCCCCCCGCAACACCCTCAAGACTATCCCCGCCCCCTTCTTACTGACCCCCTGGTCACCCTCATAGCACCTGCCAACCTCCTTCTGCCCTCTCCCCTCGCCCACCCACCACCCTCCCCCTACTGCCCCAACACATTTCTCGCACCCACTCTCCCCAACACACTCACACCGATCCACCTTCTCCAGTCCCTTTCCGATCCACCCTTCCACATCCTCAAAGACTCTCCACCCCATCCCGCCTTCGCCGCCTCCAGAATCCCAAAAGATCATCTCCGCCCCACCGCCGAGCTTCACACGACACTTTACCCTGACTTTGCCTGGGAGGAGGGCGCTCTGAATAGCATGCTCTGCAGCATGGACCGCAGCGAGGGGGTCGATGCCGTACGAGGTAAGCAGGTCGAGGAGGTACGGTGGGAGATCAAGCCATGTTCCAGATACAAGTCTGTGTGGAAGCTCGACCGTGGGAGTATCAATTGATTCTAGGATATGTGGCGGGGAAGGCGGGGGTGCAACTCGGTTATACCCGTATATAACGGTCGAGAGTCGGATAGTGCCATTCGAGACAGTGATTGTAGTTGGTTTGGAATCAGGTGTGTGGGGTGGTGGTGGGAGAGTTAGGACCCGTGAGGCATCGGTTCGGAATGGCCAGACTTCGGTGTGGTCTCGGGGGGTGGTGATGTAATTCACACTTACCCGCTCCACGCGGGCAATATTCCCATCTGTATCGAGATGCCGGACGAGGTAGGTCCGGCCTTGGTGGAGATATACTGCCCCAGTGTAGACTGTGAAACTTGCCCGCGCAGGCTCAAGTTCCTCCAGAATCTCGTTGCGGTGGGAGGTTATATCCACAATAGCGATTTTAGTTTGGTCGTCTGTATCCCTAATTGGCACTCTTCTTGCTGGCTGAGGGAGGGACCGCTGATGAGGGTGATAGTAGTGGTGTCTTTCAATTCCTGAAGATAAATCTGGATCCCCTTTCTGCAGTTTTTCCTCACAGAACTTGCCTAGCCCCTGTGGAGGGGCAAAGAACCTCACGTCTCTCCCTGGGTGTATTGGTAATTCGAAAGCTGCGCACTGTAAATGCCCTTCTGCGACACCTTCATCACCCCACATATCCACCCTAACGCTTGCGTTCGGCGCGCTCATCAACTCTCCCGGGTTATTCATGTAATATCTATCCATCGGTGCCCCACTTCCCACCAACACTGCCAGTGAATCCTTATTCCTTCTTCCCGCTCGACCACTTTGCTGCCTCATCCCCGCAACCGAATAGGGAAACCCGACCATCACCACAGCATCCAAGCTCCCAATATCCACGCCCAATTCCAGTGCTGTCGTAGCTATAATACACAGCAGCTTTCCTTGGAACATATCCTTCTCAATCTGCCTGCGGTCTTGTGGGGTATACCCACCACGGTAGGCCATGACTCGGTCTGCGGCTTCAGGGCGCCCAAGCCGGATAAGTTCCGTGCGGAGAGCGGTGAGGAGGAGTTCAGCGGATTTACGCACGCGGGCAAAGGCAATTGTGCGGACACCGCGAAGGATAAGGTGTGTGAGGAGATGAGCAGATTCTGTGATTAGATCTGTGCGGGGACCAGTAAGGTTATGCGTGGGGTCTTTTAGAGGTGGATTCCAACAGAGGAATTGTTTCGCGCCAGAGGGAGAGCCATCAGTGGAGATATGTGTAACCTCTGCAAGGCCAAATATCGTTTCCATATGCTGCCTGGGGGGTTAGAGATATGGACCTGACGGAAATAGGATGGGAAAGGGAAATACCTCCTCTGGATTAGCGACAGTGGCAGAGCAGGATATAAACCTAATACTTTCGTTCCCCACCGCGGCACAAAGGCGCCTCAGCCGGCGCATAATGAACGCCATGTGTGCACCAAACTGGTTATTATAGACATGCAACTCTACCCAATATCAGCCCACAACAGTCTCCTCTTACCCTCATCCTAGGGAACACACCATCCACAACCACGAACTTCAGCTCCCTGAAGAAGCTCCTCCATAGCCCTTCATTCGGCAATATTGCCACATGTAGCATATCTGGGTTTGTGAAAACCACGTTTGCCCTTTCTCTGACCTCCCTCCTCTCTTCAACCCCCATATCCCCATCGAAAGTGCCCACATCTACCCCTTCTAATGGTGTCCCGTCTTCCCCCATCCAGCTCAATAACTCCTTTAACCCACGGAGCTGATCTTGTGCAAGTGCTTTGATAGGGAAAATGTACATTGCCTTAGTACGCCGGTCGCTCTCGATAGCATGTAGGACAGGAAGCTGGTAAATCAAACTCTTTCCTGAACTTGTAGAAGTCGAAACTATCACATCTTCTCCCGCGTGAATAGCATTAAGCGCAGCAGCCTGATGGCTGTAGAGGCGAGTAATATTTCGGGCATTATAGAGCGCATTAACCAAACCCTGTGATAACAGAAACGTTAAATCCCCGAAAACTGCCTCCCTTGCTGGAATGGTAAAATGTCCATCCGGGACAATTTGGTTGTGGTAGAATTCCCTCGTATGCGTAATCTCACTCAAGATTTGTTTTATCGACTTTCTCTCAATTGGGATCTCTGGAGGAATTGTGCTCTCTACAGAAGTCGGTGTTGGGGAACTCTCCTCTGACGAGTATGGTGATACTGGCATATGTGTAGCACATCCCTTCCTCAACTCCTCAACCGGGTCCTGCACACCTTCCTTTGCACATTTCTCCAAAAACGCATTCACTGCATTAGTAAACCTCTCATTTCGTCTATTTATAACCTTCATCATCTGTGTCTGTGTCATCTCCACCATAGCTCCAGACTTGGCCCTCTTCCTTCCACCATCCGCCCCATCCACAAATTCAAACAGCAACGCCATTTTCCCCATTGATCTGCCTTTATCGTCATCCCATTCCCCCTCCTCGCTGCAGTCGGTCCATTCGAACCTTATCCCTCTTGAACCAACTAAGCACTTAACCTCCACAACCTCCTCCACACTCAGCTCTCGCCGAATCCGTCCCTCAACAGCAGCCTTGATTGTCTCGAATGTCGTAGCAAGATGTTTCCTCGTACAGCAGAAGGTGTAAACCAGGTTTAATGCACTGTGAGTCTGGGAGAGTTGTTTGAAATGCTGTGGCCAGGGAAGTAGTGCAGCTGTTGGAACAGCTTCCTTCTTAATTTTAACCTTCTTCCCTTGAGGACCAGTGCCTTTCCCCTCTTTTTTCCTCTTGGCTTCAGCTCCGCCATCCACTACATTGACATCCGCCTCTTCATTAGTTGTAGTGATCTCAGCTACCTTTCGTTTTCGAGGTGGCATATCGGCCCTCCTCAGCCTAGTGGGTATAACAGTGAGCAATTCACGAGTCCTGGTTAGTCATGATTTGATGTTGCATGGAACGCGTTCGTGTCATTCCTCCATGTCATTCTTCGGTGTCACGCGTAAAGTGGCTTATCGATACCAGTCGCACCACGTGACTTACACTTTCGACGACCTAACAAATATTTACACGATGTGTAACCTAGCAGGCACCGACCTCTCTGAAAATATGAGCTCACTTTTAATATCAGATTTCAAATGGTGAGTAATAACAGCTATTCACTCAACTGCAATTATATTGACAGTGAACATGCATTAGCCAGAGTACTCTATATATGTGAGTACCGTACAGCAAAACCTCCAGGCTCGATCACCCATACACCAGATTTATCAGGACATGACACTTGCATCGGTGATGAGTAGAGTAGGTAGACCGTCAGCCTCACGCAAGCCCCACAGAATACTCATACCTTTAAGCATGTGGCCACCCATCAAAAAACCCATTTATCGAGCTCTTTTCGATCGCCCGATCCTGTAGAGTGATATCTGCTTGTCTGTCCCCGGCCTCTCCTACCTACTCGACACCAGAGGAACATGCCATAGATCGGAAACCAATCTCATGGTGAGAGCTGTTGATCGAAATGCATGAACCCTATTAAAAAGCCAATAGTCAATCGTGAGATTGTTAAAACCATATGAAATCATCGTGCCAGTAAAGTAGGTAGAGGGTCCGGAGTTAATATGCAAGGGGCTGACACCGGGAGTTAAATATCCGATTGCCCATATCCGTACCACACATTAATAAAATACTTGTAATAGATTGATGGCTGTGCAGTGAGAAAAAAATTTTATAACTGTTTTAACGAGTACCTATGCGCTGGAACTGGTGCCTCAAACGGTCCAAATCATGGATGACATGTGTTATTAATATACTAGAAGGGCTTCGGAAGCCCAACGGCTCGGGCCACAAGGTCCGGGAGCGCATTCTGGGTATATGACGAGAGGGACAGATGTTCTAAATAAATTACATCACTCTACTCTATGAACCATACCACAGGAGAGCCTATGGTTGAAGGCCCACGTATTTGATGCTCTTCTGTAGAATTGTTAGTCCTGGACCATGGTATTGGTGTACCTAGTTACCAAGCAAGTATGCCTTACGATCGGTCTATTGGGTTGTACAACCAGGTGGTGTCTGTAATTATAGTTCAGGCGGTGGATGCCACTTTTCGTGTACTTACATATCCTTAATGGAGTAAGCTAGCCCATCAGGCAACAAAATGATTTCGAGGAGGTATTTTCGCATGATGTGAATCTTACCCACCCACCACAAAGATGCTTTCAAGTATGGAGGATTTCATGCGGCCACAAATGATGCCGAGCGCCCGCAAAATCTGAACATACCCGAAACCTCTCCCGGACATGAGGGCCACAGAAAACCGCTCACTTTATTACCCATTGAGAGCCTTATCCGATTGTTAGATTGTCACCCTGTGCAGCTGTGTCCATCGGCCCAAGTCACGGCATGCACTGATAAAGAGGGGATGCTTAAACAGCTTTCACACCCCGCACCCAGACTACTAGCCCTAAATCATCTGATCTTTCCCAAATATTGAATAGAAGTAAATAATAGTCTGTAAATAAACGAGACCCCCCAGCATTTTCCCACCCCATCTTGCTTAGATGAAAAACGTCAGGGTTCTGGGTAAAAGATATGTCTCACACCTCATCTCATGCATGGATTGTTTCCAGAAGTTTGTGCTTGGCCCACGTGATGAGTAGTAATTCGAGTTTTAAGCCAAGGGAAATCCAATATGGAAATCTCATGCCCCTACGCTGACACATGTGAATATCTGAAGCAAACATATTTATGCTGAGTGTTGATCTAATTGTTTCGTCATTCGTTTCTCTGCGTGAATATCACACCGCTACCCCTGTGGAGCTGGTAATCAATCCTGTTGGTGATCTCACGAAACGAAACGAAGATCTGCCACTACCAGAACTCTGGACGGATAATCTTGACCCTGTTTCCAGAGCGCACCACATGCTCCTAGTAGGAATCGAATGAGGCCGGAAATTGGTCAGCTGGTTTCCATCAATGAAGTCAAGCCTAGAGTTCGGGGCAGTAGTACCGGTATGTAATATTTTTTATTAGATAGCACGCTTGGGCCAGCGGAAAAAGGCACAACTTGAGGTTGAGACGTCCCAGTGTATGGTAGAGTATGACCCGATGGGTGCTGGCATGAAGAAATTACAGTGGCAATTTCGCCGCTTGACAACATCAAAGCGGCAGCACTCTTGGCAGGCCAGCCATCAAGCTTTGCTGGCCATCGTAAGTACGGCCGCCATCCGAGACTACCTCATCACCACCATCATCATCATCATCGAACCCCAGCGGGAGGGTATTGTCTCGGCTCCAGAGGTCTTAACGGCAGCATGCATCAATCACTATGCTGTGCTAGGGTCGCACTCCATAAGTCGGAGCCGCAATCAGTGTGAGGTGTCTGTGCCCGCGCACGCCATACATAGCAAGCAGAAGCCATACCATGCACCTGCAGTTTGTCCAACCGCAAATTTCATGTCATGATAATGTTCTGCTCTGCTTTGTAAGTATCTATCTTCTTACTTCATCCCATGACCCTCAAGCTGTGAGGCATGAACAGAGGTCGGATTCAGTTATACCACTCCCTTACCAACTAGCCTATCCAGAACGGTACCGAGATAGCACTATTGTTCCGATTGGTTCTGCCACAATGGCAGATCTCGCTGTAATGAGCTCCCCCGCATCGCCCTTACATTGGCAACCCCACACTCACGGGGCTGTTCTCAAGCTTCACGTGTCCAGAGACGGGCTTAGTTTGGCAAAAGAATATTACTCTATGATCAAAGGATGGTCCTTGGGATAAACGAATGACATGATATAGTGCGACTGCGAGCTAGCATATGTGATATTGGTCTGCACACAGAGTTTCAATTCCCACTGTTCGTTGCACGTGCCCCACGATCTGCTAAAACACTGGCAGAGTTTGTTGCAGGAATGGGCTAATTAAGTCGATAGGGCAAGAATTGTTGTGTCCACGTCAGTCTGGAAAGTGCATCATAGGCATGGACCGAACAAGTCCGCAGGTATGCTTTGGAGATCATTCATTACGAAACGGGATTTGCCTGAGACCCCTGCGTCACGCTTAACCTCCCCCTTGGTCACAATACAGATTCCCTCCCTTCTCAGAAACAGCAAAGATACCGAGGTACTTCTCATGACCATAGATTGGCCTTGTCATGATCCGGGGGCTGCAGGTTGGCAAGTCAAAGTCAAAAATATATCAACCGTATGGCAAACGTAATCCAATGGGGAGGGGTCCCAACAGTCATGGCGGGTGGCAACCGTCACATTGCGTGTGCGTTGTTCTGACTATGGGGCCAGCGAAGCTGGTGGTGAAAATGGCTATGATCGAGTATTTACGGGCCCAATGGGGAAGATACAACACTCAAACCTTACTCTAGGGCCGATCAGGTTACTGAAAAACGTGGGAAACCTCCGTCGAGGCGATAGAAAGCTGTCAAAGATGTGTTACCAAGGCGAGTTTGAAACGTAAGGTGAGTGTTGGCCGGAAGTTGGGACCATACACCGACTTCCGCCTCACAATCATGCGATGCAATGTCAAAAAGTGCCCCCGCAGCCACCCATTGAAACTGGTCCCTATTTCCTCTCATTCTGGTGAATATGCGCCAGCCTAAGACAAAAAACAATCATGAAGAGGGGAAACTCACGCGCGAAACGACATTGAGATAGTGGGGTAGCGCACTGAATGTGATATGCGATATTATTGGATTAAGTGGATGACTAGGTAGTTCGGCTTTACCCATGTCATGGCCAGGGGCGGGAGGAACAGCCACTCACAATAGCCCGACACCACTAGGCTGAGGTGATTGGTAGTATGCGCTGAGCATAAAGGCTAAGTTGAATTTAGAGAAGATAATCGCAGAGACAGTTGGGCTGAGAGCACCATCAAATACGATTTCATCCTAACTCACCCCCACACCTGAAGGCTGCGAGTTGAGAGACTAATGCAAACGGGGCTACCCTCGTCCTGTGCTGCTAGGTTTTTGCACACCCACCATCACACTGCCTGGTCAACCAGTAGCGCCATTGCTGCGGTAGGCAACAAGTACAGTAGGTACTCTGCCAAAACAAGGAACCACACCATGTGCTCCGAAAGCCATAAACACCCTATACCCCGACGAATTTCGCTCAATACCTTCACACCGACAGATGCGATTTTTGATCATCGTACGCACATTGTACGCAGTTTCTCCTTTGCCAACTGGAAACCTAAATACCGATTGTCGAGGTTTATTATAGCCCAGTGAGAAATCGTGCCACAAAACAGCCATTTCGATTCATGCCAGACCAGACCCAATTTCCTTCTAGCTGTTCATTTTTCCTCCTGTCTTCCTAACTTCTCCGAGAGGCGCATTCATACAATCTTTTGCCACAACTGACTCAACTTTATATTTATTACTACTTGATCTTTTTTCAAGAAGGTCTTCAGCGAAAAATATTCCACTAACTCAACTGTATTCTTCAATTTACCAACATGGCAACAGCTCACAACCGCACAAGACACAGTGAAGGCAATACAAGGACTCGCGACAGGTCTTCGTACACAACCTCATCGCCCAACTCGATACCTTCATTAGAACGATCCCATGACTCGACATGCTCGCCAACAGAGTCTGAGATATTCGACTATCAAAAAACTTCAGTGAATACATACTGTACGACAGTCGCATCTGGGGAAGACTACGAAGATGAGTATGGCCATTACGACTATTACGATTATGAGTATAAAGCTCCAAGGAACGAAGCCATCCCAGCGTCTCCTGCTGAGTTCGCTCAACTCTTTCCCTCGTCCAGAAAGTTCCAAATCAAGCATGATGATGCTTCAGCCGATGGCGACATGAACATCAGAGTCGATACGGAGATCAAGGACAAGCACAATAACAAGCACATCACACTTTTCCACCTCAGGATGTACGACTTGCTAAAGAGAGAATTCTCACTGAGGAGATATGGAAGGGATTGTGGAAGGGAAGTTGCACACACTCATCAAAAGGTAGAGAAGGTCGTTTCTCCGAAAAGGCCTGGTCTCCAACGCTCCGTCAGTAGAGCTCTCCAGAGCTTCCGTGGAAAGTCAGAACAGGAGAAACATATGACCCTAAATCGACAAGATAGTGGGTATGGTTCTTCTTTAGACGACGAAGATGAGGAAGGGGCCTCTGAGATGCCAAAGCCAAGGGACGACAGTGAGGAAACCAGATCTTCTACAGCAATCACTTTGGAGTTTTCCAACTATGCCCACGTCCAGGTGAACAGGAAAGGGACAAAGGGATCAAGGAAGTACGACTTTGAATATTGGGGAAAGAACTACTCCTGGAAGAGGATGATCAGAAAACATCCTGCTACTGGCGAAGACGAAATATCCTACTCCCTCTTGAATAATGGCACCGGTAATATTGTCGCCTCTATTATCCCTGACCCTGCACACTCTATCGATGAGGAGAGTGGTGAATTTGTTCCAGCGTGCACTTTCCAATTCAAAGACTCTCCTCAAGACCCAATCCAATGCTCCCCTGACGTCGCTGAGTAAGTTCATTCATCTTTTAATCAGATAAGTCCCCATGACTTGCAATAAACTAACACTTCACCTAGCGTAATTATGGCAACTGGCTTGATGACCCTTGTTGATGATTGTATCAAGCGCAAATATCGCACAAAGAAAGTCGTTCAACTCAACATCCCACTCCCTATGACAACTCATTTGAAGATGAACATGGAATATGTTGGACCCAAGCGACTCATTGACGAAGTTTTCAATCGAAGGCCCACCCTGCAAGCCCGAAGTATGTCGAGTCCTGTGACAACACCTTCTACAAACCCAAGTAAGAGGCGATAGTCATTGATCACACACTGTCTCTCTCCTTGCTTTACACTGTACATGACTGGGTAGGATCTTTGCTTTCAACGTTCCGATATATCTCTATTGAATTTATATCCATGTAGTTTTCCTGTGTAGAAGGGATTTTTCTTTTGTCGAGGACTTCGTCTATTGTGCACAGGATGGCGTGCAGTCTCACCTTCTCCGAGGGATTCAACCCCTTTGCATCATGGGAATGGGGAGTAAGGATATATGGAGCCCTACTTGGGGGAGTTTAACAGGCGTCATAACCGGGGATGTATTTCTATATTCCATTTAACTTGGGAGGTTTGGGGGGCAGGGGGATAGTTGGTGGAAAAAAAGTTGGCAAGCGAAACTCACTCCAAAGGACTGAGTGTTTGGAAAGTCTGAATGGGCTGTTAGATATGGGACCTATTTTATTTTTCTATTCCATCTCCTGGTTTGTTTTGGTCATTTAGTTTTCTTATATATTTTGTTCTGTTTTTGTTAGTTGTCTTTCGATATTTTGCATATTGGGGTCCATTTTCGGTGGATTAAAGGATGGAGTGTGGCCATATGGGCAATTGGGCTGGTATACACGGTGGCGCGACTGATGGGAATAATGATTAAGCACAATTTACTATGAATCTAAGCTCATGCTCACATACATATATATACATTCGCATTCACAAAGTACATGCTTACTTTCACACATCTGGAGGGTCTGGCACTATCTGATCCCCCCGTTCGGGGCAAAGGAAAAGTACATCACATATACGGTAACGCAAAGAAAAAGAACCGGGAGTACCCGCATTCTCCACTATCAGTTCAGTCGCCACGGCAACCTTTTTTTCTGTATGTATATATCCAATCCCACCTCGCCACCAATACATACACTGATTTCCCGACTTCAACTCCGATCGGGGGGAAAAATTTTCTTGTTGCACCGGACTGTCAACCTCGACACCTACCTACACCAGGGTTAGGTGTAAGAGTCACAGCTCACGAATGGAATTTGTTGTTCTTCGCCAGGGTTATGGGTAATGGGTTATGGGTTATGCTGGTGTGTGGTGTGTGTGTGTATGCGTGTGTGTGTGTGTGTGTGTGTGGGAGCTCACCATCGATGCTTTTTTTTGGAGGGTGTTGAGGGGATCTGGTGGCGGTAGGAATTCGATGAATTTTGATAAGCATTTTCCTAATCTTTGATCCGCGGCGTTTTTTTGTGGAATAGATTTAATGGGTATATTGGTGATCGAGTAAATGAAAAGTGCTAAATAGAGGGGGGGGGGGATGGAGGAGGAGAAGGGGGGGCGGGGGTGAGCTTATTGGGGGTGGGTGAAGGTGAAGGTCGTTTTGGAAAAAAGCTGAAGTGGTGCAGCGCGCATAGCATGGCAGATGCATGATAGGTAGCGTAGAGTAGTACCTACTCTACTAAAGTGTTCAAGCATGCGATGGGGGGTACTCAATCTACGGTAAGTATTAAGGTAGGGGTATGAATGGACGGAATATACATATCTGCATTTCGTTTACATGCCTTGGGGCAGGCATGATTGAGTTGCGCTGTGCGGCATAAGTGCGGCGGGAGTTTCAGTCGAGTGTAGGTAATGGTTACTTACCACGTAAGACGAGGATTTGAGTGGGTAGCCAATCCGTGTAACCAGATTATTGTTCAACCCCGGGTACCTACCACCGACTCTATCTACTACACCAGAGTAAGCCAGAGATTTGAGAAATAAGACGAAAATACCGGTAAGCCAGATCCCTGCTTACCGACTAGGTACTTGCTTAGGTATATTAGCTAAAGTCACTGCACCGAAGCTCCCGAAACAAATCTAGGAAGTTTTGTATCCAGCTCATCTCCTCCAAGGCTACCGCATCCACTGGGAAATGTACTTGTACCAGTGAGCCGCGAATCTGGCTTTGCCGATAAGCGTAACATTAAGCTTGCTGGGGCTGTTGCTGCTACCTTCGATCGGCTATAGAAGCAATGGCATGGATTACCGTACATATGAGTAAAACCGAGACAACAATGCGCATAGCCGCGCTCACTAGCAGACAGAAGGAAGTACAGTCGGTAGCCTAGTGAAGCAGCTCTGCGGCTCTGAAGGTGTAAAACCTTCGGCGCGAGGCTATAAACCTTCCTCATGAATCTCCAGGCTGCTATCCAAAAGGTACATCTTCAATATTACTTTTTCCGTTTCCGCAAAGCTGCATATATGTTGACTTCCATGCACCTCTTGCGCCACCGATGCATATGTACATATGTATGTACAAGGTAGAGTACCGTAGATGGAACACTAGGTAGGTGGCTGAGCATACGATTTGAAATACCATGTTATAGATAGAACAATGAAACTTTGCATAGCCTTAGGCACTCAATACACCTTTCAACAAGTGACGGAAAAAATACACGGCCATGCTAAATATAACTATCCCAAGCTTAACGTTGTTGCTTTGGAGGAACCACATTTGGAGACTCGTACAATTGTGGAACTACGATATCACAGCCCGCGTACAATTGGTGGCAGTGCTCAGCCATTTACTGCAATGGCCTTTAACGGTTTGAAATGCTATGGAACTGTTAGTGTCTGCAACTTCCAACCACCACGGCGAGGATCGACGGTGATCCGAGCTCCGTTCAATTGCAACTTGACGTCAGTTGTGAACTGGGCCGCGTAAAGCAGGATTGGTAGTAGTTTATTTGCCCGGGAGGAAACAGCAGATGCACGTCGGCGGGCAGGCATATGCAGTTCGACTATCCATTGGGACGAGGGTCTTGTGCCTTCTTGAGTGAAGTTCAGTGGAGGACCATAGCCGTGGTACTCTGGTACGAGCTCCCCAATTACCTCCCCCATATTGGCCTCAAGCGTTGCTTATTTCGCCTGGATCCTCGTACCTGCATCAGAACAATCTTGGGCTGAGCTGCCTGTATCCCGAAAATAGTATTTTGGCAGGTCCTATTGAACTTTCCCTGTACCATATGTTTTCCTTTTGTTGAGAGTGGATTTCGCTGGATTTGGCTTCACCTTCCCAATGACTCTGAATTCTTAGGCAATAGATTAACCCGAGTAGCAACGGATATAAAAAGCAACAAACACGGCAGGATTCTGCACCATTGACAGGCCAGCCAATGATGGGCATTGTATTGTTTTTTTCGTAGTCACAAATCAACTCAACATTAGAAATTGTGGAAGTTCTCATTAATAAACTAGTGGCGCTCAATTTCAGGGTAACCAATATTCTTCATCCGCTGCAACTTGCCACTTGAGATATTTTCAGCATGAGCAGAATTCCATTAGGCCACGTGAACTATTGGTGCCAACCTGACGGCAATCGGCACATGCCCTATCACAATACTTGCCACCTATATAGCATTGCACAGGTAAATTTGGCTATCCAGCATTGGATGAGGTAAATTTGGCTGGTCCTATAGAGCACTGCGTGGAGGGCCCATCGACCATCGATCGTATCGATCATAATAGGACCAAGTCTTTGCTTGTCTTCACGGTCTGGCGATAGCTAAAGCAATTCTTGGCGCCCCAGAATGGATATCCCCAATACGGCAGCTCCCTGGATCGACCTCTTGGCACATGGGTGGGTAAATGCCAAAGTATTTTATGATCTGTCACAGCTAACCCCAGACCCTGGCAGAATAACAGGCCTGCATACAGTACTCTGGCAGAAACGGACAAAAGATACGCCTTGGTATATGGTGAGCTATGGCTGATACTAGATCTATTGTTTTACAGTGCACTGCCGTTCGGGCTGGGTCCGAATACCTGCGTCTCCGTGCGGTCCGAGGTGACCCGGGTGGGGGTAAGCTATGAGACATCACACTGGCAAACCATGAATGACCATGACGAGTCAAAGGTAAAACGGGAAAAAAATGGGGCGGTGAATACGTGGAAAACTAAACACGTATACAACTCATAGGATGAACGAGACAGTGGGGCTCTAGGTATGTGTGATGCACACAGGCTTGAGCATGTGGACACATGGACCTCGAAAACGCATCCCAGTCCCGAAACGTATCGTCATCCCAGTACACTGCGGTCTCGAAATCCATAGGCAGTGCTCGCCACGTCCCAAGAAATTCCGCTAAGACCATATCACTTTTTCCCCCACATACTACTGTACATACCAGTCAGTACTTGGTGCATGCGTAGGTATGATCTTAGGGTATGCGGTGAACAAACACACAATCTTGCATGCTTGGTGTACACGACACCCCAGAAGCTAATGTTTACCATCTCACCATATCCGAGCTGACTTCTACGTCCAACCACTTGGCTGGCTACCTTCGTGTTCTATATCATCAGCTCATCAGCTCATCAACTTCGGGACAAAGGAGAGTATTTGACAGCATGCAATGTGGTCCCTGCAGTGATCGTAGCAGATTCACATGTTCCACTCAGGCTTGTGTTTTGCTGGATACAATCTCCGTGAGCTAACTGCTATGGGCCTTACCCCACATTTTGTGGAACATCACGGACTGTTAAACAATTACCAAAAACAGTTAGTCTTTGCTCAGAATATGGTCAGATCGAGGCTAACTTAGGATATCGCTGCAGGTAATCACCTGGGCAACAACTCTGGACTTGTGTGTTTGTTGGTATGAAACATTCAAGTGTTCGGGAAGCTCATGATCATTGTCTCAACCAAAGGTCTCAGTCCTTAGGATACCCCAATTATTTCTTTACCCGTGTTCGCTGGAAATACGCCTACCTGGGTAGTCACTGCCGCAATTAGCACAGTGGCTTCATCCAGTGGCGGTGTTGCTAAATCAAGTCACGAAGAGTCATGATGTTTGTGGCTTAACCTGATTTCATTTTTTGGGCGTAAGTATGTAAATATCTAGATAAAATATCACTCCGACTATTATTAGTCTGATAAAAATTATGAATATACCAACCACCCAGTTGAGCGATTTCTCTCAGAGTTCTAGAAAAAACCATGTACTAGTATGGGATGTTTGTTTAAATCACGTTGACAAATGCATCGGAGATTTCCACGTAGTCTGGTTAGTAAGTGTAAGGGACCAGCATGTTTATTGGATGTTTGTTACCTAGGCAACAGACTCGTCCAACCTTTCCATCTGTCAAAATACCTATACAACATCGATAGATAGTAAGGATTTCAGATATCAACTAACTCAGTGCATTATCGCGGACAGAGGTATTCATTTTTGCGGGTAGATTAGGCCGATGGTAGAGGACATATTTCCTTACACAACGATTGGCAACCCAGAATGCGCATCATCATTGAGGACCAGCCAATATTATGGGATGATTGGTGATGTAAACAAATGTTCACATTCCGCCATAATGTAATGGGGATTGGAATGGCTGGCCATGGTAAACAAGGAATACGTGGCAAGGTATTTACATTGTTATTCCACTAGCAATATGGTAGCTACCTACCTAGTTTGGTGCTGGTCGCAGATGTTGGTTATACTAGTGGAGGAAAAGTTGGTTTTCTACGATGATGAAACCTATGAGCAGGCATGCATTTATGCAGGTTGTTACTATATACTGAGATGTCATCATTTACTCTCTGGGCCAGTTTTATTCCTTGCACGAAGCAACCAGTTCTCAGCAAGGAAATGGAGACAAAGTAGGAAAACTACCACGGCACCCATCCATCTATTGAGTCTTCTTTCTAAGGGGTCGTGACAGCTCGATTGAACTGATTACCCTGAAGTTCTTGCCTCAAGCGAGAGTATGTACATACTGTACATAAAGCAGTAACCAACTATATTCCGGACCAGGCTGGTTGATACTCACCCCGGATGTTCGGACTGTAGAGTAAGCTACGAGGGGTTGTTGTGCAGCCAGATGTAGGTATCGCCGCACCAATCAATAATAGGTATCCTGCAATAGTAGTAGTACATTTAATATACGAGAGTGTACCGTATTGGAAAAAAAGGAAAGACAACTTGCCCAATGGAACATACCATACATTCAATTGTTAGAGTTAAGTAGATCTATTATACCGTACTAGTTAGTACCACTCTATGTACCACAGCACGAAGATCTATGTAGATCGCTTTTTGGGGGCCACCGATTGAACTGGAGTATTCTACCATGCAAGTACTCTACAGAAGTTCACATGTTTTTCCACTGCGATTTCTAGAATCTCCCCGCACGTACTTGAGCATGCATGTCCACTCGCGGTTTAAACCACTTCCCCGACTCTATGAAGTCACGGGCATATGCAAAGATCATGCCCGCATATTGTTATGTGTGGCTGGTTGCGAACCGGGCCGCAATGAGGTCATCATACTCCGGGTCATGTGGGGTCATGTTTTGGGGTTTATGTGCATAATGGGAGGGGGGGCGCATATAGACCCAATTGAAATGTCAACTACAGCTTGGTTTCATGGGACGTACATATAACTCAATCAGGGAGGAAAAAGAAGAAAACAATATTACTGCAAAACCAAGGCTTATTAAGTCGGTGTTTTGATAGGATGCCTCGTTTTTCTGTGGGCTACAGTATTGGCGAGGCTGTGATGCGCAAGTAGACTGCACCTCACCGGTTCAAGATGGATACCGTACGATGGAATCTATATATGTTCTCTACGAGAGGCCGGTGCCCGTCTGCTAGACTAATTAATGTACTACCTACCGTACACCTTTGTCTCATGTTCGGGGGTTTGTTGGTAAAAGGTGCAGAATCTGTTGATCATAATAACGCTGACCGGTTTCTGCATCGTGAATTCAAGGTATAAATGAATTGAGGGGCCGATTCCAGGACCATCGATTATAGGCGCGTGATCTTGCTGCAAGATCTAGATCACTGCGTTAAATGATAGTACCTATAGGGAGGACCCGACGCATTGGTTGATCATCCAACTCCAAGTTATCGCTGAGCTCACTAAAGCGAGCATGTGTAAAATTCATGACAGATTCTTGGAAAGGTGAAAGTTGATTAGTGGTAGACCGTTTCACTTATTGTCAAGACATAAAGGTCTCGATCGACGGGAAGGTTTGAATCTGAACACCCCCCCCCTCCGGCACTCAGGTATTGAGATGTCCGAGCTATTGCATGTTTCGTAGTTAATTTCGGTAGGCGCAAGATCTGCTGTTAGTATCTGCTGTTATATGAGCTATCTATAATAAAGACTTACAAATGATTAGCAGACCACCAAGGGCAACGTCAACAAAACCACCATTACCCTGAGACTCGAACGGATGGTTACCCTCAAGTTAGGACTCCCCGAGCTCCTATATAGCGATTCATGCATGTATTTGGCGATACCTGGTCCTTTAGCCCTCAGCATATGCACCCACCCGCATGCACGGTACCTAAAATATACCAATGACACTACCTTAGGGTAGGCAAACCAAACCACACTTTCGGGCCCCAAATTTGGTGTGGAACACATACCTGCCTTGGCGTAATCGGCTCTGAGAGCCCCATATACCCGGGCACATACAGGAGGAATCTGGTTGGGTGCCCACTATCTCACTGGTGAGGTGCCAACCAGACTGGTACCCGTAAGGCTCCCTCGTCAACCCTGATAGGGCAATTCCCCCCCGCGGCGCCATCAACTCCAATATTCCGCATTCCAGAATTGGGTGCACGGCTCACGGCTATGCATTGGGGCTCTACTCTAGCAGGCGCTGCTGTGCCGTATCTATGCATTGCGTACCCGCTCGAAATACGTAAGAAGCAGAATATCGGCGCTAGGGTATACATCGGTACGGATCGGCCGATCGATCGATCTCATATGGAGATTTAGGGGGTGTGGAACGTAATGAGATGTAGATGTGGAGGATGCAGAGATCGAGATGGTGGGTTCAGTGTAGATGATGTCAAGAGCGTTTCTGAGGAGCGACATTCGATTATGTAATGAGAGGAAAGATCTGATGAACGGTAATTAAATTTTCGGTAATAGTGCTTGTTTATTGGCTGCGGGGGAGAATATTGGAGCAAATTCGAAACCCAATCAATTACCCTGAATCGGGGGAAGTGGCGCCAAATACATCTCGCCGTTTGGTGATTAATGAGGGTGATGCAACTACATTCGACAGCAGCATCCAGTCTCGCAAGCGGTAGCTGAGAAATCAGGTAGAAACTCCTAAGGAAAGGCCCTTGGGGAGATGCCCCATGGCGCGCGAATACATGGTTAGAGTGAAAGTTGATAGAGGGCAGAACATGTATGGACTGGCAAACATCAGGAATATAGTATAGCCTTCTTAACCCAGGGAGGATACATGCGTGCCAATCTCCCACTGCCGTCCCACAACTCATCTCAAAGTTACAAAATCCTACATTAGATTTCGTCATCATCGTCACTAGATACTGTTTTTTAGTAGCTATCCTTCATTACAGAGCTTGGAATACATACTCTCCCTTTCTCGAACTCACTGCACTCATGCATCTAAACTCCCCATTCAATGTTGCCTTCCACAACCTAATTTTCCCATCATCACCTGCACTTATGAGTACTGTACCCGTTGCATTCCATTTGACCCTCCAGACGTCCTTCCGATGGTCATCAAAATCAGCGATCATCTCTACATTATACTCGCTTCCACCGCCCTCGGTATCTCCGTTGTCTTCCCCATCTTCGTCCATATCCCCATGTGTCATAGGTTCATCTGCTTTCAAGAAGTATTTGATTAGCCCCCATACGCACTAGCCCCCATACACACTAGCTGCTATCAAGAGCGCTCTACCCCCTTTCCCAGATGTTTGTTTGTGCATTCACTCACCTGCTCGACCAGAGCCACTAACTACATTCAAGGCACCTCGTGATCTTCCCGAAGCGAATGAATGGGTCTTCGATTCCGTCAACTTGAATATCCTCACATGCCCATCCTTACAAGCTGTCGCGATTAGGTGGTAGCTCCTCCCCATGGTTGGAGCCCACGCAATTCCCCTGACAAGATTCTTATGACCCTTCAACTCTTCCATAGCTTTGTACTTCCCATTACTCTCCTGTCGATAGATCGTGACGGTATCCATTGCCCCAACTGCGAGCTGCTCACCACCCCACCTTGAGGGACAGTACTCTACAACAAAAGACTGCTCGGTTTCCCGGGGTGGTTGATTCCGTAAAACCTGGATTTGCTCTTGGGACATCCATATGGTGGGATCTTGTGGCTCAGGGGCCTCATGAATGTACACATACCCGGAGTTTGATATGCTCGCGAGCTTGAGGCCGCGGTGGACAGGGGCAAAGGAGATGTCGTAGATGGCAACGTCGAGGGTAATGGTAGCTTGTTTTTTCCAACGACGAGAGCTAGATTTGGGCTCTGCGCGGGTCCCGGGTCCGTTAGTATGGCTTAAAAATAGCCTCTGGCTTGAGGAACCATACCAAACTCTTGCTCTTCCCATATCCGTACTGTTCGGTCGTTCGAGCAACTTGCAATTACGTGCCCATGCTCCGGATGCCCCCAGATAACCTAATCATATGCCTCCGGTCAGGCTTTCTCATTTGGTGTCTGTGCCAGCAGCTTGTATGCGCTAGGTATTTCTCTGTTGGATTCGGCCAAGTAGGGTTGGTGATAGAAATTTCACACGTACTTTGGAGATGCTCCCATCATGAGCTTTCCATGACTCGCTCTGTATCCACTCCCCTTCATCATTGAGGTCGAATATCTTCAATCTTTGGTCGGAAGAGCAGGTAACTAGTCGCTTCCCATAAAAATCTGGAGCACAAGTTAGCAATAGGATTTTCTGACAGCCTGACGCCTCGCAGAGTGATCCTGAAAGCTGGTAACTTGCCGTAACACACGTCATGAATCAAGTCGTCATGTCCAGTAGTGAAGGGTATGGGCTTCCCTGGCTGGGATGGCATATTGTCGGGCTAGGGAGGGTGGGATGATTAAATATTAATATTGGTATCAAAACTGAGGTTCTGAGACTGAAGATCTGTGACGCATGTGATTTCTAGAGTGCGTCGCCCGGATAAACTTTAATGCGACCCTGGCTCGGCAGGGGACCTGAACCGAACGTGGCCTTTTACTCCACGAAATGTTTCAGAAATGCTGCTCGCTGCCGGGAGGGCGGTAGGAGCCTGGAACAAAAAGCCCATGTTTGCACGTCATATTCCCAGGACCTAGCTCTATTCTGCGCAAGAGCTCTAGGAACACCTCAAATCTTTCACCCCCCCCACCCAGATGACAACAAAATGAAAGAATTATCCTGGGCTTGGTATTTCTTCCACTTTGCCCTCTCTGGTGCTTGTTTAGGGTTGGTCTATACTGTCTACGAAGGAGATGGGGAACCGCTTCTGGCGTCTCTCGGCTTCGCTGGGATTGCGTTTTCTGCAAGCTTCTGTGGGGTGCAATGGTTGGGGGATTCCTTCAAGAGTGTGGGACTGAAGGGAAGGGATATATCAAAGAAGGGGAAGCCGGAACTGTAAGAACCACACACCTATCGCATTACCCAGTTCCCAGCTGACCATTGCCCTAGACCAGAGTCAATGGGGGCAGTCTGCGCTGTGGTCTATATCTTTGCTATGATATTCTTCCTACCGTTTCCGTTTTATGAGTACTTGGTGACAACAACATCGGGAGGAGGAAATCGGGATGTGGCTATCGAGCTTCAAGAGGTGGAAACTGGACGGCTATTGCATAGGTTCCCCCACAACAAGGTGAGGAGGAGAAGCCTGAACTTTTGGAACAAGGACGCATATTGACTTTTCACGAGTTGGGAGAATACTTGTCTGCTATTCTCTCACTTCAGAGTATGATTCTTCTTGGAATTGGGGATGATCTTTTCGACATTCGGTGGAGGCATAAACTCTTTTTGCCTGCAATTGCAGCTATACCAATGCTGATGGTTTACTATGTTGACTTTGGAGTCACCCAAGTCGTCGTCCCCACACCGCTGCAACCTTACCTAGGACACCTTGTGAATTTAGGATGGGGATATTATGCATATATGGCTGCCGTAGCCATATTTTGCCCCAATTCTATCAACATTCTCGCTGGTGTGAACGGGATTGAAGTCTGCCAATCCATCATCATAGCATTGATGCTCACTCTCAATGACTACCTCTATATTCGAATACCCGAACACCCTGCAACCGACAGTCACCTGTTCTCGCTCTACTTCCTTCTTCCATTCCTTGGAGTCTCGCTTGCATTGCTATACCACAACTGGTATCCATCTAAAGTCTTTGTTGGCGATACGTATTGCTATTTCGCCGGGATGGTGTTTGCAGTTGTTGGAATCTTGGGCCATTTCTCCAAAACCTTACTCTTGCTGTTCATCCCACAAATATTCAACTTCCTTTATAGTGCACCACAACTCTTCCGGTTAATTCCATGCCCCAGGCACAGGTTACCCCGGTTCAATGAGAGAACTGGGTTGCTAGAGCCATCCCGTGCTCAATTCGACAAGCCGCCGTCTAAGCTGGTGGCTAAAGTGTTGAAGCTCCTGGAGAAACTACGAATTGTGAAGCTCTGGACAAATGCCCAGGGTGAACCTGTTGAGGTCAGCAATCTGACGATACTCAACCTCTGGATCATCACTTTTGGTCCGATGAGAGAGGATAAGTTGACAATGGGGATTATGGTAGTACAGGCTGTTGCTGGGGTGATAGGGCTGTTGGTGAGGCATAGATTGGCGTTACTGGTATTTTCCCAGGATAATTAAGATGTATAGGTGGAGAATCACTAGAGGACACATACATCCCAAGTCTATATTTGCCGGTAGGATGTGCACAAGCACCTCCCATAGGTTTTTCATTGCCATATTATTCCCGGGGCGCTGGGCCGTGCATCAAGTTGGAGTAATTCATATGTAATTGATGAATCTTACCTTAGCTTACTATTCCTGTAGAACTGTTTATATTTCTACAAGTTCTAATATATTGGACATAATTACCTCATACATATGTGCAGTCCTAGCCCAAAAGTTATTTGAGACCAGAGAGATCTCTGTATATATATAACTATCTACAGTGACGTCACGGAGCTGAATGAGGGCTCATAAAATTGCTTCCCGAGTGTAAATAACATTTGGGGTCAAGGCCTAGATGTCGTATGCAGTCCGCAAACCGCTACTTAAGACATCAAGGTACCTCTGCAGGTAGCAATTTATTTTTGGCGTTAAAAACTTCACCAATGGGCACCCTGGTGAAGATCATACGAAGGTCGTATAGGGTCAACCTGACTCCACCAATCTATACGGATACGAGGTCCGAATTCATTCCCCTGTTCACGATGGGCAGGGCGTGGCATTTTCAGTTCCGGTTAATGATGGGAATATGGTTGATGAGCTCAAAGAACTCATCAAAGCAAAGAAGTCAAATCGCTTCAAAGATACCATGCCTATTGTCTCCAGCTCTGGAAATGGAATCAACCAGGCGGTGCTGACAGCTCTGAGAGGGGATCGTGCTAACCAGACTATGCCGGCAGGGTTCAAGCAGTGGAGTTGGATAGCAGCAACATGCTTAGTCCAATGAAGAAAATTATCAGTATCTTAGGGGGTGATTTCCCAAAAGAGAAATGCATCCATATCATCCATCATTCAGGCTCCTACGCTTGGCACAGATTTTTCGTTTCCTCCCCCAGCTGCTAATTGTAATCATCGTTAAAGCTCCCCCTCGCTTCTTCGAAGGCTCATTTTATATTCTGGAGGGATATTTTCAGTAGCCTCCCCGTTTGGTCTGATCTCACATTCCATCTTATCAAAATTGATGAGCTGACCAAAGTTAGTGCCTTCGGTCTGGAGATCCTCTACTACAGCCGTGAGAGTACCTATTCCTAGAGAGCTTTTAAAGTTTTGGAGAAGAGAATGTCAGCTCAAGAGCCACTTGTTGTCCGCTATCCACCGTACCCTTCTTGCCTGTGCTCATCAGTGCTTTCTCATTTTCTGGTCTTATATACCGCATCCACTGGGAGGGAACACTCCATGCCGCTTAAGACATAGGCCGAGCTCACGTTAAAGCCACTTTTTTTTGACCTTGTATACCGACTTTCCGACGTGAGCTGGGCCTATGTCTTAAAAAGCGACATGGAGTGTGGATATGGGTAATATATTCTGGCTTACATACACCAAGGGTTTGGTAGGTACATACTTGCGAGCATGTGCTCCTCTGACCAATTTCGTACATCCCGCAGTTTCTGGCTCTCAGCATTCAATAAATCTAATCCCTTTAGCAAAGGACAAAATACCAGCAGCCCCACACCCTCAATGACCCCAATAGGCGTTGGAGCACACCATGTTGCCTCATGCTCGTCTCGGGCATTCAATGGAGTATGCTTGAGGTAACATCCAACTTGCCTCGAAAACGGAACTTTACGGACACCTATAAGTCCAAGGTAAAGGGGACGCCGGAACTCGGGATTACCTATTTTCTTCGGCTGCCTTGATCGGGGGTTATGAGTATGAATCTTAAGATGAAGCAACAAACTGAGATCGTTGTAGCTTCTGTGACCTAGCAACCATGACATACAGGCCAGGAAAAATACCCACGTCTCATACTACACCTTACCCCGCAAGCGTTGGGTGACAGGAATAGCCGGAATGGCAATATCTTCCCTCACACGTGAGAAATTTCCCCTACAAAGGAAAAGACCTTGAAAACGGGAGAGTATTGTGAGTGAAATGTTGATAGCCAGCTTACATCTTCATCTCGCGGGGTTTCGAAGGCTAGAATGAGGCTCATTGGCTGCGGAGTACATACTATGGATCACCTACAGTACCAGCAGAGTCGACTGTCATGACTAGGTATCGCTAAACAAGTAACGTGCTGCAAGGTGACAACTACAGTTTAAAGTACCGTATATATATACCAGCGAATTTTCGGATCAGTACGTGAATTTAATTCCGATCCAGACTGCCTTAGTCGCACAATTTCATTTAATGGTCTTGGCAGCGCAGAGAGTCTGGCCTCTATGAACTAACGAGAACAGATTACTATCACATGCTGCCGAAATCTCCAAGATGAGAGAAATAAAAGTCACAGGTGCTGATTGCGTTAGATTTTCGCTTGTTTCTCTGGCTCCAAATGGCATCGCAGAATCTTAAATTGTGCTTGGGTTGATCGTATTTTTTGATCCACTTACTCCGTACCAGTCCCATGATACTCCTACAACCTCATACTCGCAGGTTGTCACGTATCAGACACCCAGATTGGGTGGCAGGTAGGGCTGGCACGGAGCGAGGCAACTAGCATCAGAGGGAGGGGATACATTTAGAAGGACAATGGTGACGGTGGATCTAGGCCTCAAGAATTCTAACCTTTGTTTTCTTATAGTCCGAAGACATGTACCTATGGGGGTTCACTCCGATTGACAGTCCAGATTGCCTCTGGAGGATACATCGATGAAGCATTTATCATGCCAATTATACCCATGCTATTCGAGCTCCGCTCAATGCTCGGCCACGTGAGTCGATCAGGGTATTCATTGCGGATATATATATGACAAGTGGGTGGACAGCCTTCCGCGACACACTTCCGCTGCAGGGCAGGAGTCAGCATCTCACTTGCTTTCTGTCATTTGTGCAATCCAAGACAGCACTGCACGTTTACGGTGGTCAATTGTATCTAGCTCCTATTACCGCTACCCGGGTCTCCTCCATCCAAGCAATATCGCAGTCACTCCTGGAGCTGGAGGGGTCAAATCCCAGAAAAAACTAAGCTGGTATCACAACGTGCACGGTATCATTTCGACCTGCAAAAGTACCAATATATCCTGAGGTTGAGCGCCAGACAAGACGGAGATTAGTCTTGTTCACCATTGGTTTCTCGGTGGTGGCCTAGTGAGACAACACTGGGGGCGGCGCTTGGGCAACGGCGAAATTTTGTGGAGGCGGTGGTGGGGCACAAGACAGCTCCTCACTAGTGCGAATTGCAACATGACATTGTCTCTCGGGTTTCAGCAGCGAGAAACCTCATCCATCTTTGATTGGAAAGATTGTTACAAATAATTCCCATTGTTTTCAAATACCTCTTTCCATTATCATCTTTCTCCATATAATACACTTTAATACATTTTGCTTCTCCACTAATACGCTCGACATCCAGCGCTCAACGCCGAGTAAATAATACACGAAGACTAGGTATCACAATTTACCTCCGCACTCACACTACCATATTGGCGTCATCGGGGAAGTCGTATATCCTGCTTTGGTTCTCGGGAAGAATCCATATTCGCCTTCTCTTTTGTCTGACAAGCGGGTAACTGTTGAAGTTGAAACCAAGGCGTAACAACCAATCAGCAATAACATTGGAAACGAGGCTGCGACATCAGCGCAATTGCATCTCATTGAGGACCTTCATAGGCAACATCGCAGAAGCTACACACTTGACGGATTCACTCTCAGGCGACACCACAGCAAAATCTCTACCTCTGGCCCTGCACTCTCTGGGTAGTAGGGAATACAACCAGCTACTGCATAAATAAGGAGTGGGGGTGTAAGGATACTTGTTGGGTCAGGCGAAACGGTTAGAGATCACTGTCTCATTACCCCGCGAAGGGCTCCAGCAACTAGTCTTGACAAATGGCAGGAATGATGTCTACAGAAACAGTTGAGGGAAGTGGGAGTGGGAGCAACTCTGGCATGGATACAGCCTCACCAGTTGGCTCCACTACACAGTCTATTACGGCAAATGCATCACGCGATTCTGGGGCTGCATCAGGGGCGTTACAAACTGCTAGCCATCCGAGTTTCCGAAGGTACTACTTCCTGGGGATGTTGGGGGGCGGGGTGGTGGAGTTGGGTGAGATCTGTTTTGCGACGGAGAGCTTTTTTTTGCTATGAGAATGCTAAGCTGATACTGTCTTGATGGTAGACAACGTGCGGCAAGGGCATGTGAAGTGAGTGCAGCATAAGAACAGTTCCCTGGAAATATGACGCTGCAGGGTTTTACTAACGTTTTGATGCGACTTTTTCTATTGTGGGGTAGACTTGTCACGCACGAAAGGTATGACGACTCGTCTCATCGAAGCCTGTTCATGTATAGAAATTTTATTAATACTTAGTCGAGATGTGTAGGTTCGATGCGATGCAGCCAGCCTTGGAGTACCCTGTACGAACTGCCAGGCATTTCAAATTGAGTGCAAGATTCCGACGCCCAAGCGGAAGAAGGTGTCAGGAATGAAGGCAGGAGAGAAGGAAGATGGAATGCATGTGATAACGGTTCCCACCTAGGTGATCCTACAGCGCCGCAAAAAAAAATGTTAACTTTGGTGATGACAGAGACCAACGTGATTCGACCCAAGGCCCATCCCCTCCTCCGATACCAACCACTCCGTCGCATAACTTCAGTCATATTCCAGCACCCCGTGTGACTCCTCAGCCGGATGGAACCCCCTCGGTAATACAGTCGGAAGCTATGCGCACAAGGGCCTCAACCGATGCGGAGACATATGCACAGTTCATGAAACCCAGTTTTACACAGGCGCCGATCAAAGAAGCTGGAAGGGTTGCATATTTAGGTATGTTGTCCAGATGTTTTTTGGGGGTGTGCGTGCACCTAAAAAAAACAAATAAAATAGCAGTGTGGGGATGTACTGGAATTGCATGTGAAAATGCGGCAAATCTGCGAGGCCAGACTAACCTTATGTGGTGGGTGTATCAGGAGAATCTTCCAATCTTAGTCTCTTGGTACGAGACAGCCACGGAGCTTCCGATACTGTGCATTACCCTCTGCCAGAGAATGTTCGTGGATCACGTGCACACCTCACTGAGCTTGATGCTATTGAGATCGACATCTTAAACCAACGAGGGGCATTCCTCTTACCTCCAAGAGCCCTGTGTGATGAACTAGTAGAGGCATACTTCAAATGGATTGCCCCAGTTGTTCCGGTTATCAACCGGAGCCGTTTTATGAGGCATTACCGGGACCCAAACAACCCACCTTCCTGGCTATTACTCCAAGCCGTACTACTTGCTGGTTCCCGGGTATGCAACAATCCTCAGCTGATGGATGTAAATGGATCTACGACACCGGCTGCTATGACCTTTTACAAACGTGCTAAAGCCCTCTATGATGCCAACTATGAAGATGACCGAGTTACGATAGTCCAGGCCTTGATATTAATGGGATGGTACTGGGAGGGCCCTGAAGGTTGGTGGTCTGATGACCTTCCACTTGTGTAGGCATTACGCTAACAAAGGGTTAGATGTCACTAAGAACGTCTTCTACTGGAGCCGTGTAGCAACTATAGTTGCTCAGGGTTCTGGGATGCATCGAAGGTTCACAACTCTCTCACACTTGTGATACATTTACGGAGCCTAACTTCACTTCGTTCCAGTGTGGAACATTCCCAGTTGAGCCGAGCGGACAAGCGACTATGGAAGCGGATTTGGTGGACACTGTTCACTCGGGACCGCCAAGTTGCTGTTGCACTGGGAAGGCCTGTGCACATCAACACAGATGATTCCGATGTTCCTATGGTCGCCGAGGATGACTTCATAGATGATGAGCCCGGCTATCCATCCGACTATCCACCCGATCCCCTCCATGTCCAATTTTTCCTACACCATGTCAAGCTATGCGAAATCATGGGCTTGGTTTTGTCACAGCAATACTCTGTGGCGTCCAAAGCGAGGCAGCAGAATGCTATTGATCTCGTGCATAGTGACCTAGCATTGGCGGATTGGATGTTGCACGTTCCTCAAGAGATGAGATATCATGTGGAGGATAAGTCGAGGCAGAACTTCTGGGCAGCATTGTTACATTCAACGTACTAGTAAGTATTCTCTATCATTCTCCTTATGGTGACATCTGTTAATCGTCGAGCAGCACTACATTGTGCCTGTTACATCGGGCGCATATGCCACCATCAGTACCCTCAGCAAATGGGCAACCCAGACCCGACGAAAACGCATATCCATCACGAAATATTGCGTTCCGAGCGGCTGCTGCTATCACTTCCATCATTGACAACCTGGTTGAGCACGACCAGTTACGATTCTGCCCGGCATTTACGTAAGTGCAAATTATGTGCCATTCTGTTATATGAAGCTAAAGTACATGAGATACAGTGTGTATAGCTTGTTCTCCGCCTTAATTATGCACGTTTATCAAATGCGTTCGCCGAACCCACAAGTCGTTGCCCATACCCAAAAGAGGATGAAAAAGTGCATGTTTGCCCTGAAGGAAATCTCGAAGGTATGGGTGGTCGCGCGGATGGTGTACACGCTTTTCGAGTCTATTATTGGAAACAAGGCTTTAGAGGAGCGTCTACAGAAGACGACCCAGCGCCGACACCATCGGAAGGGAGGCAACTCCGCTGCTGCTGCTGCTGCACAGCAGGCAGAAAAATTGACAGACCCCGTGAAGCGGAAATTCGACGAGATGGCTATTGGTGGCCTATCATCTGGCCCAATACAGAATGTCTCGTATGAGCGGTCACGCCCTCAAACACCTGCCCCGACATTGCCTATGCAAGCACCAATAATGTCGCCTCAGAATAGGAACGGCGCTGTGGATACGGTGATGGGCGGACAATCTAAAGGGAATACGAGGCCACCGACCCCGTTCCAAGGACTATCAATACCTTCTACCCCTGCACCACCAGATCTTTTCCTCGTTACAAGATCGTCGCCACCAATAAGCCAGAGCCTGTGGGAGAATTTCCAACCTCATCAGCTATTCCCTGAGGACTCGGGAATGAACCAATTCTCCCCGCAGGGTAATGGAATGACGGATCCGGTGATTGCAGGTGTCCAGGACTTGACACAGCAAGCTATAAATCAACATATGATGCAGCAGGGTGAGCCTTTTCTGTAGTTATTCCCGCCGTTAATTACATTCTAATGGGTGTTAAGACCTAGGTATGGGTAATTACGCAAATCATCCGCAGCATAATTTGTGGTCCGCTGAGATGCATCTGGATGTGGGCCCACAGGCGGGCTCTAGCCCGGATGATACATGGAGTAATAGTAGTAGAGGAGGAGTTGTGCCCACCATGTTGAATGTGGAGGATTGGTATGTGGCCTCCGCTACTAAATATGTCCTCTAGTTTCTTACCTGACAATGCATACCTTTCTAGGTTCAATTTCTTTGGCTTAAATGGGGACCTGAGCGTTATCGGGGAGGAAGGTCTCTGAGAGAAGAGTAAGCTGCTCATTCTCCGATGATTAGTCATTGGTCATGACCCCCAGTCATTCATAATCTCACACTCACATGGGGAAAAGCGAAAAAAAATAAAATCAACATTCTCGGGACGGCGATACACTATGTGGTTTTAAATATTTTTTACGAGGGTAACGACATCGAAGGTTTTATTTTGTCATCATCATCATCATACGCTGTATGTTTCTTGTATCCCCTCTGGTTCCATTTCTCCGTTTGGACTGTTTTTGTTTTGGCACCCAAAGGCGAAAAACAAGGGCATTTATATATTACTTGTTTTTCAGTCTTTGCATGGATGGCTGTATCAAGTTGGGATTGCGGGATGGGATTGTGGGTGGTTGGGCTGGGGAATTGTTAGTAAGTAATACATGCCAGAAGTGATCATGTTGAATGTACGTACCTACTGTATCTTGGGAGTCCAATAGTTTTTTTCCCTACAATATAGTTTTTATTGGTATTGACAGCAGGGAACATCATAATATGAGAGTCAGGCTGCTCGTCCTTCGTATAGCACAGAGCGTTCGTATAACACAGAGTCAATGTAACGAGCTATGGGTGATTAGCCAACCAGACTAGGTAAAGATATGATCGATCAAGCCGATCCTCCGTGTATGACTAACCTATGAGGCGTTGGAGTTCTTTCACAATAAATACGAAGAAAAGTTTCAGGTTATTCCCCTTCATACAGTTCAGCGTAGCGATGTGTAGAAAAGGGTGAATCTATTCTCGTTGTTGTCTTGATGATGCCGTCCTACCGCGAGTTTATCCAAAGTGATGACTCATCAATGACTGTCGCTAATTGTCGAGCTTCAAAAAAGAAAACCAATAGGCCAGTAAATATAGCAAACACGTAGAGCAGTTATAAACTATGTTTCCTATATATGCGCAAGACATACCTTCGTACGCGACCGCCTTCCCTAGTATCCACTCAACGGATCCTCCGGTGTGCCATGCCTTCAGAGTCAATCAAATCAATAGCCTAAACCGTCAATGTTTGTTTCTCTGTCATCCACCTCGTCACAGAGGGTTGGGAACCCATTTGACTGCCTCATGCTTGCCGTAGCTTCGAGCTACTCGACCAAGAGGTAAAATTTGGAGGCGGAGACGCTAAAACTCAATACGAGGCTTCAATTGTCTATTCTTCCGCATCATAGCCTCTTGCTGTGATGTTTCCGTCTCACCCCCTCTTGAAGTCTGAGCCGCTGCCCCACATAGGCCAACAAGATCACCAACTCAATCCTCGCTATTGGCCTGCCATCCCTTCCTGTACACAACATGCCATCTATTGTCCCTGCAAGTAGATAGCCACCTGCTGCAATCAGCTGGGAATATGTTTGTGAAGGGCATGGATATGCAGTTCCAGGCTATGTTTCACGGGGTTAGTGCTTGGTATACCAAGCCTCTGCCTTAATACAGCCGCTACATGGCGAAGCATAGAGCTATAGAGACACTCCAACAGCGGCTCCGGAATGTCCTTCCAAATCTCTTGCAGTGCACCTACCAGTGCTTCCTTAACTATTGCTGGGCCCCCAGGTATTTCAAAATATCAGGAAATCTTTTGTGGAGGTTGGCGTTTCATATATGATCAAGCCGGGAGAGCATGCAACCCAATCATTGCTTTTCAACCATTGGTGGCACTCGCATGTCGTGGGAGAAGCTTTGGTCATTTCTTGCTATCCACTCCCGAATCCCTTTCCCTCGAAGCATGCGATTTGCATGACAGTCATCTTCATCAAGTCAAGAATTACTTTTTCAGCGTCCTCCGAAGTCTTCTTAGAACGTCCTGTGCTCTCGTGCCAAGACTTGTGAATTATATTCTGCTGCGCCAGCTTCCCATTCTCGCACATGTCAAGTTAGTGATAACCTCGAATGATACCGCCTCACATAGCCAGTGGCTCCACAGACTGATGACTCAAAAAAAAACAAAAAAAACCCCGGGTGATTTGGCCAGCCATTTTGGTCTTTGACCCAGTATGTTCCATGGGTTGCGGTGTACCGTATCCGACTAGCTTGTTCTTAACCTCATAATCGTAGCATATCACTCTTTCGCCGAATAGTCTGAGATTGGCTCGTTCCTTGGTAGGGTCTTTTCCTGGGAAGATGATCCCGATTGGGGGGGTTCTCCTTGGATAGTTTTGTGGAATTCGGGTTGTAGTATATGCTGAGTGCTTTGATACTTTGTCCCATACCGTACTCCCTTGGACATTCCTGACGTGGCGATAGCTTTCATTCTTTCTACTACTACCGTGTTAGTTCCTCTCTGTTTCAGCTCGATAGCTCACCAACCGTATCTTCCCTACTGACCCTGGCCGAAAATGGTGTTGCATCCTGCTCACCGTGAACTGGGAAATGGATTCGGGCACTGTATCAGTATAAGGAAGTTTGTATCGGTGGAGGTCTGGTCGGAGAGGGTTGTCTGGTTGAGGGGGCTAATCTGGTCAGGGTGAGGGTTGTCGGTGCCCAATTGCATGTCATTCCGCACATGCCGACCTCGTTAACACTCCACATATGTTTTCACCTTCTCTTTCGCTGTCACATAGCATTCCCCTTATTGGATTCACTACTCACCGCTCACCTAATCACATTAGGTTATGTCTGCGCTCTGAGCCAAACTCCACAAGTTTTTTCCCCGAATATATATCTCAAGCAGGCACTTATACCAGACGAAGAAGCAGAGCAGGACTAAATGCCTCCACACCACCAAACCCACCCTCAGGCGGTGAAGACGGCTCACCACTCACCTAATCCCATTACCAATTACTCAGGAGCCTAGAGCTCAGGTACTTACTTAAGAGAGGCTTCGCTGCTTGCGGGCAATGAGCTTGTTCAGATCATTCTTGTTATTGATGTCCTTGTTATCGATACCTTTGTTTTCTTTGTCTACAGACGCTCAGCGGCTAAGGATGTGAAGCTCTGTATGAGCGCGCGATTGTCTATTTATTTTACATTTTTATTGGGAAAAAAGTCTGTCGTTGGAAAAACCCTGATAAGCTGTAAGTTTCACTATATGGCTGGCTGTGAATATGGCAGCCTCGCTAGTTGTAAATTCCACCCGACATCACTTTCCCCTATGCGACCTCGAGTATCGATAATGTACAGGAGGATCCAATAAGCCGTCTTGAGAACTCCCCAATGCCAGCCTCAGTCAACTGAAAACTTATTCTTCCCTGGAAATGACCCGCTGCTCATATACAAATCATCACACAAAAACACACCAACATCCAATACCCGGCCTACTATACCTAAACTGCGGTTCTATTGATTTAACTTGCACCTAAAAGACACCAACCAGTAAATTAGTCCATCAAAGTTTTTAACAGTCAACAAGTCCAAGGAAGCCCTTACCTGCTATGACAGCAATTTGAACAGGTGGCTGGAGATATGCGACCGGGAGAGCGGTAAAATCAATAGATATGAAAATAACTCTACCGGTGCGAGATCCAAGGACAAGAATGTTGGCAGTGTCATTTATTGCAGAGCAGGATGGTCGGTATTCAACAGGAAGCCAGAGCAATTTCTTCATGTTCCACGTGATCCATTGATCGATAACATACAGGGAATGAGTTAACGTGTGTGGTAGTTCCCGATTGCTGCCGCTGTGAGGAGATGACTTGAGCTGCAGTATGCCGTGACTCGTATGTATATGCCTCCCGTCGTTAGAAAACTTCATAACGTTGATACTAGTATGAGTTTTTATGATTTCTATGGTTGTTTTGTTTCTAGTATCCCATAATCTGACCGTGTTGTCCCAGGATGCAGAGGCAACAAGCTTTCCATTGGGTGAGAACACAGCCGAGTTGACCCGACCGGTATGACCTTCCAAAACTCCATATTCCCTTCCTGTTGATGTATCCCATAATCTGACCGTTCTGTCCTGGGATGCAGAGGCAACAAGCTTTCCATCGAGTGAAAATACAACCGAATGGACCCAATTGGTATGGCCTTCGAAAACTCCACATTGCTTTCTTGTTGATGTATCCCATAATCTGACCGTTTTGTCCCAGGATGCAGAGGCAACAAGCTTTCCATCGGGTGAAAACACAGCTGATTTGACAAAATCGGTATGGCCTTCCAAAACTCCACATTCCTTTCCTGTTGATGTATTCCATAATCTGACCGTTTTGTCCAAGGATGCAGAGGCAACAAGCGTTCCATCGGGTGAAAATACAGCGGAATTGACATCACGGGTATGACCATCCAGAATTGCACATTGTTTTCCTGTTGATGTATCCCATAATCCGACCGTTGTGTCCCTGGATGCAGAGGCAACAAGCTTTCCATCGGGTGAAAACACAGCTGAGTTGACATTATCGGTATGAGCTTCCAAAACTCCACATTGCTTTATTGTTGTATCCCATAATCTGACCGTTTTGTCCTTGGATGCAGAGGCGGCAAGCTTTCCATCAGGCGAAAACACAGCCGAAATGACTGAATCGGTATGACCTTCCAAAACTCCACATTCCTTTCCTGTTGATGTATCCCATAATCTGACCGCGTTGTCCAAGGATGCGGAGACAACAAGCTTTCCATCGGGTGAAAATACAGCCGAATTGACCTCACCAGTATGACCTTCCAAAACTCCACATTGCTTTCCTGTTGATGTATCCCATAATCTGAGCGTGTGGTCCCTGGATGCAGAGGCAACAAGCTTTCCATTGGGTGAAAACACAGCCGATTGGACAAAATCGGTATGGCCTTCCAAAATTCCACATTCATTTCCTGTTGATGTATCCCATAATCTGACCGTTCTGTCCTTGGATGCAGAGGCAACAAGCGTTCCATCGGGTGAAAACACAGCGGAATTGACATCATAGGTATGACCACCAAGAACTGCACATTGCTTTCCTGATGTATCCCATAATCTGACCGTGTTGTCCGTGGATGCAGAGGCAACAAGCTTTCCATCAGGTGAAAACACAGCCGAATTGACCTGACTGGTATGGCCTTCCAAAATTCCACATTCCTTGCTTGTTAATGTATCCCATAATCTGACTGTGCTGTCCTCGGATGCAGTGACAACAAGCTTTCCATCAGGTGAAAACACAGCCGATTTGACAAAACCGGTATGGCCTTCCAAAACTCCACATTCCTTTCCTGTTGATGTATCCCATAATCTGACCGTTTTGTCCCAGGATGCAGAGGTAACAAGCTTTCCATCGGGTGAAAATACAGCCGAATTGACTAAATACAGAACTGCACATAGCTTTCCTGTTGATGTATCCCATAATATGACCATTTGGTCCTTGGATGCGGAGGCAACAAGCCTTCCATCGGGTGAAAACGCAGCTGAGTTGACCTCGCTAGTATGGCATTCTAGCGTCTGTATCAATGAGCTCCACAGCTCTGCTACTTTGGGTGCCATAGTAACCCAAGGGAGATTTTTTAAGTATCCTACTCGAATCAGGCTTGACCGTGGAGTAAACAACAGCCCTGAATAGTAGACCTGAAGGGGTGCCATTTCAATAATTGACCTCACGTGCAATATAAACCGTTTGGCATCATATGCAAGTTCCAACAATCCAGGATCATAGTCTCCCAATTGTCCCTGTTTTCAGGTCAATACTATTCTCTATATGAAGTAGTGGGCATTGCAACTTACAGATAGTATTTCCTCCAGAGCTATTATTATATGAACTCCATTTGATACCTCTCCAATTAAGCTAAGTCCCTCCAACCAATGAAGAAAGTGTTGTTCAAGAAATTGCCGAATAGTCTTGATGTCTTCCTCCAGTGCCAGTAGATTCCCAAGTCGCCAGTGATCAAACCAGTAACGGCATGCGTATTGAACGTGTGGTGGAATGCTTTTTTGTATCGTATCATCGGGAATCTCAGTAATCAAAACTCCTGGTCCCCAAAGATTGCATATATTTTCCTGAAGCTGAGATATATGCGACATACATTTTTGAAATAGGATGGTATGTCGCTCTTTCTCATCTATATGAAACCGAGAATCACTGCATCTCTGAGAATCCAGTAGGAAGTCACGGAAGGATAGATGAAATAATCGGACAGGCTGGCTTTCATCTTCTGGGACATTGAGGACGGAACGCAAAGAGTCCAAAGTGCTTGAAACCATTTTGGGTGGTATTTGAAGCAGCTGTGCTAAATTTCGTGCTGGTGTAGTGTTAAACATTACCACAATGGATCCAACCACCTGTCTAAACCGCCCCACACACTCTTGATAACTCCGCTTTCCAAGAACTGAGTGCTGAAGTAGTGTTGTATATATGCCATCGAGATGCTCTGTTGCCGACAGGGATGGCTTGGTTGCACTAAGAACCAACGAGAGTGGTTCTTCAGGTCCATCTATGCCGTCTTGAATAAATCGAAGTGTTGTTGCAGCGTAGATAAACAGCCCGGCTGCTCTTTCCACCAATTGTTCAACAATTAGCTCATCTGGCCATGGTGTCCCCAGCCCATGTTTGGCTTTCAGTGGCGACAACTTTCGCCGAAAGAAAGTAGATATATCTGCATTAACTGTATCAAGTGGGATATTATGGAGTATAAAATCCTGATACGCCTCACCAGACAACTGACGAAATCCATCAAAGATGGG
>Ga0307514_10001033_pt1 | contig 40119 bp, 34 predicted proteins | sample 16_EM_MG_FD_203088 | JGI IMG/M metagenome (GOLD analysis project Ga0307514, IMG submission 203088) | Populus trichocarpa ectomycorrhiza microbial communities from riparian zone in the Pacific Northwest, United States - 16_EM | ecosystem: Host-associated > Plants > Roots > Unclassified | place...
ACGGCGTCCGGGTCGGCCCAGCCGTCCAGCTGCTCGGGCGCCTTGCCATGCACCAGCGTGTGGTTGGCCACGCCGAAGCTGGCGCGGTTGCGGCCGGCAATCGCCACGTCGGCCTCGTTTTTCTCGATGGCCCAGACATGGCCTTCCGGGCACAGCCGCGCGGCCTCGATGCCCACCGAGCCAGAGCCCGCGCCAATGTCCCAGACGATGCTGTCCGCGCGCAGCTGCAGCCGCGCCAGCGACACCGCCCGCACCTCCCGCTTGGTGATCAGGCCTTTGTCGGGCTGCCGCTGTTCGTAGGCCGCATCGGGCAGGCCGAAGCTGACCGGCCGCGGCCGGGCCTGGTGGCGCCACAGCAGCATCACGTTCGGTTCGGCAAACCTCATCTCGGCCGCTTGCGCGGCGCTCAGGCCACTGTGGATCTTCTCGTCGGGCAGCAGCAGGCGCTCGGCCACCGCGAGCTGGAAGTCCTCGCCCAGGTCTTCGGCCAGCAGCAGGCGGGCCACCCGGTCCGGGCTGTTGGCCGGGCTGGTCAGCAGCGCCAGCCGCTCGTGGCGGCGCAGCGCCTGGGCCAGCGCGTAGAGACCGTGGCTCGGGTCCGCACCGACCAGCCATTCGCCGGCGTCCTTCGCATGGATGCTGACGATCTTCAGGTCCTGCCAGACCAGGCCGACGCGGGCGCAGGCCAGCTGGATGGTGGAGACATTGGGCAGCACCTCGATGGCGTCCAGGCACAGCTTCATCGCCAGGTAGCCGGCAATGCCGTGGCACAACGGGTCGCCAGTGGCCAGCAGCACGCAGCGCTGGCCGCGCGCCTGCGCTTCGCGGATCTGCTCGACCACGGCGCCCAGGCCCGCCAGCTCGCGCCGCTCGGCCTCGGGCGAGATGCGGGCTTCCAGCAGCGCCAGCGTGCGGCGCGCGCCAATCACCAGGTCGGCCTCGGCCAGCGCCTGCAGCGCCGGCGGCGCCAGGCTGGCAGCGCCATCGTCCAGCACGCCGACGATGCGGCAGCGGGGCGGTTGCGAGTGTTCAAAGGGAGTCATCAATCGTCGTCCCCGGTTGGGTCGAATTCGGGTTCAAAGGCGGGCAGTAAGAGGTCGTCGGCCAGCGGGCCGGAGCTGGCCTCGGCGATCTTCACGCCGTCGAAATCGCAGACCAGCACGTCGAGCTGGAAGCGGCCCGGGTAGCGGCCGATCACGGTGCTCACGACCTTCTCCGCCAATGCCTGGTGGAAGGGTTCGAGCAGGCCCAGCGCAGTCATGCGCTCGGAGGCGAAGCGCGCGGTTTCGGCCGCGGCAATCGCCGCGCATTCGTCCGGCGGCGCGCCGATGCGCGCGGCCAGCTCGGCCAGCAAGCCGGTGTCGACCTCGGCGCGGTTGGCGTGGGTGATGGTTTCGCCCTGCGCGATCTTGGTCAGCTTGCCGACCATGCCGCCGATGACGATGTGCTTCAGCCCGACCTTGACCGAGGTGTCCAGCGCGTAGCGCAGGAAGTCGCCCATCTGCACGAAGCAGGCCTCGGGCAGGCCGGGGCGCTCGGCAATGGCGAACTTCTCGGTGCGGCCGCCGGTGGTCAGCACCACCATGCCGGCGCCTGTCGTGGCCGCCACTTCCACGCCCTGCACCACGCTGGCCCGGTAGGCCGCCGTCGAATACGGCCGCACGATGCCGGTGGTGCCGAGGATGGAGATGCCGCCCAGGATGCCCAGCCGCGCGTTCAGCGTCTTCCTGGCCATGTCCAGGCCTTGCGGCACCGAGATGGTCACCGCCAGGCCGCATTCGTCCAGCAAGGCGCCTGCGGCAGTGCGCACATTGGCCTCGATGTTCTGCCGCGGCACCGGGTTGATCGCCGGGCCGCCGACCGCCAGGCCCAGGCCCGGCAGCGTGACGGTGCCAACGCCAAAGCCGCCCAGCAGCAGCACCTGGCCGGGCAGCTCGGGGCGCAGCGCCACGTCGGCGGTGAGCCAGGCCTTGTCGGTGCAGTCCGGATCGTCGCCCGCGTCCTTGATGACGACCGCGTGCGCGCAGCGTGCCCAGCCCTGGCCTTCGCAGCGTGGTTCGGTGACCGCGAAGCGCACGCGCTGGCCGTTGGGCAGGTCGCAATCGACCTCGGCCGGCACCTCGCCGTCCACCAGGCCCAGCACCGCCGCGCGCGCCGCCGCCGCCGAGCAGGCGCCGGTGGTGAAGCCCGTGCGGGTGCCGCGCTTGGCGGTCTTTTCCATCATGACGAGCTGCGCTCCTGCGCTTCGGCGAGACCGAGCAGCGCATGGATGGCGGCGACGACCAGCGTCGAGCCGCCCTTGCGACCGCGGATCACGATCCACGGCACCTCGTTCACCGTGGCCATCAGGTCCTTGGACTCGGCCGCCGAGACAAAGCCCACCGGCATGCCGACCACCAGCGCGGGCTTCACGCCCTCTTCGCGAATCAGCCGCACCAGCTCGATCAAGGCCGTGGGCGCATTGCCGATGCCGACAATGGCGCCGTCCAGCAGGCCGTGGCGGTGCGCCTTGCGCATGGCCTGCACCGCACGCGTGGTGCCTTCGGCCGTGGCCTGGGCGATCACGTCCGCGTCGCTGATGAACTGGTGCGTGGCCATGCCGAAGTGGGCCAGCCGCGGGCGGGAGAGGCCCACGCAGATCATCTCCACGTCCGCCACCACTGGCGCGCCGCCGGCCAGCACCGCGCGCAGGCCGGCGGCCACCGCGTCGGGGTGGAAGTCGGTCAGGCCGTTGAAGTCGAAATCGGCGTTGGCGTGGATCATGCGGCGCACGATGGACCACTGCGCGGACGTGTAGAAGGCCTGCGGTCCGACCTCGGCGTCGATCACCGCAAACGAGTCGTGCTCGATCGCGCGGCCGGCCGCCGTCAGCTGCTCGGTGACGACGTTGCCGTTCGGGATCTCAGGCATGGCTGCGGCCCGCGTGGTCGTGGCCGTGCGCATGGTCGTGTGCACGCCCGTGCGGGTGTTCATGCCCGTGCTCATGTGCATGGTCATGCACCTGCGCCGGCACGTGGCCGTCGTCGTGGTGATGGTGGCCCTGGCCGTGCTCCTCGGCGAAGAGGCGGAACTTGCAGCCGTCGCAAGGCATCAGCGCCTCGGGCGCGCCGTCCAGCAGGTCGTGCACGCGCTGGTCCATCAGCCCGAAGATTTCGGGCTCGAAGCCGAAGTAGTGGCCGCTGGCAAAACGCACTTGCGGGTACTGAATGCGCAGGTGCTCGATCTGCCGGCCAATGCGCTGCACCAGCGTGCCGGTGAACAGGTAATACGGCAGCAAGACGATCTGGCGCATGCCCAGCAGCACCTGGCGCTGCACGACCTTTTCCAGCCGCGGCCAGGTGATGCCGGTGAAGGCCAGGTCCACCAGCTCGTGGTCAGTCTCTTCCAGCAGCCAGCGCGCCATCTTGGCCAGCTCGCCATTGGCGCCGCGGTCCGACGAGCCGCGGCCCAGCACGATCACGCCGGTGCCGGTCGGGTCTGGCATGTCCAGCGTGTTCATCGCGCTGCGCAGCTGGCGGCGGAGGATTTTCAGGATTTGTTCGCCGGCACCCAGGTGCGGCGCGTAGAGGAACTGCACGCCCGGGCTTTCGGCCCGCGCCTCGGCGATGTGCTCGGGGATTTCCATCTTCGCGTGGCCGGCCGCGTTGAGGATCAACGGCAGCACCAGCACGCGCCGGCTGCCGATTGCGGCGCGGCGCAGGCCGGCTTCCAGCATCACCTCGGCGAATTCGATGAAGCAGACCTCGATGCGCCATTCGGGGTGCCTGGCGCGCCACTGCGCGGCGAACAGCTCGATCTCATCGTTGCCGCTGCGTTCTCTTGACCCATGCCCGATGATCAGGATGGTCATGTCTGCACCCCGCTCACCGAGTACGGCGAGCGACCCTCCGAGAGGGTCGGGCCTTGCTTGGGGCGGCCCGGCGCGGCGGCCCGATGCGTCGACAACGGGAATATCGAGGTTCATGAAGTCTCCTTGGCTTGGCTCGCGCGCCGGAAGCGGTGCGTGAACGTGGCGTCGTACAGCTTGGATTTGGTGAGCTCGGCCCAGCCGCGCGCGCCCAGCGTGGGGCTGGCGATGACCATGGCCTGGCTGACGATGCCGGCCTCGCGGCACAGCTGCTTGATGGTGGCGACCGTGCCACGCACGATGCGCTCTTCGCCCGGCCAGCTGGCCTTGTGCACCACCAGCACCGGTGCGTCTTCCGGCCAGCCGGCTTCGCGCAGGCCGGCCTCGACCTTGTGCAGCAAGGTGATGGACAGGAAGATGCACAGCGTGCAACGGTGCGCCGCCAGCTCGGCCAGCGATTCGCCGGCCGGCATGGGCGTGCGGCCCTCCACACGGGTGAAGATCGTCGTCTGTGTGAGCTCGGGCAGCGTGAAGCTTTCGACCGCCGCCGCGGCCGAGGCCATGGCCGAAGACACGCCCGGGACCACGCCGATCGGGATGCCGGCGGCGTCCAGCGGCTGCACCACCTCGATCAAAGTGCCGTACAGCGCCGGGTCGCCAGTCTGCAGCCGCAGCACGGTGGCGTGGCGGCCGGCGCGCTCGGTCAGCCAGGCCACCATCTGGCCCAGCGTCATGTCCTTGGAGTCGGCAATCTCGCAGCCGGCTGGCGCCCAGCGCGTGGCGGCTTCGCTGACCAGCGAGCCGGCGAACAGGATGGCGCCGGCTCGCTCGATCAGGGCGCGGCCTTTGACCGTGATCAGGTCCGGGTCACCGGGGCCGGCGCCGACGAACCACACCGTGCCCGCGCGTGCAGCGGCCACAGGCCGCTCGGGTGCCGGCGCTTCGGGTGCCAGTTGCATCTCGTCTTCCTCCGTCGCCCCCACCGGGCATGGCGCTGCAAAGCGCAGGACGCAACGAAGACGAAAAACGGGGATGGACGCGCTGGAGGGCCCGGTTGACCGGACGCGGTGGCGCATGCACCCCATCGCCCACCGCAACGGCCTGCTCACATGCGACAGGCCGGTCTCCGGGCTTGCGAGCCGCCGGGCATGCAGGTGCACGCCGGCTGGCCGCCGATCCCCTTCCCACACCCTTGGTTGTCGGGCGCAGTGGTCGAAACGCCGGGCCAGGCCCGTCGCCGATCGGCTGCCAGAAACTCGCTTACCGTTGCGGGGGCAGCGCCGGAATTGGAAGACCCCCTGGGGTTTCTTGCGCACCGGCTTCCCGTTTCATCTTGCCCAACCCGAAGGCCTGGCAAGACACCTGAAGCTGGTGGCAGTGTAACGGCTAGGCCGGCGCCACGGCCACTGCGCGCCGGGTGCCGAGCAACAGCAGCGCGGCCAGCACGGCAAAGCCGGCGCTGGCCAGCGGCACCGGGCTGGCATCTTCGCCTTGCACCATGAAGGACGCCACCAGCGGGCCAAACGCACTGCCCAGCAACTGCGCCGCGGGCACCAGGCCGGCCAGGCGTCCACTGGCATCGGCCCGGAAGGCCAGGCCGATGTGGAAGGGCAGCATGAACAGCCAGACGAAGCCAAACACCGCGCAGGCCAGCGCAAAGGCCTGCGGCCGGCCCGGTGGCAGGCTGTGCACCGTGAGCGTGGCGGCGGCCAGCAGCGCCGAGGCCAGCGCCAGCAGCGGCAACACCGGCCAGCGGCGCACCGCCAGCGAGCCCACACTGCCGCCGATCACCTGCATCACCAGCACGCCGGCGATCAAGGTCTGCGCGGCTTCGGCATCAAAGCCCGCCGCCTGCGCCAGCGGGTCCAGGTAGGCCCAGAACGCGCCCAGCGTGGCCAGCTGCAGGAAGACCACCGCCAGCGGCAGCGCGGTGGCCAGTGACCAGCGAAAGCCCGAGGCAGCCGCCGGGGCCAGCGGCGCAAGCTTGGCCGGCTGCAGCCAGGCCAGCACGCACACCAGCGCCGACAGCAGTGCCAGCGCGACAAACGCACCTTGCCAGCCCCACGGCGGCACCACCGTCTTGGCCAGCACCAGCCCGAGCGCGGCCTGCGCCAGCGTCTGCACCACGAAAAACACGCCGCCAATGCGCGCCGGCTGGGCGCAGCGCACGATCACGCCGGTCGTGCCCCAGACCAGCACGCCTTCGGCGAGACCCGCCGCGGCGCGCACGGCGATCAGCGCGGTGTCGCCCACGGCGCGCAGCGTCAGCAGGTCCAGGGCCACCGTGAGCAGCGCCGCAATGATGGTGATGCGCCGCAACTGCGCACCCGGCAGCAGCGCGTCGCCCAGCACCACGCCCAGGCCGACCGCGACGATCTCGCCCATCGCCACCAGGCCCACGCCTTCCAGCGTCAACGCCTTGGCCTCCAGCAGCGCGCCCAGCACGATGGGCTGGGTGCCGATGATCAGCACCGCGATGGCGCCCACCGCCAGTGCCGCCGCGACCTGCGCCGTGGACCAGGCCTCACCTTCGTTCCGGCTCATGCTCACTCCTCCGCCGTTACCCTCGTGGATCAATAGCCTTTTGCCTCTTCGGGCAACAGGGCTTGCGCAAAGCGTGCCATGGCCCGCTGCTCGTCCTTCATCAGCCGGCCGTTGGCAATGGTGCGCACCAGCCACGGCAAGGGCCTGACCTTGCCGCCAGTGGCGGCAGCCAGCACAAAGGCCTTGGCGCATTTTTCGAACAGCTCGGCATTCAGCGCCAACCGTGTCGCGGTGGCGCCCAGGCACACGACGCGGCCTTGCAGCAGCAGCGCGTTGCCGCCGGCCGCCAGGGACCGGCCCAGCTCGGCCGGGTCGTCCACGGCCGGGCCCATGCGGCCGAGGTGCCGCGCCTGTTCGTCGAAGACGGTGGGCATGGTGCCGCCAAAGTCCGGCAGGCACAGCCCGAACGGGCCGCCGCCGATGGCGATGGCGCCCACGTCCGGCCGCAGCCGGTAGATCGCCGCGTGCGTGCGGGCATCGCCTGGCCAGACGGCCGGCGCGTTGACGCCTTGCCATGCCACACTGCGCGGCATGTGGGTGCCTGCGCTGTTCCACCACATGGCTTCTTCCCCCGGCAGGCGCAGCGACAGGCTGGCGGCGCTTTCGCCGACCTGGCCCATCACGCCGCGCGCCTGCAGCCGCACGAACAGCGGCCACCATGCAGCGTCCAGGTCAGACGCAGCCGAAGACATCGTCGAAGCGGTTGAGGGCGTCATCGATGACCTCGTCGGTGTCGGCCAGGCTGGTGTAGATGCGGCTGCCAGCCAGCGTGACCAGGCCGTGCGCGGTGTAGGCCGCGCCCATCTCCTCCATCATGTGCTTGCGGGCCTTGGCCTCGTCCTTGGCGCGCCAGAGCTTGTAGAGGTTGCCGGTGTCCATCAACAGCACACCCGAGGTCTGCAGGTGCACGATGGAGCCCATGTTGTAGGCCACGTAGGGCAGCGCGCGGCGCTGGATGATCTCGTCCAGCCCCTTGCGCAGCCGGTCGCCGGCACGGCCGGCCACGCCCGCCGCGTCGCAGCGCTGCGCCTCCTTCAGCGCGTAGTACCCCGCCACGCACGAGAGTGGATTGGCCGACAGCGTGCCGCCGACAAACGCCCGCCGCGCGGTGGTGCCGATGCCGCCAACCAGCAGCATCATCACGTCCTTGCGGCCGCCGATGGCGCCGGCCATCGGGTAGCCGCCGGTGAGGCATTTGCCCAGCACCGTCAGGTCCGGCGTGACGCCGAAATAGGCCTGCGCGCCGCCCATGCCGAGGCGAAAGCCGGTGACGACCTCGTCGAAGATCAGCAGCGCGCCGAATTCATCGCAGAGCTTGCGCACCTCGGCGTTGTAGCCAGGGTGCACCGGGCGTGTGCCGCTCTCCGGGCCCAGCGGCTCCAGCAGCACGGCCGCAGTGCCGCCGCGCAGGCGGTTCCATTGCAGCTTGCGGCGCAACGCTTCCAGGTCGTTCGGGTGGCATTCCTGCGTATGGCCGGTCACACCGTGCGGAATGCCGACGGCCTCCATGCGGCCGGTGCCGGGCAGGCGCATGCCGTAGACCAGTTGGTCGCTCCAGCCGTGGTATGCGCCGCCGATCTTGACGATCCATTTCCTGCGCGTGTAGGCCCGCGCCAGCCGCACCGCGCCCATCACCGCCTCGGTGCCTGAGCCCAGCAACCGCAGCATGTCCACGCCCGGCATCACGCTGCAGACCAGCTCGGCCAGCTTGACCTCGTATTCATGCAGCAGGCCGGTGACCGGGCCGCAGGCGTCCAGCACCTCGTTGACCTTCTGCCGCACCGCCGGGTGCTTGCTGCCCAGCAGCGTGGGGCCGCCGGCCTGCAGGAAATCGATGTAGCGGTTGCCGTCCACATCGGTCAGGTGCGCGCCTTCGGCCTTGGCCACGGCCAGCGGAAACGGGTGGTTGAAGGCCAGGTTGTGCTGCACGCCACCGGGGATCACCGCCTGCGCCCGCTCGGCCAGGCGCCTGGAGCCCTGGCAGCGCTCGTCAAAGTAGCGCATCACGCGGGCCATCTCGGCCGGGCGGATCGGCCGCATCGGCTGCTGGACCAGCTCGCTGAAGCGCCGGTACAGCGTGCCGACCTCGGGCCAAGCCGAGATCGCAGGCCGAGGTGCCGCTGCAGTGGCGGGAAAGGCAATGGGGTCGGAGGTCAGCGCGCTCATGGCATCGGTTCAATCGTCGGTTGCGCAGCCAGCGCGTTCAGCACCCGCGTCAGCGCGGGTTGCAAGGCAAGGTTGGCGGCGCGTTCGGCAATGCGCCGCGCCAGTTCGGCATGCGCCAGCGTCTCCAGGTCCACGACCGCGCGCATCGCCTGGTCGATGCCGGCGCCGCAGCACAGGATGCCGTGGTTGCGCATCAGGTAGGCGTGCACGTCGGGCCGCAGCGCGCGGCCCAGCTTGGCCGCGAGCCAGCCGGTACCCGAAGGCGCATAGCCGACCACCGGCACGCGCTGGCCCAGTGAGCCGCGCAGCGCGGGCGGCACGGCCAGCGCCTGGCCCAGCAGCGCGCAGGCGCTGGCGACCGGCTGGTGGGTGTGGATGCTGCAGCCCACGTCGGGCCGGGCGCGCAGCACACGCGCATGCAGCCCTGTTTCGACCGAAGGCGCGCGCGCGCCTTCGAGCTGCGCCAGGTCGGCCAGCCGCAGCACCGCCACGTCGGCCGCACCCATCGCGTGGTAGTCGGTGGCCGAAGGCGTGACGGCGAAGTGCTGCGCGTCGATGCGCAGCGCCAGGTTGCCGCCGGTGCCGGCGAAAAAGCCTTGGTGCGACAGCGCCAGGCACAGGTCCACCACGGTCTGGCGTTCGGCGGCGTGTTTCATGCGGCGGACTCCAGCGCGGCAGGCACCGGCAACGCGCCGGGCTGGGGCGTGTTCAGCCGGCGGTACAGCGGCGCGAGCCGGGTGCGCACTTCCTTGAAGGTCTCGAACTGGTCCTGGTGCAGGCGCTGCAGTGCGAGGTTGGGCGCGTAGGTCGCGCGCACGCGCCGCATGCCGTCCAGCTCATCGAATCCCAGCTCGCCCAGCGCCACCGCGGCAATGAAGGCGGCGCCAATGGCATTGGCCTGGATCGGGCTGGCCAACTGGCGGATCGGCTGGCCGGTCACGTCGGCCATGATCTGGCACCAGACGTCCGACTGCGCGCCGCCACCAACCGCCGTGATGGTGCCCACGTCCCGGCCCAGCAGCCGCGCAAACGGCTCCAGCATCCAGCGCGTGTTCAGCGCCACGCCTTCGAGGAAGGCGCGGAAGATGTCTTCGCGCGAATGCGCCAGCGACAGGTTCAGCAGCCCGGCACGCAGGTGTGGGTCGTCCACCGGCGTGCGCTCACCCATCAGCCAGGGCGTGTAGATCAACCCGCGCGCACCGGGCGGCACGCGCGCGGCGATCTTGTTCAGCAGCTCGTAGACGGCGGGGTGCTCCTCGTCGCTGGCCAGCTCGTCGGGGTGGTAGAGGATGCGGTCGCGCAGGAACGAGAGGTTGGCGCCGGCAGTCGACTGCAGCGCCATCGCCAGGTAGCGGCCGGTGACCGCGCAGGGCACGGCCGCGAGCTTGTGGCGCACATCGGTCTTCATCTTCGGCACATGGGCACCCAGCCATGAAGAAGTACCTAAATAGAGGTGGGCTTGATGGTCGCCCACCGCGGCGCCGACCGCCACCGCCGAGTTGTCCATCGCGCCGGCCACCACCACCGTGCTGGCCGGCAGCCCCAGCGCCGCCGCCACCTCGGGCAGCAGCGGGCCGAGGATGGCTGTGGACTTGACCAGCGGCGGCAGCTTGTCGGCGTCGATGCGCAGCATGCGGATCAGGCCGGCGTCGTAGCGCAGGTTTTCCACGTCGCGGTTGTCGGTGACCCAGGCGGTGAGCATCGCGTCCTGCGTCGCGCAGCAGCGGCCGGTCAGGCGCAGGTTCAGGTAGTCCAGCGCATTGAGGAACTTGTGCGTGCGGGCGTAGCGCTGCGGCTCTTCATCGCGGATGTAAGCCATGTGGCCGGCGGCGTCCCGGCCGGTGGCCGACGGCGCGCCGCCGGTCAACCGCAGCCAGCGCCACAGCTTCAGCGGCCCGTAGCCTTCGATGTTCAGCAGCTTGCCACGCGCACGGCGGGCGATGGCCGCGGCGCCGCGCGAATCCAGCCAGCTCATCGCCGGGCCGATGGCCTGCCCTGCCTTGTCCACGCAGACCGTCACTTCCGTCTGCGTGGAGCAGCAGACGGCCACCACGCGCGCACGCCGCGCCGCATCGGCCGCCAGCAGCTCGCCCGCGGCGCCCAGCAAGGCGGCCCACCAGTCCTCCGGCTGCTGCTCGGCCAGCGCACCCTGCACGCGCAGCGCCACCGGGCGAAAGGCCCAGGCGACGACCACACCGTCCAGCGAGACCAGCGCGCACTTGCAGCCGGAAGTGCCGAGGTCAACCGCGAGGATCAGGCGCGCATCGGAGAGTGGTGGCATGAACTGCACGAACCAGGATCAGAAGCGCCGCAGCACCGAGACGACGAAGCGGTTGTCGTCGGTGGCGCGCAGCTTGGAGCCGTCCACCGCCAGGTAGAGCTCGCGCGCCTTGGTGTTGCTGGTCATCCAGTCGGCGTTCCACTCGAAGCCCCATTGCTTGTGGGTGATGCCGATGCTGTAGTCCGAGAAATCGGCTTCCTTGAAGTGCTTGATCTTCTGCAGGCCGGCATGCAGGTTCAGCGTGGTGGCAGGCGCCAGGTTGAACTTGTAGCCCAGGTCGAACAGCCAGCTGCCGCGCGAGTTCTGGTCGCCGCGGGCGTAGCAGGCCAGGCCTGGCGTCGGGTCCGGGTTCAGCGCCAGCATGGTGCCGCAGACGCCACCGGTGTCCGCACCGCGATAGGTCTCGGAGATGACGTTCAGCACCCGGCCTTCGAGCTCGCCGTAGTTGATCTCCAGCACCGCGAACTTGCTGTTGAAGTTGCTGCTGCGCACGTCGGTAGGCGTGAAGGTCTCGAAGTCGAACCCGTGCGGTGCGTCGAACTTCGCGCCAGGGAAAAACTCGGTCGCCAGGCCCAGGCCGAAGTGCCAGCCCTCCGGGTCGCCAAAGCGGTAGCCACCGGCCACCGTGAAGCCCAGCCCGTCGCCTTCGAGGAACTGCTTCTTGCTGACGGTCGCCACCTCGATCAGGCCGATCAGCCCGCTCTCGTGCGCCGCCTCCACGCTCAGGCGCAGGCCGGGCTTTTTCAGCGAATCGGAAATGCCGCGGGTGCGCTGGTCCGAGCTGAGCTTGAGCGAGGTGTCGACCGCGAAGCTGGCGGTGTCGGACTCCGCGTGCGCCGGCAAGGCCGCGGCCAAGGGCAGGGCCAGGGCCAGGGCCAGGGCGGCGATGAGCAAACGGGGCGTGGGCATGGATGTCGTCTCCTCCGGTGGGTGGACAGGTGGGTCAGGGTTTGCAGACCGGGGCCGCGGGCAGCGCGGCAACCCGCTTGAGCAGTTCGGTCTGGCCCAGCACTTCCACGCCCACGAAGGCGCGGATGGCCAGGTCGCCCGACTTGATGCGCACCACGCCCTTGTATTTCTTCTTGTCGCGCGGGTCGTAGACCCAGCCATCGCGCCAGGCCTCGTTCTCGTAGCGCGCCAGCTGGGCGATCTGCACGCCGCAGGTGTCGGCCGGCGTGCCGGCGTCCTTGTCCCAGACGATGCGGCCGCACAGCGCGCCGGCCTGGTCGGCGCAGGGCTTGAACTCGATCACCGCGTCCTTCTCGGCCGTCATCCACAGGCCTTGGGCCTCTTCCGGCCCCGCGGCCCAACAGGACGCGCCGGCCAGCGCAGACACCAGCGAACACAGCACCGAACAAAACATCTTTGGCATCGGAACGCTCCAGGCTTGAGGTGGATCAGAACGTCATCAGGTAGTCATGGCTAGTTTATAGCGATGACTATCGTTTTTGTCTACTCTTCCGGCGTCCTTTCGCTGGGACAATCCCGAACAGACCTGCTGAACCCGATGCCCGCTACCCGCAAACCCGCGCCTTCGCTGGCGACCAAGAAACAGCCCGCGCAGGCGCGCGCCACGGAGACCTACGAGCGCATCCTGGAAGTCACGGCGCACACGCTGGCCGACGTGGGCATCGAGCGCCTGTCGACCAACCTGGTGTGCGAGCGCGCCGGCTTGAGCCCACCGGCCCTGTACCGCTACTTCCCGAACAAGTACGCACTGCTGTCCGAACTCGGCCAGCGCCTGATGCAGCAGCAAAACGAGCTGGTGGGCCGCTGGATCAGCGTCGAGCTGTTTGCCGGCAGCCCGCAGGCGCTGGAAGACGCGGTGGCCGGCCTGGTGCTGGACACCTACCGCGTCACCGCGCAGACCGTGGGCGGCGTGTGGATCATGCGGGCGCTGCGCGCGGTGCCCGCGCTGCAGCAGGTGCGCCTGGCCTCGCATGCCGAAGTCACCGCGGCCCAGACCGAGCTGCTGGCGCAGGCGCTGCCGCAGGCCAACAAGGCCGAGCTGCGGCTGGCCAGCCGCATCGTCGTGGAGCTGATCTATGCCACCGTCGAAATGCTGTTCGACGAAGCCCTGGACGAACAGGCCGTGGCCCGCACCGTGGCCGGCATGCTGCTCAGCCACCTGGAACGCATCCGGCCCGGGCTGGCGAAGAGGCCAGGCGCTCGCAGCAAGGCACCAGCGGGTCGCGTCAAGGCCTGAGCGGAGCGCAACCCATGCCAGTTCACGACCTTCGCCTTTTCTGAACTTGCCGCCGCGCGCAGGCTTCAGGTGAGGCTATTCGGGAGAATTCAGTCCCGGACTTTCCAAAGACGGCCGCCTTTGACGCGAAACGTCCGGTCGTTGCCCCAGACGCCCGGATTCAAGCCGTCGGCGGCATCCACAGGTCCAGCATGCTTTCCAGTGCCGAACGTGTCACCGGCTTGGCCAGGTAGGCGTTCATGCCGACGGCGATGCACTGCTCCATGTCGCCGGAAATGGCGCTGGCGGTGAGGGCAATGATCAGCAAATCGTTCAGGCCGGCTTCGCGCAGCCGGCGCGTGGCCTCGAAGCCGTCCATCTCCGGCATCAGGCAGTCCATCAGCACCAGGTCATGGTCGTGGCGCAGCGCCATCTCCACGGCCTGCCTGCCGTTGGCGGCCTCGAAGACCTCGAACCCCAGGTCTTCCAGCATGGCCCGCGCCACCATCGCGTTGACGGCGTTGTCCTCGGCCAGCAGCACGCGCCGGCCCTGGAAGCGGCGCGGCTGCTCGGCCGGGCCTGCCGGCGTCTCGGCCAGCGCCACCGGCAGCGCTGAAATGGCGGCCAGCGGCATTGGCAAGGTGGCCAGGAAAACCGAGCCACGCCCGGGCTCGCTGCTGGCCTCCAGCCGGCCACCCATCAGGTGCACCAGCTCCTGGGCGATGGCCAGGCCCAGGCCGGTGCCGCCATAGCGCCGGGTGGTCGAGCGGTCCGCCTGGCTGAAGGGCCGGAACAGCCGCGGCAGCGCCGAGGGGTCGATGCCAATGCCGCTGTCCTGCACGCGGAACTGCAGCAGGATCCTGCCGGGCTGCTCGCCTGGCAGCGGCCGCACCGTCAGCCGCACCTGGCCGGCTTCGGTGAACTTCAGCGCGTTGCTGAGCAGGTTGGACAGGACTTGCTGCAGCCGCACCGGGTCACCCAGCACGGCAGCCGGCAAGTCTGGCGACAGCTCGCCCACCAGCTCGATGCCCTTGCGCCTGGCCTGCACGCCAAACACCTGCAACGTCTCGTTGATCAGCCCCCGCAGGTCCATCGCAATCTCTTCGAGCTCAACCGCGCCGGCCTCGATCTTGGAGATGTCCAGCACATCGTTGACCAGCTTCAGCAGCAGCTCGCCCGAGCCATAGGCGGCCTGGGCCATCTCGCGCTGGCGCGGCGTGAGCTCGGTGTGCAGCAGCAGGTCGGCCATGCCCAGCACGCCGTTGAGCGGCGTGCGGATCTCGTGGCTCATGCTGGCCAGGAAGGCCGACTTGGCACGGTTCGCGTCGTCCGCCGCGTTGCGCGCCTCGTTGGCCTCGCGCTGGGTGGCCATCAGCTGGCCCAGCGCCAGGGCCTGGCGCGTCAGCAGGCGGTGCACCGCTGCGCTCAGCGCGAGCAGCGCCGCGGTGGCCGCGAGCATGAAGGCGCCGATCCAGCTGGCGCTTTCTTGCCAGCGTGCCAGCACCAGGGTCTCGGAGCCGGTGATCGTGACCAGCAGCGGGTAGGCCGACGACATGGTCGCGCTGACGATGCGCAGCCGGGTGTCGCTGGGGTTGCTGGGCCGCGGGCCACGCAGCACCTCGGTGACGGTGCTACCGCCGGCATTCGGCATGGCGGCCAGGCGCTGGGCCACGCCGGGCACCGGTTGGCCCATCAGCGCGTCGCTGGTCGGATACCGGGCCAGCACCCTGCCGTCGGGGCGCAGCAGCGTCAACGTGGGCTCGCGCTGGCCCAGGTTGATGGAGCGGTAGAACTCGCCGAAATAGTCGCTCTCGATGCCCACCAGCGCCAGCCCGATCATGCGGCCTTGCGGATTGGTCACCTTGCGCGCGATGTAGAAGGTCCAGCTGCCATTGCCGCGGTTCTGCACCGGCACCGACAGGTAGAGCTTGAGCCTGGGGTCGGCCACATGGGCCGCGAAGTAGTCGCGGTCGCCGAGCTGGATCTGGGGCGGCGGGAAGCTGCGAGAGAAATTGATCAGCTCGCCGCCGGCCAGCGCGACGCTGATGACGTCGACCTGCGGCAGGTCGGCCTGGAGCTGGCGCAGCTTGGCAAAGGCCTCGGGCGTGCCCATCAGCCGGCGCAGCGCCACTTCGTCGGCCGGCTGGGCCCGCTCGGCTTCTTCGACCACCCGCTGCAGCACCGCGTCGGCCGCGGCAATCGTCTGGTCGGCATGCTGGCTGGTCAGCCGGCACAGCGCGGACAGCGAACGCTGCCAGTCGGCCAGCGCGTCCTCGTGCGCCCGCCAGATCGCCAGCCCACCCAGCGCCCAGGCCGAAGCGATCAGCAGCCCGCTGGCGCCCAGCACCAGCCAGGTCCAGCGCATGTGCCCACGCTCGGCGCGCGGCGGCGGGTCTGCCTTGATCAGCACGGGCATGGGGGGCGGCTGGCTCGCGCGTCTTCCGCGTCTTCCGCGTCTTCCACGTTTTCCACGTTTTCCATTTTCCACCGCGGACCCGGCAGGTCCGGGGGGGCGCTTCAGGGTCAGCGGTTGTAGCACGCGGCTGCCGCCCCTGTCTGCCGGGACACACCCGCCGCGCCCGCCCGCCGTTTCGCAGCCCCGGCACCTGAGGGAGCGCTGAACAAGGCAGCACAGATCTGCGCCGGATTTGCGGCTTTGTTCCAGCTTTGGCCCCTCAATGAAAAAGCCCAACATGCCGATACATGCGAGAGCCGCGTGGATTCCGGTGACAAGGCCGTCGGCCGCGCCGGATCCACCCCCCTCACCAAATGCTCCGACAGAGGAAATCAGGATGAACCGCAAGCAATGCCTTGCCACGCTCGTGGCAATCTCCAGCCTCACTTTGGCCAGCGCGCTGCCGGCTTTCGGCAACGAGCTGCCCGCCGAGGTGCAGGCCAAGGTCGAGAAGGCCAAGAAGCGGCTGGCCGAACTGGCCGCCAATCCCACCGTGGTGGCCGCCGTACGCGAGGCCAATGGCCATGACGGCGGCGGCATGACCAACGGCAAGTGGGTTGACCTGACGGACGCCGACCCGGCGGTCAAGAGCATGCTGGCCAGCAAGGTCAGCGTGCAGATCGCCAAGTGGGAAACCGAGGACGACACGGTCAACAAGCTGGTGCTGCGCGACCAGAAGGGCAACCTGATCGGCGCCAGCATCCGACCGCTGATCTACAACAACGCCAGCCGACCGGTGTTTGCCAACCCGATCAAGGGCCAGGTCTGGTCCGCCAATGAGATCAAGCCCGACACCTCCACCCAGATCCCCAGCGTGCACGTTGCCGCACCGGTGATGGATGGCGGCAAGGCGATTGGCGTGTTGCAGGCCGGTGTGACCGCCAAGTAATTTCGCAGGAATCAACCGTGCCTGCCCGGACACCGGGCCGCATTGGAGGAACGCATGTTCAAGAATTTGAAAGTTGGCGCCAGGCTGGCGCTCGGCTTTGCCGCGGTGCTGGCACTGATGACGGTGATCAGCGCGATTTCGCTGAGCCGGCTGTCGGCCATCAAGGCCGACCTGGCAGCAGTGACCGGCGAGGCGCCCGAGCGCCTGGCCAGCAACCTGCGCGACCTGGCCCGCTACCAGGCGATCGCGCTGCGAGACGTGGTGATGCAGGACGACGTGGCCTTCAAGAAGAAGGAATTCGACCTGATGAAGAAGTCCCGCACCGAGTACGAGCACACCGCTCAGACCCTGGGCGCGATGCTGACCGAACCCGCGACCAAGGCCGCCTTCGACAAGGCCGCAACCGCCCTGCAGGCGACCAAGGCGCCGATGGAAAAAGCCATCGACAAATCCATGGCCGACGACATGCCTGGCGCTGCCGAGACGGTGCGCGAAGAAGTCCGCCCGGCCCAGTTGGCCCACGTGGCCGCGCTGGACCAGGTGGTGGAAGCCGTGCAGGAAGCTTCGCGGGTGCGCAACGAGCAGGCCGACAAGGCCTACCAGCGCGCGGTGATGCTGATCATCGGCCTGTCGATCACCGCACTGGTGCTGGGCGTGCTGATTGCCTGGCAGATCCAGCGCAGCATCACCCGGCCGCTGAACATCGCGGTGGACGTGGCGCAGGCGGTGGCGGGCGGCGACCTGTCGCGCGTCATCAGCGTGCAGTCGGACGATGAAGTCGGCCGCCTGCTGAAGGCGCTGCAGACGGTCAACACCGACCTGGGCCGCACGATGCTGCAAGTGCGGTTTGCGGCAGAAACCATGCAGACGGCGTCGCTTGAAATTGCGGCCGGCAATGCCGACCTCAGCCAGCGCACGGAGCAGCAGGCCTCCAGCCTGCAGCAGACGGCCTCCTCGATGGAGCAGCTGACGGCCACCGTGAAGAACAACGCCGACACCGCACGCAGCGCCGCGCAGATGGCCAGCTCGGCCAGCGCCGCGGCCGCCAAGGGGGGCGACGTGGTGGCCCAGGTCGTCACGACCATGGATGCCATCAAGGCCAGCTCGCAGAAGATCGCCGACATCATCGGCACCATCGACGGCATCGCCTTCCAGACCAACATCCTGGCGCTGAATGCCGCGGTCGAGGCGGCCCGGGCCGGCGAGCAGGGTCGCGGCTTCGCGGTCGTGGCCAGCGAGGTGCGGGCGCTGGCCCAGCGCTCGGCCCAGGCGGCGCGCGAGATCAAGACCCTGATCGGCGCCAGCGTCGAGAACGTCGAAAACGGCGCCACCCTGGTCAGCACCGCCGGCACGACGATGAGCGACATCGTCGACCAGGTGCAGCGCGTCACCGACCTGATCGGCGACATCAGCAGCGCCACGCAGGAGCAGACCACGGGCATCGGCCAGGTCAGCCAGGCGGTGGTCCAGCTGGACCAGGTCACGCAGCAGAACGCCGCGCTGGTCGAGCAGAGCGCCGCCGCGTCCGAAAGCCTGAAACAGCAGGCGGGCAAGCTGGTCGACGTGGTCAACGTCTTCACGCTGGCGCCCGGCGCCCACGCCGCACTGGCCTGAGCAGGCGCAGCCTCGGCGCTGCACCGGGATCACCAGGCCGCGTCCCAGGAGGGGCGCGGCTGTTTTCTATTTGGCATGTTCGCGTTGCGCGGCTTCCAACAGCTGCAGCCGTCTGGCCTGGAAGATTTGCAGAGACTCCCGCAAATCAAGCAGCTTGTGCATGCTCAGCGGATCCAGCCCCCCATTGGCCGCCTTGGCATCTTCCAGCCGAAGGATGTGAGCCTCCACCGCGAGAATGCCTTGCTCGATGGCGTCGAGCACATCAAAACGGTTCGTCATGGCGGGTCCAGTTGCACTTTCAATCCCGGGCGTCCAGCGAGGAAGGCGCCCTTCCCGCATGTGACTCGCAAAAGGCCGCGATGAACGTGGGAATGAACGCACCCATCGTGTAGGCCACGCGCTCTTCGAGTTCCAATGGAGCGAGAGAGCCCACTGCCCGGGCGGCCTGGGCAAAAATGGCCGCCCGGGCTGGCCATCGCCGCATGCCGGCTTGATCTTCCGCAACGGAAGGCCAGGTTTGCCCCCTACACTCGGCGGGCCTTTGCCGCCCACACCTTGAACCATCCAGCCGAAGAGCGAAAAGATCCGATGCGCTTTCTCGCTGGTGACGGCGAGATGGCCGCGCGCATTCGCGCGTTCGACTGGGCTTCGACGCCATTGGGGCCGCCAGCGACCTGGAGCGCAGGCCTGCGCACCATGGTCCGCATGCTGTTGACCACACGGCACCCCGTCTACATTTTCTGGGGCGCCGAACACACCGGCCTCTACAACGACGCTTACCGCGAGTCGCTCGGGCCGGAAAAGCATCCCGCCATCCTGGGCATCCCAGGCCGCAGGGCCTGGGCCGAGATCTGGCACTTGATCGGCCCTCAGATCCTGCAGGTGCTCGCAGGTGGCGGCGCCACCTGGCATCAGAATCAACTGGTGCCGATCATTCGCCACGGTTGCCTGGACGACGTCTATTGGACCTATTCCTTCGGTCCCATCGACGACGAATCGGCCGCCAACGGAGTCGGCGGCGTGCTGGTGCTGGTGACCGAAACCACCCGGCAGGTCATGGCCGAGCGGCAGGCGAAGTTGAACCATGCCAGGCTGGCCAGCCTGTTCGAGCAAGCGCCCAACTTCATGGCCATGCTGAGCGGCAAGGATCACCGGTTTGAGCTGGTGAATCCAGCCTACGAGCGGCTGATCGGGCGGCGCGACGTGATGGGCTTGCCCTTCAGCCAGGCAATCCCGGAAGCGGTGGATCAGGGCTACGTCGACCTGCTGGACCAGGTCTTCGCCACTGGCGAGCCCTACATCGCGGCCTACGCCAAGTTCCGCAGCCAGCCTGCAACAGATGTCCCGCCCGACGAGCGCATTGTCGACTTCGTCTTTCAGCCCACCTTCGACAATCGCGGCGAAGTGGACGGGATCTTCGTGGTTGGCATCGACGTGACGGCGCAATGGCAGGCGCAACAGGAACTGGCTGTCAAGATCGAACAATTGCAGTTGGCCACCGACGCAGGCGAGGTCGGGCTGTGGGATGTCGACAACCTGGCCAACACGCTGTACTGGGCGCCACGGGTCAAGAAGATGTTTGGGGTCCGCGAACAGATGCCCGTCACGATCGCAGACTATTACGACGGGATCCACCCCGAAGACCGGGACGCGACCATTGCGGCCTACCAGCGCGCGCAAAGCCCGTTGGAGCGGGCTTTGTACGACGTCGAGTTCAGAACCATTGGCAAAGAGGACGGGCGGGTTCGCTGGGTGGCCGCCTGCGGCCGAGGCATCTTCGATTCGCAGGGCCATTGCACACGCGTGATCGGCACGGCCATCGATGTCACCGCTCGCAAGCGCAACGAAGCGCTGTTGCGACACCTGAACGAGACCCTTGAACGCAAGCTGTCGGACTACCTCGCCGAGCGAAAGCTGCTGGCCGACATCGTCGAAGGCACGGACGCACTGATCCAGGTCATGGACCTGAACTACCGCTGGCTGGCGATCAACCGTGCGAGTGCGGCGGGGTTCGAACGGGCCTTCGGCATCAGGCCTCGCGTGGGCGATCAGCTGCAGTACCTGCTTCATGAGCACATCGAGGTGCTCAAGGAGATCGAGCCGGGCTGGACCCGGGCCCTGGCAGGCCAGGAGTTCCTGGAGGTGCGGTCGTTCGGGCCGTCGCCCTCGGAGCAGCGGTCCTTCGAGATGCGCTTCCAGCCGCTGTATGACAGCGACGGACGTCTCATCGGCGCCTACCAGTTTGCCTACGATGTGACCGAGCGCATCGAGCACCAGCGAAGACTCGCGGAAAGCGAAGCAGCGCTTTACCAGGCCAGGAAACTGGAGGCGATCGGACAGCTGACAGGTGCCATCGCGCACGACTTCAACAACCTGCTGCAGGTCGTCAGCGCCAACCTGGAGATGATCCGGCGCCGCGCGGAGAATCCGGCGCAGGTCAGAGACTTCGCCAAAAGAGGCACCGAGGCAGCCAGTCGCGGCGCCCGCCTGACAGCCCAGCTGCTGGCGTTCTCCCGCAAGCAGGAGCTGGTCATTCGACCGGTTGGGCTGGGCGCGCTGGTGGACGGCATGGCCGACCTGCTCAAGACCACCCTGGGGGCCAGTGTCGAGTTGCAGCTTGCTGCTGAAGACGTGTGGGTGCACGCCGATGCAACACAGCTCGAAATGGCGCTGCTCAACCTGGCAGTGAACGCCAAGGATGCGATGCCTGACGGTGGGCGGTTCACCCTCGCCAGCCGCGTGCCGGCATCCTTGCCCAGGGACCTTGCACCGGGCGAGTATGTGGAGATCAGCGCGACCGACACCGGCACCGGCATGCCGCCCGAAGTGATGGCCAAGGCCTTCGATCCGTTTTTCACGACCAAGGCAGTCGGGAAAGGCAGCGGGCTGGGCTTGAGCCAGGTTTACGGCCTGGCAACCCGAGCGGGCGGCACCGTCGTCATCGACAGCGATGGCGTGACCGGGACAACGATCAAGGTCTACCTGAAACGGGCGCTCGGTGAAAACTCCGGAGCGTCTCAAGACGCCCCGGCCAGTGGCCCGGTGGCCCTCGCGCCATGGTCGGTGCTGTTGGTCGATGACGAGGAGGAGGTCAGGCGCGGCATCGCCGCCATGCTCACCGATCTGGGACTTGGCGTTCACCAGGCCGAGAATGCAGAGCAAGGGCTTCAGCTCCTGGACGCCCACCAGGTCGAGCTGCTGCTCGTCGACTACGCGATGCCAGGTTCAGACGGCGCCGCCATGGCCAGGGTGGCACGCCAGGCCAAGCCCGAGCTCCCCATCATGTTTGTCAGCGGCCACGCGGACGCCGAAGTGATTCGGGAAGCCATTGGCTACGGTGCCACGCTGTTGCGCAAGCCGGTCTCGTCGGATCAACTCGAGCTCGCGCTGAGGCGCCTCCAATCGCGGTAGGACCGGAAGCCGCCCTCAGCGGAAGGCGGCAGCGCGCCGGACGTGGCGACACCCCGGGGAAGAACGCCGGGACTGAAAGACGCCGACGCGGCTCGCCTTGCATGGCGGACCGCGTCGCGCCGGCAGGCCTCATTGACCGGCCGGTGGTTGCCAAAGCTCCACCTTGTTGCCCTCGGGATCGATGACCCAGCCGAACTTGCCGTACTCGGAGTCATCGATCTTGTCGAGCACGTCGCAGCCTTCCGCCTTGAGCGTCGCAACCAGGGCATGCAGGTCTTCCACCCGGTAATTGACCATGAACGCGGCCTTGCTGGGCGCGAACTGATCGCTGTCCTGTGGACCGATGGACCACACCGTCGTGCCGCCCGCGGGCTTGCCATCCGAGTCGGTCCAGGTGAAGGCCGCCCCGCCCCAGGGCTGGACATCGATGCCAAGGTGGCGCTGGTACCAGGCCCGCAGCGCAGGGGCATCCTTTGCCTTCAAGAAGATGCCGCCAATGCCAGTGACTCGCTTCATGTAAACCTCCGATGTGTGAATGTGCCCGGGATCTGCGGCTGCCGGTAAGGCGCGGACCGGATCCGGCTGGGCGCTACCATGCCCGAGAACCGCAGCAGCCGCTTGCCAAATCTTGCGAACCGACCGAGAAGCCAGGGGCCTCGCCTCCGTGGACTACGCCGAACGGGTCAACCGTGCAGTCGACCACATCGTGCGCAACCTTGCCCGGCCCTTGCGGCTGGAAGAGGTGTCCGCGGCGGCCGGATTCTCCCCCTTCCACTTCCACCGCATTTTCAAGGCCCTGCTGGGGGAGACGCTGCAGCAGTTCGTCAAGCGGCAGCGGCTGGAACGGGCGCTGTACCTGATGTCCCACGCACCCGGGCGTTCGCTGACCGACGTGGCCCTGGACTGCGGCTTTTCCTCGTCCTCCGACTTTTCCCGCAGCTTCAGGCAACACCACGGCGTGGCGCCCAGCCTGTTCGACCTCGAAGCCTTCCGCAGCACCAGGCGGGACGCTTTCGAGCGCATCTTGACCACCCAGGCCGGATCGCCGCTCCTCACGGCCCTGCCGGCGGGCCAGAACCCGGACGGCTTCGAAGTCGCGCTTCGTGAGCTGCCCGCACGCACGGTCGCCTACATCCGTGTGCACAACCCCTACCGCGAAGGCGCCGTGCAGGCCGCCTGCGAGCGGCTGCTCGCCTGGGCAATCCCCCGGGGTTTGGCGGACGGCCAGTGGCTGGGCTACATGTGGGATGAGCCCGAGATCGTCGAGCTCGCAAAATGCCGGTACGACGTTGCGCTCGTGGTCGACGACTTTCAGCCAGCCGGTGAGATCGGCCGCTTCGAGTTCTCGCCAATGCGCGTGGCCGAACTCGTCTTGCACGGCGACATGGCACTCGAGGCCCGCGCTTTCGACTGGCTGTACAAGACCTGGCTGCCGCGAAGCGGCCATGTCCCGGACCATCAGCCTGCGTTCGAGGCCTGGATCGGCCGACCGTTTGCCCACGGGAACGCGCACTTCGAACTCGCGTGCCAGCTCCCTGTCCAGCCTGGCTGACCGCGGGCCGCCGGGCAAGGCACGGCACATGACGGCACCGGGCCGGCCGGATCACGGCTTGCCGCCACCGTCGCGATTAGTTTATATTTGAACTATTCACCCCTCAAACAACGAGGGGCGACGCTGAACCCAAGAGGACGGCATGCGCATTGTTTGCATCGGCGGCGGGCCTGCAGGTCTTGCCTTCGCGCTCATCATGAAGAAGCTGGACGCCAGCCACGAGATCACCGTGGTCGAGCGCAACCACCCGTACGACACCTTCGGCTGGGGCGTGGTGTTCTCGGACGCGACGATGCAAAACCTGCGTCGCTGGGACGCCGAAACGGCCGGCGCCATCGAGGCCTCGTTCTCGCACTGGGACGACATCGTGCTGGAGTTCAAGGGCCGCAGCCTGCGCTCTGGCGGCCACGGCTTCGTGGGCATTGGCCGCAAGCGGCTGCTGAACATCCTGCAGGCGCGCTGCGAGGCCCTGGGCGTGCAGCTGGTGTTCGACCGCGAGGTGCGCTCGGACGAGGAGTTCGCCGATGCGGACCTGGTCATCGCCAGCGACGGCATCAACTCTGCCGTCCGCGGCAAGTACGCCGAAACCTTCAAGCCCGACATCGTCACCCGCCCGAACCGCTTCATCTGGCTGGGCACGAAGAAGCGTTACGACGCCTTCACCTTCGTGTTCGAGAAAACCGAGCACGGCTGGTTCCAGGCCCACGTCTACAAGTTCGACGACGAGACCTCGACCTTCATCGTCGAATGCACCGAGGAAACCTGGCGCGCGCACGGGCTGGACCGGCTCGACGTGGCAGGCTCCATCGCCTTCTGCGAACAGGTCTTTGCGCGCCACCTCGCCGGCAGCCGGCTGCTGAGCAACGCGCGCCACCTGCGTGGCTCGGCCTGGCTGAACTTCCAGCGCATCCGCTGCGAACAATGGTGGCTGGACAACGGCCGCCAGCCGGTGGTGCTGATGGGCGATGCGGTGCACACCGCGCACTTCGCCATTGGCTCGGGCACCAAGCTGGCGCTGGAAGACGCCATCGAACTGGCCAACCAGTTCAAGCTGAAAGCCGAGGCGGATGGGGCTGTCACGCGTGCCGACCTGCCGGCGCTTTTGGACCGCTACCAGCAGATCCGTGCCGTCGAAGTGCTGCGGCTGCAGAACGCCGCCTGGAACGCGATGGAATGGTTCGAGGTCTGCGGCCGGCGCTACTGCGACCAGCTCGAGCCCGAGCAGTTCATGTATTCGCTGCTGACGCGCAGCCAGCGCATCAGCCACGAGAACCTGCGCTTGCGGGATGCGGGCTGGCTGGGGGGCTACGAAGCGTGGTTCGCAAAGAAGTCCCAGACCCCCCCGATGTTCACGCCATTCACGGTGCGCTCGGTCACGCTGAAGAACCGCGTGATCGTCTCGCCGATGGCGCAGTACTCGGCCGTGGACGGCACCGTGGGCGACTATCACCTGGTGCACCTGGGCGCGCGCGCGATGGGCGGCGCGGCCCTGGTGATGGCCGAGATGACCTGCACCAGCCCGGACGCCCGCATCACGCGCGGCTGCCCCGGCCTGTGGAACGACACGCAGCGCGACGCCTGGGCCCGCATCGTCGACTGGGTGCATGACCAGAGCGACGCGAAGATCGGCATGCAGCTGGGCCACGCCGGCGCCAAGGGTGCGACCAACCTGGGCTGGGAAGGCATTGACCAGCCGCTGACCTCGGGCGGCTGGCCGCTGATCTCGGCTTCGCCGCAGCAGTACCTGCCGGGCGTGAGCGACTGGTCGCGCCAGATGAAGCGCAGCGACATGGACCAGGTGCGCAATGATTTCGTCGCCGCCACGCGCCGCGCGGCCGAGGCCGGTTTCGACTGGCTGGAGCTGCACTGCGCGCACGGCTACCTGCTGTCGTCCTTCATTTCGCCACTCACCAACCAGCGCGAAGACGAATTCGGCGGCGCGCTGGAAGACCGCTTGCGCTATCCGCTGCAGGTCTTCGCCGCAGTGCGCGAAGCCTGGCCCCAGCACTTGCCGATGTCGGTGCGCATCTCGGCGCACGACTGGGTCGAAGGGGGCCTCACGCCCGCCGACGCGGTGGAGATCGCGCGCGCCTTCAAGGCGGCCGGCGCGGACCTGATAGCCTGCTCTTCCGGCCAGGTCAGCAAGGCCGAACGACCGACCTACGGCCGCATGTGGCAGACCCCGTTCTCGGACCGCATCCGCAACGAAGCCGGCATTGCCACCATCGCGGTGGGGGCGATCAGCGAAGCGGACCATGTCAACGCGATCATCGCTGCCGGCCGTGCGGACCTCTGCGCGGTCGCCCGCCCGCACCTCGCGAACCCGGCCTGGACGCTGACCGAAGCCGCTCGCATCGGCTATACGGCCATCCAATGGCCTGCACCGTACCGCTCCGGCAAGCCGCAGCTGGAGGCGATCTTCCAGCGCGAGAAGGCGCTGCAGCAAGGCGGCAGCCAATGAGCACGCCGCATGTGCTGGTCACCGGTGCGAACCGCGGCATTGGCGCGGCCATCGCGCATGCGCTGGCCGCGGATGGCTGGCGCTTGACGCTGGCCGGAAGATCCATTGAGGCACTTGAATCCACACGCTCCACGCTTCCCGGTCACGGACACGCCGTCGTGCAGATGGACGTGGCGAGTGCCGACAGCATCTCCCGCGCCTTCGCCGACTCGCGCGCCGCGCAAGGCCCGTTGCACGCGCTGGTGAACAACGCCGGTGTGGTCGAGACGGGGCCCACGCAGCGTTTTCCGCTGGCCACCTGGGACCGCTTGCTGGACGTCAACCTCACAGGCGTTTTCCTCTGCTGCCAGGCCGCGCTGGCCGACCTGCGCGAGACGCAAGGCCGCATCGTCAACATTGCCAGCACCGCAGCGCAAAAGGGCTATGCGTTCACCGCCGCCTATGCAGCGGCCAAGCATGGCGTCGTCGGCTTCACGCGTTCGCTGGCGCTGGAACTGGCGCCAGCCGGCATCGCCGTCAATGCCGTGTGCCCGGGCTACACCGACACCGACATCGTGCGCGGCGGCATGGCACAGATCATGGACAGGAAGGGCAAGAGCGAAGCCGAAGCCCTGCAGAGCTTCACGCAGGCCAACCCGATGCAGCGCCTGGTCCGGCCCGACGAGGTGGCCGAGGTCGTGCGCTGGCTGTGCCGCCAGGCGCCCGCAGCGATCACCGGGCAATCCATTTCGATCAGCGGCGGCGAGGTGATGTGAAGCCATGAAAAACGAAACACCAAGAGACCCGCGCAGCACGGACAGCCTGGACGAGCTGATCGGCGACGACGCGATTGGCCACGAAGGCCGTGCCGGCGCAGGCGACCACGCGGCGGTGCGCACCTGGCTGCGGCTGCTGGCCTGCACCACGCAGATCGAGACGGAGATCCGCCGCCGGCTGCGCACCCACTTCGACATGACGCTGCCGCGCTTCGACTACCTGGCGCAGCTGCACCGCTTCCACGCCGAGCAGCCCGAAGGCCTGCGCATGAGCCAGCTTTCGCGCTACCTGATGGTGACCGGCGGCAACGTGACCAGCCTGACCGACGAGCTCGAGAAAGGCGGCCACGTCACACGCAACATCGATCCTGACGACCGCCGCTCGATCCGCATTGCGCTGACCACGCGCGGGCGGCGCGCCTTCGAGAAGATCGCGGCCGAGCATGAGCGCTGGGTCGTGGAACTGCTGGCCGACCTGAGCGCCGACGAAAGCCGGCAGCTCCACACGCTGCTCGGCCACTTGCGCCTGGGCCTCACGCGCCGCCTCAACGACAAGGCTTGAACACGATGACCAAGACACTGGCCCCCGCGCTGGCCGCCGGCAACCGCCGCCCGCTGGCAGACTTCGCCGCGAAGCACTTCCGCTGGGCGTGCCGCGACCGTGTCGCGCACATCACGCTCTCGCGGCCCGAGCGCAAGAACCCGCTGAGCTTCGAGAGCTATGCCGAGCTGCGCGACCTGTTCGAGCAGCTGCGCTTTGCGCACGACGTGCGCGCCATCGTGCTTTCGGGCGAAGGCGGCAACTTCTGCTCCGGCGGCGACGTGCACGAGATCATCGGCCCGCTGATCGACCTGCCGGCGCCTGAGCTGCTGATGTTCACGCGCATGACAGGTGACCTGGTGAAGGCGATGCGCCACTGCCCGCAACCCATCGTGGCCGCGGTGGACGGTGTGTGTGCCGGCGCCGGCGCCATCCTCGCGATGGCCAGCGACCTGCGCTACGGCACCGCGCGCTCGAAGACCGCCTTCCTGTTCGCTCGCGTGGGCCTGGCCGGCTGCGACATGGGCGCCTGCGCGATGCTGCCGCGCATCGTCGGCCAGGGCCGCGCGGCAGAGTGGATCTACTCGGGCCGCTCGCTGGGCGGCGAAGAGGCAGAGCGCTGGGGTTTCTTCAACCGGTTGGTCGAACCCGAGGCGCTGCTGGACGAAGCCACCGCCTTCGCGCAGTCGCTGGCCGACGGCCCGGCCTTTGCGCACTCGCTGACCAAGTCCATGCTGCATCACGAATGGAGCATGGACATCGACTCTGCCATCGACGCGGAAGCCCAGGCGCAGGCGCTGTGCATGCTGACCGAGGACTTCGGCCATGCCTACCGCGCGTTTGCCGCCAAAGCGAAGCCTGTCTTCGAAGGGCGCTGACATGGTCGACGCTGTCGCTGAAGCTTTGGCGTGGCCCTTCTTCGAACCCCGCCACCGCGAGCTGCATGCGCGGCTTTCGAACTGGCTGGCCGAGGCCGAGCTGCCCGAACACCTCTCGCCCCACGCCACGCAGGCCGAGCTGGACGCGCACTGCCGCGACTGGGTGCGCGCGCTGGGCCAAGCCGGCTGGCTGCGCCATGCCGTGGCCGGGCGCGAACACGGCGGCGAGTCGAACACGCTGGACACGCGCACGCTGTGCCTGCTGCGCGAAACGCTGGGCGCACACGATGGCCTGGCGGACTTCGCGTTTGCGATGCAGGGCCTGGGCAGCGGCGCGATCTCGCTCGCCGGCTCGCCCGCGCTGAAGGCGCGCTACCTGCCGCGCGTGGCCAGCGGCGAGGCGATCGCGGCGTTTGCGCTGTCCGAGCCGGACGCGGGTTCCGACGTGGCTGCGATGGCCACCAGCGCGCAGCGCGACGGCGATGCCTGGGTGCTGAACGGCGAAAAGACCTGGATTTCCAACGGCGGCATCGCGGACTTCTACGTCGTCTTCGCCCGCCAGGTCGCGCCGGGCGCCACGCCCGAGGCGCGCGGCACTGGCAGCATTGCCGCATTTGTGGTGGACGCGGACACACCGGGCTTCGAGATCGCCGAGCGCATCGACGTGATGGCCCCGCATCCGCTCGCACGCCTTGCCTTCCGCGAATGCCGCGTGCCGGCCGCCAACTGCCTGGCCGAAGGCGAGGCCGGCGCCGGCTTCAAGCTGGCGATGCGCACGCTGGATGTGTTCCGCACCTCGGTCGCCGCCGCAGCGCTGGGCTTTGCGCGGCGCGCGCTGGCCGAAGGGCTGGACCGCGCGGTCTCGCGCCAGATGTTCGGCCAGCGCCTGGCGGACCTGCAACTCACGCAGGCCAAGCTGGCCGACATGGCACTGGCCGTGGACTCGGCCGCGCTGCTGACCTACCGCGCCGCATGGCGCCGCGACCAGGGCCACGTCGTGACACGCGAGGCCGCGATGGCCAAGCTCGCCGCGACCGAAAACGCGCAGCGCGTGATCGACGCCGCGGTGCAACTCTGGGGCGGCGCGGGCGTGCGCTCGGGCGCGGTCGTCGAGCGCCTGTACCGCGACATCCGCGCGCTGCGCATCTACGAAGGCGCCAGCGAAGTGCAGCAGCTCATCATCGCCAGAGAGCTGTTGAAGTAGTTCTCACGAGGAACGCACCATGACCCAAGGCCGATCCGCCCACGTCGACACCTTTGCGCGCGACCGCCTGCCGCCGCGCGAACAGCAGCCCGAGTACCTGTTCGATCTGCCCGAGCTGCAGTTCCCGCCGCAGCTCAATTGCGCGGCCGAGCTGCTGGACGGCGCCATCGCGCGCGGCTGGGGCGAGCGGCCGTGCATCCTCGCGCCCGGCCTGCGCTGGACCTATGCCGAGCTGCAGGCACGGGCCGACGCGATTGCGCACGTGCTGGTCGAAGACATGGGCGTGGTACCCGGCCAGCGCGTGCTGCTGCGCGCACCGAACAACCCCATGCTCGCGGCCTGCTGGTTCGGCGTGATGAAGACCGGCGCGATCGCGGTGGCGACCATGCCGCTGCTGCGGGCCAAGGAGCTGAAGCAGGTCGTCGCGAAGGCACAGGCCACGCATGCGCTGTGCGACCTGGCGCTGGCCGAGGAGCTGCAGCTGGCGCGGCCGGACTGTCCGACGCTGTCGCGGCTTCGACTCTTCAACGACGCTTCGCCCGACGGCCTGGAAGCCGCGATGGCCCGCCACCTCGGCAAGCCCTTCACGGCCGTGGATACCGCGGCGGACGACACCTGTTTGCTGGCCTTCACTTCTGGCACGACCGGCGTGCCCAAGGCGACCATGCACTTCCACCAGGACGTGATGGCCATCTGCGCCTGCTGGCCGAAACACGTGCTGCGCGCGGAAGCCTCGGACACCTTCATCGGCAGCCCGCCGCTGGGCTTCACCTTCGGCCTGGGCGGGCTGCTGCTGTTCCCGCTGTCGGTGGGGGCCAGCACCGTGCTGCTGGAAAAGCCAACGCCCCCCGCGCTGCTGGACGCCATCACCGAGCACCGCGCCAGCGTGCTGTTCACGGCGCCGACCACCTACCGCGCGATTGCTGCACAAGCGGGCGGGCGACGGCTCTCGGCAACGCAGGGCGGCCCGCTGCGCAAGTGCGTGGCCGCGGGCGAAGCACTGCCCGCGGCCACGCGCAAGCTGTGGCAGGACGCCACCGGCATCGCGATCATCGACGGCATCGGCTCCACCGAGATGCTGCACATCTTCATCTCGGCCGACGAGGAACACGCCCGAGGCGGCGCAACCGGCACTGCCGTGCCGGGCTACGTTGCCTGCGTGCTGGACGAACGTGGCCAGGAGGCGCCGCGCGGCCAGGTCGGCCGGCTCGCGGTGCGCGGGCCCACCGGCTGCCGCTACCTGGACGACGAACGCCAGGCCAGCTACGTGCAACACGGCTGGAACCTGACCGGCGACGCCTACCTGCAGGACGAGGACGGCTACTTCCGCTACCAGGCGCGCACCGACGACATGATCATCTCGGCCGGCTACAACATCGCGGCCCCCGAGGTCGAAGGCGTGCTGCTGGAACACCCGGCAGTGGCCGAATGCGCGGTGATCGGCGTGCCGGACGAGGAGCGCGGCGAGATCGTCAAAGCCTACGTCGTGCTGCGCGCCGGCCACGAAGCCAACGACACCACCGTGCGTGCGCTGCAGGATTTCGTGAAAGCCAGCGTTGCGCCCTACAAGTACCCGCGCGCGGTCGAGTTCCGCAGCGAGCTGCCACGCACCACCACCGGCAAGCTGCAGCGCTTCCGCCTGAAAGTCTGAGAAACCCATGAAAACCACGCTCCAACCCGCCGACTGGCCGCGCCCGCGTGGCTATGCCAACGGCGTCGCTGCCCAGGGCCGCCAGGTGTTTGTCGCCGGCATGATCGGCTGGAACGCCGCGCAGGCCTTCGAGAGCGACGACCTGGTCGACCAGGTGCGGCAGGCGCTGCGCAACGTGCGTGCGGTGCTGGACGAAGCCGGCGCCGGGCCGCAGCACATCGTGCGCATGACCTGGTATTTGGTCGACCGTGCCGACTACCTGGCCCGCAACCGCGAGATCGGCGCCGCCTACCGCGAAGTGATGGGCGCGCACTACGAGATCGCGATGAGCGCGGTGGAGGTGCGCGGGCTGATGGAGGCCCGCGCCAAGGTGGAGATCGAGGTCACCGCCGTCGTGCCGCAAGCGCTGTGAGGCCTGCGGGATAACCCGCGCCATATCTCAAACCGCGATAGCTGCTATCGGTGCCCGGGTCTGGAACCGCAGGGGCAGCAGCAGAACAATGCGGCGGCGGATGGCTGTCGTCTCCGCACAGGAGACCCGCCCGCATGACCCCCGCCGCCCCTCGCCGCGTCGATGTCCAGACATTGATCAACGAGCACCCGTTTTCCCCGTTCCAGTGGGTGATCTTCGGCCTGTGCTTTTTCATCGTGCTGCTGGATGGTTTCGACACCGCAGCCATCGGCTACATCGCCCCTTCGTTGCTGAAGGAGTGGGGCCTGAGCAAGCCGCAATTGGCACCGGTGCTGAGCGCGGCGCTGTTCGGCCTGGCGGCAGGTGCGCTGTCGGCCGGGCCGCTGGCTGACAAGCTGGGCCGCAAACGCCTGCTGGTGATCTCGGTTGCGGTGTTCGGCCTGGCCTGCGGCGCCTCGGCGATGGCGGGCGAGCTCAGCACCCTGGTGCTGCTGCGCTTCCTCACCGGCCTGGGCCTGGGTGCGGCCATGCCCAATGCCGTGACGCTGATGAGCGAATACTGCCCGGACGCGCGCCGCGCCACGCTGACCAACGCGATGTTCTGCGGCTTCCCGCTGGGCGCCGCCTTCGGCGGATTCCTCGCCGCCTGGATGATCCCGCAGTGGGGCTGGCGCAGCGTGCTCGCGCTGGGCGGCCTCACGCCGCTGCTGCTGGTGGTGCTGCTGGTGCTGTTGCTGCCGGAATCGGTGCGCTACCTGGTGGCGCAGCGCGCGCCCATCGACCGCATTCGCGCGGTGCTGGCGCGCATTGCCGGCGACGCCGCACGCCGCGCCGAAAGCTTTGTGCTGACCGAGCACCGGCCAGTGACCAACGAGCGTGGCGGCCTGTCCGTCGTGCTGTCCGGCCCGTACCGCGTGGGCTCGCTGATGCTGTGGCTGGCCTACTTCATGGGCCTGGTGATGTTCTACGCGCTGATCAACTGGATGCCCATCCTGTTCAAGGACGCCGGCGTGGAGCCGCGCACCGCCACGCTGATCTCGGCGCTGTTCCCGCTGGGCGGCGTGGGCGCGATCTTCTTTGGCTGGCTGATGGACCGTTTCAATGCGAACCGCGTGATCGCCATCGGCTTTGCGCTGACCGCCGTGGCGATCTGGGCCATCGGCCATGCGGCCGGTGAGGTCGCCACGCTGATGGCGGTGGTCTTCATCGGCGGCACGCTGATGAACACCGCGCAGTCCTCCCTGCCTGCGCTGGCCGCCGGCTTCTACCCCACCAACGCCCGCGCCACCGGCGTGGCCTGGATGCTGGGCATCGGCCGCTTCGGCGGCATTGCCGGCTCCTTCCTGGTGGCCCAGCTCAGCGCGCAGCGGCTCAGCTTCGCCGGCATCTTCGCGGTCGTCGCGGTGCCCGGGCTGGTGGCCGCCGCGGCGCTGATCGTCAAGCAGTTTGCCGAGCCGGACGGTGGCCAAGACACGCCCGGCCGCCGCACAGGCGCTGCCGCTGCCGCCCATTGATTTCCCTTGCGAGGACACCTCCATGATCATCGACGTTCACGGCCACTACACCACCGCGCCGGCCGCGCTCGGCGCCTGGCGCGACCTGCAGATCGCCGGCCTGAAAGACCCGTCCAAGACGCCCAGCGCCAGCAGCCTGAAGATCAGCGACGACGAGATCCGCGAGTCCATCGAGAGCAACCAGCTCAAGCTGATGAAGCAGCGCGGCTCGGACCTGACCATCTTCAGCCCGCGCGCCAGCTTCATGGCCCACCACATCGGCGACTTCAACACGTCCTCGACCTGGGCCGCGATCTGCAACGAGCTCTGCTACCGCGTCTCGCAGCTGTTCCCGGACCATTTCATCCCGGCCGCAATGCTGCCGCAGTCGCCCGGCGTGGACCCGGCCACCTCCATCCCCGAACTGGTCAAGTGCGTGGAGCAGTACGGCAATGTCGGCATCAACCTGAACCCGGATCCGTCCGGCGGGCACTGGAACTCGCCGCCGCTGAGCGACCGGAGCTGGTACCCCATCTACGAGAAGATGGTCGAGTACGACATCCCGGCGATGATCCATGTGAGCACCAGCTGCAACGCGTGTTTCCACACCACCGGTTCGCACTACCTGAACGCGGACACGACGGCCTTCATGCAGTGCCTCACGTCCGACCTGTTCAAGGACTTCCCGACATTGAAGTTCCTGATTCCGCATGGCGGCGGCGCAGTGCCCTACCACTGGGGCCGCTTCCGCGGGCTGGCGCAGGAGCTGAAGAAGCCGCTGCTGAGCGAGCACCTGCTGAACAACATCTTCTTCGACACCTGTGTCTACCACCAGCCCGGCATCGACCTGCTGACCAAGGTGATCCCGGTCAAGAACATCCTGTTCGCCAGCGAGATGATCGGCGCGGTGCGCGGCATCGACCCCGAAACCGGCCACTACTACGACGACACCAAGCGCTACGTGGCGGCCACTGCCAACCTGAGCGACGAAGAGCGTTACCAGGTCTACGAGGGCAATGCGCGCCGTGTCTTTTCACGGCTGGACACCGCACTGAAGAACAAGGGGCTGTGACATGTACGAACTCGGCGTTGTCTACCGCAACATCACCCGCGCGGATCGCGCGGCCACCGACCGAATGGCCGCGCTCGGCTCGGCCACCGTGCACGAAGCCATGGGCCGCGTGGGCCTGCTCAAGCCCTACATGCGGCCGATCCAGGTCGGCACGCAGGTCAGCGGCACGGCGGTCACCGTGCTGCTGCAGCCGGGCGACAACTGGATGATGCATGTCGCCGCGGAGCAGATCCAGCCGGGCGACATCGTCGTCGCGGCGGTCACGGCCGATTGCACCGACGGCTACTTCGGCGACCTGCTGGCGACCAGCTTCATGGCCCGCGGCGCGCGCGCGCTGGTCATCGATGCGGGCGTGCGCGACGTCAAGACGCTCAAGGAAATGGGCTTTCCGGTCTGGAGCAAGGCCATCTCGTCCAAGGGCACGATCAAGGCCACGCTGGGCTCGGTCAACATCCCGGTGGTCTGCGCCGGCATGTGGGTCACGCCGGGCGACGCGATCGTCGCGGACGACGACGGCATCGTCTGCGTGCCGGCCGCGCGGGCCGCCGAGGTGGCCGAGGCTGCTGCCAAGCGCGAGAGCTTCGAAGGCGAGAAACGCGCCAGGCTGGCCAGCGGCGTGCTGGGCCTGGACATGTACAAGATGCGCGAGCCGCTGGAGAAAGCCGGGCTGCGCTACATCGATTGAGTTCCTTCCCCACCCACGTTCAATTCAAAACACACGGAGACAAACCATGAACGTCCTGAAGTCCCTGGCCGCCGCCGCACTGGCCGCCCTCACGCTGATCGGCGGCGCGCAGGCAGCGGACGAGTGGCCGACCAAGCCAGTGCGCATCATCACGCCCTTCCCGCCCGGCGCCGGTCCCGAGGCCGTGCTGCGCGTGCTGGCCGAGAAGCTGCAGCGCAAGTGGGGCAAGCCGGTCATCGTCGAGAACAAGCCGGGCGGCAATGGCTTCATCGCCATCGACGCCTTCAAGCGCGGCGCGACCGACGGCACCGACCTGATCCAGCTCGACAACGTGCACCTGGTCGCCTACCCCTCACTGTTCAAGAAGCTGCCCTATGACCCGGTGAAGGACTTCGAGCCAATCAAGCCTCTGTTCATCGCGCCCTTCTTCGTCGTGGTCCCCACGGGCAGCAAATACAAGACGGTAGGCGACATCGTGGCCGACGCCAAGGTCCGCCCGGGCAAGCTCAACTACGGCTCCTGGTCCGTGGGCAACCCGGCGCACCTGGGCGCGGCGCTGCTGGAGTCCATGACCGGTACGCAGATGCAGCACGTGATCTACAAGGAAGTCTCCATGCTCTACACCGCTGTGGCCACCGGCGAGCTGGACTGGGCGCTGGGCACCATGGCCTCGGCCGGGCCCATGCAACGCAGCGGCAAGGTGCGCTTCATCGCGGTGACTTCACCCAGGCGGCTGGCCGCCTTCCCCGATGTGCCCACGGTGGCCGAATCCGGCGGTCCAGCCGGCTACGAGGTGACCGGCTGGACCACCATTGCAGCGCCGCCCGGCCTGCCCAAGGCCGTGGCCGACAAGATCCAGGCCGACATCACCACCGCATTGGCAGAGCCGGACATCAAGGAGCGCTATGCCACCTTCGGCTACGAGACCTTCCCGGTCACGCGCGAGCAGTTCCAGGCCTTCATCGCGAGCGAGTCCACCAAGTGGGCCGACGTCATCAAGCGCGCCAAAGTTTCACTGGATTGACGGAGCAACCCAAGCCATGCAATTTCAAAAGACCCCCGGCTGGCTGGACTGGTACGCCGACCCCAGCAAACCGAAGTTCCAGCTGCCGCCCGGCAGCGTGGACGCCCACTGTCATGTGTTCGGCCCCGGGGCCCAGTTTCCCTTTGCACCAGAGCGCAAGTACACGCCTTGCGACGCCAGCAAGCAGCAGCTGTTTGCGCTGCGCAACCACCTGGGCTTCGCGCGCAACGTGATCGTGCAGGCCACCTGCCACGGCGCGGACAACCGCGCGATGGTAGACGCCTGCCTCGCCGCGGGCGACAAGGCACGCGGCATCGCCACGGTCAAGCGCAGCGTGACCGACGAGGAGCTGCAGCAGTTGCATGCCGCCGGCGTGCGCGGCGTGCGCTTCAACTTCGTCAAGCGCCTGGTGGATTTCACGCCCAAGGACGAGCTGATGGAGATTGCCGGCCGCATTGCCAAGCTGGGTTGGCACGTGGTCATCTACTTCGAGGCGGTGGACCTGCCCGAGCTGTGGGACTTCTTCACCACACTGCCAACCACGGTCGTCGTCGACCACATGGGCCGACCGGACGTGAGCAAGCCGGTGGATGGCCCCGAGTTCGAGCTGTTCCTGAAGTTCATGCGCCAGCATCCGAACGTGTGGAGCAAGGTCAGCTGCCCGGAGCGGCTGAGCGTCACCGGCCCGAAGGCATTGAACGGTGAACAGCATGCCTACCAGGACGTGGTGCCCTTCGCCCGCCGCGTGATCGAAGAGTTCCCGGACCGCGTGCTGTGGGGCACCGACTGGCCGCACCCGAACCTGAAGGACCACATGCCCGACGATGGCCTGCTGGTGGACTTCATTCCGCAGATCGCGACGACCGCCGAACTGCAGCAGAAGCTGCTGGTCGACAACCCCATGCGCCTGTACTGGCCCTCCAATGAACTTGCGTGACAGACCGCCCGAGCACAGCGAGTAGCTCTGTCACCAACTGATTAAAGGCAATTGATGGCCCTCGACAAGCCCTACCTGGACGTGCCAGGCACGACCATCTTCGACGCCGAGCAGTCCCGCAAGGGCTACTGGCTGAACCAGTTCTGCATGTCGCTGATGAAGGCGGAGAACCGCGCCGCCTTCAAGGCCGACGAGCGCGCGTACCTGGACCAGTGGGCGATGACCGAAGAGCAGAAACAAGGCGTGCTGACCCGTGACCTGAACCGCTGCATCGCGGCAGGTGGCAACATCTACTTCCTGGCCAAGATCGGCGCCACCGACGGCAAGAGCTTCCAGTACATGGCCGCGACCATGACCGGCATGACGCAGGACGAATACGCCGCGATGATGCTGGCCGGCGGCCGCTCGGCCGAAGGCAACCGCCACCTTGGCGAAGACGGCGACGCCCAGCCGCAGCACCAGCCCCAGGGCCGGGCCCACACGCACAAAGGCACCTGAATGGCCCGCATCACCGCCTCCGTCTTCACCTCGCACGTGCCCGCCATTGGCGCCGCACTGGACCTGGGCAAGACCCAGGACCCGTACTGGCAGCCGCTGTTCAAGGGCTACGACTTCAGCAAGCAATGGCTGAAGGACGAAAAGCCCGACGTGATCTTCCTGGTCTACAACGACCACGCCACGGCCTTCAGCCTGGAAATGATCCCGACCTTCGCGATCGGCTGCGCGGCAGAGTTCAAGCCCGCCGACGAGGGCTGGGGCCCGCGCCCGGTGCCCGTCGTGCAAGGCCACCCGGAACTGGCCGCGCACATCGCGCAAAGCGTGATCCAGGACGACTTCGACCTCACCATCGTCAACAAGATGGACGTGGACCACGGCCTGACCGTGCCGCTGAGCCTGATGTGCGGCCAGCCGCCGCAGAGCGACTTCCATTGGCCCTGCCCCGTCATCCCGTTTGCGGTGAATGTCGTGCAGTACCCGGTGCCCTCCGGCCAGCGCTGCTTCAACCTGGGCAAGGCGATCCGCAAGGCCATCGAAAGCTACGACCAGCCGCTGAAGGTGCAGATCTGGGGCACCGGCGGCATGAGCCACCAGCTGCAGGGCGCACGTGCCGGCCTGATCAACCGCGAGTGGGACAACGCCTGGCTGGACAAGCTGATCGCAGACCCCGCCGCCGCGGCCGCCACGCCGCACATCGACTACGTGCGCGAAGCCGGATCGGAAGGCATCGAGCTGGTGATGTGGCTGATCGCCCGTGGCGCGATGGCCGATGTCAACGGCGGCCCCGCGCCCAAGCTCAAGCACCGCTTCTATCACGTGCCCGCGTCGAACACCGCCGTCGGCCACGTCATTCTCGAGAACTCCTGAGGACCCTCACATGAGCGACAAGCAGACCCTCAAGGTCGCCCTCGCGGGCGCCGGCGCCTTCGGCATCAAGCACCTGGACGGCATCCAGAACATTCCCGGCGTCGAGGTGGTCTCCCTCGTCAGCCGCGAGCTGGAGAAGACCCGCGAAGTGGCCGCCAGGTATGGCATCGGCCACGTCAGCACCGAGCTGGCCGACAGTCTCGCGCTGCCCGAGGTCGACGCCGTCATCCTCTGCACGCCCACGCAGATGCATGCCGCCCAGGCCATCGCCTGCATGAAGGCCGGCAAGCATGTGCAGGTGGAGATTCCGCTGTGCGACCTGTTGGCCGATGGCGAAGAAGTGCTGCGCGTCCAGCAAGAGACCGGCAAGGTCGCGATGTGCGGCCACACCCGCCGCTTCAACCCCAGCCACCAGTGGGTGCACAAGAAGATCAAGGCCGGCGAATTCAACATCCAGCAGATGGATGTGCAGACCTACTTCTTCCGCCGCAGCAACATGAACGCGCTGGGCCAGGCCCGCAGCTGGACCGACCACTTGCTGTGGCACCACGCCGCGCACACGGTCGACCTGTTCGCCTACCAGGCCGGCAGCCCCATCGTGAAGGCCAACGCCGTGCAAGGCCCGATCCACCCGACCCTGGGCATTGCGATGGACATGAGCATCCAGCTCAAAGCCGCCAACGGCGCGATCTGCACGCTCAGCCTGTCCTTCAACAACGACGGCCCACTCGGCACCTTCTTCCGCTACATCGGCGACAGCGGCACCTACATTGCCCGCTACGACGACCTCTTCAACGGCAAGGAAGAAAAGATCGACGTGTCAAAGGTGGACGTGTCGATGAACGGCATCGAACTCCAGGACCGCGAATTCTTCACCGCCATCCGCGAAGGCCGCGAGCCCAACAGCAGCGTGGCGCAAGTGCTGCCTTGCTACCAGGTTCTGCATGCGTTGGAGTTGCAGTTGAAGGGGTGAGGACTGTGGGTCAGGGGTCCACACCCAGCGGCAGGCGGGTCCACTCGCCTGGGGCGCGGGGGTGGTCCCAGACCTGCCAGGCGAGGTAGCGCCAGGCTTCGCCGCTGGCCTGGAGTACTTCCCCGCCGTCGCTGGGATCGTCCAGACGTGCGGGGCGCCAAACCGCGTGGCTGAACGGCTGATCCCTGCCGCCCCAAGTCGTCATGGCATGAGTGCACTCGCCGCTATGTGAATTCCAAAGTCGAAGGGTGCCGTCAGCGCCGCCGGAAAGTATTTGCTCCCCGTCCCGTGACCAAGCCACGCTTATCACCCAACTTTCATGTCCCACTAGGGTCAAGAGGCACTCGCCATTGCGCGCATCCCAAAGCCTCGGTTTTCCGTCGATACTTCCCGACAGAAGTCGCGTCCCGTCCGGTGACCAAGCCACGCTTCTGATGCGTCCCCCGAGCCCTGCCAGCACCATTAAGCAACGGCCGCTACTTGCATCCCACGTGCGCAATGTAGCGTCCCCGCCCCCGGACAGCAGCCGCTTGCCGTCGGGTGACCAAGCCACGCTCGTCATCCAGCCTTTGTGCCCAGCCAGGGTCAGCAGGCACGCACCACTGCTCGCATCCCAGAGCTTGAGCGCACCGTCATGACCTCCGGAAAGCAGTTGCCCCCCATCGGGCGACCAAGCCACGCTCGCCACTCCACCTGATAGGCGGTCTTGATGCCCTTCCGGCTCCAGTATGCATCTGCCACTGTGGGTATCCCAAACCTTAAGCCTGCCGTCCATGCCACCTGACAGCGCTTTTGTTCCATCGGGCGACCAAGCAACACTGCTCACCCAACTCTCGTGTGCCGCCAAGGTCCGTAGGCACTCGCCGCTTTGCGCATCCCAAAGTTTGAGCTTGCCATCAATGCCGCCTGAAAGCAGCCGCGTACCATCCCGCGACCAAGCAACACTCAACACCCCGTCTGTATGGCCTGCCAATGTCATCAGGCACGCACCGCTGCGCGAATTCCAGACCTTGAGCGTGCGCCCTTGATCACCTGATAGCAGCCTGCCGCCGTCGGGCGACCACACGACACTCATCACCCAGAGCACATCCCCAGCCAGAGTGAGCAGACACTCGCCACTGCGGGCGTCCCAGAGCTTGAGAGCCCGGTCATCGCCAGCCGTCAGCAGTTGCGCTCCGTCCGGCGACCATGCGACGCTTCTCACGTCATATGCATACCCAATCAGCGTCCGCAGGCACTCGCCGCTTTGCGCATCCCAGATTTGAAGCTTGCCGTCAACGTCACCCGACAGCAGTTGTCGGCCGTCCGGTGAATAACTCGCACTTGTCACGTCGCGATCATTTGCGAGCGTCAAAAGCAACCTGGCGCTTTGCACATCCCAGATCTTGAGGCCTCGGTCGGCACCGCTGGATAGCAGTTGCCGTCCGTCGGATGACAAGGCGATGCTTGTCACCTGACTATCGTGCCCAATAAGCGTAGACAGACATTCACCGCCAAGCGCATCCCATAGCTTGACTTTTCCATCTGCGCCTCCGGAGTACAGCCGCTTCCCGTCCGGTGACCAAACCACACCCGTCACGCTTCCCTCATGGCCCGTCAGAATCTGCAAGCATTTGCCGCTGCGCGCGTCCCAGAGCTTCAGAAGTCCGTCACTGCCACCTGAAAGCACCCGCCGGCCTTCCGGTGCCCAAGCCACGCACCGTACCCCACCCTCATGGCCGGTC
>Ga0307514_10001035_pt1 | contig 39999 bp, 47 predicted proteins | sample 16_EM_MG_FD_203088 | JGI IMG/M metagenome (GOLD analysis project Ga0307514, IMG submission 203088) | Populus trichocarpa ectomycorrhiza microbial communities from riparian zone in the Pacific Northwest, United States - 16_EM | ecosystem: Host-associated > Plants > Roots > Unclassified | place...
CGGAGTGCGGAATGAAGAGAGCAGTACTGATTCAGGCAGAGGGGAACCAATGGTGGCTGAGCAGGACTCTCCCAGCAGAGAATTGCTGAATAGGGGAAGCTTCAGGAAATTGTTCGGTGCAATCTTCACGGGGATATATTGACCTTGTTACTGCTGTGTTACCATTGCTTTCTATATACTGTGAATATGCACCATGTACTTTGGCGGTTAGGGAAGTGTAATGGGAATGCTATGCAAGTGTTACAAAGTGTAATATCGAATTACAGAATGAAGCAATTTTCCCATACTGCATGCATTCCATCAACCCCCTTTTTTCCATCGTCATTTCTACAATTATCACCATCACCACCATCACCGTCACCACCATCAGTATCACGACAATCGCGTATTTTACTCTTATATCATTCCTGTCTGTGCTGTATGTAATATACCCCTGCCAACTCTCAGCGAAGCCAGATACAATGCTGGATTTGAAGACTGGTCCACTGTGACAAGTGAAGTCAAGTCCACTCTTGTAAGAAATATACGAGCTAATGTGGTTCCACTGTTTCCAGCGAAGCTGAATCCGTTCACTGCAGCAAACCCAGATCCACTGCGACCTGCACAGCCCGATCCAGTACTACCAGGATGCTCCCAGTGAAGTCACATTCACCTCGACCAGCGAAGCAGGATCCACCACTACCAGCTTGCTCCCAGTAAAGCTACTTTCACCCCTACCACCACTACCAGCTTGCTCCCAGCAAAGCCACATTAACCCCTACCAGCGAAGCCAGATCCACCGCTACCAGCTTGCTCCCAGTGAAGCTAATTCCACGCTTACCAGTGAAGTCAAATCTGCAGCTAGCAGCGTCAACAGCAAAATGTAAATCAGTTTGGAGGCCACAGGAAAACCTCCCAGACTCTCTGGTACCCTTTACCAATGCTTGTAAGTACTGCCAGATGCTCCCAGCCCCCATGGAGCTGTTCAAAGAACTCTTAAACTTTACAAGAGCATTCTCAGGTGCTCCTGAAAGTACATGCAGTTATGCAGGTACATTCAGGATGCTACCAGATATCACTATTAGGGTAGTCAAATTTCGGAGCAGCTGAGACCTCTGCACAGATCTGCGGGAGACTGAAAGAGCAGTTGAGACCTCTGTGCAAGCTCGGCAGGAGACTTGGTACCATATTCTCACAGTAGTCATTTTTAGTGTTTCTCAACCAAATGGCATTTAGTGTATCATATTCGTCTGTATTACAGTCCCAAGATTTGCTACATCATAAGATGGCTTGAATTATCTAAGTCTCTCTATATATATACATTTGGAGATAAAAGGACAATGGAGACTATAACAGGGAGTATATATTTGGAGGACCCCGAGGTAGGTAGACATCATTGCAATATACAAAATACCCACTCTATCTTTCCCAGGTTTTAGTGTCACGCACTCTTGCCGCACATTCAGAGAGCCATGCAGGTTGTATGGTTCCTCATACACTCTTGCCAAGCATTCATTGATCCACGCAATTCGAGTTTATAATTGTGGCCGGGTATCCCTAGGTATCATCTCACCCTCTTCGAGCCAGCGCCACTCTTGATCAAGAATTCCTATCAGATACCATGAGAGGTGTGGCGGAGTATTGATAATGAGCTGCCTGCCTTAAAGCACCACCGTTTCACCAAACAGTGATCGAGTAAACTTCGAGATGTCCTCTGAAGCCGTGATTCAGCAAGTTTGGAGGCTTTGACCATGCGCACTTGGAGGCCGTGAATGAGCGAATTGGAAGATGCACATGGAGACTGTAATGGTGCGAAGTTGGAGGCCGTAATGGTATGGGATTAGAGATCCACTTGGAGGTTGTGATTGAGTGAGATTCATCATGCACTTGAAGGCTGTCATTGAGCGAACTTGGAGATGCACTTGGACGCCATGATCGAGTGATATTGGAGGTGTATTTAAAGGCTGTCAATCAGGAATCAGTAGTTTGGGAGGGAGGTGTAACAGGAGCTGACACTCGAGTCATTGGTTAATACATTACTGTGCGAATGTAGAATATTGAGTACAACATGGAACAGTGAGAGATGAGACTGGCTGGGAGCGGCAGATAGTCAATCGTCGGATAATGCAGTATGTGGTGTATCCGGTACTCTGTGTAAGCTGTACTCGGTGTTCAATTTGGATCATGACGTGGAGAGTTAGAGAAGGATGACAATAGTTCATGTTCGAAGGTGATAGTTGAGTTGAGGACAAGAAAGATAGAGATGACAGGAAATGGGGGAAATTATCATGAAAAACTGGGGCTTTAGAGAAATTTGTGTGCAAGTTAACTTACCATCCCTGATATGGCTTGAATGAGTTCCAATCTGGCGTGTAATAACAGCAATTCAATGTCTTGCCAACGCAATCAGGTCAGTTGTACCCCTGATTGCTCATCTACGCTCGTATCCTGCACATTATTCTCATCTTCATCCCCCATCTCTCTCTATCTTGTCCACAACTCTACAATCAGCGCAGAACACAAAGTCAAGTCATCCCTCTCTATCTCTGCATGCAATGCTCATGGGTTAACACCAAGTAGAGTATTCCCGGAGTATAGCATCCAAGCAAGATTGTTTGTCTTCCCTTTTTTGCATGATTACGAGTTGACCCCTCAATGTCCCTTTAGCTTCCCGCATGCCTCCTGTTGCATATATGGTTTATCTTCCTGGCGTATGGCTTCAGTTGTATGATGCATAATCTCTCTAAGATGATGGTCATTTTAGACTCAGCTGGAGATGCCAAACTCAGCTGGAGATGGCACACTCACCAGGATATACCAGCTGAGTGCGCATGCATGTGTACAAGACACACAAGATATTCTCCGAATACTGTGTATATAAGTTCATCAATATACCTGTCCTTTAGGACATACAAGCTTCTAGCAATCGGTACATTTCAACAGGTTATGAGCCTGGTTATCACTATTATCTAAATCTCACGATCTTTCCTATGATCTCTTTTACGATCTTCAAATAAAAGTGTCAAAAACCCTTAACCTTGTCACTGTAGCAACAGCCGCATAAGCAGCACTAAAAGTCAACACCACCATGAGCCATCTCCATAATCTCACAATGACTTCCAAACCCGCCTTCAACAAGACCAGGTGGGGCGACATCGTTAAGCTCACTCACAACAACGACGATGATTGGACAGACGACATGATTCGCATCCTATCAGCTATGAGAGGATACACAATCATCAGCGGAGAGGATCCTGAAATGCTGCCACTTGATTTCGACCACGATGACAACTACCAGGATTGTAAGTGTAAGGAAGCTGAGGTTGCATCAATAATTAGACTTTCCTGTTCCCCTGAAGAACGGCGCATCATTAAGGATATAAGATATTCTCATCTCAGGTGGAACTCACTAGAAACCAGTATGGTCACCGCCAGATCCGATATCGGCAGACAAGACATTGTTTTCCAGCTTTGTGCCTGCCAACCTAAGGAGGACGAACCACATAAAGCATACTTCACCAAGCCTAGTAACTACCACATACAACTGGACCATACCTTCGATGCTATTACCGATTGAGATTTCCGCACGCAACTATTCACATCACTGCCATCTCAGTATGCCATGATATTAATGGTCCTAAAGCAAAGATGGCCCTTACCTACACCCGAAGAAGCCATGCATGACTTCCTGGAGGAACAAACTACCCCCAGCCTTACCAAAGAACTTGGAGATACATCTACGGGGGTCTCCCATTTCTCTCAACCTGGCGGCTACCGGGGCCAAGGCCGTGGGCGTGGTCAACGTGGTGGTCACGGCGGACAAGGAGGATGCAGTGGACATGGTGGACCGAGTGGAAGCAGTGGAACCGGAGACAGCCACGAATGTGAGTGCACCTATTGCAAAATTGACAGCCATACTACAGATGCATGGTGGAAGCAGAAACGCGCTCAGGAGGGAGGAAACAATGACGAGCGAATTTGTTTCCAGTGCGGGCTCTCAGGAAAGGTCAAAGTTGATCACGTCTCTTACAAATGTATAAAGGAGTGGCGGAAAGGGAAGAACGCCACTGCAACAGCAGCTCTCGCAACAACTGGAGACTGTGATCCCTTCTGACTAACATCTTGTGCTCTCACAGCCACAGCCACCGCTATGGTTCCAAAGTGGGTAATCGATTCCTGAGCATCAAACCACATGTGTACTGACCGCAGCAGCTTTTCAATGTTGAAAAATCTCTCACTTCCTATAGTAATCGAACTCGGAGACAACAACTCAGTCACCGCCACGCATTATGGCTTCGTCAACATACAGGTCTATCAAGTCGAAGCCCTACATACTCCTAATTTTGAACTTTCCCTTCTACTGATTAACCAGTTGGATTTGGGCAGCCATACAACTATATTTCGCAACGGAAAATGCTCCATAACTTCGCCATCTTTCTGCACTCATACCAGAAAAAAAATCAATGGGATATATATCATAGTTCTGGCAACTGCACTCCTATCATTGACCACCGAAAATGGAAGAAAGAGAAAGAGACAAAGCTCCTTTCAAGAGAACAAATCACAGAACCTACGATCGTATCTACAAATCGACCTGCTTCCTCTGTTCTAAGTGCACCTTCAACTGCCAAATCTTAGTTCACTCGAAAGTCTCTCACAATCCCAGAGTCATGACTATGGCACCGACTACTAGCCTATATAAATCCTACCGCCATGAAAACTCTGATTAGCAGATATACACACAATGATTCAATGTGCACAGCCTGCATCCAAACCAAGCACAAACAACGGTTCATTAGAGTGCCAGTCAAGAGCACTACGAAGCCTTTTAAACGTGTACATTTGGATGTGTGCGGTCCCTCTTCTACACCGACCATGGGAAACAATCGATACTATATGCTAGGTATTGACGACTACACGAGATACACATCCGTATGGCTGCTCCCAATACGAAAGGCAAAACCGGCACCTCCGCCCACCATTCATTTCAGGCCCGAGTACACTCAATGGGATATGAGATCAAGCGATTCTGGTGCGATAATAGACGGGGAGAATATGACAATACGACCTTCCGTTATGTCCTCGTGGCCCACAGTACTACATACGAGGCATGCCCTCCATAAGCGCACCATAAAAACGGTGTTGCCGAAGTAATGATCAATACAATCACTGAAATGGCCCAGGCAATGATGATTGACTCCGAGGCTCCCATTTAGTTCTGGGGAGAAGCAGTTAATACAGCAGTATATCTCCATCAAAGATCACCGAATGAAGGCCTGAAAAGAATTGACCACAATGGCTATAAAGTGCCGTACAAAACGCAATAGAGATGCTGCATGGATTTGGCAAACCGATGCACAATGCTGACAGCAAAGAAATATTGTATCAAGCCTCTCTCCACAATCTACATCAATTCGGATGCTACCCCAGCAGACACACTCCCGAAATTCAATGCTGCCAGGGCAAGTTCGGCCCAATGTTAAAGGCCTCCATGATGGTAGACTACACACATGATTCAAAGATGTTGTGGAGATTATGGGATCCCAAATTCCAGAAGGTGAAAGCCCAATCAGAAGTCGTCTTTGACGAACAAAGAAATACACAGATGTTGTGTCACCATGGATGCAATGAGATCGCCATATTTGGATTACCAGAAGATGAGAAATATGTCGAGGAGACAGATACTGGAGATGAGCCTCTCCGAGGACAAGATAGTCAACCTACACAGATAGGTAAGAGATTCACATCTCACCTGCATGAAGCTCCTGAGGAGGAAGCAGAAAATGCCCACAGCTGGCATCTCCACCGAGAGGATCAGACTACCCAGCGTTTGCCACCAGATACAGAAAACGCCAACAGCCGGTGCCTCCACCGAGAGGATTAGACTGCCCAGCGTTTGGCAGCAGATGCAGAAACCATCGCCCACAGCCAGTGCCTCCGCAGTGAGGATCAGACTGCCTGGCCTTCGGAAGTAGCAATGAAGAAATCAAGCCAAGTACCGCCAGTTTCTCCAGCTCCAGCTCCGCCGATAGGGAGTTGTGTTACAAGAAGTCAAGGTAAAACCTCCACACAAGCACTAACCGCATCTGCAGCCACTGAAGATCCATACACCTATGCGGAAGCTATGGAAAGCCCTCAACGAGATTACTGGAAACAAGCCATGGTGGAAGAAAGCACATCGATCCTGCTCAATAACACCTTCTCCACTCTCAACTCCCAGGAAGCACAGCAACTGCAAGTTATGCCGACTGGCTCTAAGTGGGTTTATATGACGAAACACAATCCTGACGGGACCACACGGTACAATGCACGGCTAATCATAAAGAGATATGAGCAGATGGACTTTGGTGAGACTTATGCCCCTGTTGGGAAGCTAACTACATTCGGGTATCTCATTTCTCTCATCGGGAAATACGGTACCAGGTGGAATATGGACCATCTGCATGTATATACTGCCTTCCTAAATCCCAAAATCGACGATGACGATATTTGCATGACTCTACCAGAAGGATGGCCAGAAGGCTCCAACTCCTCAAAGATTGTCCTCTCACTCAGGATAGCTCTCGATGGTCTTACACAAGCTCCACAGCTATGGCATGACGATATCAATGCCGTTCTACTCTCTCTCGGGTTCACACAGTTCTCAGCCGATCCCAACCTCCATCTCAGCACTGACGGTAATGTGATATTTCTGTATGTTGATGATGTCTCCATGTCATATACGGTGACTGCTAATAAAGCCGCGATCGAAGTCAACATGAAACCCTAAGAGAAGTATACGGTAACGAATCTCGGCCTGGCACGCCAATTTTTCGGCATCGAAATCCCCCGCGATGATACCGGAATCAGTCTCGGTCAGAAACGCTATATTGACACAATCCTCGGACAATTCAGCATGGAGCATAATCACAGTGCCTCGACACTGATGGATCCCAATCTAAAGCTGAACTTGGCTGAGGATCGGGGGGAGAAGGAACTGGAACAGGAAAATATTACAAACTATCAAGTAGTAGTGGGATCACTACTGGACGCAGCAATTGCAATTGGGCCAGATATCTCGTTTCTGGTCGCTGCTCTTTCTCGTTACAATTCGCGGCCATTCACCTGTCATATGACTGCTGGCAAGAGAGTTCTTCAGTATCTCAAATCTACAGCCGATTTTCGACAACACTTCACTGGCAATGGCATCGACATCGACAACAGCCTCATAGGATACTCAGAGTCCAATTGCGCCAATGACAGTGCAGACCGCAAGTCTCGGGGGGGCCATGTGTTTCTCGCCAGCAATGGAGCAATCTCGTGGCAGTCTCGAAAGCAAAGTCTAATCACCATGTCAACTCTGGAGGCCGAGTTAATCGCCTGCTCGGAGACCTCTAGAGAAGCAAAATGGTTACTTCAACTACAGAAAGACATTCACGGCAAAGACTTACCACTGCTGGCAATCAACTGCGAAAATCAGTGTGCTCCCACCCTTATCACCAAGGGAATCATCGAAGTTCGAACTGAACGCAGCGACGTTTGCTATCACAACAGTCGAGATTTGCAGAGACGATAAATATTCAACTACTCCTACATTTACACAGAGGAAAATGTGGCAGATATACTCACGAAAGCACATAATAAAGACAAGCATCTGAAGTTTACAAAAGCAATGGGCTTATGGTAATGGAGGTTGTGGAATTACGGATTTCTTTGTTTATATGGATGGCCATCCTCAGGCTACGGTAGTACTCTTTCCCTGCTCACTTGCCACGCTGGGTGTTAAGGAGGCTACTATGGGAATTACAGTGTGTTAGCTTCTTTTTGTGTTTTCTTGCTCCACGGAGCGTAGCAAGAGGGGGGAGTGTTGCATATATGGTTTATCTCCCTGGCGTATGGCTTGAGTTGTATGATGCATAATCTCTCCAACATGATAGTCATTCCAGACTCTGCAGGAGATGCCAGCTGAGTGCGCATGCATGTGTACAAGACATACAAGACACACTCCGAATACCACATATATACGTTCATAAATTTAACTGTACTTTAGAATATACAAGCTTGTAGCAATCAGTACATTTCAACTCCTCCCTATACCATTAACTACCATCAGCTACACACTCCATTGGAGCTAAAAGGTAATGTCGCCTTGTCACATTCTCACAGTTGGGAGAAAACTTGATGATGAATCGAGTCTCAGCACCCAGTGCGCCGTCCAGCTACCACCTCCAAGTACTCGTCCTAACTCGCTTGAACAAGGCCTCCAAGTGTATGTCCAAACTCACCTGTTTACGGCCTTCCAACAGCAAAATGTAAAATTGTTTGGTAGTCACAACTGATCAACTCCGCAACTCTGAACAGCCACACTGATGCTTCCAGATGTTCCCAGATGTTCCCAGATTGGCGGAGAGCAGTGCGATGAGCTCCCAGGTGCTTCAAGACTACTTCACCGATGCTCCTCAATGTTCCGGAAGTTGTGTAACAGAATACAAACATAGCCTGAAGAATGTATGATTGTCTTCGAAATGCTACAAAATTGAACCATTAGAATTTACAAAGTTTGGAGCTATTGGGAGCATTGCCAGTGTCTCCAAGACTCTTCCGGTACATCTCGAACCTGGAGCCATACTCTCCGCGAGTGATTATTATAACGTTTATATTGTATCGTACAATTCAATTAACTATCTTCCCCCTGCACACCTTGATTTAGGTATTGTAATATAATAAATAGTGCAGTAGGTATCTAAATCAACATGAATATTTACAAGCCATATGCTATTGATCTTGTCTGATGCAGCATTCTCTCGTACCAAATGTGCCAGTGCAACAGTTCCTTCAACAGGTAAAATTTTCATATCATCAGTCTCCTTCACAACCTGGATGAACCTGTCGATACAATCAGCCCAACCATGTGAATCTTGGTACTATGTTAGAATCACCACTGCATATTCTTGAACTTGAGGACATAATATCTATTGTTGGTTAATATAACACCTTTTAGAAAAGGTCAATATCGTTGTTCTGGCATGTATGCACTCCTGAGCTTGGATGCTCTTATTAGGTGGAGTCCAGCAAAAGAATAGTACAGGAGAAGACAGAACTGTGCCTTGGAATGTATTATCGAGGTCACTTTCCATCTATTGAACCCGGATGTTATGAGAGTCTGACATGATCCCTTTGTTGACAGCAGTATATTCTACCTTGCAATCGAGTCCCAGATGCACAACAGATGTAGGGCAGTGATATGGTTGACGGTAGTACAACAGCCAATTCTGAAGATCAATGACTATAATGTCAAGGAGTACATTTTAATTATATCCGAGCACCAGTCCACTAACTTCATGTCCCCAGTACTCTTCAATTTGTGTACAGAACAGCTAACCAAAGTTGGAAATTCTGAAATCTTCTGATTCATCACTAAGTGAGGTCAATTCACAATTTCTGCACACTTCCCAGACATGAGTTTCTCTGAAATAATGTACCTATGGTGATATGGTGCGGAAAAATGGCTTATTCTGACAACGCTGGCGGTGTACAAGGTGCGCTGTGTCAGAATTTCGCTGTTTATGGGCTGTGGGTAGTAGGGTGAAAACTTTTGCTCAGTCAATACCGTACCAGCATTGAAGGGGAAGATATAAGAGTATCTCTTCCATATAGTCAAGATCGGTAGACCTGTCATTGTACTTGAGCAACTGTCGAATGTAACTGACTTTGTTGGCAGATTGATTTGCATCTTTCATGGTGCCGATATGCAGCTATTCAAAAATATCGGTGGTGCAATTGTTGCCAGAACCCATATGCTGAATTGATCATGATATATGCCTGACAAGATGCATCATTGGATTTCCAAAATCGATTACACGCTTCTTGATGGTTTTCTGGAGCTGCTGAATGCTGATTGCCTGTCACCAAGCTTCATATTGGATCAAGTGGATGTTCAATTCCTTATTGAACTGGATCTGTTCATTCGATGTGATACCATGGATCTCTCTCTCCAGCTGACTCACAAACTTGTCCTTATCAGCAATACTCCAGACGCCCACTTCAGTTTCAGGGTCAGATAGGTGGACCTGAGATTCCACATGCTTGTTGGCGGCCATGTGTACCACCCTGTTAACCTCTTTTTCCTTGGCAGACTTCATTTGAGCAAGATTTTTGGCGAATGTTCCCCTGGGACCGGTTGTCTCAGTCACACCTGATTGTACCAGTCGTTACTTAGGCTGTTGGAATAATTCATTGAAATGCTTGCCGTTAACAGGTGTCATATAATGGATTTTGCACTGCAATTGCTCGATTGGCCTCACCTGATCAGCCTCTGACCATTTGTTCGCCGCTTGTCGGGATCTAATCAGGTGCACCTGAAATTGTCTTTCTGTTGAGGCAGTAATCTTTTCAGCCCCATACATGAGAACTTCCGTTGCAGCAAGGCTTGTGTGAATCTTTTGGTTTCCTAAGCAATGGGATACTCTTGCCAACTGTGCATTCCCTTTGACTTTGCAGACTTTGACATTGTCTGATTTCGATTGGCACCCTTCTTGTTGTAAATTAGCATCAGTGCATCATCTACTGCTGTGAGGGATAGAGCAGAGTGATTTAGTTGGCTAACAAGTGGAGAGAATTCACATAATGCCCACAATGCTCCCATTACCATTTGACTAGAACCTGTGTTTACTGGAGTTTTCCTATCATCCTTGGAGCAGTCAAGAATTTAAGCAAAATTCACAGGCAGTTTTCTGATCATGCCGCAGATCTCATTTCCCTGCCAGAAGTTGTTGTTCATCAAATCAAATAATTGAGAGAAGTGCTGGAGGCATCGATATCGTGATACTGATGTAAATAGATTGTCAAATTGATTCTTGTCATTTCTAGTTTCAGTTATTTGAGCAGCCAGTGCAATAAGTCTTTAACTAAACCCAAAAGCAACTGATGTATTTCATCAGGCTGCCCAAGCTGATAAACACTGCAAAGAGGGTATTGCCTGAACTGGTTGGGAATTGGATGAACACAAATAGTGTGTAGAACATCAATATTAGTTTCGTTCTGAAACACTGAGTAAACATTCTGATCTTCTGAGTTATCGACTGCTGGATACATTGAACGCCCCATGGGTGAAACTTTACAAATGTTTCTCATCAGGCATAAGCCATACAAGACTAGTGCAATCATGATGAGTTTGGGACAATCCCCGACCCAGACAGCAAAACCAGGATATTATTGTCTCTGAAATTCATCCGCAATACCCCATTTCAATCCAAGACCAGTGATGTCAACATTCTGGAGTGGGGACAGCACTGTTTCAACTGCGGAATGCCATGCCTTGTCCATATTGTTGGTACCTTTCGGGGGACAAGGACTTAGCCCAACAAGAATCCAGGGTTACTTATTATGTGTATGGCGGATATTATTTCCAATATTACCAATCGTGAGATACAGTGGCAATGCATGCTGATCGCCTGACACCTTGGTCAAGTGAGTCTTGTTGGATGTACAAATAACTGGCACAATCCTCGCTCTTGCAGAAAGCTGATGTTGTGTATCACAGTCCCAGTCTACTGTGTTCATCTTACTGTACAATCGGTGACATTCCAAGTAAGCAAGGCGTTCTGCTTCCAAATCGAGGTGGACCTGAAATGGGAGATGTGTCAAAAGAAAGTGAAGATATTTGAAAATATCTGTATAGTATAATGTACCAAAGATAGGGAAATAATCTTCAATCAAACTGGTACAACTGGACTTGAAATTCATCCTAGAGAGGTGCTTGCACAGAGTATCTGCTGATAGGAATGATTTGATTTTGAAGTTGTGCAGTCCACACCTCAGATGCTGATTGCGGCACATTTTGGTTTGCTGGCTGAATGATTCAGCCTGGTGGAAGTCGTGTGCTGACTGAAATGGATATTTGGATTCCATTGTTTTGAGTCCTTGCAATGCTTGTTGTACAATCCAGTTGCTTTGCCATATGCTTTCCACCCCATATTGTCAACTCCAACTACCTGACTTTGAGCTCTTGTGTTTGTTCAATCAGGGGTACATGTCAGATCAGGCTTCAGCGGATCTATTGTTTCTTCATCAGGAGCATCTTGAGGTGGTGGCGCACCAGATATATTTCCAATGGGTAGATCATGAGTTGACTAACTCATCAATAGCCAGTCAGGTAAACAAACTCAAGTAAAACAATGATGGATTGGGTTGATCCCATCCTGCAGGTGGTAAAATCACATGAGGTCATAACCCTTTGTTCATTGATAGTGGGTGATATTGTTGATAGTAAGCTTCGAGTCGGTTCTTGTGGAATATTATGTTTTTACAGATACAGCACTCCATATTTCTCTGGCTAGTGTTGACCATGATTGAGATATGGTCAGTGAACATGTATTCAGATGCATCTTGATGATGTTGCAGGGGGTAATTTTGAGCTGCAGAGATTTTTGTCACCGTATGACATTCACAGCACTATCGCACCCCTCCAAATGCAGAGAGGGATAAAATATCATAACCTTATGTTTAGTTTTCTTCCCAAACCAGCATATATACATCACATTCCGTACAATAATCATGCACCTCATCTGCTGAAAATTGTTCGCAGAGAAAGGAAGGTTTGTATTGACATCTCTTCATTCACCACCATGGGCCCTATACTATGTCATTGAGGCATAGTGAGTTATACCTGCGCTCAACCCTCCAGGCAGATAATAATGAAGGGAGATCTTGTCAATAGAAACAATCGGTGAGGTTCGTAGCAAGCTGTGTGCCCATGCGATGATTATCGAGAACTGAAAGGCAGATAGGATGGTTGCTTCAGTAACGAACCTTGACGGTAGCATGGATCATGAGCAGAAGGACCTGTTTACACAAGGAGCTCAACTGGAAGCATCACTGTTACAGCTCGACTCACAGGCCTTCCACTGAATGAGATTGCAAGGTCGTACATGTACAACTGATGTGTAATATCTCTAGTTGTACCAACCTTCATACTGGATATAGTTCTTGTTGGGTTCTTGGGATATCATACCATATCCCTTCTATGATCTTTAAAGTCATGGAAGCGTATGAAGGTGGGCATCGATCCAGCATCCTAGTATATAAATTCGAATATAAAACAGAGAGAAATGGGCTCTGTGTAATTAAGGTATCATTTTCTCCATCGCGGGTTGGTTTCATGACTGAAAGATATAGTGAAACACCACTGTTCGTATTAACAGAATGGGATCTAAGAAACTCTTCATTCTACCAAAGTTCACCGCTACTTGCAACATACTCAACCATACTTCAATTTACTCTATATCACATTGTCTATCGATAGTTGTATACCACCATCTTCGTTCACATGGCATGTTGATGAAGGGATCTCCACCAATGACAGCAAATATAGCTCCACCTGGTGGCCAATTGGGCTCACAACAGCGCCGTGACTACAATTCAGGATTCTTGGATAATAATTCAAGACCTGCCCCTGGCATAGTTAGTTGATTTGGGAAATACGCCAATCAATATCATCTGCCACATGGGTATTGTTACTCGCCTTCACTGCAGCTATTTCCAGGTGCTGAGCAGTGTTACCAGAATTCTCCCTTCAATATGACAAACAACAGTTCGCAACAAACCACCAGCGTAAGCTAATGATTTCCAAGGTATGTGCCACAGTGCCAAGGCTATGACCTGCACCAAGGTGGTTGTTGCAAGTCTTGAATAATTCCCCAGCAGCAGTTCCCAGGACATGGGCCATCATTTCCAGGTGCACCGAGAGTGCCTTCAGGATCACCAGGAAACAATCCAGTCAATCAGCCAATTTCTTCCAGCTTTACTCCTCCACCTGGACCTCCTTCCAGTGCGCCTGGGAGACATCCCATTAGCCTCACAACAAAATGATTCCTGCCTCATACAGAACCTCAGAATACAGATGTCGAAAGGATTGCAGATTTGAGCCCATTGCCAGGGATATTCTACGTCAAGGATGATGCAAATGATGACGGGGACGATTTCTCGGACTTGGGTGGTACAGACAGAAAACCCCCAGTCAGCCTGAATGAAACCAAATTCTCGTTGCCGCAATTTCCCAAAAGAATGACGCTGGCCAACTAGAGTGCGTTCAGCAATTGGAAGAAAGTATGGGTGGCTGGGTTTCGCAAGAAAAAGCATCAGTCCATTATCTTGTGGCAGAACAATTTGAACCAGCTTAGAGATGGGCCCCTGCACTGGAAGACAGCAGTTGTAGATTTCTTAGAAACATTTGAGGGCTGGCTACCATTGGAAAACTTCGATAATGCAGAATGGATTTTTCGGCAGTGGGTGGAGATTTGTTTGGACAAATATGCAAGCGAAATTCAGGCAGCAAAGAAAAAAGGAAGGTGAGGTAACAAGCAACTCGCTACGGATTTGGGAGAGCTTGCGGGTAATAACGGGAAATGTAACCACCCAGATTTGGAAAATACAATGTTTATGGTCGTAATTGCCGGTTGTCAAAAGGAAACGATATCGTTTTGTCCCCAATCCAGCTCCAAGCCACGTATAGCTATGTGAGGATCTGTGATGAGGTGAGTAATTGCATCAACACACACAGAGACCTGAAATAGCCACACATTCTAAAATTGATGTCGAAACGCACCATGGAGCAGGACGAATTAAACGAAAAGTATATGAGATTATGTACACATGGGTAAATAATCATGGATCGCATGTATGGCTAGATTTTGTACCATTTTTGCTTTTCAAATGGTGTGAAGTTGAAACTTGGACACATTCCGAAAATATTTTTCATCGATATCCTGTGAGCTACAGGGAAGGAGATTGCCAAGCATGCAATTAGACCTGCAAAGGTAATCCCTGCTAGCTGTATTATGGCTGGATGTACGCTACTGCTAATCATTATACATTGACTTTGGAAGGTTCTGAAGAGGGTTGAAGGGAGGCGGGGGAAGAGGATGGTGGGTATGAGAATGATACTTGTATTGAAGTAAGTTCAATTTGAAAGAATAGAATTGAATGCATTCCATCCATATATTCATTCCAATCACTGATTGTTGGTGAAATACCTAACAAAATGATGAGTGCCAGGAGTGCCAGAGTCTAATCCCATCTGCCCAGCATACAGTGCAATGACTGAATGCAGTGATTGAGGATAAAATGAAAACCAACCAAGGTGCAAGGAAGGTTCAGGAGCAAGTGGAGAACGGCGAGAAGGTTCTGAATCGAGAATATACCGGCTTAGTATTGAATACAGCTCTCATTACTATCCACCCCAAATTGGACCATGAGTGTCCTGAGAATGCTGTTAGGCTGCAGAACGCCCATCCAATTCACTAATTAATTGATGACTCGGTTCCAGGCCACAAGTATTCAATTTCTGGTCTGCTGGGAACTATTGTCCTCATGTACCAGGCTCGGGCCGTATGATTCATTGTAGGGAGCTGAGTTTGGGATTCTGATATGGAAGGTGCGCTGGTGGCCGATGGAATGGGTTTTGCCAAGAGTTTCACCTCGGTGGCCCAGAAAATGATATGGAAAGTTCTGGCTGAGACCGTTGAAATGGGGTTACCACTGTCGATGTTGAGGGGGAATACCCTTGAATAGTAGGTGAATATAGCACCAAGTGACTATGCCAGGATTATAAGGGAAGAACAGGAGTGGTATCAGTTGCAAAGACAGAATTCAGTGCCCTGCCACCTCATAGTGATCCACGAAACTCTACCTCAGGAGCATCCTGCACTTTCAACCGCCCAGGAACCAATTCTGGTGGTGCCAATGCCTGCAGTTGCAGTGATGTTCAAGTGTATCATGGATGAGTTGAAGTACGGAAACAATTTCAAACCGACTAACATGTTGCACTCAGAAAACACAAATCTCACCCAGGATGATCTGAACACTGCTATTGACGAGGCGGAACAGCAATGGAATATCCACCTGATGTCATGTGATATATTAACATCCAGACTGAAAAAACAAGCAATCGCCAACTGTTCTACTGTGCATGGAGTTTTGGGATTTCTGATGAGTCCCGTCGGTTCATGACTGAATACAGTGTGGGCTGGCAACTTGTAATGAGAGCGAGAATTGGATTCAAACTTCAAGTCACAGATACACCCTGATTCCATTCATTTTATGATAGGTGTTATCAGATGATGTGGCTGCTTTCAGGTGCGCCTGAAGATCCACAGAATGATACTGTGATGGAAAGGCATGGTGCAGATACATTGTATTACGCACTGAGGAGTTTGATGCATGCTACCTGAACTGATGATGAAGAAGCTCAACAGGATGCGGCGCACCGGATGATCCAGATTGCATAGCTTTGTACAATCAGGATGTAGTCAGAATCAAATCTTGCCAATGGAAAACTACCAGTGCTGATACCAAAGGAGAATGTACTCCTCATTGATCTTGAGTGGACCAACGACAAGCAAGCAAAACTGAAGGCCCTGGCGGAGAGATACACTTCCCAGCATGCTTCAGGAGGATGGAGGGTTCTTCAATGGTGGCTAGCAAGGTTTTCGGTAGTTTTGGGACACCCAGAGGATTGCAACATCGTTTCTAGGGCCAGTTGTACAATAAATAGCCACTCGATACTTGGGTGAAATCACCCATTGTTCACTGGCTGAGAGTGAGATTTCGGACAATGCTTGTCAACGAACCTGTGGAGTATTCGGAACCTGATGAAAATGATGTATTAACAGAGGCGCTCCTTCCAGAACACGACAGACACGTAGCATTCTCCCCAATTCACCTCCTTCACAATACGCGGTGCTATTTTGTCTTGTTCTTAGCCAAGTTCATCATTTGAAGTGGTGGCTAACAAAGTATATTGCGGATTGTGTGGACATATTCCACATGTATGCAGACATGGGAAATGATAAATGGACAGAAATGCAGCTCAAATTCCTCGATTAAGGCGATCCATCTGTATTCGTAACGACACCCAACATGGGCGAGACCGGCCTAGATTATTCTACAGCAAATTATCAAGTAACAAGTGAGACGTTCTGGGTAATAAATGAGCTGTGGGAGGCATTTACACATGTTGTCCGCATAGGGCAACACAGAGTACCACACACCTGGGTACTGAATACTGGTCCTGGGGACTATGATATCTGCATGACTGAGCTCCATCGACAGTCTGGAGTGGCCCGCATGAGAGACCTGCATGGCTTGATGAGTTGACCGATCCTCACGACTTTCATGATGTACTGGAATCAGGAGTGTTGTGAGGCCTATATGAAGCAGTTGACAGCGAATGGAGACACTTGTCAGTTAGATGAGCTATTATCATCAATTGTTAAGAATGCTTTATCTTGGTATGCCTCTTTAGATATTCAACTAATGTAATGTTCTTAACAGATACAAACTGTCAAAAAGATCATTTGTAAGGCACACTATGCTGCATAAATGAATACCGTCTCTCAGTCGATTTGAAACAAATCAAAGTACTGATATTGGAGTCATAGTGTCCGTAATTAAATATTGCCCAAGTGGGATTTCAGTGGCGTTCTTGATTATTTCAATTAGATTTCATTGGCATTGTTGATTATTGTTATTAAAGATTAATACGAGATAAAGTTAATTAATAAGCTAAATTACAGATTCCGAGGGCTGCCTTAGCCCAGGATAAATGGTGTGAGTCAAATTTTGAAAATAATACAGTGAAGGGGCTTTGAACCATTTGTCAGTAGTGATTTTAATGTGCACCAGAAACCTCTGGCCACATACACATTTCGAAGTCAAAAGAGTAAACAATGCATAATTCAGCCACTTTCAGGTGTACCAGAGAATCCTGGCCATATGTTATGGAGTCTCATTTAGATAGATCACACACTGCAGGTTTGGCAATCCAATTGGGGAACAAAGTTAGTCATGGTGATGTTGAATAGCAGTGTCAGAATATGAGACAGCTGCTCACCAATTCAGAGCAATGCAGCACCATTTGCTGCGGAAGGATTGAAGTTCAGTTGCACTGGAGAATCATCACCACATGTTTTGAGTCATGTTACAACAGATCCAGCACTATGGATTTGCCAATCCAATTTGGCAAGGAGACTGTCTAAGAGATATTGAGCACTTGTGTTAGAATATGACATATGGCATGCATATGTGTGGCAATCCTGCAGCTATGGCTGGCATTTGATCCAAGTTCAGGTGCACCAGAGAGTCCTGGGCAGATACCTTCATGACCGTGACTGCAAAATTGCCAATCCTGTCCTGCAATCAACACATTCTACACGATTATTGAGTTTCTGTATCACACTAGGACACATGTGCTCACTTATTCATGGCAAACCCGCAGCCTGTGCAGGAATATCATGATTATTCGGGTACACCTCAGATCGGCATTTCAGTATGTCAGAGACTGAGACATGGCTTGGGTATTCATAGCTAAGCTGCAGCTTTTGGTGCTGGATATGTCCTGGCCTCTCATTGAAGTTCAGATACAATGGAGATCTTCAATCCAGTGCAGAACAACATTCTGGGATTTCTATAAGGCCAACTTTGGCAAGTTGCAACTCATTATGTATGTATCATTCCAGCTGAGGCATGCTTCAACAGCAACAATTAGCCTTTGCAGCGCATGTACCACACTTCATAGTGCACATTTTATCTCAGTTTGCTTTATTTTCATTATTTTTTCTTCAGCTTTAAATCAGTGGATGCTGTGCACACAGATTGTCATCTCTTAAGGCAATGCACCTTTAGATGCAGGCAGTGCATCCCACTCGGTCTCTGCTAGTATATCAATCTATGCTTCATCAGTATGTAAAGGCCACCGCTATAATACATGAAACTGTTAGCTCCGTGTCAACTGTCCATTGGGGGCAAGTAGCCCTTCACAACTAAACCATACCTGCATTGAACTGACCTATTATCAACCTCACTTAACTTGATATTGCCTAAGTAGTATGTTTGGACCTCAGCATCCAAATTATAAAATATCTTCTGTAATATCGAAATAGGTCAAAAGATCTGCAGCTTCAGAGCGAGAAGCTCAAACAATAGATTGTGCTCAGTGACTCTACAAAATAGCCACCAACTTCCACTCACCCACGTACCGCACTTACTCAAAGAGGGCTAAATTCTGAATGCTTTAAATATAAACTTTGCTCACTTCTCACTCAATGTATGTTTGGGCCGCCAAAACTTGTATCTGAAAATGGATTATGTGAAACCATTTCAATCATAAGGGAAGTTCGAAGAGGGAGAATCTTGAAAGCTCAAGTGAAGATATAAAAACTTCAAAGATTGCAATGAACTGTTAGAGTAAGGCGAGCTGGCGATTCCCAGCGAATGAATCTTATTGTAACCATTTACTCTTTAGTGAATCTCAATTTCCTGGAACTGTATGGATGCAATAATCATTCCTCTGCCCACTGTGTGATGATATCACAGTATACATTCATAATATTGTAGTATATAGCTTTCAATCGCAACATTTAATTAAGTCTATATTGTAGTAGTCAGACTCATTATGAATATGTGATTTAATCGTATGCAACTTTCTAGACATAAGGCGCAAAAACAGAATGTGAGTACGTATTTATGAATCATTTGTTAGCAATCTTGGCATCGACGAGTGCTTGAATCCATAAGATTACACCTGCTTCATCCATCATACAATACCACATTTTCTGTGCATGTGTATCTCTATCTGTGAATCTCCATGTGTGTAGCTCTCCTTTGTGAACTAAATTCTCTCCGTCCTCTATTGACTGCGATATTGTTGAGAAAGATATTTTGCTGACACGGCCCAGATGAACATATGATCAACAATTTATGCATACGATATTGCCTTATTGACCGCTTATTCAGCTGTAGCATCCTGATACAATAGACTATCATGAATATATGTGTGTCCTGCTGCTGGACACACTTCATACGGAGATTCATCTTTCTTCTGGAGAAATTACAAACTCTGTATGACCCCTTACACCTCAGCTGTCACTCATCGATTGCTGCAGATTTCCACAGCTGCACCACCTCTATGGCATGCGGTCACCTCAAATGCTTGGGCATTCACATATACTAACTTTGTGTAGAAGAGTAAATGGCAGCAGCAGATGTTTTCATTCATGTTCTCAGTACACCATTTGGCCAGCACCATGGGTTCGTTAATAATTCGAGTCTTCTTCTGGTGCGTCTCATTCAGGTGCATCTGGTTGTATTCTATGTGTGTTGGCTTTAGGTAACCTCGGAATCTTGTATCCATACAGAGTGTTGTTGATAGGAGTTGCTCACAGTCGGCATTAGAAATCCATCCATTCCGTCACACCTAACATGGAATCCATCCAGACCTGTGGACCTGACATTATCCGAAGTCGCATTACCGGACTGCCATCTTCAAACCAAATATGAACTGTTGAAGTCGTCTCTCCCAAAACATTCAAGGCATGCCTCGAATCGCTTCCTCCACAAATATTTGCGACTTCTTGCACCATTTTTCCTGTTATTTCATTGCCTTTAATCTTATATTTACTTCTTATGCACTCTCTCCTACATTCCATAACTGTCTATCTTAATTACTGCAATTGGAACCTACACTCAGCAAGGTGAGGAACTTCCATTCACAGAAGTATCAAGATGCACACTTTGAGAGAGCACTCCCATTCAACACAGCAGCCAATCTTCATTTCTGCTCAAATTTTTGCCTCCGAATTATTTGCCGTCATCTGCCATATTACGAATGCCTAGAATCCACAACTTCATTAATGAAGCAGGATGACGATACCAATCGGGGAATCAGTCAACACAAAAGTGAGAGCAAAAGTCATAACAACAGAGAGGCCACCTGATCATCCTACATTGGAGAAGACGATCGCGATTACCAGCAAGCAATCCTACTCCTACGTCCGGCGCGCGGGGATCATTTCATACCAACTGCAACAGTTCCATTGCCAACGAAATGGAGCTGTGCCGATAGTGTCATTGCACAACTTCTACTTTCAAATTCCCAAAAACTACCCAGGTCAATGGCACCACGAGTGCTCAAATGCCCAAAGTCAGGCTGTCGCTACACATCATTCAAGTGTGACTGTGCACCATCCGCCCAGGTGCTGCCACAACCCAAGTCTAGTAGAGATCAGAATGCTCCACAACCCAAGGCCAGTGCAGATCAGAACGTTCCCTAATACCAAAAGGCTGCTGTTGAGGTAGCAAAAAGGTTCATGGAAGCAATTGTATTCACAAAAACTTCTTGGCCAATATTATGCAAGGAGAAGTACTCAATGGCTGAGGAAGCTTGGTAACTTGCCATTGAAGCACAGAATCGTCAGTCAGCATTAACAGGATCTTTTGTACTTACTACATTGGTGTGTCAATTGCCCAGCAGTCCATCTCTCAAAATCAATTCACAAATGTAAGAAGCTGTAAATCTTGGATTCAGTTTTATACTCTTCTATCTGATTTACAACATTGACTACACCCCAAAATGAACATAGATGAAACTGAAGATAAGTACCATTCGAGGAGGGTTGTTTGAAGCGATTCATCTAATTATTGTCAGTAGTTACAAGTTGTATTTGCGCTCCGAGTTGAAGCTTAAGATTCGGGTTAAGGTACTCCTGTTGGATGATGCCGATCCCTCCAATGGTGTTGATGATGAGAAATCATGGTTCATGCGAATGGAAGTGTTTGATCTCATTTGTCATCAATTTCTCTTCACTGCCAATTGCTTGGGGCTCTAGCAAACAACATCCCAGGATGTCCAAATTCTCACTCTGTAGACTGTTGCGCGGGCAACCGCTGCTACTCATTGTGCGGTGTCTGACAAAGCCAGGTGGAAGATGGCGAAAGTTAAGTTTTCTCAAGATGAATATCGTGGTATATTGTGGCCATCCCCTGTGATACATTTTACTTCGTAAACTCTTGCACTAATCAATCACACATTAGTGGGCCTCCTCAAACCCCCCCCTCCGCCCACCACACAGTGCAAGTCCTCTAGAATAGGTGTTCCTCAGTGTCCGGCAGTACTCCTCAGTCTAGATTTGCAGTCTACTGTATTCTTCCATGGTCAATTCCACCTCTGTCACCACTCCTTTGCTGGGATACTCACTTCTCAATCCGCTCTGCCTTGATGAGCGCTCTGCTATTTCATTCCACGCTTTATACACCCATTCATCAGCAAAGTGAAATTTAGTCTCTGGAAGACTCCAGGAGTGTCTGAGAGAATGTGGAGTGTAAACTTAGAAGCGTCAATTTCAGGAGAGTATCAGACCCTAGGAGGGTATTCCGGCAGGCCTTCAGAGTAACTTGGATCTCTGACGACAGGTACAGGAGTAACTGGAATCTCTGATGACTGATACAGGAGTATGATAGGAGTGATTGTGATAAGTTTGAGAGCACATCGGAGCACCAGAGAGAACTTCTGGTGCACCTGGATGTGTCGCCAAATCAACGTGGGAATCACAAACAAACTCTGAGAGATGCCTGGGTTCCTATTAATATTCATTTGGAGGACTGCAGGCGTTATCTGAGACTCTTCGGATGTACATGAGCTATCAACTTCCCTCAACAGCGAATATGATGCATGGATTATTGTTCATTATCACTTTTGAATCATACTAGCCATCATCTTCTTCAACATTGTATTTTGTGCCTCGCTACATTAAGGAAACGAAAGAAAAAGGCAAGAGATTCAAACATATACCCAGGTACACCGAAACAATAACCCAACTAAGCGATCGAAAAATATCAACCAAACATGCTGTTGATGTCATCCACTCCATCTCCCATCTCATCAGAGCCAACGAAAGCCGGAACACACAATTTATCAACGGTGCAAAAAAGCTGGAGGTGCTCCTTGTAGTTGCTGATTATTCATTCCTGGCGAGTGGATGAAATGGAATTCTAATGTCGTTTGGCTCGATTTGTGATATCTAACACAGTTGTAATGAGATGTTAGCTAGCTGCGAACCTAAATGGGGGTATAAGTGACAATATGTTACATTCGGATGAAAAATGGGAACGCAAGATGTGGAGTGTTGTGTGGAAATGAGGAGTACCACAAAAGGTGTTGGAGAAGCGCAGAATGAAAAAGAAGAGCATCAAGTTCCAGCTGAGGAGCGCTGAAAGAGGAGGGGTTAAGGAGTGCGGAATGAATTTGAGGAGTGCCGATGGACGAGGGTGTTGGAGTGCGGAATGAAATTGAGAAGCGCCGAAAGAGGGTGGGTTAAGGAGTGCAGAATGAAATAGAGGACAGCCAATTCAGGCAGATCGGAGCACCGATGAGATTGAGGAGTACTTATCCCAGAGGAGGAGCACCGGAAAGATGTGGGGTAAGGAGTGTGGAATGCATTGTAGGAGCGCTGGTGGGAATTGAAGCGCTCCCATTCCGGGCTGAGGAGCGCGGATAGGGGGGGGTCTAGAGTGCAGACTGGGATAGAGGAGCGCTGAGAGGGGGAACTGATTGCGGAATGAAATAGAAGACGTTCAATCCAGGCTGAGGAGCTCTGACGAGGGTTCAGGAGCACCTATTCTGGTGGAGTTGCGCTGCAGAGGGGGGGGGGGGGCGGAGGTGTTATGCGGCCGCTGATGTGTGATTGATTGTGTAGTAGCTTCTAGAGTAAAATTTATCACAGGGGATGGGCCAAATGTACCTCAAACTGCATCTTGAGAAAACATACCGGTGGCCTCCTTTCCGCCGGCATAATCAGACAGCGCACAATTAATAGCTGCAGTTGCCAGCGCGAAAGTCTGAGGAGCAAAAGGTTGGAAATACTGTGATGTTGTTGGCTAGCACCCCAAGCTATTGGCGGTGAAGACAAATCGGTGGTAAATGAGATCAAGCACTTCCATTTGTGTGAACTATGACTCCTTATCATCGACGACCTTGGAGAGGTAAGCATCATCAAATAGGAGCTCATTGACCTTGATCCAAAGCTCATTCTCAGAGGCCACATCCAACCGATAACTATGAACAACAGTTCGACGTGCCCTATCTGCCAAGCATTCTCGAATGGCACTAATCTTCAGTTTCAACTATGTATATTTTTAGGGGTAGTCAATCTCCGTAATTCTGATAGAGGAGCATTAAACAGAATTCAAGACTTACAGCTTAGCATGTTTGCAGATCTATTTTGAGGGATGGACCACCGGGAAATTGACACACAGATGGTGTACCTACAGGTGCACCTGCTAATGCCTGCTGACAATCCTGGGCTTCAATCAGTAGTTTCCAAGCTTCTTCAACCATTGAGTACTTGTCATCGGATAATATTGACCAAGGAGTCATTGTGAATACCATTGCCTACATGAACCTTTTCGCTACCTCAAAGGTAGCCTTTTGGTGTTGGGGAACATTCTGATTGCTACTGACCTTGCATTGTGGAATATTCTGGTCTCCACTAGATATGTTGGGAAGCACCAGTGCCCAGGCGGATGGTGCACGGTCAGATTAGGATAATTTGTTGAGGAGGGATGACTTTGGGCGTTTGAGCAGTGGTGGTGCCATTGCCACAGGTAGATTTCGGGAATTTGGAAGCGGAGGGCGTGCAATGACAGTATTGGCACGGCTCCGTTTCTTTGGCAGTGGAACCCTCATAGTGCAAAACGACTTGTCCCAGCACACCTGACCTAGATGAAGGATCTCCTGTTGATGATCCAAATCATCTTCTTTGATGGCGGATGATAAGGTGGACTCTCCAGTATTCTCACTGTCGTCATCACTGATCTCCTCATTCGTCTCGTCATCCTGATTCATTCATGAAATCTGGGATATTAGTCATCTGCAATACGATGCACGAAGGAAGATAATTGGAAGGCAAATATTTGATGGACAATGAAGATCGGCTGCTTTCTTGAAAGCGAGTGCTCTCTCTAGGTGTGATTCTTGATTCATCTGTGAATAGTGATTCCTCACCTGGCTGGGCATAGGTTCCATTTACTGTAACGAAGATCTAAAGTTGGAGAATGTGGGAGAGAGTGTAAAAGCAGGAAATATAAGATTAAATGCAATCTAAGAATGGGATAAATGGTGCGAGAATTTGCACATAGTCGTGTACGATGCAATTTGAGGCACTCCTTGAACGGGTTCTGGAGAGATGACTTCAATAGTTCATATTTATATCGAGGACAGCAGTCAGTGTTGCAATTTCGGATATTGTCAGGTGTGCCAGAATAGATGGATTCCTAATGCGGAATGTTAGCAACTTCTATGAACAATACTCTGTACGGATGCAAGAACTGGAGGTTGGCTAAAGCCAACGCTCATAGAGAATAGAACCAGACGCACCGGAAGATTACTCGCGACATTAACTAACCCTTGGTGCTGGCCACAAATTGACGCACTGAAAACCTGAATGAAAACATGAGCCCCTGCATATGACTCCTCTAAATGTAGTCATTATGCGTGAAAGTTCGAGCATTTGCGGTGACCGCATAGCATGGACATTGGTGCAGCTTTGAGAATCTGCAGAACTCAATAGATTTGGTTGGGACCATGTGAGTGATGGCTGAGTTGCAGGGGTTCATACTAGAGTTTGTTATCGAGTGACGAGAAATATGAATCTTCATATGTGGTAAATCTGCCAGAAGGACACATTTATTTTCACAATATTCTAGTGTATTAGGATGCTGCAGGTAAGTTTGCGGTCGATAAGGCAATATTGTAAGCATAACATCCCATTCATGCATTCATCTGGGCCGTATCTGCAGAATAGCCTTCACAATAATGTTGCAGTAGTTAATGGAAGAGGGAGAGAATTTTGTACACAAAGGAGAGATACAGGCGTAGAGAAAGAATGGTAATGTACGATGGATGATTCCGGGGTAATCTTAATGATTCAAGCACTCATCAATGCCAAGATTGCTAACAAATGTGTCATAAATTCTCACTCAGATTCTGATTTTGCACCTAATATCTAGTAACTCTCACACCGTTAAATTGCACACCATTAGATCAGACATTCATTATGAATCTCACAACTACAATATTGAGGTAAAATAAATATTGGAGTGCAAAGCAATATTCTACTATGGTATGAATGTATACTGAGACGTCATGTCACGGCAGGCAGAGGAATGATGGTTGCATGCATGCAGTTCCAGGGAATTGAGGTGCACCGAAGTTGAAAAGGTTATGCTTCGATTCAATGGCTGAGGATTGCAGGCTCGCCTTACTCTGACAGTTAATTGCACTCTTCGTAGCTATCTTCTCATAACTCGAGCTTTCAAGATTCTCTCTCTCGGGGCTTCTCTCGATGGAATTTGGTCCACATAATCTATTTTCAGATACGAGTTTTGGCAGCCCAAACATACATTTAGTCAGAATACAGTTAAGTCTTGATTCAAAGATGTGAGAACTTGGGCCTCTTTGAGTTAGTGCAGTACATGGGTGTGCGGGAGTTGCCGGCCATCGTGCAGAGTCGCTGAGCAGAATCAGTCTTTTGAGATTCTCGCTCTTAACCTTCCACAGCTCTTTTGATACAGCCCGAACTTGCAGAAGGTATTTTAGGATTTGGAAGCATTGGTCCAAACATACTACTTCCTCAATATCGAGTTAACTGGGTTACTAATTGGCCAGGCTTGTGCATTTATGATTTAGTTGCGCAGTGGCAACCTTCCTCCAATGGCCAGTTGTCACAGAGCTGACAGTTCAAGGCATGTTAGCTGTGGCCTTCAACATACTGATCAATCATAGGTTCATATCTTAGCAGGTGCAGAGCAGGATGAGCCGTCTGCACCTAAAGTTGAAGTGTCTTGATAGATCTGTGTGCACTGGGTGCACTAATTCACAGTTGAAGAAAACATGATGGGAATGAAGCAAACTAAAATATACAAAGTGCACTACATACTACAAGTACATGCGCTTCGGTGGCTTATTTGCCGCTCGTGAGGCGTGCCTGGGCTGGAATGATAACATCCATAATGACTCACAGCTTGTCAAAGTTGGCTTCATACATATCCAGAAAGCTCATTCTGGACAGGATTGAAGATCTCAGGGGTGCATAATCTTCAATCATAGGCCAGGCAAAGTCCGGCAGTGAAAGCTGCATTCGATCCAAGAATACCCAAGCCATGTCTCAGCTTCCGACTCTCTGGGATGCGGATCAGACGTGTGCCAGAACTTCAATGATATGCCAATAAAAGCTGCGGCTTTGCGACGAATAAGTGAGCCCATGTCTCATATTCTGACACTAGTACTCAATATTGCCTAGTCTTTTTTAATTGATAAATGGGATTGGCGAATAAGCAGTGCTTGATCAGTCATGAAGATATACCCTGGATTCTCCATTGCACTGGAGAGTCCTGGGCACATATCGTTATGACCGATCGATCACTGCATAGTTGCGTATGCCATTTGGCATATTGACAGTCTAAGCGATATTGAGTACCTGTGTCAGGATATTCGTGGCATAGCCGCAACATTTGCTGGCCTAAGGTTGAAGTTCCGGTGCACCTGAACATCGATCATATGGGTGCAAAAGGTTCCGCTTTGCCACAACTAAGTGAGCTGTGTCTTATACTCAGACATAAGTACTTCAATATCACCTAGACCGTCTTATTGCTAAATGTGATTCACAGATATGCAGTGCTCAATCTGTCATAACGAATCACATGACATTTGCTAAAGAGACTCTGGTGCACCTGAAAGTGGATGAATTTTGCTTTGTCATTCGAAATACGTACAGGGCTTCAGGCTTCCGGTGCACCTCAAATTCGCAACTGACGATTGATTGAAGCCATTTGCTGCATCATTCTCACAATTCGACTGATGCCATTCATCATGCAATTGGTTAGCCGCAGGAACTTCTAATGTCAGGTGTCAATTCACTTCATCTCATATGGTCATTAATTATCAACCTGATGGCCAATGAGATCCCACTCTAGCCATTTCCAATTCAAGATACAACAATTCCAACATCAGAACTTTGATTCACTTCAACATTAAAGAGAGAAAGGATTTATCTCGCCAGTATAGTGTCCCTTACAAACAACCTTGTTGACGATTTGTATCAGTTAAGAAGATTATGTGGCTTGAAAGTCTAAAGAGGCATACCTTGCTGAAGTGTCTAACACTCTAAGATTAATGGTTCGTCAGACTGCAACATGTCTCCATTCTCTGTCAGCCGCGTTGTATGATCCTTACAAGCCTCCAGAATCCGGTATATCATTGATGTTGTAATGTTCGGTCAACTCATCAAGCCATGCAGGACTCTCATTTTCGCCACTCCAGAGTGTTGGTGGAGATCACTCGCGTGGTTATCGTAGCCACCAGGAGCTGTATTCAGTAACCATGTGTGTGGTACTCAGTTTTGCTCTAGCCGGACAACTCGTGTAAATGCCTGCCGCTGCTCATTAAATACCCAAAATTTCTAAGTTATTACTGCATGATTTGCAGCTGTAAGATTTAGGCCTGTCCCATCCACTTTGGGTGTGATTATGAATACAGCGGGATTCGGTGAATCCTGGAATTTGAGCTGCATTTCTGTGCGTTCATCATTGCCCATTTCGGCATACATGTGAAATATATCCACATGATTCGCAAAAAACCTTTTTAGCCACCACTGAAAATGACAAACTTGGCCAGGAAGTTGACAAAATAGCACTGCCTTCAGTGGAGGAGGTGTACTGTGCAGTGCATTTTCATTTCACTCCTCTGCAAGGGGCATCTGATATCTTGATGCGTCGTGTCGGTCAGGTTCAGAATACTCAGCAGGTTACCTGGAGAGCATTCGCAAATATACCTCTCTCAGCCATCGGAAAATCGAAGATTCCACCCAACTATCGAGTGGCGATTCATTGTGCTATTGTTCAGAATCATCTTTGCGTTCCTCGGTGTCTCCCAACACTAATGAGAAACATGCTAGCCACCATCTATGAACCCTCCATGCTCCGAAAGCACCACGCAAATTGTACCTCTCCACCAGGGTCTTCAGATGTGCTTGCTCTTCCTCAGTCCACTCGAGATCAAGGATGTGTGCATTCTCCTTTGGTATTTGCACAAGTGGTTTTCCATTGGCAATTTTTGATTCTGACCACCGCCTGATCGTCCATGGCTTTCCAATCTTAATGATCCGGTGCGCCGCATCCTGTTGAGCCTCTTTATCTCTAGTCTGGATAGCATGCATCAAACTCTTCACAGTGGAATCCAATGCCTCAGCACCATGCTTTTCCATCACAGTATCATCCTCTGGATTTTCAAGCGCACCTGAAAACAGCCACATCATCTGACAACACCAGTCATAGAGTGAATGGAATCCCGGTGTAGCTGTGACTTGAACTTTGAATCTGATTTTCGCATTCATTGCAATTTGCTAGCCCACACTGTTTTTAGTCTTATACCGATGAAACTCATCAAAAATTCCAAAACTCCATGCACAGTAGGAGAGTTGGCCGTTACTTGATCGTTTCGCTCTGGATGTTAAGGTATCATACGACACAAGGTGGATATTCCATTGGTTTTCTGGCTCGTCAATACTGGTGTTCAGATCCCTGTGGGTGAGATTTGCATTTCCCGCATGCAATTAGTTGACGAGTTTGAAATCGGTTCCATGGGTCATTTCGTCGATAACACTTTTGAAGGTCTCTGCCACTCCGGGCATTGTTACCACCAGGATTGGTTCAAGGGCTGAGATCAGTGCTGGATGGTTGTAGGTTGGTGTTGACTGGATCTCCAACAGGTGGCGCGGCACAGAATTCAATCTCTGGAGCGGATACCACTCCATTTCTTCACTGACAATGCCGGGAAAGTCCTTGTGCACCAAAATCACCCACTCTTCAAGGGCATTTCCCCATAAAATGGACAGTGGCAACCACATTACAACTTTCTCAGCCACCAATTTGGAAAGCGTTGCTACTGCTACCAAGGTGAAAGTCTTTCCAAGACCCATTTCATCTGCCACCAGTGCTCCTGGCATATCAGCATCCCAAACCCATCTCCTCATGATGAACCCGATGACCCAAACCTGGTGCGCCAAAAACATAGTTCCAGGCAGGCCTGGAATTGAGTACTTGCGGCCTGGAATACGGTCATCTGGTGATTGGCAAATAGGATGCGCATTCAGCAGCCTGACTGCTTCATCAAGACACGTGTGTTCAAATTTGTTGTTGATCGTATTGAGAGCAGTATTCAGTACTGAGCTTGTATTATCTGGATCGAGGACCTCCTCACCATCCTCCACTTGCTGCTGAACCTCCCTTGCACTTTTGTCCGTGTTCTTTTCGTACTCAATGATCTCTTTTAGATGGTCGGATGTAAGCTGGGCATATAAGCTCATATTCCGGCACTCCTGAAATTCATCTCCATGTTAGGTATTTCACAGAGAAGCAACCATTTGAACGAATACATGTGGATGGAATATAATCAATTCTACTCTTTCAATCAGAACTTACATTAATGCAAGTATCATTCTCTTACCCACCATCCTCCTCTCCCTCCTCTTCTCCCTCTCTTCCACCTTCTTCAGAACCTTCCAAAGTCGATGTATAATGATTAACAGTTGCTCGCATCTATCCTTAACACGGCTAGCAGGATTACCTTTGTCGGCTTAGTAATGTGCTAGGCAATCTCCTTCCCCGTCGCTCTCATCATTTCTACCACAAATATTTTCACATTATGTCCAAGTTTCAACTTGAAAGCATTTTAAAAGCAACAGTTGTACGAGATCTGGCCATATATGGAGTCATTGATCATGTGCCTGTGTTTGTATATTCCCATATAGTCTTCTTCCAATTCGTCCTGCTCCAAGGTGCACTTGAACATTGATTTGAGAATGTATGGCTCTTTGGGGCTGCCGTAGTTGTTGATGAAATCAACCAACTCCTCCCAGTACCTCACATCTGTATATGAGGCTTGGAGTTGTTTGGGGGCTAGAACCATATCCTTGCAATTCGACACCCAGTGAATCATAACCGTGAACGTTGTATTTGGCAACTCTGGGAGGTTACTTCTCGCCATTCTGCCCGCGCGCTCTCCCAAATCCATCGCCGGTCGCTTGTTGCCTCGCCTTCCCTTTTTCCTCACCTCTCTAATATCGCTTGCACATTTCTTCAAAAATATCTCCACCCACTGGGGGCGAATCCATTCCGCATTATCGTAAATAACGAAAGGCAGCCAGTTCTTGATTGTATCCAAAAAATCTGCGACCGCCGTCTCCCAGTGCAGGGGTGAATTTCGAACTTGTTTCAATCGGTTCTGCCCCTGGATAGTGGACCGATGCTTCTTCTCGAGAATTCCCGCCACCTATACTTTCTTCTACTTGTTGAATGGACTAAAGTTGGGCTTCCTCATCCTTTTGGCAAATTGCTTCAAGGAGAACTCCATTTGCTTCAGGCTAATTAGGGGTTTGCCTTCTGCACCGCCGAAGTCCGACAAATCGTCGCTCTCATCAGCTGTATCTTATTCGTTGTAGAACATCTCCGGCATCAGGGGCATGTCTGCAACCCCAGGGACATCTGTTTTCTGCGGTTCCGCTGGCGGCTGCAATCTTTTCGTCAGGAGGCTTATGGGGTGTCTCCCAGGTGAGCCGGAAGAAGGTTGAGGTGAAGAAGTCAAGCTGGAACATGTTGGCCGATTGACTGGATGATTTGCCGGCGGTCCTGGAGGCACTCTCAGTGCATCTGGAGATGACGGTCCTTGTCCTGGGAACTTCGGAAGGGGGAACATTTGAGACCCGCCATAACCACCTTGGTGCAGGTCATATCCTTGCCACGGTGGCCCATAACTTGGATATCCATGGCTTGCACTGCTGGTAGGTTGCGAATTGTGTGTCATGTTGAATGGAGACTGGTGATGAAACTGTGGAGTACCTGGAAATGGCTGCTGTGAAGGAGGATAACAGTTCCCTTGCAGCGGATGATATTGATTGGTGTGTTGCCCAAATTGACTATCTTTGCGAGTGGCATGTTGTGAACATATATCCAGTGATTCTGAATAGTCATCACCGCGTTGTTGCGAGCCAAATAGGCCACCAGGTGTAGCCATATGCACTGTCTTTGGTGGAGATCCTTTCGTCGACATGCTCTGTTAAACAAAGATAGTGGTAAACTACTTTCGATACGAGATGAGATATACAATCAATCAGAGTATGGTTGAGTATATTGCAGGTAGCAGTGACCTTCGGTGGAATGAAGGGCTTCTCATATTCTATTCTGTTGTCACAATCTGTGGTGTTTCACTACACCTTTGATCCAGGAAACCAACCCGGGCCTTGGGAAAAAGAAACCTTAATCAAACACATCCTGCCTTTGTTTGTTATATGGTCCAATTCATATTCTAAGATATTCGATAGGTACTCACCTTCGTACACATCGATGACTTTCCAGGTCATAGAAGGGATATGATATGATATCTCGAGGAACCCAACAAGAAGTATATCCAGTATGAAGGTTGGCACGACTAGGGATATTACACATAAGTTGTGCGTGTACGACCTGGCAATCTCATTCAATAGAAGACCTGTGAGTCGAGCAGCAACACTGATTGCTTCCTATTGAGCTCCTTGCCTATACATCTTAGTCTCCTCATGATCCATGCTCTAGTCAAGGATCGTTACTGAAGCAAACATCCTACCAGCCTTATCAGTTATCGATGATCAATGCCCGGACATCCAGCTAGCTAGGAAACTCACCTATTCATTGAATTATGACGATCTACCTTCATTATCAGCTGCTTGCAGGCTCGAGCGTAGGCATAACTCACAATAGCGTAGTATAAGACGCCATTGTGGTGATCGCAGTGATGACAAAATAAACCTCCCCACCGTATTTGGCAGGGTGCGATGCGGCTCTGAATGTGTTATGCTAACCTAAGTTAGCTCACTTTGAAACCAATATCACTCAGGCTCTATATCACCCCCGGAAGCATCATCAAGATTCATCCAAACACGTGTTCAGTGACCATTTCTCAAATATGGTCAACACTCACCGGGACCATGTCCAGGGCTTTATCTGCAAAAGGAAATTATTCAACAAGAACTGACTCAAGGCTCACTATCAACAATATCACCCAATATTGATGAATGGAGGGCTATTACCTGATGGGATTTTACCACCTGCAGGCTGGGATCGACCCGAGCCATCATGGTTCGACTTCAGTCAGTGCATCTAAATTGCCATCGATGAGCTTAATCAACTAATTCATCTACCCATAGCCAATGTACGTGGTGCGCCACCACCTGAAGATACTCCCGACAAAGAAACGATGAACTCCCAGAAGCCCGATCTGACTTGTTCACCTAATCCAACAAAGACCAGGGCACATAGGCAGGTAGTTGGAGTGGAAAACATGGGCGGGAAAGCATATGGCAAAGCAACTGGATTTTACAACAAGCATCACAAGTACTCAGAACAATGGAATCCATGGCATCCTTTTCAGTCAGCACACGACTTTCATCAGGCTCAATCATTTAGCCAGCAAACAAAAATGTGGATAGATCAACATCTGAGGCATGGACTGGACAACTTCAACAATGAATCATTACAATCAGCAGATGCTCTACAAAAGCTTTTCTCTTGACTTGATTTCGGGCTCGGCAATGATAGTTGTATGCAAGATCATTTGCACATCTTCGGAACTTTATATTACCGGGATATTTTCACATGTATTCAATTCCTTTTGGCATATCTCCCATTTCAGCCGCATCTTGATTTTGAACTGGTGCACCTTGCAGACTCAGAACGTCGCCAAATATACAGCGAGATGAACACAGGTGATTGATGGTGGGATACGCGAAATCAGCTTCCTGCTGGAGCAACGATTGTGCCGGTCATTTGTACATCCGACAGGATCCACTTGATCAATTTCTCGGGCGATCAGCATGCCTGCCCGCTGTATCTCACCATCGGTCATATTTGAAACGATATCCGCCATACACCTAACAAGCGCGCCTGGATTCTCATTGGGCTGATCCCTTGTCCTCCGAATGGTGCCAAAGATACTGACGAGGCGTGGCATTCCGCAGTTGGAACAGTGCTGTCCCCACTCCGGAATCTTGACATCACTGGCCCTGGCTTCAAATAGGACCGTGCTGATAAATTCCAGAGACAATGTTATCCTCTTTTGGCTGCCTGGGTCGGGGATTATCCGGAACAAGTCATTGTTGCTCAAGTCTCATATGGCTCATGCCTGATGTGTGAAATTCCTAAAGGTGTGCCGATGGGGCATTAAACTTTCGACTACTTGAGAACCCACGAGATCAGCAAGGTTACTTGGAGCTTCCTGAGGAAACTAATATCGATGTTCTGCACACTTTTGGTGTTCATCCAATCCGCAACCAGTTCTGGCAATACCCTCTCCGTAATGTCCATCGCCTTTGGTAGCCTGTTGAATTGCATCAGCTGCTGCTGGGTTTAGTTAAACACTTATTGCACTGACTGCACAAATACCTGAACGCTAGAAATGTCAAGGATCAATTTGACAATCGATTCACCTCAGTACCACGATATACAGGCCTCCAGTGCTTCTCAAAACCATTCGATTCGATGAAATGCGGCTCTTGCCAGGGAAAATCAATGCAGCGCGTCATCAGAATACTTGCAGCGATTTGCACTCCAATTCTTGACTGCTCCCAGGATGCTGGGACAACTGTGGCGGAAACAGCCTCTGATGAAATAGTGATGGGAGCAGTGCAGGCATTATGTGAATTCTCTCTACTTGTCAGCCAACAAAATCACTCTGATCTATCCCTCGCAGTACTAGACGATGCACTGAAGTGATATTTCAAGAAGTAGGGTGACTTTCGGGATCAGAAAATGTGGAAGTCTGCAAAGGCCAAAGTGAATGAACTATTTGCAAGAGAATCCCATCATTTACGAGCACAACAGATTCATAAAATCCGTACTGCAATGATGGTTCAGCTGTATGGAGCTGAGAAATTTACTACATCAAAACGAAGGCAATTTCAGATGCGCCTGAATAGAGCTGGACAAGCAGCAACCATATGGTCAGATGCTGATTGGCAGAGGGCAATTGAGCGATTGCACCGCGAAATCCATCAGGTGACACCTGCTAAACACAAGCTTTTTGATAAATTATTCCAATATCATGAGCGACAACCATTGCAGAAGTTGGGACTAAGGCAACTGGTCCCAGAAGCCTTTTCGCCAAAAAACTGGCTCAAATGAAGACTGCTGCAGACGAAGAGGCTTGAGGGGTGGTAAACATGACTGCCGACAAGCGTGTGCAAATTCAGGTCTGTCTATCTGATGCCGAGATTGAAGCCACCACCTGGAGAATCGCTGATACGGACCGTGTTGTGAATCAGCTGAAGAGAGAGATTTATTGTGTCACTTCGAGAGACCAGATGTGGTTCACGTAGGAATTCTCCATCCACTTGGTCGAGTGTAAAACTTGGTGGCAGGCAATCAGTGTTCAGGAGCTCCGGAAAACGATCGAACAGCGTGTAATCCATTTCGGATATCCAAAGATGCATCTTGTGAGCCATATATCAAAGTCAATTCAGCGAATGGGTTCTGGTGACAATTTCACCACCAATATTTCTGAACTGCTACATATCGGCAATGTGAAAGAGGCATATCGATCCACCAACAAAGTCAATTACATTCAACAGATGCTCAAGCACAATAACTGGTGTACCAGTCTTGACTATATGGACGAGACACTGTCATATCTTGCCCTTCAAGGCTGGTACTATATTGACTCTACAAAAGTTTGCAACCTACTCTCAGCTGCCGATCAACGGCGAAATACGTGCCGAGCCCATCTTTCACGCCTCCACCATTGTCAGAAAGAGCCATTTTTAGGCACTGTATCACAACAGGTACATCATTTGAGAGAAATCCATGTCCGCGGCATGTGCAGAAGTATCAAATTAACCTCACTCAGTGATGCATCAGTAGATTTTGGAATTCCCAACTTTGGACAGCTATTCCGTACACAAATTGAAGACAACTGGCGACATGAAGTTAGTGGACTGGTGCTCGGATATGATCAGAATGTACTTATAGACAGTGTATTTATTCAACTTCAGAATGGGCTGTTGTACTACCGTCAACCATTTCACTGCCCTTTATCTGTTGAGCATCATGTACTTAAATACAAGATAGAATATACAGATGCCAACCAAGGGATCATGCCTGAATCTCGTAACATGTGGGTCCAATATACGGACAGTGACCTCGATAACACCTTCCAAGGCCGAGTTCCTTCTTTTCCTGTATTATACTTCAGCTGGACTCCACCAAATCAGATCCTCCAATTTCAGAAGCACCTGTCCACCGGAAAATTGATATCCACCTTCTCTAAGAGGTGCAAGAAGACCCAACAATGGATATTACATCCTCAATGTCAAGAATATGTGGTGGTGATTCCAACAAAGTACAAAGATCCGCATGGCTGGGCTGATTGTGTTGACAGGTTCATCCGGGTTGTCAAACAGACTGATACGGTGCATATTGTACCTGACGGAGCAATGGTTGGACCTGCACATTTGGTGCGGGAGAAATATGCCGCATCAGATAGAATCCATAGCGTATAGCTTGTAAATAATCATGTGGATTTAGATACCAACTGAACTGTGTATTAAAGTTACAATGCCTAAATCAAGGTGTAATGGATGGACAGACCTGAAATTGCACACACTTGTCGGCGGTCATGTTTACCACCCTGTATACCTTCTCTTGAACAGCAGTCTTTATTTGAGCCAGTATTTTGGCGAATGTGTTTCTGGAACCAGTTGCCTTTGTCCTTACTTCCTGCAATAGTTTTCGTAAATTTTGTTCAAATAATCCATTGAAACAATAGTGTTGATCTTGTGGCACCTGCTGGATATCGGGCTCCAATTGCTCAACTGCCCTCTGCAGATCAACAGCTGATGATATAGTTGCCACATGTTGGGCTCTATTCAGGCGCACCAGAAATTGCTTTTGCTTTGATGTAGTAACCTTGTCAGCCTCATAAAGCTGAATCTCTATTACAGCATGGAGTTTATGTATCTTTTGTTCTTGTAACTCATATGATTCTCTTGCCAACAGATGGTCCACATTGGCCTTCGCAGACTTCGACATTTGCTGCTCTCGAAAAGCAACTTTCGTCTTGTAAAATCGCTTCAGTACATTGTCTAGTGCTGGGAGGGATGGATTGGAGTGATTCTGTTCCCTGGCAAGTAGAGAGAATTCACATAATGCCTGCACTGCTCCAAAGACCACTTCATCAGAGGGTATATCTGCCACACAATTCCCGGCATCCTGGGAGCCGTCACGAATTAGAGCGCAATTCACTGCCAGTATTCAGAACCTGCTCCTGATTTCTTTTCCCTGTCAGGAACCACTATTTAACTAATCGAATGGTTTAGAGAAGCGCTGGAGGCCGGGATATTGTGGTACTGATATGAAACAATTTTCAAATTGATTCTTGACATTTCTAGCTTTCAAGAAATTGAGAAGCCAGTGCAATAAGTCTTGAACCAAACCCAGGAGCAGCTGATGCAATTCATCATGCTGACAAAGATGTTAGCCAATGCAGAGAGGGTATTGCCAGATCTGATTGCGGATTGGATGAACACAATGAGTGTACAGAACATCAATATTAGTTTCGTCCTGAAGCTCCATGAAAACAAGCTCATCTGTTGGGTTATCAAGTTGTTGGAATTTTGAATGCCCCATTGGTGCACCATTAGCATATTGACACATTGGGCAAGAGCCATTTGTGACTTGAGCTACTTTGACTTGTTCTGGCTAATCCCTGACCCAGGCAGCCAACAGAGGGTAACAATGGGTCTGGAATCCATCTGGACAAATCCATTTCAAGCTGGGGCCAGTTCTGTCATGATTCCAGAGTAGAGATAGCACTGTTTCAACCACGGAATGCCATACCTTATCAGTATTGTTGGCACCTTCCTGGGGACAGGGAATCAGCCTGAGAAGAATCTGGGTGCGAATTGTAGGTGTGTGGCAGATATCTTTTTGAATATTACAAATGAGGAGATATGGCGGCCAGGCATGCTGGTTGCATGAACACTGAGTCAAGTGGGTCCTGTCAGATGCCCAAATTACTGGCACAATCGTTGCTCCCACAGGAACCTGATCTTCCGTATCGCACCACCAATTGCCTGCATTCCTCTGACTGTATATTTTGCGACTGCCCAAGGCAGCAAGGTGCACTTGTGGAAAATCGAGGTTTGCCTGGAATGGGTGATGTGCCAAAAGGAAATTTATACATTTGAAATTGTCATCATAGTAGAATGTTTTGAAGATGTGTGAAGGATGTTCAATTGAAGTATCATTGCCGAGCCCGAAATTGAGTCTAGGGAGGAGCTGTCACATAGCATCTGCTGATTGAAATGATCCGATATTGAAGTTATCCAGTCCACCAGTCAGATGTTGATCTATCCACATTTTGGTTTGCTGGCGAAATGATTTTTTCTGTTGAAAGTTGTGTGCTGACCAAAATGGATGCCATGGAATCCATTGTTCTAAGTACTTGCAATGGTTGTTGTACAATCCAGTTGCTTTGCCATATGCTTTCCCCACAGCATTTTCCACTCTAACTACCTGCCTATGTGCCCTTATCTTTGTTGGATCAGGGTTACAAGTCAGATCAGGCTTCTGGTGGTCTACAGTTTGTTCGTCGAAAGTATCTTCAGGTGGCGGTGCACCACCTACATTGTTTATCGGTAGATGAATCAGTTGACTGAGCTCATTGATGAGCATTCTGGTGCACGGACTGAAGACAAACTGTGATGGCTTGGGTTGATGCCAGTCAGCAGGTGGCAAATTCCCATTACATCATAGCCCTTGACTCATCGATATTGGGTGAGATTTTTGATAGTGAGCCTCAAGTCGGTTCTTGTTGAACATTTTCCTACTGTACATTATGCACTGAACATGTTTCCTGCTAGTGTCGACCATGTTTGAGTAATGGCTACTGAACATGTATTCCGATGAATCTCGCTGATGCTTCAGGGGGTGATATAGAGCTTCATTGATATTGGTTTGGAAGGGTGCTATCTCAGATTCGCATAACACATTGACAGCCGCATTGCACCCAACCAAATGTGGGGGGGAGGTTGCCTTTGTCATCACTGCAATGACCACAATGGGGTCTGATGCTATGTTGTTGCGGCATTGTCAGTTATATGTACACTCGAGTCTCTGAGAAGCTGATACGCAGAGTAGATTGTCATATCATGATGAATAGGAGAGTTTCCTCGCTTCCTGGATGTCAGGGCAGTAATCATCAAGCACTAATATGGCTGGTAGAATGTTTGCTTCAGTAAGAATCCTTGAATGGAGTGTGGATCAAGAACAGAACAAAGATAAATAGGCACGGAGCACAATAGGAAGCAATCACTATTGCTGCTTAACACACAGGCGTCCAATTAAATGAGGTTACAAGGCCATACTCACAGAAGTTATGTGTAATATCCCTAGTCATGCTCACTTACATACTGAATGTAGTTCTTGTTTGGTTCCTGGAGATATCATATCGTATCACTTCAATGACCCGTAATATCAAGAAAGCAAACATAGCTGAGCACATATCCCATATCCTAGTATATGAATTCAAGCATATAACAAACAAAGGCAAAATGTGTATGATTAAGCTTTGTTTTTCTGAAGGCCTGGGTGGTTTCATGGATCAAAGGTGTAGTAACACACCACAGTTTGTAACAACACAATGGGATATAAGAAGCCCTTCTTTCCGCCAAATGTCACTGCTACGTGCAATGTACTCAACTATACTCCAATATATTCAACATAACATCTTGCATCTACAGTAGTTTACCAACTTATTTGTTCACAGTGCATGGCAACAAAGGGACCTCCACCAAGGACATTGAATATTGCTACACAAGATGGCCTGTTCAGCTCGCAATAATACCATGATGACAATTCACAGTCTTGAACAACGGTACGGGAACTGCCATGGGCAAAGACAGTCGATTTGGGAAACACACTGATCAATATGATATGCTGCATTGGTATGGTAACCTTCCTTCACAGCAGCCATTTCAAGGTGCTCTGCTGTTTTATCACCCATCTCCCTTGAACATGAAACACAGTTTGCAACCAACTACCAGCGCAAGCCCAAGATAAGCAAATTATGGGCCACAGTGCCAAGGATATGGCCGCCACTAAGGCAGTGATTGTGGGTCTCTAATGTTT
>Ga0307514_10001036_pt1 | contig 39995 bp, 44 predicted proteins | sample 16_EM_MG_FD_203088 | JGI IMG/M metagenome (GOLD analysis project Ga0307514, IMG submission 203088) | Populus trichocarpa ectomycorrhiza microbial communities from riparian zone in the Pacific Northwest, United States - 16_EM | ecosystem: Host-associated > Plants > Roots > Unclassified | place...
TTTGTTACTGCCTCTCCTCTGCCCCTGTTCCAGTGGATCGAGCCAACATCTCTTAGTCTTTGTTTATCGTTTCTCCTCTGCCTGCCTGCATTGGACTGAATCGACGCCTAGTAGTAGTGCCTCTCTCATTTTTCAACCTCCACCTCTCTTTATTGTTTCTTAACCTCTTTATTGTCTCGCAACCCTCTACCTCCACCATGTCGACCACGGCTACAAAACTCAATGAGCGCAACCACCGGCAATGGGCCATAGAAGTGAAAGCCCTACTTTGTGGGCAAGGCCTCTGGAAATACATCTCTGGAGAAATGCGTGTTCCCAGCCCTCCGATTGTTGCAACCAGCGACGCCTCCTCAGCTACCACTCCCACAGCTCGTAACCCTGGGGATACCAATTACGACTTCCTTCCGGAATCGACCGACACGTCCTACCTCAATCAGTTCTACCACTTCCTCCGCTATTGGGAACGCTGGCAGATGAACAATGACAAGGCATGCGGACAACTCACCGCCCTAATGGAATCAACAATCCAGATACGGTACCGAGACATCACTGAGTGAAAACAACTTTGGGATACAAGCAAAGCCGACTTCGAGAAGGTCATCAAGCTCAACTGTCGATACCAGATGGCAAAGCTCACATCATGTCAACTCGAGTCATATCTCTCAGTCACTGAATGGATCTGATCCCAGGACAAAATAATCAATGACCTTGCCGTATGCGACATCACGATCGAAGACTCTTGGAGGAAATTTTACATCATTTCCAACCTCCTGAATACCGAGGAATGGCGAACCTTTGCTTCTACACTCGAGCTCACTGAGAAGACGGATACAGTGGCGAGAATGTAACAAAGAAAGGTCGAGGACGACACTTGAAAGGTGAAAAAGGCAACGATAGGAAGGGCAACGATAGGAAGGGTGACGATTGGAGGAGCCAGGTCATATGTCATGGATGTGGAGTAAAGGGCCATATCAAGGCGAAGTGCAGGAGCAAGCATAAGTGGGCCTCGTATGAGAAACCTAAAAGTGATGCTAACCTGGCTTCGACCTCATCAACCTCCGCTACCGAGGCACAGTCGTTCCTCTTCTCGGTCATACATTCGGACCCTGTCTCGGACTCTACGCCGGACTCTGTGATCATGGTCAATGTGGCATCGCCGAATTGATCTGCCGATTATTGGATTCTTGACACCGGTGCGACAAATCACGTCACCGGCAACCGTCACCTCTTTGAGACCTTTCACCCCATGGCAAAGGGGGAGTATCAGGTCAAGACAGCAACCAACAGCTTTGTGGATGCCGAAGGCTCTAGAACCATTACGTTTTACGTTGACAGACCAAATGCGACGCCCACAAAGATCGTCCTGCAACATGTCCGTTATGTGCCAGCCTGCGGTACGATTAACCTCCTCAGTCTCATCCAGTTGATGCGGAAAGGAGTCAACTTGAATTTCAATCGCGATGGAGCTACGGCGAGCCTTGGGTCAGTCCTCGTCTATCAAGCACTTCTCATCAACAGTCTGTTCGTGCTCAAAGCATCTTCAGCCTTTGTCTCGAAATCCTCTGTCGAAATAGATGATCCACCAAGCTCCGAGATCTCCCAGCACTATTCCAACACTAGGCCCGCGGTTGATGAGAAGGATATCCTCGTTTAGGATGCTCGCCTCGGCCATCTCTCTTTGCCAGCTATCAAATGCCTCCCGAATACAGTCAGACGTATCCAGTTGCATGATAAGAGCCCATCGACATGCACTTGCGAGGCATGTATCATGGGCAAGATGTTCTGGAAGCCCTTCCAGCCCTCGCATTTGGAGGATAAGGCAAAGACTCAACTTCTTGAGTTGATTCACTCCGATGTGATCGGGCCAATGCAGACTCAGACGACGTGCGGCTACCTATATATTATTATGATTACCGATGACCACTCGAGGTACACCGGAGTCTACTTTATGAAAGCCAAATCTGAGGCTCCAGCGAAGTTCAAGGAGTATGTGGCGAAAGTGGAGAAACAACACCCAAAGTCGAAGGTGTGCAGAATTAGAGTTGATGGGGGAGGCGAGTATGCTAGTCGTGAGAAGTTTCTTGAGTACTTGGCAGAGGAAGGCATCGTTAGGGAAGTATCAGCCCCATACTAACAGCAGCAGAATGCCATTTCGGAGAGATGCAATCATACAGTGCTGGACCCGGCGCGGTCTATGCTGAAGCACGCTGGGATGCCGAACAAGCTCTGGGCCAAAGCTGTATCCACAGCAGTCGACATCCAGAATCGACTACCATCCCGAGCTCTCCCCAATTCGATGCCTTTTGAAGGATGGATGCGGAAGAAGCCCGATATCTCCCATCTTCGAACTTTCAGCTGCCTAGCATTCGCATGGATCCATGGAGACCTCAGGAAGAAGCTTGATAACCACGCCTACAAGTGTGTAGTCCTCGGCTACTCGGCAGAGACATCTACACAGTACCGAGTTATGGACGTCAATTCGGGGCGAGTATTCCTAGCCCGAGATGTCAAATTTGATCAGTCTACCCTATATCACCAGCTACTAAAGACTAAGTCTACGAAGTTCACCTTCGAACCAGCCGAACAGGAAAAGGATTCGGACATTCAGGACGATGCTCCCAAGCCGCCAAAAGTACATCTACCCAAAGATATAATACAGTCCCCGAAAGCCAAGGTACATCCTCCGAAAGCAGGTGCATTGCCTTGTGCGATCAATCGAATTGATGACTCGGATGATGATCTCACACCGCCGCCAGAGACACCACCTCCAGAGATACCGTCTCCAAAGCCTAGAAGCAGTGGAAGAACTGCAGCCAATGTCAGCATAGCCATGATGATGGAGCAAGGTCCCAAGACATACCGTGCAGCACTGGATGCAGAGGATGCTGAGCAGTGGAAGGAAGCAATTGGCAAGGAAGTGGCATCAATGGAAAGCCATGAGGTTTTCACCTTCGTTGAGAAAGTCCCAGAAGGTGCTAGTATGATTGGAAGCCATTGGGTTATGGGAAGAAAGCTAATGGCCAATGGGACAATTGACAAATGGAAAGTACGACTTGTCAGCCGCGGCGATCTCCAAAAGCCTGGCGACTATAATGACATAACCTCTCCAGTCATTGATTCGGCCTGGATTTGGCTTGCCCTCGGCCTTGCAGCCAAGCACGACCTAGAAATTGCCGTACTCGACATCCTAACTACTTTCCTCGGCTGCCCTTTGCATAAGACTCTCTATATGCGCCTCCCTGAAGGGGAATGGCCCGATCCATATGGCCACACCAGACACCTCCTCAAGCTGAATAAAACTCTGTACGGCATCAAGCAGGCGAATCGGGAGTACTATGAAGAACTATTTGACTTTATAGTTGACATTCTCAATCTCAAAGCCTCCATTGCAGCTCCCGGTCTCTTCTTCAGTGGTAATCTCGAATCAAATGGTGTCCTAATACCAGTCTACATCAATGATATCATGATCATTGGAAATCAGCATTTGTCGCCTCCATTGCATCTCGAGTGTACGATCGATTCAAGGCCGCTGGCCAAGTCCCTGTGCATGACACCTTCTAATATCTCAGTATGACGGTCACTCGAAATCGCAGCAAACGATCAATTGCCATCGACCAGATTGGCTAAATCAACCGAGTACTTGACAGATTTGAGATGACCGACTGCCTGAAGCGCTCAACTCCGATGGAGATCGGCTATAAGCCACATGTCATACAGCCTGAGCTTGGAGAGCAGCACTTTGATGCTAGAACGTACCAGAAAGCCATTGGTTCGATTCTTTATGCCGCTCTCAGTACTCGTCGAGATATCACCTATGCAACTTCAGTCTTAGGCAGATATGCCGCCCAGCCTTCGACTCTCCATTGGGAAGCCGTGAAGATCCTACTTCGATATCTCCCAGGCACTTCCGACTACAAATTAACGATCTATGACCGAAGCCTTGGGCATGACTGAAGCCTCGGGCGTGACTCTCAGTCAATCTTTTGCTACGCCGATGCAGAGTTGGGGGGAGAAGCAGACATGAGCAACTCCACCTCGGGAATTGTCATCTACGCCCTCGGAACCCTCGTCATTTGGAAATCGAAGAAGCAGAGCGTAGTAGCCCAAACGACGATGCAAGCAGAGATGATTGCCACAGCGTACGGCAAAGTGCAGATCGACTGGCTCCATGATCTCTCCTCTGAGATCGGAATTGCGAGCAAAGATATCACCAGGCGTATTCTCAATGACGGCCTAAACTGCGTTATGACTCTCAACTCGGGCAACTTCCAATCTGACAGCCGGCACTTACGACTCCGGTACCACTCGATACATAAAGCCATTGCGAAGGGCAAGATCGAGATCAAACACGTGGCAGGTACGGAGATGCTGGTAGACGCTCTCAATAAGGCCCTCGGGGGAGTTAAACTCGGTGAATTTGTGGAGGAGATTGGACTCGAATAGGATCACGTGTAGGACTTGGATTTCCTTTGTTTCAGATTGTGTATTTGGATTTGTACTGTTTATTTTGGATTTCGGTTGGATCTACACTGTATGCTTGGATTTTCTTTGGATTTGGGATTTGGAACTCGGAGGAGGATCTCAGACTTTTGTTTGTTTCTTTGGGTTTGCTTTACTTCGTCTGGAAAGCCTTGGGCCAAAGGGGGAGTGTTGACTAGGGATTTGGCCCGGTGGCTTTCGGCCCCCATTGGCCTCGCCTGCCCCCATCAGCCTTGCCTGCCCCCACCGGTCTCGCCTGCCCCGACCAGCCTCGCTTGCCCCCATCGGCCTCGCTTGCCCCTGTCGGCCTCGCCTGCCCCTGTCGGCCTCGCCTGCCCCCATGGCGAGGAGGAGGGCTCGGCACTCGTACTCGGCATTGGGCTCCGGTATTGGCAGTCGGCATTGGGTTTTCCTTCTCTCTCTTTCATATATAAGTCCATAGTTTTCCTTCTCTTTGGATCGTCAGACAATTCATCTTCTCCATCATCTTCTCGTGTCAACAGGAAGTTCGGCCATGAGGTCTCTTGCTTTACCCAAACTGTTGCGGTTCGGGTTCTACTGCAATAAGCATGACGAAGATAATCGTAATAAGTACTGCAAGTTCCAAGAGTTGTGACTGTATCCCGAAAAGCGTCCATGGAATGCGACTAGTACTAGTGAGAGCGGAAAGTTTAAGATCGTCATTTCCATTTTAAAAATGGAAACAAGTCCTCCCATAGAGCTAACGACAGAACCCAATCAGGGACTCCCGGGGGGCATGTATTTCCACATCGGCCATGGTGCATCAGCTTGTATGTGTCTTGACTATTCCTTTTACTTCCAACTAGCCTATTACCTCTTGTCTAACCCTCGATTGCAGAATACCGCAACATAGGGCATTGCCGCTTGGGGTAGCTTTGAAATTGGTATCACACTATGTCAGGGTGATTTCGATACATGGTAAGTGAAAGATGGCAGGGTGAGATATTTTTAGCATGGCAGATCACAATTGCAACGTGATATAACCTAACTATAGTCTTTAGTGTTAGTATATTTGCGATTTCGGAGGGGTAAAAATGCACCTTGAACTCCTCACTCCAGGAAGCTTTTGCCTTTCAAAGTTGCTGTTACGATATGGAAGTTGGGGAGAACCGTGTGCGTGTATTCTATGGTACAGAGAAGAGAGAAGGAGAAAGACTCGAGATATATACAGGAGGCATCAGCCTCTGCAGCAGTCACCGTGTATCAGATCTGTAACATATCTCCGGCACAAGTATACCTGTAACAGTTGCTCTGGTGAACGGTAGGAGTGACAGGTTATGGTGCATTCCCGATCCGGAAAGCATTGAATGGAAACCGAACAGTCAAACCAAGGGTTAGCGCCGGCGAAGATAATGTTTATTGTTTGTCAATGGGTACGATACTGAAATATCGTCAAACTTCACTTCGTGTAACTGGTGAAGTGCTGGAGGAGATTCTCAATGAAGTCAGTGGCTGTCATTGGGATTTGCACATGAGCATGCATGGTTCCGATACATAACATGTTGGAGGGTGTTTGCTGTACAATTTTCTGTAGTGATAAGCTGTAACTGAGAATTTAACCACGAGGGCTCAGCATAGACAACTAGTTTATAAGTAGGCTCAAAACAGAAGGAGCAGCATGTGTATTTTCTGTTACCAATAAATCTCCCTTCCCTTCAAGACATGCGGGACATAACGGACATGCTGTGACCTATTAGTGGTAGCCGCCCATCTATGGACGGGCAGTACCATCCATGGACAGTGTGGTTCCACGAATGGTACCACCGTTCATGGACCTATGAATGGGACAGGTGAAAATAAGGTATGCAAATTAAAAAATAGCTTCGCTTCTACATATCTCTATTTTATTATAAGCCTATTTGCATCGCTTCGCTGCGATATATCTCTTTTATTTTATAAATCCAGTTGCTTCGCTTCTATATATCTTGTTTAACAAGCCAGTTAGCTTCGATTTGCTATTTTACTAACTTTATCTGTAATTATTTTACTCAGCTAACTTTACTAGTAACTAAATTGCTGGCTCTCAATAGTCCTCTTGGTGGCGCGGATTTAATTTGCGTAACTTATTTTAACTTAACCCATTTATGGGTCCATGAATGTGTCAGAACAGACAGTCTACAAATCGAATCTGAACTACGATGTAGGGTCTTGTATGTGAATTTGCGGTAACCGCTTTGGCTTTAACATCCACTGCAGCCATTCCGTGGTGAAACAAAAGTGAAATGGAATTGGTGCTGTTTGCGGCGTCCTTGAACTTCGTCAATATAAGCTAGTTATGGAATTCGTCAGTGATTATTCGATGTAGGTGCATTGTTTGGATTGCTTGCATACGCATAAATGAACTGCCCACTTACTAACCTCAGTATAGTTAAATAGATAACATGTACGGAATGAAGGAACCCTACGCATGATATAAGGAATCAATCATAGAATTGAGGCCCTTCTTAGTAGTCATTATCTCAGCTCTTATAGTTAGGGTCCGGGAATGATAACCGAAGCGGTAAAGATGAGGCCTACGCATCCTTTATTTCAGACAACAATACAAATTGAGGAGAATGGCATGATCCCAAGGGCTATCGATGAAGAACCAAAGATTAGACGGTGCATAAGTTGTTATCCATGGGTGACAATATATAGCCGAGTGATTCTATCTCGACTTCGTGAGAACAACTTCCCCAACGGTTCCGACGTCCTATGGAAGGCAAAAACTGTTACTTAGAACCTTTGACACTAAGTCCCCACAAATTCTAGGTATCTCTGGCTCTCAGCTTTATGAAATCGTAGGAGCGTTGTAGTACACCGCAATGTAATGCGGACAATCCAGCGTTATGGCGGTCTTCTAGTTACCAACTCAGCTTAAAACCTTACAGCGCGTTAAAAACGTTACGAAGTATCTTAGTCCCTTAAATGTTGGACTGCCAGCAGCGAAGTTGCGGATCGATTAGAGTAATAGTGGGAATTAACCAATCTATCCCCTGGATCGTAACTTTCGATTACCGGGCCGTTTTGGCCATGGAAACATGCTCCCCCCACCCGGAAACCACGGTAATGCAACTAAAATATGGAATGATGACCTGAGACTTTGTAAAGCTATTTAATTGTATTATAGGTGTATTCTGGCAAGTTCCAGGGAAGCTGCCACACAGAGGGAGTAATAAGTAGAGCTGCTCTTGTAGGGGTGTAATCCTCAGATTTGTGCTTCAAAAAACAGGAAATGTCAACAAGAATACTGTAACAGTGGGACCCCAACAACTCCTACCAGCTTGTACCTCTCGAAGAGGATGGAGAAGCCACTGCTGGTGAACTTCTCTTATCAACAATATCTAAGGGCTATGCAAAATCAAAAAATAGTGAATCAAAAAAAATCACTCACCCACCCCCATTATTGCATATACAGGTCACAGCCGGAGACGGAGGTGTCTTGGCCGGAGGCGGGGATGTCTTGTATGGCCGGAGACGGTGATGTCTTGTATGGCCGGAGACGGAGATGTCTCGTATGGCCCTCATTGATAGAATACACAATCAAGCTTCTCTATCATCACTATTTCAACAGGTTATGAGCCCGGTGCCCGCTAAAATCTTAACTACAAATACTCTATTTATATCTTACAATTAAGAGCCTCAAAAACCCTAACCCACTCACAACCAGTCATGCTCATCAGCCACAACACCATCACCATCAATTACCCTCCATCGTCACCTTCCTTACCTTCTCCACACTCAGCATGTCAAACGATACATTTAAGACCGGTCACGGCAATGTGCCCAAGCTGACTGAGGAAAACTACCCCATCTGGAAGCAAATGATTTGCCGAGTCTGCATTGCCAAGGAAGCCTACAACATCGTTTGGGTGTTGAATTTCTCCCTCGCGGTAAGGGTATTGCCCGACGCGCTCTGCAAGACGACCGGCATGACCCAGTCAATATCGTAATAGCATTGATAGACCTTGCATGCAGCGTTAAACTCGTTCCACTAATCGAGAATATCAACGATCACTTGGAGATGTGCGAAGCAATCTGGGACCAACTCAATACAGGTTCCACCAAACTCGGTCCCACAAAAGTCCTGAAGAGGTTCACCGCCTCTCGATCATTGCCAAACAGAACAGTCCCCCAGTATCCTACCAACCTAATTGCCTTGTGCAAGAAGCTGATTATCACCAGTGAAAATATCACCAATGACACAATGAAGACACCTATCATCAATACCCTATCAAATTCATATGAAACAATCATCCAAATACTTGAACAGCGGATCCCTACCCCTACCGCCCAGCAGTCTATGGATGCGATATGGCAATATGGCAAGTGAATGTTCTTATCTAAAGAAATCGGAGATTTATCCACTGGATCAGCTTGATAGTGCTGTGGCGGAAATAATGGCTGTAGCGGATGCCATGGCAGCCGAAGTGGGAGATGAAGTGGTGGATGTGGAAACAGACAGTAGAAGCACAAATGCACATACTACAAAATGGACAATTATACCACCAAAGCGTTCAGAAAGATTAACCCCACTGAAAGCGATTCAAAGTCCTCCAGGACCTACCTGCAAACCTGTAACCACTGCAGTTTCTTACGACACTTCAAGGCTGACGGAGCCCACTTCAAACGTACCATAGATCAACGCAACAAACGCAACAAAGGCAAAGTATCGTCATTGCTTCCTGCAGGCGGAGATTGCGACATAATCTAACTGGTTAAAAATTCAAGTGCACTGTCCGGAGCCTCCGCTTCAGTGCCATCCGTCATCAATTCCGGAGCATCGCACCGTATCAGCAATGACCGCATCCGATTCGACTCAATGAAGAAACTTCGTCAGCCAATAATCAATGGGCTTGGAGATGATAACAACCTTACAGTAAGCCACAATGTGCTTGTTAACATTTAACAGGAGTACAAAGTCAATGCTCACTACATGCCAACGTACCGGCTCTCTCTGCTCTCCATCAATCAATTGGATACATCCGGGTACACATCCACATTTGGACAATGCTAGTGCTCCATATCATCTTCCTCCATCACCATCATAGGCAATTGGGTCAATGACCACTATATCATATCTCCCGCAACTGCACAGACTTCAACGGTAAGAAGCATGTCCACGAAGTCCACGTCAAAAAAGAGAAAGCAGAACAGGAAAAGATCATCATCGAGCACAAATACTGCCATACCATCAATTGCACACTCCACCGAACCTACTATAAGCTCACTCCACACCGCCACTCGAAGTGCAGCCAGCACCGTACCTCAATGCCCATCTACCACCGAATTTCGAAAGCCCACTTGGAAGCCTCTCCCAATCTCAGAATCTCGACTGTGGTATCGCCGTCTGGCCAACATTTATCCTACTAACCTACTATCTCTTATTGACGTATACACCAAAGACGACTCAATGTGCACCGCGTGCATACAGACCAAGGACAAGCAGAAGATCAACAAAGTCAAGACCAAGCGCACTACTAAGCCATTCGAACCGATACATTCGGATCTGTGTGAACAGTTCTCTACAGCTACTTCCCCCAGCCATCACTACGATATAATATTCATCCATAATTACACCCAGTACACCTTCATTTGTATCCTCCCAGATAACAAGTCAAAAACACAAGCCTCAGCTTACCAATCATTTCAGGCCTGAGTTGACTCCATCGGATACGAAGTAAAACGTTTTCTGTGGGATCATTGCCAGAGAATCAGACAACTAAATGTTTCGGCTGGTGCTTGCTGCTCGTTGTACAACATCTGAACCATACCCGCACTATGCTCATCATGAGAATGGGGTTGATGAATGTATGATCCAGACCATCACTGAGAAAGCACGATCTATGATGATCAACTCCCTGGTGCCGCTTGGGTATTGGGGAGAAGCAGTCAATACTGCAGTCTTCCTCCACAAGGGATCCACAAATGAAGACCTAACTACAAGGGCTGACCACGACGGCTCTCAAATATCATATCGAACTCCATATGATATGCTGCACACATTTGGCAAGCCCTCTCATGACAAGGATGGCAATAAAATGTCATACAAAGCTCCACTCCAGCAGCTTTGATGATTCCGCTGCAACGCCAGTCCACTGATCCCTGAGCCGCAATGCCGTGGAACATTTTGCACAAGATCGAACCCATTTAGGATGGTCGGTTACATGCACAATTCTACTTCACTTTGGAGGATGTGTATTCCAGCATTCCGAGTAGTATGATTACCGTCCGATTTTATTTTCGACGAGAAAACAAATTCCCACACTTCATGCCTACACTCAGACGAACCAGATATCAATGAGCCAACAGAACACACGGAATATTTTGAGGAAATTGAAACGGGTGGAGATGGACTTCTACATGACAATGGGGGAAGCAGTTGAACAGGCAAAGGCGACAGAAGTCATGATAACCACTCTAGTGACGATGACAACGAACATAATCTGCCCAACACTGACAATAGTTAAAGAATCCCTGCAAGTACAGGTGTGAGATCATGTGCTTCTGACAAGGAGAATGCACCACCAGTGATCAGAGAAACCGGTGTCCACAATGAACATCTCCGCTGCGAAAATGACAAAGGCTGCTGAATGGCAGCCATCACCAAACAATCATGCCAACCACGACTCACAAATCGCATAACAAGATGCCAGATTAAGAACACCGCAAATGTACTACTCATCATGGCAAAGGCTCTCGCTTCAACATCCATCCACCACAATCCATTCTCACATGCTGATATTGGGATGAGTCATGTACGAATGGAGATTTTGAATTGACTATCATACCATAGTGATTGTCCAAAGAGCAAAGAGGGAGGAATACCGACAATCATACAGGAGAAAGAAGCGGACATACTTTGCGAAGCCGAGTATCACATCCAGAGACCAATGCCCAGCATCACAGCCGGAGCTCGACCTACTCCTTTGCATGGTGGCTTGTGGCAGCCCATGGAGGCCACATGCCACCATCCTGGTTCCGTCTGGTTTAGCCTGAAAGCCACACAAGCCATCAGGCCAAATCCGGTGCCAATACTCCGCCTTTGGCCCAAGGCGTTGCCAACAAAGTGAACCAACCAATCAGAAAGGGCAGTGTGGTGAAACGGCGGAGCTAGAGGATAGAGAGCCCATCACCAACACTCCGCCGCACCTCTCCTGGCATTTCACAAGGAATTGGTGAGCAAGAGCAGTTCCGGCTCCAGGAGCGTAGGAAGAGGGTGAGAAGGTATTATACTTCCTGGCTGAGAGGATCCACGCAGCTGCATGGATCCAAGAAGTGTTGGACAGAGCGAGTGAGATCACAAGATGCGAAAAATGGAGTGTTTGATTGATTGTAGAATGAGATGAGATGATATGAGATGATAGAGGATGCAATGCAAGCTATCTACCCTAGGGTCTCCCAAATATATACTCCCAGTCACTCTGTCCATCTCCGGTACCCCTGTATCGCCGTAAGCCCCCGTCGTCCAGTCCGTCTCCATCATCAGTGTATCTCCATATGCTGGCCGTACCGCAGTCCTCTGCCAAGCTGAGTGCATCGGCAAAAAACATTTCCGTCCGGGTGGAATGGCTGCCTCAGAGTGGACGCGCTCCATCACAGCCGTGAGAGACACCCGGTGGCAGATTACTCCGCACCCGGCGCCAATGCCACGCGCAGCATTGCAAATCGCCCTCCGATCGCAGTTTCGCAATTGCTTCAGTTATGGAGGTGTATTCAGGAAGCTCTGTGGGAGACTTGGTGCTGTATTCTCAAAGCAGTGGTTCTTACGAATCCAGAAGCACAAGGCATTTCGTCTATCATATTCGTCTTTGTTACAGTCACAAGTTTCACTACCTCATAATATGGCATGCATTATTTATTTATCTCTATATATATATACATACGGTCAATCTGGCCACAGATGGTAGTCGAGCATAATCGGAGGAGCACCTGGAGACGCCCATTGAGAGCACTGAGAGATGCGCCACTTGGGAATTCGTGAGAAGGAACGGTTGTACCTTGAGGAGCCTAGGAAAAAAGTGAAAAGATATGATACTACACGGCCGTGAGAATCCACACAATTGCGTGGATCCATGACATCTTAGAAAGATACGATGAGATGGAAATGAGATGATGTCTATCTACCCTGGGGTTTCACGAATATGTACTCCCTGTTGCTCAGTCCACCTCCGTTACGACTGTATCTCCGTACACCTGCCGTCAGTCATTAACGATGTACTTGGAGGCAGTGATCGAGCGAGTTGAGGGATGCACTTGGAGGCCAAGATCCAGTGAACTCAGAGATGCACTTGGTGGCCGTGATAGAGCAAGTTTGGAGATGCACTGGGAGGCCGTCATCGAGCAAGGTTGGAGATGCAATTGGAGACCGAGATTGAGTGAACTCAGAGATGCACTGGGAGGCCATGACTGAGTAAGTTTGGAGATGCACTTGCAGGCTATGATCGAGTGAGATTGGAGGAGTGCCTGGAAGCAGTCGATTTGGATGGAGGCGCGACGGCAGCTGAGACTCTAATCATTGGTTAACTTGTAATTGTGGGAATGTAGAGAGTTGAGTACAACAACATCCACCATAACATGGGAAACTGCCTGGGAGCGGGAATCTGGCTGGGAGGGGGAGACTGTTGATCTTGGGATGATGCTATATTTGATGTATGCTGTACTCAGTGTTAAGTCATGATCATGGCATGGAGAGATAGAGAGGGATGACTTAACTTCGTGTTCTTAGGTGATGGTAGAGTTGAACACCAGAAAGAGAGAGATCAGAGGAGATGGGGGAAATCATCATGAGGAACTGGGACTTAAGAGAATTTCTTGTGTGAGTGAATTTACCATCCTCAATAGGGCAGGTACGAGTCCCGATCTTGCGGGTAATAACACCAAAACGAGGTCTTCTAAACCCAACCAGGTAAGTTGTAACCCTGATTTCTCAGGTCCCCGCTTGTATTCTCCTTATCGTTCTAATCTTCATCCCCCATCTCTAGTGTTAGCAACGGTTCCAACAAAACCCGGCCCCAGCCGGTTCGGTCCGGGTTTGTACCAAACGGTTCCCCCAATTAAGTCCATGAATATTCATCACATAATTTAGTGTTTGGTATATGAAATATGCAGCTTTGGACGGCGCATCTTTTGGTTGTCTCCGATTTTTGATATCTTTAACACTCAGCAAGCTGCTTTGAAATTACTGCCAGTTTCGGCCCAAAAACGACGTTTTTGGGCTACTGCTTGCTGAGATTTGAATATATCGAAAATCGGAGTCGGCCAAAAGATGCGCCGTACGAAGCTACAAATTTTATGTACCAAACACTAAACTCTCTGATTAATATTTGTAGCCATAATACGATTGTGCGCTTAAAAAATCGTCGATTTTTGATGGGGTAAGGCCGTTGCCACGCAGACCTATAAAACCGGCCGGGTCCAAAACTGGAACCGTAGCTAAAACTACCCATCTCTCTCTTTCTCGTCCACAACTCTACCATCATTGCAAGAACCCAAAGTTAACTCATTCCTCACTATCTCTCCATGCCATCATCATGAGTTCACACCGAGTGCAGCATACTCCGAGTACAGCATACACCTAAGATTCCCTGTCGTCCCTTCATTCTCACCATTTCAAGTTGACCCATGAATGTAGCTTCAGCGTCCCGCCTACCTCCCTACCGATCGACTGCCACAAGCCAGCTCTCCATAAGAGCTTCAAAGGTCAAGTCACCAAGTCACATTCCCACGGTTTCAAGTTAACTAACCTTTTAATAGAGTCTCAGCACCTGACGCCCCTCCCATCAACCACCTCTAGATCGACCACCTCCAAGTACTCCTCTACTCTCCCTCGATCATAGCATGCTGCATGTGCATCTCTAAACTCACTCGATCACAGCTTGGAGTGCATCTCTGAGTTCAATCAATCTAGGCCTCCACGTGTATGATCCAACTCACTCGATTACGGCCTCCATGTGTATCTCTGAGTTCACTCAATCTTGGTCTCCAATTGCATCACCAAACTCGCTCGATCACGGCCTGGGGGTGTATCTCTGAGTTCACTCAATCTCGGTCTCCAATTGCATCTCCAAACTGGATCGATCACGGCCTCAAAGTGCATCTCCAAACTCGCTCGAATACAGCCTCCCAGTGCATCTCTGAGTTCACTCAATCTTGATCACCAACTGGATCTCAAAACTCGCTCGATCACGGCCTCAAAGTGCATCTCCAAACTCGCTCCATCACGGCTTCCCAGTGCATCTCTGAGTTCACTCAATCTCGGTCTCCAATTGTATCTCCAAACTCGCTCGATCACGGCCTCAGAGTGTATCTGTGTGTTCACTTGATTGTCATCTTCAGGCGCACCTCGAATTGCTCTCAATCACCCTGTGCTGCCAGTCCAGATATACCGTGTGTTGATAGGTTGCTATATAGATACATAGATGCTTTGATGAGAACACAAACTGAATGAATAAGTTTTGAAAATCGTTGAACAATAAGTAGTAGCTATGATTTCCAGGCGCACCAGCAACATTCCCAAACAAGATGTTTTTCCCAGACTACTCTACAGCGGAGGTATGTATGCAACGAGACAAGTCGCCTGGGCAACAGGAAGCGTGTAATACTCCCTCGGAGGGTATGAGGTTGCGTCAGAGCCATCCGAGCGGTCCTGAACACCCAGGTGTTTCTGACGTAAATTAGAGTTGTTGCTAATGTTGCGGTGGTTCTGGGAAATGGATTTTCCCGCTACAACTCCTCTCTGGCCGTGTGTGCGAAGCACACCTCCCCTCTTCTCTATAACCATATACGCAAACCGGAAAGAACATACGAATACCATACACCCAAAGGAAAGACGCAGATGTAGACTTTAAATGAAAAACACAAATGTAGACTCGAAGGAAAAACACAAACGTACACCCAAAGGAAAACCGATGAATCCAAAGGAACAACATCAAGACTGTCACTTCTTGCGCAGCTGCTTTCTCTTGCCACCGTCTGTATCTTCCTTCCTCTTTCCTTCACCACTTGGGAAGTACAACATGTTGCCAAATCGAGTTTTCAATCCAACTATCGCCTCACGCATTGTCTACACAGCGTCTGTGATTTGTGGCCGGGCCACTGAGAACAACTCTGGATCTTCTTTTAATTCTTGTTGGCAAACAAGTATGGTTTTGTTGCCCATTTTTCTGTCGTGGTGTGCCAACATGTTCGTCTCATCGTCCAGCATTCTGTTGCAGTCCTGGTCAAGGCCGAGCCATTCTAGGCAGCAGCTCACCTATTCTTCATCTTCGGAGTCATCGTCGTTGGAACTGTTCCTTTCACTGCCGGAAGTGGCAGGCCCCTCGCAGTTTGGGGTACCCATCTGCTTAGGACTGGTAGCCTTGTCTTGGGTCATACCGGCCTCTTTCCCGGTTGGAGCTGGCAGGGTTGAACCGGCCTCTTTCTTGGTGGGCTCTGGCGGGATCTTTCCAGAGTCTTTCTCGGTGGGAGCTGGTAGGAATGTACTGGCGTCTTTCTCGCAGGGCGCTGGTGGGACTGTCCCCGTATCTTTCCCGGTGGGAGTGCTGGTTCCATCCTTAGATTCATCTTCGCCCAGGTCCATCAAGAGCCCTCCAACGTTGCTCTCATCCTTTTCCTTTGACTTTTCCCTTGGATGATGGTGCTGGGGGTGGGAGCATCTTGCGCTTATCTCGGGATGGAGGTGGTATGAATATCCCATGGTCGGCAGGCGGTATCCGATGATCAGCAGGCGGTACTGATGGTGAGATGGTACTGATCCAGTTGGCATTATGGTGGTCATCCCTGCCCGGGTTGTAACTGAGTGGCATTATTAACCCCCGTTACCATTTCAGACCCATAACTTCATAGTCAATTTCTTCTTCCGGCTGAGGGCTGCCATTAACTAGCATCATTTTCGCATCCTGGAAGTGTCCTGAAGTATACCACGTGTTTGCTTTGGACTTCTGGTTTATCTTGGTGAGACGGATGACATATTCACGATGGAGGTATCACTTCACTAATCTGGGATTCCTGGATATTTGGTTGGCAATCGCGGTTAAGGGCATCCACTTCTCACTTCGCTGGAAACTCTTAGGATTTCCTGGAGTTCGGGATAGTGTAGCCAGAGGTCTCCCAGCTTCTTCGTTGCCCATATCTTTCTCTGTTGCAAACAGTGATGTTGATTTATCATCTCACTTACCCTGCCAGAGCTGTCGAGAGCCTTAAGGAAGTCATTGAATCGCTTGTATATCAACTTCTTCCTGTCTTGTTTCCCTCTGTGAAGTTCGACAGCCAAGCGACCTGGGCGTTGGCAGCATCGGTAATGTCACCAAAGAGATCATAGATCTGGTGTTTGAAATTCACTTGACTTTGGGGGCTAGTACGCGGGCGGCGATCTCTACTGGCTCTTGTAGTGATCCGACAGGTCAATTGGCGAAGAATTCCCTGCTGAGGTGTGATAGTTTCTCTGATGATAGTGTGACTGGGGAGGGGTCGCTTACGATAGTAGAGATATCCGAGGAGGGGGTATACGTAGTAACGGCGGCGGTGGTGGCTAGTGTGGTGGTGGCTGGAGTGGTGGTGGCTGCGGTGGTGGTGAATGCCGAGGGGGTGGAGTCGAGGCTTCTAGCAGTGGTAGTAGTGTTTAAGGACGCTTCGAAATCCATAGCATTGTTGAGCACTACGGCAATGTTGTTGATTGATGGAATTGGATTGTCAGTCATCAGTTAAGGTTGAGGTGGCCATATTTGGCCCAGTCATCGGTGTGCAGAGGGAGATGAACGGTACAAACAGTGGTTGTCTTTCCTTAGAAACGTAGAAGAGGGGGGGCTCTTTATAAGCCTGGAGGGGTACTCTGTGCCAGATCCTGCTTTATACAGTCTCTAAGTGGTTCTCGATTTCCATAGTATCCTCTTCTCGTATCTCTTCACTACTACTGCCCCTATTCCCCTTATCTTTCTCCGCTTGTACTCGGTGGTTTGGCATGTATTGCTTGTCGTTACTTTTGTCGGTGGTGAATTTTCTGCCCACTCATGCAATAGTTGTCGTCTCTCATGTCTCCAGGTTACTAGTGGAATAGGGGAGAATGGTAGGAATTTTTAGTGTAACGTGGGTGCAACTCTGCCAATAAGATTATTTCTTCCCCCTCCATCTCGCAAATCCACGCAATTGTGTGGATTCTATATTCTCCCTCCATCTCGCAACTCAACTCAATTGTGTGGCTTTGGTATCTTCAACTCTTTTCGTCATGGTCTATGCAATGGATCTCCTCTCTTCCCCCATTCTTCCCCCCCCTTCCCTTCCCCCTCTATCAGTCTTGCTCATCATTGCTTCGACAGGTGGTCTGTCGGCACCCGATGTGCAGCATTCCACTTATCCACTAATTCTTTATTTGCCGCCATCTCCTCTGCCCGTACCCACTATCGCTTCTCCCAGTCTTTCCACTTAACTAAATTCATCCATCGTCCTTCTACATATTTCCCACATGCTACTGCCTCCACCTCAAATTTCTCAAATTCCTCCGATTCATGTTCTTGTGCAGTGTTAGGAGTACAGATTTCTGGAGTACCGTGTATGTCTTCGTTGCGAGTGAAGAAAGTCTTGAGTCGACTGCCATCTATCCAGTCTACTCTATCTTGGTTTCGTGCACGAAGGCCAGTTCGCCAACCGGGAGATCTTCTGCTCAGAGATTGGCTGCTTGGTCGAAGAAACTTTCGTTGGCATCTCTCGACTCTTTTAGGTTTTGTCTGGCAGCGTCGATATCTTCTCGTCGTCGTTGCAACTGTCTATCTCAAGCTGGTATCAGTGATGCTGTATCGTCAATTCCTTGGTTCCAGTTGGCACTATGCCATGTTAAGTTCACGAGCTCTATGGGAAGTATTGCCTCTCGGCCGAACAGAAGGGGCATTGGTGAATATCTGGTCGTATGTCTGATGGTAATTCTGTCAGCCCAAAGGACTACCGGTAGGTGGTAAATCTACATCTCGTTCAGTTCATTTGAGTAGGCCGTGAGTTTTGATAGTGCATCTGCGATCAGTCTGTGTCCTTGTTCCATTACACCGTCAGCGGTGGCATAGTGCGCTGTTACCCTGATCTTCCGGATATTGTAGCATTTGAGGAGGAGGTCGGTCCATTTCTTGTTCTCTGCTCCTTAGTCCACGACAACATATTCCGGGGTTCAGTACAGACAAATTACCTCTCTGTGAAACAAGTCTGCTAACTTCTCCGATGTACCCTGTTGTAGTGGTTGTACATCTGCCCACCCGCTGAGATAGTCGCTAGCTACCACTAGCAGGTGATATCCGTCCTCCGTTTTGCACATGTACGAAATATCTCTCTCAACTCGCTGCCACAGGTGACTGAGAGTTAGGCAGTTCAGAGGTTCATCATACCAGAGAGGCGGTCTGTTCTCGCCCTGCTTGCACGTTTTTACCCGGTCTTTGACGTTGACCTAGATTTCCGGCCACCAGTACCGCTCCACTACCTTTTGTAATGTTCCTTCTCGTCCAATGTGCCCGCGTAGTTCAAGTGCAGCATCCATTGCTTTGGTTTTCTGCTCTGCGCTCCCTAACAAGTATGCGGGCGGTTCAATTGATTTTCGCTGCCGTTAGAGTATTCCATCTGCAGCAAGGGATTTCGTGTCTTCCCGCCGAAATTTTTGGATTTCCTTCATAGTCTTTCCGTCCAGTCGTTTCATGTTCCCCAGAAACTCACCTATCCCATTCCATCATCCTTCGTATTCCTCTGCCAGTGTTAATCCAACAAATGGTTCGTATGCTCTCCCTCTCCTCTTTTGTTCAGGTTCTTGTTCCACCCGTATTCCTTGTAAGGTTGCTTCAATTGTTTCCTGTAGATCATCCTCCTCTTCTGGCTCAGGCTCCCCTTCCCCTCGCGGCTGCCATGAGAGGCCATCAGGACGTGCATTGAGTGTCCCTGGAACGTGTTTCACTTCAAAATCTAACAGTCATATCCACCCAATCCACCGGTTGACAAGTGCTCCTGGGAGGTTGTCCGCGGGCAGGATTACTTGATGCACTAATGTGTTAACGTCTCTCTCCACGAGGCGTCTGACCCGATTTACGTAGTTGTGAAACTTCTTAAGTCCCTTCATCAGCCCACGGCACTCACATTTCGCCACATCAGATCTCTTCTTGCCTTTGTTCCAGAGCGTGCTTTCATAGCGACATGGGTGCCAGTCCTTATTTTCGTCTTCCTGCTGCAAGATCGCCCCCCACCCCTCCAAGCTGGCATCAACTCCCAGGACTAATTGTCTGGCGCCATCGCTAATGTCTAATGTCTTCAACGCTGGAGCGTTGCAGAGAGCATCCTTCAAGAGTGCAATAGCTTTCAGTGACTCAGTCTCTCAATAAAACTCGTCGTACATCGGCAAGATTCCGAACAGGGGCCTGGACCTATTGCATACTCGGGGATCCATATTCGATAGTATGTGCAAAGTCGTAAACATTCTCTGCACTCGGTACGGTTGTCGCACCAGGGCCAATTCCACACTTTCTCGACCTTTGATGATTGTGGCATCCTTTCTGTTTGTCCACAGACAATCCCGACTATTTTTACTCCGTTCCAGCACTAGTTAGACTTCTCTCGGGAAATGGTGGCTCCAGCTCCCTCCACATCGGCAATTACGTTATCCAGGTTGTGGAGGTGTTGCATAACAAAACTTCGAACTCCAGGCAACCCTTCCACCTCCTCTTCTACGTACCAACTCTTTAGGTCTTTCACTCCGACATTGTCGATGAATATTTCCGTGATTGATTCCAGGTAAACGTTTAGTATTTTCCGCCATACTCTGACAAATGCTGATACTGAATTGGTAGCTCCCTGAACATGTCTGGTTGGCCGATACATGCCTTAGGTAGTCTGGAAGGCCATATAGTCCCGGCTATTCTCGTGCAACAATTTTTGGTTGTACCCAGACTGAAAGCCAATCAGTGATGAAATGGGCAGTCCAGCGAAGGTTTCAGAAAACTCTTCGACGTTAGGTGGTATCCCGGCGTCTTTCAATGTATTCTCATTAGCTCTCATGGCAGAGATGATGAAGCGGTACTTCGCATTGTTCTTTGGAACTATGAAGTGGGCATTCCTGTAGGGGCCCCAAGTGGGCTACAATTGGCCCTGGCAAACTCTCTCTTCAATTATCTCTGTTTCCACAGGACTAACTTTCTGTGGTATGCAGATTACACAATCCTTTCAGACCTTATGACCAGACTCCTATCAGATATGATGGGGTGGCTCAACATCGTCCCTGATCGTTCCCAGTTCCTCCAATGTCCATGATATAGTATATTCTCTCTTCGATTGCATACCCAGGATGGCTTTCTTTTCCTTCGGCCATAGTATGCTCTCTGTCCGTAGCTCTCGCAATCTCTCACGTGTCAACCTTCCGTCCCTTGATATGTGGGAGATTTGGGGAATAAACCGCTCGTCCCAGGAGCCCGGTATTGGCGTCGCCCGACCAATAGCTCTTTATCTCCAGTGGAGTTCGGCATCTTGTATACTTTCATCCGAGAAGAGAATATGATTCCCTTTCTGGGCAACACATTAGTAGCGGGTGCCCACCCAGGCTGGTTGGGTGTTTTTGTCTAAGTTGCACTTCACTGAATCAAGGTACAAGGACAAGGGTTGTAGTTGACTGAGTTCCGTAGCAATGCTATTTTTAGAAACCCACGCAATATCTGTGGATTCTCTCCTGGTTACCCTCCTTTCCTTCACCAGAGCCTCTTCTGCCATCGACCACTCTTCTGTTACCATCCTCCTACCCATCTCTCTGACTTCCAGTCGGTCCTCCACTTACCACTCATCCTCCCAATTCACGCCTCTTCCCATTAGCTTCCTTACCGCCTTTGATAACCTCCCTTTTCTGAATGAATATTCCCCTACCTTAAACGTTTCCTTCTCTTTCCCGTTGTATAATCCTTCCACTTTCCTTGCAAGCGCCTTCTTCCTAGCAACCAACTCTTTCTCTTTTCCTTTTCCATTATTTGAGCCCTTCTCATTCCCATCATTCCTCCCAGAACTCTCCAATCTGTTTCCTTCGTTGTGCCGGGCCCAATCATTCCTTGTTACCCTTACTATAAATAGGCGTATAAGTTTCCCGAGCTGTGGACGAATATATCCCTCTCGTCTTCCGGAACAGTAGGGACAAACGTCACCTGATCGGACCCATCGACGGCTGAGATGGTGATCTCGCAGTTGCCATCGTCCAGGTTCCTATCACACTTTCGATCGTATGTTTCCCTGGGGCGGCCCAACACAACCTGTTCGGATCCGTATTTTGCTAAAAAGATAGGCACGGGAATGACAACACCATGGACGTTGACTGGCATGGACTCTGCCACCTTTGCAAGATGGGACCGATTGCCATAGGCAGTGATCATCTTCCAGTCGGCACTGTTCCACCCGGTGCTCAGCTCTCTGGCAACCACTTCACTCAACACGCCGATCTCATATCCGCAATTGATGAGCGTGGAATGTTTGTGCCCGTGTATCATTCCAAGAACAGTTGGAGAGGCCGTGGCGTACTGGAATTCGGTGTATCTGGCATAATCACTCAGGCCGGAAAAGCCAGAAATATGATCGATTCTGATTCTTGGTGGTGCAGCTGGGGTCCTGGCAGGAACTCATTGGTCTTTGGGAAGTGATACCATCTTAGCCTTTGGTAGGAGGCGAAAGGTCAATTCGCTGGTCTCTCTCTCTTGATGGGCTACACTAGTATAATCGAGTTGGCTGCTTCCAAAGACTTTGTAGTTTCCAGTATCCAGGCTTGGTCCATTCTTTTGTGGGACCTTCCGAGGATTTGGGGTATTGTTAGCAATGGTTCCGAACCGCCAGTTTGGGCCCGGGTCCATATTGGAACCAAACCTTCGCCAAATACGCGGTCCGGGTCGTCAATATACCCGAATTCTCCATTGGGGTACGGTCCACTGGACAGCTCCTAACCCGTCCAGATTTGGCGTGTTGCCAGCAGGTTGTCCAGCGGGTCCATCTGTACATTCATATAATGCTCTTACTTTTGCTGTTCAATAACTGTATTTGATCAAAATCGCTGAACTGACATTCAATAGTCCATTGTTAAACACTTTACAGGTTGCGACATTGGATATTTTGGAATCAATATTTTACCTTCTGTGTGTTCTATTTAAGAATACTAAGGCGGTCAATAGTACTCATACATCCGCGCGACGCCTTCATAAACCAATATACAAGACCAAAAATTGTTGACGCGTAGTTGACGTTCGTTGTCAGAATGGGGCAATGACCATGTCGCATTCTTTTTCGCCTATAAAGGCAGTCATTACACCCACACCGCCTAGCCACAACTAGACCCTTTTGTAATTACCTGACTTAGAAGACTAAAAATCGTTGACGCTCAGTTGACGCTCATTTTGATGATGGGGTAACGAACACCTCTGGCATTGTTCTAGCTGAAAAGCCCTCCAATACATCACATATGAAGTAATACCACAAATCAACACTTAGATAACCCAAGATGCCAAGGCAAAAATCGATGACGCTTGGTTGACGGTCATTTGCAGGATGGGGCAGTCACCGTGTGGCTTGCAGTTTCACCTATAAAGGCTGCCAATGCAACTGTTATGCTAAACATCAATCAAATCGCTTCACAATTACCGGACTTACAAGACCAAATATTGTTGACGCTCCGTTGATGCTAATTTTCAGAATGGGGCAGTGACAATGCAGCGTGCTGCTTTGCCTTCAAAGGCTGCCAATCCAATGGTTATGCTAAAAAGTGATTCAATCACTTAACAATTACCATTCTTATAAGACCCAAAATTGTTGACGCTTGGTTGATACTCATTTTCAGAATGGGGCAGTGACTGTGTCGCATGCTGTTTTGCCTAGAAGGGATGCCAATACAACTGTTATGGTAGATAGCGATGAAATCACTTCACAATTACCATACTTACGAGACCAAGAAGCATTGACGCTCCGTTGACCCTCATTTTGCCCTGGGTGTATCTGCCATACACAATCAATTGATTTTGCATAGTCTATTATTCACATTGTTTTGGCAGCCTTTTAAGCGTTTTCATTGACTTTCTTCTTGGTCACTACATTGTCCTTTAATAATACATATAAATATATCCTGTAAAATATACTTTACAGTGTCCACTAATTGTAGATAATAATACACTCCAAAATCACATTCCTATCGATCAATGCAAGTCATCACTGCCAGGATCGCTCAATAGGCAGCTGTGGTCTTCAAAATCAATGTTAGCTGCATTACGACACAGCAGATAGTGTACTAACCAATGGCTGTTCCTTCATCAGTCTGCATATCTGGATCAAAATCTGTATCGTTCTGGCTATCCTGGGCAGATGCATCCAGAGTAAACAATTATGCACAGGGAAGAGCTGTATAGAAATGCGCATATCCGGCCGGCACATTGACGATTTCGAAACATTAAGCTCCAGCATTGTTACCAGGTGGTGCAGGTGGCATTCTGGGCAGAGATGGCATCGGCTCAGGAATCGGCTCTGGAGTCGGCTCTGGAGTCGACTGTTGGGTCTACTGTCTGCGTCGGTTGGGCAGAGGTGCACCTGCTCCTTTACGTCTCCAGGGTGTCTCCGGATTTGTTTCACTGCCAATTAGGCACGGAACGCATCCGTCCATTTGATTTTGACGAAGCATCGCCGGGTGTCGTACTATCGCACCCTTCACCTTTTTATGCTGTGGAAACTGAAAACCTCGCTTCTTCTCTTCTCGGACTTCGGTGCGAGGTCTCGTGATCAAAAACTGCGTTTCCTCTACTGCGGTGCGCAAAAACTCGCCATTGCCCATTTTGGCACTATTCAACACCAGGTGCATGTCGGACTGTTCCAGCTGTACCCGACCTCCTTGCTTTGCCATAATAGCGGACATGTTGAAAACCTACAAGCAATTTGTTGCTGCTTGTAACAACGAGATTGGCCAGGTAACTCAACCATACACACTGTTTTGTCCTCCTCTAAGGTGATTAAAGCCTGCTTCGTCAACTCCTGCGGATGATTATCATAAAATTTGTCCATGAAAATCCCAGAGCTGACAACATCATGATGTTCGATTTCATGGACTGTGGGGACAAATTCTGTCACCGGCCATGGACGTTTCCAGGTCCGGGCGGTGATAAATTGGTCATGTAGCTCTCTATGTACACCCGCTGTACATTATACGGTTATTTGATGACCATTCACCATGGTATAGATACACTCACATCCAATTGAATGCTGCTTTCTGTTCTTGCTGCTACCGGTCTTACAGACGATTTTTAAATGTGCATCCTGGGTCGAATGTTTGGTGGCTGCATTGGCAGTGTCGTGGTGAACTAACTGGTGTCTGAGTTCTTGCAGTGTGCCATTGTGTAACGTATCGGCTGAAACGCATGTCGTTCGGCTCAATTCTGATCCGGTCACCCCTGGTTGAGGTGTTAGTGTATCCATGAGTTGGTGGTGTGGAATAGAAGAGGAAGATGATAACAAAAAGAAGTGGGAAGTCCTGAGGAATATATAGTTAGCTACATGTCAGAATGGTATGAGTAGCATCCTAGTTATACATTATACTCCAGTTGATTGCTGCTGCGTATGGCTGCCAGTTGCAGCGGTTTCCCAATATCCCGCGACTCACAATGAATGGATCCAATGTTGTTAATTTGGTAACCGGGATAAATTGAGGTGTACGACTGCCGAAATTGCATAATTGTTAAATATAAATAGGACTTTCTTTGAGGAACAGGACGCCTGCTGATGTTTGTCTCAAAAAATCCCCAGGATAATACATGTAACTGACACTAACAATCATGTCATGTTGTACGGTTAGCCTAACTATTCCACCTTTATTGACAGTCACAAGCCAGATTTGGCTGCGTTCAAGATGATTTAACTTACCAACCTTCACATAAAAGACGCAGCTTGCCTCCATACTGTCCAGATCTTGCAACATCCAACATCTCGCCAAACAACAAAGTCGACAGAAACTACAATGGTCAATACTCCGAAAAACAAAATTTCGCCACTTCTGGGTCTCACATACGGCAATTCTACTAAGGATTCCACACAACGACGTCATCTACCGAATAAGGGCAAGTGCGGCCTGGAGGCAGACAGAGTCCGAGCCGTTGGGGCATTGCGCAGCTTGTAATCCAAAATGAAGCTTGTGGCAGAGAAACAACGAGAAATGAACTTCTGAAGCAATGAAGGTAAAGAGAGACCTGGATCGAGGATTATGTTGAGAGAGAGACCGCTGGGGCAACACAGCGAGTTGAAGCCGCAGAGGCAACGATCAGACAGCAGCAGGAAGTTACAGAGACAGCTGAAAACTCGGGATTGACCACCAGAGAGGGCAAAAAAACGTTGCACAAGATGATGGTTGATATCGGAGACAGTCTGAATGATATTGCAAGTTCCGACCATGCAGAGGATGGGGAAGATGAGAATGATGAACAGAAAGAGCAGGGCAAGCGGAGCGAAGATGAAGAACCCGGCTGGGTGGTGGGCACAATATCTAAGACGGTCCAGCATCGCATGGAGAGGTTGCGGCAGAAGCAGATGAAGCTGGATGAATTGACACAACCGGGATGGGGGGACGCAGCCGATTACTTCTGTGAAAGAGATAAGAAGTACTGCACAGGTGGATTGAGGGTTCCGGCTGTCGTTAACTGCAAACGAATCAAGATGTAGCTGCACCTCCTCTCCCAACATTGGGAAAACTGATGGAGTTTCATGATATTGTCCACAGAAGATGGCAAATGCTGCGAGGGACTTCTCGACCAGGAAGTACACATATGAGGCTGGGTTCTGGGAAGCCCCAGTCGGACATTTGTATACCCAGTCCTGCGCCAGCCACGGAGCTGAATTCATCATCAATGCTGAATGCAAAGCCTATTGAGCCCGTAAGCATTTACCCCTGGATATAGCCACCTCATCTAATCACCGTATACATATCGGATTCAGACCAAGACATGGTAACGGGTCCTGCATCAGCGGAGGAATAGGTAGGTAAATTGACCTTTTTGACGTCATATCTCAGTGGAAGTAATTTGTGTACCAATTTTGCTCTGTGTCATCTTTTTCTTGATTCTGGTGAGAGAACTGTGAGACATGATAATTCGGTTATGCATGTGCAAGGGTCGAACGCACTATGTGAAAGTTCCAGAACCCAAATGATGTTGCAAGGCAGTCAATCAGCTTGATTTTGGTTTGCTGATTACTGTCAAGTCAGAAAGCAAATGTAAAGTTAGTGAAGAAATATACTAACATAATTTAACTGAGTGATATCATATGAGCCTTAGAAGAAGTGGTCAGTGCTGAATACGAATCAATCTGCATGACGACGGTCATGCAGTATTTATGCACGGGTCCAACTGAATAACGCTCCGCACAGACCAGGTGCCCATTGTTCAGATAGTTGAAAACTGCTCATGGTACGTCATGGAAATCGAGGAGATGGAGCTGGATGAGGAATGGTCAGGAAGTCGAGCTATATTAATCAAAAATTAGTGAAATGATCTACATGCCATAAATTGCTGGCCGAAAGCGCAGGAACGCCATCAGGCCACATCATCTGTCACTCATATAAAGTGCATTGATATTGACCAGAAATAGAGAGGCCACAAAGGTTCTGGATGCAAAGGAAAATAATTAGAAACGCAATACCAGATGTCAATAACGTGTATACGATTTGTCCCATACGATGATTGAGTGTAGGAAGGCTGTTTGTCGTTTCCCCAGCCAAAAATAAGCGTCAATGGAGGGTCAACGATTTTAACTCTTTCATATTCGACAATCAAAGCGCTGCAGTGTTGTGTCACTCCAAAGTAAATGTATTGGCCGGCGTTATAGCGAAAAAGGCAATTGACAAGTTTGTTGCCCGGTCCAAAAACTGAGCTTCAACGGAGCGTCACCAACTGTTGGGTTTGCATCTCGAAAAATCAAATGGCTATGTGGTGATATTAACCCAGAATCGAACTATCGGCCACCTTTCTAGGCAAAAATGGTTGCGACAATATCACTGCCATATGCTAAAAATGCGCATCAACGGAGCGTGAAAGGTTGTTAGCCTTGCATCTCGCAAAATGCTATGGATGAGCGGTAATATTAATCGATAATCGTACTACAGGCTGCCTTTCGACTCAAAAATCCTAGCGATAACATCGTTACCATGTCCTGAAAATGAGCATCAACGGAGCGTCTACCATTATTTTCCTTGTATCATACAAAATGCAAGTGCTGTGCGGCAACATTAACCCAAAATCGAACTATTGGCTGCCTTTCTAGGCAAATATGCGTGCGACAACATCGCTACCATGTCCTAAAAATGAGTTTCAACGGAGTGTCAACGATTGTTGGCCTTGCATTATGGAAAATCCAAAGGCTGTGCGGCGACATTAATTCATGATCGAACTATCGGCCGCCTTTTTAGGCAAAAATGTTTGCGACAACATCGCTACCATGTCCTAAAAATTAGTATCAATGGAGGGTCAACGATTGTTGGCCTTGCATGATGGAAAAGGCTGGGGATGAGTGGCGACTTTAACGCAAAATCGAACGATCGGCCGCCGTTCTTGGCAAAAACGGTTGCAACAGCATCGCTACTATGTCCTAAAACCGAGCGTCAACAGAACGTCAACAGAATGTCAACAATGCGTCAATAGAGTGTCAACGATGTATGGTCATGCAGCTTGCATAATCCAATGGCTGTGCATTGACAAATACCTAGAATCACCTTATTGGCCACCTTTGTTGGCCAAAATCCCACCAACAATTCCGCTACGGCCTTGTAACAATGTGTCTTTGGAGTAGCAAAAGGTTTTGTGGGGCTCTGTAAGCTTCACCGTAACGAAATGCCTTCGGTCGTTCCTAAATTCCATTCTTAACAGTCAGTCTATCTAGTGTGATCCTGTATACAACTTAACAACCATGCATGCAGTGTCTCACCGGTCGTACTATTGTCTTGCAAGTAACTACAGAGTTAATATTTAAGCACCAGCGTTCTACTCAATAATAATATCACGTTTGACAGTCTCTCAAGTGGAATAACACAGTCTCCAACTTCCTACAGCCATGTCGGATTCCCAATCTATAAATACCTCATTGCTAGAGGATATGATATCTTCCAAAAACGAACCAGTCTTTATTCGCAATTTGACCGACCTTACTTTAAAAATCATATTTCACACTTGGTGATCATCAAAGAATTTGGGCTCAAAACATCCTATTGCTTCGAAATATTCTAGACATGCACCTTCATGGCATTTCTATTTACACAGCGGAATTGAGGATACGAGCAGTCCTGGCATCATATTTATCGTTTGCCATCAAGTTCTTTGGAATCTATCAGAGCACGGGACCAGCTACATGGGGAAACACTTGCTGGCAACAGCGCACATTGCAAAGTTTAACGAAATAACAGAGTCAGAGGTATCTAAATTGACAAGTACAACCGTTGACGAAACAGCATTGGCCATATTGAAGAGACAAGGCAGTTGTGGACTTACAATTGTTAGATTGCAAAAGAAATTCATATTCTACAGTTTGGTTGTACCTATATTGACTTCGTTGAGAGACACAATGCTCTAAACTGGCAGCAAAGGACTTCCTAACTGCCGAATTTCACGAAGATACCTGGAATCGCTACCTCTTGCTAGTATTTGTTTCAGCTCACATTCCTTGGAACGCTATCTCAACCTAGAGCCACGACGGTCATGAAATGCATTACGCAGCGAACTGATGCTTCCATCTGCCAGCACCCTTAGCAACCTTTGCCGCAAGGAATACTCACTGACAGTGGATGCAATTAAGAAACAATTACCATCAAGAAATAAAGTTAGCTTAGCTTTAGATGGGTGGACATCAACGAACAGATTGACGATAACATCGCTCATAGCTTAGTATATGGAACGAAAGTGGGCGTTGCGAGAAGTAAACTTGCATTCGACGCGGTTATTAACCTGTTCCTTTCCTATACTGAATGCTAATTAACATTACTAGGTCAAGGGTCAGCATACTGGAGCAAGGCTAGCCATACATTTGAAGGAGGTTCTGGATTGTTTTGAGCTTACCGAAGGCCGTTTACTCGTAATTATGACAGACGATTCTTCTTCAAATAACTCGATGACTCGGGAACTGCAATCAACCCTTGATGCCTCTGGTACTGAGTGGCATACAAAGAGAAACCACATACCATGCATGGCTCACGTCGTTCAGCTTGATTTGGGTGCATTCACGAGCAGTCTCGGGGTCAAAGGCCGCACCAAATCTTGGGAAGCGCATGAGCACGATTAGCAATTTGGACAGAATGAAAGCACAGACATTGCGAAGAGTCAAAGAATGCGAAAAGAGGGCAACGTGAGAATCAACACGGTGTCGGCGATGCAGCCGGGTTTGGCAAAGATAATTGAGAAAGTACGTATTTCAAGACATTGTGAATGACCCGAAACTGACATTCATATAGCAAGGAATGGTTGCTGTATTGATTACGCTGACACCTGGTCGACGAAACGAGTTCATTGACAGTCAAAAAGCCAAAGTCCAGATTCCAGTACTACCTATTATGGATGTAAACACACATTGGACATCGAGACTGGAGTTGCTCGAGTGCGCCTACCGATTATGTGAATTCACTCGCGATTGGCTTAAAGACCCAAAATACAGCGATTACTGGCCACTCTTCACAACACAGAATGAGTGGACTATTGCCAAGTATGTCATGGAAGTATTGAGGCCTTTCCGGTACTGTACCCTGTGGATGTCGAAACAGCATACCATTACTCTGCATCACGTCATCACTGTCTACAATGACCTGTTTGGTCACATGGATGGCGTGATGCGAGCTTTGGCCAAGAAGAAGACAGAAATGAAGGAAGACTTATACTTCACCGTGAGGGTTACCCCCCAGAAGCTATCGAAATATTATACCTGAGTCACTCCAATGACTGGTCTGTTTCACATTTCAGCGGATAATCATGATCCTTTCCAGAAGTCGTGATCATTTGGGAAGTGCGACAAGACAATGAATATGAATCCTGAGGACGAGACATCTTATACTACCCAATACCAGGAGGCCTTTTTGAAGTATGTGCAGGACGAATACTGCACCAAACATCGACGAATGTCCATTACGAAACCCCAACATGATCAGCACAGCAACTTCTTCCACTCTGCAAATGCTTCTGAATTTGGCCAATCTTCTTTTGATCTGTACGATTTGTCCAGCGATGATGACAAATACTTAAGACCTAAATGCACGGCAGAAACGACACCCGGGCAAAGCGATTGCGCATCATGCTCATTGACCGCCACATGGCTCTATCTGAATTCTCTGCCTGAATCACCTAACAACTGGGGGTTTGTAAATCCAAAAGTTAATGATTAACACTTTGACCCCATGGAGATTAGCAGTGCATGTTGGTTACCGGATATCACTGACTGGTGGTGCCAGCAGGAGGAAACGCACTTGAAGCATGCCGATTTCTCCAATGTGGCTCGCAACATAATCTTCATTATACTATATGGTGTCGGAGCGGAGGCCAGTTTTTCCCTTGGGCGAGATGTTTTTGGCTGGAGACAGTCTTGAACCCCTGGCGAGATGCTTATGGAAAAAGTTGTAGTTAGGCTGTTTGCTCGAGCTAATCACGGAATATTGGTGGGCGAAAGTGCAATATTGGATACCTCGGAAACTGAAAACAACTTGGAATTGAACAAAGTGGCGGAGGAAAGGAAATTGTATAGAATGGCCAAGGTCCACAACTTTTTGGAGATGTGGCACAGCACCCAAAGCCTATGTGCTACACTGAAGGAATCTCGCGCTCAAAACAAGCAAATGAGAGCCGTTGGATACATTTCCATTACTGAAGAGATCATCAAAGCATCCTGGTCAAACTTCCAACATGATGGTGTGGCTGCATTTAAATTGTCAGAAAGGTCACCTTTGCCACCAGCTTGGTCTGCAAAGGACCACCCTGGAGGGCAAACGCAAGTATTAAACATCAGCGAAATCAGAAGAATCCACTGTCATCCAGCCGAAAGTGATGAGGACAGCGCACCCGAAAGCATTTCCGACACCGAAGATTAGCTTAACTGGAATGGTGATTTGGATAATCCAAATGAGAGCGAAGACCAATGTGAGGCAGTTTATGAATCCGACATAGAGCCATGCAGTGGCATTAAAGCTTTGGAAAGCCCAGATCACCGCGTTGTGTGTGCCGCACCGAATGTTCCTCGATTGATTCGGCCAACACAGAAGTCAATACAACAGGCTGAAAAAGGGTTGGTGACTGTCAGTGCAATGGAAACAACGAGGAATAATGGAAACAAGAAAAAGTACGACAGATTGGGTCAATATGTTTTCACCACGGTTCTATATGTTGCTTGACCGAGAATTTCACTTAGACATATAGTATGGGAGAATGCTGAGCAGTCTCATGAGGTTATTTGTTCTTAAAGAAATTTATAGCTGGAGAAATACCATATTCAATCAGATGTATCAACTTTGGTAGAATGAGAGAGGCCTATGCAAGAATATTTCTGGGCTCGGCTTTGCCAACTGGCTGATTCCAAATCAGACAGCAAGGCAATGACAGAGTTCAAATAATTACTTCTACTATTATCGATGGCAGCAAAAATTGACTATACAATATTCTAAAATTAGCGTCAACGGAGCGTCAATGATTTTCAGTCTTGTGTGTTGGGTAATCAGACCGCCGATAGATTACAAAAAGTCCTAAAGGAATTTCTGGCTCCCATTATAGGCAAATCAGAATAAGGTACCCTCTCTGCACCATCTTGAAAATGAGCGTCAACCATTATTGGTTGTGTATCATCGGTAATCCTGGTGGCAACTCTTTGCACGCAGTCAGAAACGAACTATTGACCACCTTTATAGGAAAAAGAGAAAGTCAAATGCTCCCTGCCCCATCAAGAAAACAAGCGTCAACGGAACGTCAACAATTGTTGGCATTGCATCATGGTTAATCCGAGCGCAAAGTTGTCGTTATTATCTATATACGTCGTTTGGACTGGATTTGTAGGTCAAAAGGTTTAAGACCATGTGGTGGTAACTCTGGAAATGAAATAAATTATTACTGTCCGGGAGGATGCGAAGGCAATATCCCATGCATATTTGCCTATAAAGGCTGGCATATACTTATTTATAGATACTTGTGGTCAAGTGCCACTGATATTACCGAAGATGTAAGAGCAAAAATCGTTGACGCTCCGTTGACGCTCATTTTCAAGATGGGGTAGGGAGTGTGTAGCTTTCTTTATTGTATAAAAAGGCAGCCAATACTACCTTTCTGACTATGGACAACCAGTCACCCTCCAGAGTACCCAAGATACACAACCAACAATCGTTGACTCTCCATTGGCGCTCATTTTCAGGAGGTGGTAGGACGCGTGTCACTGTTTGTTTTCATCATCATGGTGGCCGGTACATCCAAAACAGTTAGCTAAGGACCATTGTCAATATTTTGCGTTTAACAGTAGCATATCTGAATACGACTATAAATAGTGAAACCCGAAACACAAAACCGGAGATTGGAACCGACGGGGCTAGCAAAACCCAGCAAAACCTGCCAGTTGATGGGTATGGGTCCGGGCTTGGTTCGCCAACATGCTGCAGGTCGGGTTTTTAGCCATGTCTGGAACCGAACCGATCAATTTTTGCGGTGCAATCCCGGACTACTGGCAGGATGCCCGGACACGTTCGTAATACTACTTTAGGGTCTTTCGAGTCATGTTTTCGATGGGGTCCGTCTTGGCACGTTCCTAGCTGAATGCTACCCCTTTCCTAACAGTTAGCTATTCCTTGTTACTAGCGCTGATTGAGACCTCCGGAACCTCTTCCTCGATACCTGCCCGCTTCTCATCAACCCTTTTCAACTAGTCCCTTCTCTTCTGTCTCTCGACCACGAAGGTATATCCTGTCTTCATGCGCGCGACTGCCGGCTTTTTTTCTCTCTCTTTCTTGTCTAAATGCGTGTCTCTCTCTTCCTCCATCTCACTTTCTGCCACTTCCTCCGCAAAGTTGTCAGCTTGCCCCTCTTGTTCCGCTTCATCCTAGTCACTCAATTCCTAGATACAATCTTCGTTACCTTCTTCCCGACCTTCCTTACCTGTAGACCTACCACAGTTGTACCTGTTGATTACCGACAGTTGTCGGGCAATCCCTGAGCGAAACGCATTCACCTGAGCACTGACCCTCTGAAACAGCTGAGATCTGGCAACGTGCTGCGGTTGAGGCGGCTGTGTAGCAGCTGTAGTGCCTAGTCCTCCTCCCTGTTGCACTTGTCGAGCATCTTCCCAGGCTTACTCCCGCTTTGACAAAACCCTTCTCTCTGGTTGATATCGGGATATCCCAACTCCATTTCCTCCTCTTGGTCCTAAGGTTAGTCTTCCACGATCATTGAGGTGGAAGATCCCTTTTTCCTTGTCGATGCGTAAATCGGGACACAACATGCGGATGTGTCCCAGCTCATCGCAAAACTTACAGGGTCCTAATCCTTGCTGTGAATACCGCTGGTAATTGGGTTCCCGGCGATAGTAAGCGGGTCCCGGGGTTGCATTGCGAGGTAGGCAGTTCTGTAGTGTGTAGGGAGGTGGATGGTTAACTTGGATGGCGTATGCCCTGGCAGTCTGGTAGCCTCTGTATCTGGGTCCATTCGCTTTGCTCAGCTGGAACATCCAAGCCTCAATGGCCTCCTTCATAATATCCATCTTCGTGTCGATCATATTTTCGGCTTTAATGATGAGAATTTCCTCCATGGCTTGCCCTGGTGCAGGGGTCTCTGTGTTCGGGATTGCCGGAAGGTTCACCACTACTGGCATCTGCCGGAGTGGAACTCGAGCTGGGATTAAGTAAGGAGAGACTCCCGGCACCATACGTGCTCCTTCCAGATCCAGCAGGGTGAGTGCGTTGGCGATGGCACTTCTGTCGAACACATGCTTTCAGAGTTTGTCATGTTTGAACGTCGAAGGGTTTCTGGGATCTAGTTCCACTTTCATTACCACGTTTGCTTTCAAATCTCTTGGGAGGGCTCCAAGCATCATTTCCACCTGGGAGTACTTGACCAAGGATCCCTTGTTGATCATAATGCTGCTGAGGTTGTTTTAGGTGAGGAGAAAGTCTTTCAGGCTGACGTTCTTACATTTCAGCTATTCCCTACATTGTTGCTCGAAGTACGATCTGGTGTACATATGGACTTGGCTATCGGTGAGTCGGAAGGCGTCCTTGAGCTCCTCTTATAACTGCACCCAGTCCTTCATCTGATATCCATTCATCATCTTGAGAGTAAAGTGGATCGTTTCCGACAAGTAGTACGGGATTGTTGCGATAACATCGTCAGGCACCGGGTGGTCCCGGTGCAAGAGGAGAGGCTTTCGTAAGCATCGATAAATTTGTTGACATCTCCTCCTCTCAAGACTGGGGCACCCATGGTGCCCGGGAGGGACATGTGCTTCTTCTCCTTTACAAAGGCGAGGGCCAAGGAATTGATGAATTGCCTTTGATCATGTGCATCATTGGGCAAGGCATTGGCAGAACATCCAGCGCTGGTGGAGGAACCGGCCTGGCTTGAGGGTCCAGCACTGGAGGAAGGGGTACAGCCACTGGGACCGACGGCATAAGTGAATCGGGAGTTTTCAGTTGACATCTTGTGTGTTGCAGTTTGAAGGTGGTACGGTGGATTAGGTGGTGAATTGGCAGTAATTGGTGATCTAAGGTCAATTGCTAGTTTGTGAGTTTTGGAAGGGGGGTTTAGGTCAATTGGCGCTCTTTTTGAGGTGAGCTCATTGTTTCATTCCTTTTTTATTCCAGCTTCACCACCTCTCATGGTCATCTACCTTAGCTTCCTGCCAAGTCGTCTATCATATTCTATTCCCTGCAACTTCCCCCTACGACTAGTAGTATCTTCATTAGCACTTCTCAGTATCTTACTGGCATCATTGCTTCTTGTTTGTTGTATTTCTTCGGGTCAGTGTCTCCCTTAGTACGGGGTTGACATCCTTTGTTCGCTTGTAGCTTCTGGTCCCAGTATAAGGTCAGTGCCTGTCATCCCGGTGTTACGCCGGTGCCTGTGATCCCAGTGTTAGGTCAGAGCTTGCCGTCCTGGTGTTACGTTGGCGCATTTGGTCCCGTCTGCTAGACTGGTGCCTGTTGTCCCAGTATGAGGTCTGCACCTTTCGTTCCCTCTGCGAGGTCAGTGCCTGTCATCCTGGTATGAGAATGGTGCCTGTCGTCCGGTCCGTAAGGTCGGTGCCTTTCGTTCCAGTATGAAATGAGTGCTGATTTCTTGATGTTCATCCCGGTATGAGGTCGGTGCCTTGCCACCAGCGTTAGTTAGGCGCCAGTTCATTGGATTGGTCCCGTTATTAGGTCTGTGCCTTTCTTCCGACGTCAGTTCGGTGCCATTTCCATAGTGTTCTTTCCAGTATAAGGTTGGTGCCTTTGGTCCCATGTTTGTTTGGCACCATTTCCTCAGGGTTAGTCCTGGTATAAGGTTAGTGCCTTTCGTGTGGTGTCAGTTCGGGGCCATATCCTTAGTGTTGGTCCCGGTATTAGGTCAGTGCCTTTCTTCCAGAGTTATTTCGGCTCCATTTCATGAGTTTTCTTCCGAGTATTTGGTCAATGTCTTTATAGTTACTGATGTCGATGTACCCAGCTTGCCACATCCGGCATTCCAATGCGACACTGTGAGTATCGTCCCTACGAATGTCGTTTCTTCCTTGGGCATTGGGCTCCGCACGTAGGGTAGGTATCTTTCATTAGTTCATTCTCTCCACATTTACCCATGTTAGCTAGTGGGGGTCTTTCCCACGATTCCATATTCAGCTTTTCAAACCAGAATCCGGGTTTCTGCTCCATTTGTTGCGAAATGACAGAGCAAGAGGACAGAGAGCCCATCTTCATCACTCGGCCGCACCTCTCACGGCATTCCAAAAAGAATTTGTGGGAATGAGCTGTTCTGGCTCAAGGAGCGGAGGAAGAGGGTAAGCAGGTATGGTACTACATGGCTGTGAGTATCCACGTAGTGTCGGACACAGTGAGTGAAATCAAAAGATGCGATGGATGAGGTGAGTAATTCGTTCTATATTGAGATGAGTTGATATGAGATGATACAAGATGCGATTCAAGCTATCTACCGTGGGGTCTCCAGAATATATACTCCCAGTCACTCTGTCCATCTCCGCTACCCTTGTATTCCCATACACCCCCCTCGCCCAGTCCATCTCCATCATCCCTGTATCTCCATACACCCACTGCAGCTCAGTCCTCTGCCCAGCTGAGTGGCAGTGGTGGTGCAGAACGGATTTTCCCGCCACAGCGGAAGAGAAGGGAAATCAAACAAAGGCTCTGAAATTCTCCAGGTCCCAAATGACCTGTTGACCAAAGCGAAGAGAGAAGAGGAAAAAAGATACGAAAAGACCTGAACCCAAATAAAGAAACACTCCTCGGAGACTCAATCCAAACCCTAATCCAAAATTCAAGTCCTGAGAAAACACACAAATCCAAGAAAGTCCTGCCCAAATTCCATTCCTGAAAAACATATCATTCACCTTCTTGCCAAGTCACAATCCAGATACACATTCTAATGGTCATTAATTGCTGTTTTCATCTAAGGTGCAGGGTCAAAGGTGCGCAATGTATGGCTTACAATAGAGCTTTCTATCCTCAGTATGAGGAGTCTAGACTTAGTGGATGCATGGCAGAAAATACCTTCACCAGGCTCATGGGGTCCACTATCCGGAATCACAATACTGTGTGTCGACAGAGATCGACCAAGTCACTGCCCTCTATAACCCGTTCATTGAAGATATTTTTAACAGCGAACTGCATCCCCAAAAGAGGTTGATATATAGAGTAGTCAATGAGAGGAGAGGTAATCGCCAGAATCCAGTAGTCGACACAAACAAGTAGTCGACACAAACTAGTAGTCGACAAAAACAAGCAGTCGACACACAGGTGGTAGAAGGTGGACTGTAGATGCAAGGAAGGATGGTAGACATGCTGTTCGAGGTTACACGGTACTTGAGACTCTGCTGGGGCTCTGGGTTTCCAGGTGTAGTTGATGTGTAGTCGGCAGGAGAAGATGCTGTTGATGTGGTGTCAGCAAGAGGAGAAGTAGTCGACATAGAGTCATCGCAAGAAGGTAGAGGCATGAAGACAGCCCAATGAAGGTAAAGAACACACAATCAACTCAAGAAATGTAGGGAACTCGGAGTAAAGCAAATGAAGAGTGGACACACAGTTAACTGAATAACCATGGAGGATGCTCGATGCTTTTCAAAGCGCTGGAGGATCAGAATCAATACAGGCACTACTAATCAGTGTTGATTCAGTCCAATGCAATACAAACCAGAGGAGAAATGATAAACAGATACCAAGAGATGTCGACTCGATCCACTGAAACCCAAGGCACAGATATGACCGCAATCAAAAACTACTAGTTGGTATCGATTACAACATAATTCAATGTGGCGGACTCCAAAAATAAAAGGTTGAAATCAGAGACTTTATGAACTTGCGGTGCTTCAGAAATGGTAAAACTAATAGATGCTGATTCGAAAATGTTTGAAGTTATAAAATGGGTCTGTGCAACTAGTAGAGGTCGATACCAAAAGAACTGAAACCGCCAGGCTCACAACCTGTTGAGATCAATCGAGTACATATAGAGATATTATTTCGACAATTGTACCAAAGCGATTGTCTGATGAGTAAAGAGAGAGAAAATCAGGCAATTATATATGGGAAAGAAGTGGGCATACTCGGCAAAGCCAAGTATTACATGCAGAGACCAATGCAGAGCATCACTGCCTGGGCTAGACCTACTTCTCGGCATGGGGGCTGGTGGCGGCCAAATCGAGCTGCAATCCACCAACCAAAACCCAGCAACTTTAGGCCCAAAGCCAAAGAAGCAATCAGGCCAAATCCCGTGCCAACAGTGGAGGTCATGGATAGCCCACAACAAGCCCACTGGAAACGGGCAATGGAGGAGGAACACACATTAATCCTGCTCAAAAACACATTCACCACTATCAACTCCCGGGAAGCAAGGCAACTGCGAGTGAAGACAATAGGCTTCAAAGATGTGTACACGACGAAACACAATCCTGATGGCACGATATCATACAAAGCTTGCTTATTAATTAAAGGCTGCTAAGCTACTGACTTCAGAGAAGCTTATGCCCCGGTCTGAAAACTCACCACTTTTTGGTATCTCATCTCCCTTGCCGGAAATTATGTCTGGTATATCCATCATTTCAATATTGTCCCTGCTTTTCTCAATCCCAAGGTCGATGACGATGATATGTATATGACACTGCCCGAAGGCTGGCCGGACGGTCTCAATATACCTATAATTGTTGTTGGACTCAATAAAGCACTTTACACTCTCAAACACCAACCACAATGTTGGCACAACTATATTAACCCCTGCTTGGTCTCTCTAGAATCCACCCTGTCGCAGTGCGACCCAGTCCACTATCTCGGCAGTGATGGTGTTCTGATGCTTTTGTACGTCGATGACATGTCGCTGGTGTACCCAAAGGATGCTATTAAGGCTGCGAACAAAGTTAAGGCCAGGTTGTCGGAAAAATATAAGAGCACCAATCACTTCCCGGCACCCCAATTCGTCGGCATCATTATCCACCGTGAGTGAATCGCATCCCTCAGCACCAACAGTCTTGCCCGGAAGGCCTTCACCACCACAATTCTCAAATGATTCAACATGCACATTACCAATAACATATTAACTCCAATGGATCGTATTATCAACCTAGATCTGGTCCTAGGATCGGGGGGAGCAATCACCTAAAGATATTAAAGGCTAACAGGCAATTGTTGGCTCATTGATGTATGTGGCACTTGCAACTTGGCCCGATATCTCATTTTGTTATGCCTTTGGTGTTACAGGTATACTTCTGGGATCATAATGGATCACTCGATAATCCAAATATGGATACTTAATCTGAACTTGTGAAATATCACTCGGATTTCCTAATTGGATCAATCTTCCGGATTGGTTCACCTATTGGTAATATCTTCATTACCCTACCTTCATATGAATAGACCAACTACAGCGATCAAGCCAAGCGCAGATAAGATGTATATTATCTTTAAGCCGGTTGTGGTCATATGATCTCTATTGTCAATGTCTATTCCTTATGGGCAGGAAATCTTAGACGCTGAGCAAACAACTACTCTCTCATGCTCCAATGGTTTAGACCTAGGGGAGATGAGGTGTCGTCAACATCAAACCATTAAAACATAGCAAGGTGTGCAGAGTCATATACGAAATAAGTCAATAACCAATGATTGATATATCGGAGCCCAGTCGACTGAATGGACTTTTACGAATCAACCCTTATTGCGACCACACCTTCTTGGTCTGGTGGGAAAGGGACTTACGATTCATATGTCCTGAGTGGCGCGGGATACTCTCCGTTCAATATATGGCAAAACAGCTCAGTTGCAGAATACTGTATATTTGGCTCCAATAAAGCGTAGTCAAATTAAGGGTTCTGTC
>Ga0307514_10001037_pt1 | contig 39993 bp, 38 predicted proteins | sample 16_EM_MG_FD_203088 | JGI IMG/M metagenome (GOLD analysis project Ga0307514, IMG submission 203088) | Populus trichocarpa ectomycorrhiza microbial communities from riparian zone in the Pacific Northwest, United States - 16_EM | ecosystem: Host-associated > Plants > Roots > Unclassified | place...
GCGCGCCCACCGTGACAAGATCTCACGATGCCTCATGGTCATGGTGTTGACAATTGTAGCCTTAGATTCTGCAGGAATGGTAGGCAATTCGAACTTGGGGAGAGCAGATCTCCTACTCAGATTTTCCAGCGGAATCTGCTGCCCGCTTCCCATCGATTGCGGGCGTATGTGTGCGCATTCAGTCTGGGGCTGATGGTGATGATGGCGGCGGCGATGGCAATGGCAATGACAATGGCGATAGTGATGGTGTTGGTGATAGTGATCATAGTTCCAGAAGTACTTAGACAAGTTGGTTAGCTATGTCAACGTCAGCATCAAAGCGTCCACAGACTTAGAGCCTTCTACTAGCCAAAGCTTCCACAGACCTAGAGCCTTCTATTGGCCAAAGCTTCCACAAACTCAGAGTTTTCCATCGGCCAAAAGCTTCCCGTGGAACACTCTACTCCTCCCGAATGTGCTCCTACATGCTCGATCCAGAGACTTGTTGAGTTGCAGACCCCAGGCACCGGGAGGTGTGAGGCAGGTGGCGTGTGGCCGAAATCACGACGTCGGTCTATATCATAGTCTGAATCATATCTTTAGCGCGGCCACCGAGACGAAATCTCACGATGCCTCACGACCATGGTGTTGACAATTGCAGCCTTAGATTCTGTACGAATGGTAGGCAATTGGATCTTGGGGAGAGCAGATCTCCGACTCAGATTTTCCGGAGGAATCTACTCCTTGGTGCCCACGGATTGTGGGCATATGTGTGCGCATTTGGGCCGGGGCTGATGGTGATGATGGCAATGGTGATGATGTCGATGGTGATGACGGCGATGGTGATGACGGCGATGGTGATGACGGCGATGGTGATGGTGTCGGTGATGGTGATCATTGTACAAGAAGCAACGTTAGCATCAAAGCTTCTACAGACTTAGAGCGTTCGATTAGCCAAAGCTTGCACAGACTTAGAGCCTTCCATTAGCCAAAGCTTCCAGACTTAAAGCCTTCCATTAGTCAAAGCTTCCAGACTTAGAGCCTTCCATTAGCCAAAGCTTCCACGGACTTAGAGGCTTCTGTTAGGCAAAGGTTCCGCAAACTCAGAGTTTGCCATCGGCAAAAGGCTTACAGTGGAGGAGAACTCTACTCCTCCCGAAGCGCGGCTCTCTCAAGCAGGCTTTCAAGCAGGCTCTCAAGCAGGCTCTCAAGTAGGCTCTTGAGCAGGCTTTCAATTGCCAGCGGGCTCTCATGCAGACTCGCAGCGATAGTGTGTACACTACCAGTATAACAGCAGCCAGTAAAGAGAAGTATAGATCCATCTCTGGCCGGCAGCCGTATATAGGGCCATAGGCCCACACGCACATCTGTATGAATCGACTATAGATGACTATAGGCTGGTCGTCGCGCAGGGGTCCATGGGATGCTTGCTATGAGCTGCGCGTGTGCGCGTGTGCGCTTAGCGCAACCTATAGTAGATTTGCACTTTTGCCGATGGTCTCCCTTGTTTACACCTTGTTTACACCGGGATGGACATTACTGCCGCAGAAATGGAAGATATACATATATATTATGCTAACAATACAATGAAGTCCGAATCCTGGTGCACTGGACCAAGAGTAATCGGATTCTAGTCTGACTTCTGTTTCTTGGATATTGGATTTCAAGATTCTAGAAATAGGTTCTTCTCTTATCCGATACTTGAATTTCTTTTCATTAACTGCAGATGATGTACCTTTCACTACGCTTATTTTGATTAAGTCTTGCAAGTATTACACACAAGACAATCGTGCTCGAGACCTCAAGCGGCATTGGAGCCTGGGACCGGGCATCTCGAGTCCAAATAGATGCTTGTTTCATCCTGTCTTTTCAGCAACAATTATCTCTCAACACTCTACAGTTACATTGTACTCCATGTCGTCAATTGAAACTCTCTGTTCTTCCTCGTTGCCCTCTTCCTCTAGATTATCCACCTCCACCTCTACAATGATCTCATCCTTCTCGGGAGCTTCTCTTTCCCCAATATCCAGTTCGGTCAAATCATTTTCAGGGCTATCTTGAGTAGTATCCTCCGTGCAATCCTCACTGGAACAGGGATCAGTCTGCTTTGAAGCATCTTCTTGTTGATTTGATCGAAGGCCCTGTTGATTTGGACTCCGCCCATTTAGAGGAATTCTTTATGTACATCATTTAAGATGGATATTACCGGATGCAGTTGCAGAAAATTCAGTATTTGTGCCCTGTACGCCACCATCTTTGCCATGGGAATGCAGTGTGTACTCAACTTCGATTTTGAAATACTTGAAGTGAGTTGTTTTTGCTGAGCGCACATCGATGCATGCATATCATCGATCAATCCCTGCAGAGCATTAACCAAGTGTCGGCTCTCCCATGAATCTGGTCAGCCCATGCAGTGTGTACATTCCAAGTAGTAACATTCTCCGTGAATGGACTAGAAAAAGTTTCACACTTGACAGCCGAATATTGTTTAAGTCACCCTCGATCACTCGTCTTTACCAGAATACATCAAAAGCATATCAACTGATCTTAATGTACAATCGTCCCAATAAACAATAAACTACACCATAATTGCTGATTACGGTTTGAACAATTAAGTCTGGTACAGAATCCATGGGGTTCCGCCATGGGGTGAAGTTCGACCAGGAGCCCCGTCACAGGTGGTGGCAGTATCAATCGCACATTGAATTTCAGTATGTATTCATTCCTCCTACAAGAGAAAGCCAATCTACTGTATTCAATAAACAAGCCGTTTGGGTATAATAGGCACTGAGTTGAATTACAGAATGTGGAGGCTGCCAAGACCCGCTACCCTCGTCCCTGTTGATAAATGAAAGATAAGGGAAAGATAGAAAAAAAAAGGTATAACCCTGTTACCGCCAATGCTGCTCCTGAGCCCTGAGCCCTGAGCCCGCTCCATACCTCGACTTCATTTGGGAGGAAACTTCCCAACTTCAGTGTCCGCCAGGAAGTCCATCACCGCTTGGTCGCACTCTGCTATGGAAAACAGCTCAGAGATCTGCACGTGTCGGCATCTGCCCGCTTTTGAGCCCATTGCCTTTCCCACCGCCATCCTTAGTACTTTCTGGTATACTCTCCACTGGCTGCAGTAGCGGAAGAGGTGCTCTTGCGTCGGCATCAGCAAAATGTAATTCGGTCCAGAAGCCATACGCAAACCTCCCAGACACTCCGGTAGCCCTCGCCAGTGCTTCTCACTACTTCCAGATGCTCCCAGCCCCCCCTGGAGCTTGGCAAAGTGCTCTCCGACTCTGCAAGAGCATTCTCACGTGCTCCTGAAAGCACCTGCAGTGATGGAGGCGCATTCAGGATGTTACGACATTTAACTATTAGGATAGTCAAATGTTGGAGCTGCTGAGACCTCTGCGCAGGTCTGCTGGAGACTTCGAGAGCAGCTGAGACCTCTGCACAAGCTCAGCGGGACACTTGGTACCGTATTCTCACACCAGTGGTTCGTCTGGTTCCATAACCACAAGGCATTTATTTCATCGATCCTATTGGTCTTTGTACAGTCACAAGATTTGCTACATCATAATATGGCAAGTATTATCTAAGTCTCTCTATATATATACATACGGAGATACAGGGATAACGGAGCTGGACTCAGCGACAGGGAGTATATATTTGTGAGACCCCGGGGTAGATAGACATCATCTCATTATACGAAATACACACTCTATCTTTCCCAGCTCTTGGTCTCATGCACTCTTGCCGAGCTTCGTAGATCTACGCAATTTGTGTGTATCCTCACGCACTGTTGTCAACCGTTCATAGATCCACGCAATATGTGCGGTTCATCATGGACGGGTATCCCTTCATATCTTCTCACTGTCGAGTGAACTTAGAGATGCACTCTGAGGCCGTACTCGAGCGAGTTTAGAGATGCACTTGGAGGCCATGATCGAGCGAGTTTGGAGATGCACATGGAGGCCGTGATGGTGCGAACTTGGAGGCCGTACTCGTGCGACTTTAGAGATACACTTGGAGGCTGTGATCGAGCGAGTTTGGAGATGCACTTGGAGGCCATGATTGAGCGAGATTGGAGGAGTACTAGGAGGCGGTCAATCTGGAGGCGGTAGTTCGGGAGGGAGGCGCGACGGGAGCTGAGACTCTATTCATTGGTTGACTCGTAATTGTGCGAATGTGGAGAATTGAGTACAAGATGTTCTCCCGAGTGATGAGAGATTGGCTTGGGAGCGGGAGACAGTCGATCTTGGGATGATGCAGTACGCGGTCTATGTAGTACTCAGTGTATGCTGTACTCGGTGTATGCTGTACTCGGTGTATGCTGTACTCGATGTATGCTGTACTCGGTGTATGCTGTACTCGGTGTTAACTCATGATCATGGCAAGGAGAGATAGAGCGGGATGACTTATCTTCGTGTTCTTAGGTGATGGTAAAATTGAGGAAAAGAAAGAGAGAGATGTGAGGGTGCGGGGGAAATCATCATGAGAAACTGGGACTTAAGAGAATTTTGTGTGCAAGTCAATTGACCATCCCAATACAGCAGGGACGAGTCCCGATCGGGCGTGTAATTACACCGATACGAGGTCTTCCGAACCCAATCAGGCAAGTCATACCCGTGATTTCTCATATCCGCTCGTATCCTCCGCATCGTTCTCATCTTCATCCCCCATGTCTCTGTTTCTTGCCCACAACTCTACTATCATTGCAGAACACAATGTGAAGTCATCCCTCTCTATCTCTCAATGTCATGATCATGAGTTGACACCAAGTACAGCATACACCGAGTACAGCATACACAGAGAACAGCATACACCGAATACATCATACACCGAAGATTGTTTGTCTTCCCTTCATTCTCATGATTACGAGTTGACCCCTGAATGTAGCTTCAGCTTCCGGCGTGCCTCCCTACACGATCGACCGCCATCAACCAGCCCTCCATGAGAGCTTAAAGGTAAAGTCACATTCCGACGGTTTCGAGTTAACTAACTGATAAAAAGAGTCTCAGCACCCGGTGCGCCGTCCATCGACTGCTTACAAGTACTCGTACAAACTCGCTCGATTACATCCTCCAAGTTCGCACGATCATGGCCTCCAAGTGCATATCTCGAAACTCGCTCGATCACGGCGTCCAAGTGCATCTCCAAACTCGCTTGATCACAGCCTCGGGGTGTATCTCTGAGTTCACTCGATCGTCACTTTTAGGTGCACCTCGAATTGCTCTCAAGCAGTGCCTGCAGCCAGTCCAGATATACCGTGTGTAGATGGGTAGCTCTATAGATACATAGATACATAGATACATAGATACATAGATGAGAATAGAAACTGAATACATGAGGTTTAAAAATCATTGAACGATAAGTAGTCGCTATGATTTCCAGGCGCACCAGCAGCGTTCCCAAACAAGATGTTGTTTTTCCCAGACTGCTCTACTGTGATTCGAGGTGCTCCCAGACTTGTCGCCGGCGGTCCCAGGTGTGTTGCCGGCACTCACAGGTGCTCCCCGGTTTGTCATCGGCGCTCCCAGGTACTCTGAAGGCCGGCAGGAATGCCCTCCTAGGGTCTGATACTCTCCTGAAATTGACGCATTTAAGTTTACACTCCACATCCTCTCAGACACTCCTGGAGGCTTCCAGTGACTAAAATACATTTTGCTGATGTGGGACTCTTTCCCAAGACACCACCAGCATTTGTCGTCATCTCGGTGGCTGATCTGTTTTAGGTAGACTCCAGTGGGTGCATGCCCGGACTTTAGTCGGTAGAACCTAGAGGCCAGCGACTTTGCCCTTGTCATCGGGATAGGTCCCTTGGTCCCCGCCTTGCCCGTGAGTCTGTAGCTGAAGTGCTTGCTGCACTTGTTGGCCGCCCACTTCGCCTTGGCTGCAGATCTTTCGTCGGAGATTCGTCTAGCCCTATTCGAGGTCGATGTGTATGTCCGCTGTCATTGTGCTTCCGCATCTGTCTCGGGCTAAGTTCGCCTGACGGTCTACTTCTTCGTTTCCGGGGATGCCGGAGTGTCCTGGGACCCAGTGGATCTCGGTTGCAATGCGGTGGGCGAGGAGGTTCCGCGCCCTGCTGTTGATCCGCCTCGCCAGTCGCTGCCCTAGGCCTGGCTCCAGGTGTGCCGTTCGTCGAATTGCGGCCTGTGAGTTGCTGAAGACTGCCACTAGCTTCACTCCATGCTGCTGCAATGTATCTCTCTTCTCCATCGCCACGTCAAGCGCGAGTCTGATCGCCCACAGTTCGGCGTCCAAGACCTCCATACATCCAGTGCCCAGAAAGCTGCGGCGAGACCTCCATTGATTTCGTGTTTTGCACACTGCAGCGGCTCCCACTCAGCCATCGTCTGTGCGCGATCCATCTGTCCACCACATCCAGACCCCTGCTCCGATTTTGGCTTCTGTCTCTCTTACCCAGCGCTGCGCGGCTCTTTTGGCTGCAGTGGTGTCGTTCAGTATGGTAGACCTGACCACTGATTCTTCGCCCGGGCCCGGCCAATTAATGCCTTCTATTGTCCTGCCATGATCATGAACATAGTAGTACACTCTACGTATTAACTCCAGAGGATAGTGGATAACTCGGCTTGGATGAGATAGCCCACCTTCCTTTCACCCAACTCTTGTGATTAATCATAACATCTTGCCGGGCATACGTGTTGGGTCAACAGTGGTAAGTACTGTAAATTTGGGAAGTCAACCGCTCTGAGAAATCCCAAACGAAACCCAACTGGACAACACTCCGATAACCCACAACTGGGATCAGATCAACGCTCTGAGGAAGTTCGGGAGCAGAAAGGAGAGATCAGAACTTAACACTGTGGCTACTAACATTGAGAGAGCCTGTGTTACGTGACAATGTTATAACAATGCAGGAGTGTTCCTGATGGATACATACGCAGCCTTCCCAAGAGAAGGTTGCTCATTACTACAAAAGGCAATGTGATCAACAGAGATCTTGTGAGAGGAACCAACGGCATCCTAAATGTCAGGACGGTAAAAATTGCGTTGGCGAGAAACACTGTTGGGAGGTAATCTGTGGAGAGGAATTTCTCACGGAGAGATGTGAATCAGATAGCTAGGAAGCTCAGGCAGTGAGCAGCGGACACTATCGGGCTGCCATCTCAATAGTCTGTACTGTCCAGGCCCGCATTAATAATCACGCGGCCCTACGGCAGTAAAATCCAGCTTCAGACCGCTGGTTTGCTGAGTTTTTGGGCAGTCATGGGAATGAAGAAGCATATTGGCAAGCAAATGCAATCCGTGAAGGTGGCGGAAGGACTTTGTATGTAACAGCCTGCGTTTCAGCAGCAAATAGATCAAGAAGGATCCGTGAACAGAGAGCAGCTACAAAAACTTACTGCAATTATCCGAGGCAAATATGCGAGGAAGCAGTGATTGAATACAATGCAGCCACAGTGGTCGGGGAGTTCCCATCCCTAAGAGTGTACTGAGCAGCGTTTTGTTTGGTTCCTCTTGTTTCAGGTGTGACCATTAATTTGCTTTTACTTCATTTCTTTAAAGGGAAGAAGGAGTAGAAGGATAGAAAGAGGGGAGCTGCTCGTACTTAGCTAACCATCCGGAGGAGTAGACGGGATTTTCCATACACTAGTTAGAGTGAATGCAGAAGGATTGAAACAAACTAGGTCAATCAGCTAAGTGTAATGTCCATAAGAAAAATGGCAAGTTATCTTAGAGCTGCCGATCCATTCTATTGATTAACGAGTTACTTTGCACCATGTTACACAAGTTCAGGACTTGTTAGTTCAGAATTATATATGCGGGAAATCCTCCAGCCAGAAGTTAGAGCTTTCTAATCAACCTTGTAAGCCTGGAAGCATGCACAAGAGCAAGCATGCACAAGAACAAGTGTCGACTGGGCCAATAGGAGAAGTTTAGCTTTTGACACTGTAAAAACTGAAGCAGCACTATTCAAGTGCAGATGAGGCCACCGGAGACACCTCCGGCCGAAGTTAACAGTAAAGATAAGCGCGGGAGATGGCTTCGTGAAATTTAACAAAGAAGCGACTAGGTGGCTGGGAGATTGGATGGATGCCCACCTGACATTCAAGGAGCATCACAATCGCTGTATAAAGAAGGCTAAAGCTGCAGAAGCATGTCTCCGGTCACTCAAAAAAACTTATGGTGTTGTACCAGCGGGTGTGAGAGAGGACCGGATAGCACGTTTCGTAGCGTGGCTAGCAGACGCCTGTGAGGGATCCAAATTGAAGGAGCTGCATGACTACCCCACCTCTGGCGCACCAATATGCAGAGTAGTCAAGAAACAGCACAAACGCAGCCGGACAGCAGAGAGCATGGGCTGGCCGGACACTGGAAGGAGGCAGCAGTCAAGACTATAATACTGGACGACAAGGTTGCAGCTAAGAGAGCCACCAAGCAATGGGCGAGAGAAAAGGAAGGAAAAGCGGGATCAGGTGTCTGGATGTGGTGGAAGATGGCTCTCAAACGGACGATGGGAGAGTGGGAGCCATGGCGCTGTATATCAACGGAGATGGTTGGACAGTCTACCACAGCTACCTTGGCAAAGGAGGAATGGAGGTGTTGGACGCAGAGCTATGGCCATTTGGAATTGTACTTCGAAAGTCCGAGGATACACTGTACGCGAGCGAATATACACCAAGGCCGTGTACAGAGCCAGACGGATATCCGAGTGACTATGGACGGCGAAGGCACAGTGGGAGGCCGACAAGTGCAGCAAGCACTGCAGTTACTCACTGAAAGGCAAGGCCGGAAGCAAGAAACCCATCCCAATGACAAGCGTGAAGTCATTGGCAACCAGGTTCTAAAATCTAAAGACCGGGCATGCACCCAAAGGAGTATACCTGAAATGCTTCAGACACCGAGAAGATGACCAGTGCTTGTGGTGTGGTGGAATGACAGCCCAGACACGGGAGAACTTCGTTTGCCACTCCAGCCAATGGAAAGAAGATCAGCAGGAGCTCGGGAGAGAGGTCGGGAAGGCGATGGACTGGAAAGTGAACTGATTCCAGAATATCCAAATCTCTGAACTGTACTCCGTGGAGACATGTGATCAGGTGGTGTGGACTTCATAGCGGCGATTGACATTTGAGAGTTCCTGCCCAAGTGAATTAGTTACTGGGGATTGATGAGACGGTCTTCATTCTCTTCCTTTCATATTTGTTTTCTCCTTCCCTTTGTCAGGCGAGCTTTTAGGTACGGTCAGTCTCTAATTCTTGTCATTTGTCAGCGGGGATGAAGGGTAGTGGGTGGGGATATCTGCCACCTTCACCGGCTCGCCAGGAGGCGGAGGGGAATTTGGTTCTATCATACTCTAGTTAGAGTGAATACAGTATGCATAAAACAAACAGACAAAGTGTTCCTTTAAAGTGTCATTTGGGTCAAGTTCTCATCCCAACAGAGCTGTTATTGATTTCCATTCCTGGGGACCAGATCGGGAATTTTGTATCGTTCGTATACAAGCCCCGTTCGGGACTTTCGTATGGTCCATATTCAACCCCCGTCCTGGAATATTGTATGGTGCCTATTCAACCCCCGTTTGGGGCTTCTTCAAATCCATTCGAGTTTTTCTGGCACACCTGCTTGGGAATCCTCTGTCTCGAAGTTGGAGCACTATTTCGATAATGTCTCTATTTAGGTCCCGTTTGGGACCTGTTCACTTTCATTCAATTTCTTCTCTCTCAGTTCAGTAACATGACTCGCTCAGACAAGTAAGCCCATTCGATCACATTCAGGGCAATTGAGGGAGAGAGATTCACGGCATGTAAATGATGGCCCGCCGGGAAGTATACAACTGCACTGCAGTTGGCCTGGCAAACTTTTACGAGGCAGCCAAGCCAGGCTTCCCAATCGTCCGAGCGATCGCCAGTCTTTCAGGGCCAACCATCGTCATTCAGGGCGTGGTATACGTATTTACATAGAGCCTTGGGCGGGGATCTAGCGGGCCCTGGCGGAGGTTAATGCTCCTTATCTCGGGGTTTTTTAGATTAAAACCCACTCATTTCATAATGAATTATATGGCATAAATTTCTCTTATCTCAATACTAGACATAGAAACCTTGTACTCGTCGGTTCAATAAGTAACTAGTCTAGGTGAGCAAAATTGCAATGAAGGCTAGTCACTGGTACATCACTCGCTTCATTCAAATATCACTCGGCTTTACGGGGCTCTAGTCAAAAATCTCTCGGCCTGACCAATTGCGGTCCGGGATCGGGTGGCCATATGCACACTCCGCATGTACTTTTGGGAATCCTGAGTGAAGCAACTGGAGTGCTTCCCGATCTTGTGACTTGCTGGTGCAGTTGGTTTGGATAGCGTTGTTTCAAAGCTGCCACTGGCTAGACTATGCTATCGAGATTGCTGCCAGGAACAATATCCAGTCAAGGCTGCAGTGTAACAATCAACTTTATGGTAGATTTTGCACCATTGTGCGAAAGACTCCCTGCCTTTTACCATCGGGTTCCAAATCAGCTATGTACAATCAGCATCAAGCTATCCCTTGCTCTAAAACTCCATCTCATCATACATTCTAATGTCACGGAGGCCTGCAACCTTTACTCTCCACTTCACACATGAGCCATTAAAAGATAAAAAATAATAGGAAAGTAACGGATGAGGAAAAGGAAAACATAAATAGACCTTTAAATTTGTTGAAGTGCTGCAGTTGAATCTATAAAAGCTGTGACCATCTGCAATCCATCTTCTTAATCATCCGGCAGTTCCTTCGTTTCAATATTTGATCCCTGATGTTCCACTGTTGCCTTCTTCTCTTGGTGTTCTGCTCGTTCTTGGGAATTGATGCTCAAAATTGGCTTAATGAGTGATGAATTCCGGTCAGGAACACCTATAAATGATCCGCAAGAAAGTGAAACCCCCTTATGTGGCATTGGTTATTCTGGATGCGGGGTTCCTAATGTACCAAGAGGTGGCTTTTTCGGAACTGCAGTTTGAAGTGGTCGCTTTATTGGTTTCCTTGTTCAACCTATGCTGTCCTTTTATTTGTCTCCATTGGTTCTCGGTCAGGCTGAGTGTAGTGAAGCGGAACATGTCAATCAAGGTTTTTGTCGCCAAGATATCTCAAGAATCCTTAGAGCTCGTTTAAGTGGGCAGTTGAATACGTATAACCGCGACCTTCTGCAACCTATTTTCTCGATTTTATCCTCCCGCCAAATCCTTCATAGCTTCCGAAATAGCATCCAATTCTGCATCAAATTGTAGGCCGTGATTGATATGTTCCGCATTACGCCACTCAGGCTGACCGTGAAACAATACAGAAAAATAAAAGGAAAGAAAAGGTCGAAGAGAGGAAACATATAAAGCAATCACTTCAAAGAGCAGTTCCGAAAAAGCGACTTCTTGGTACATCCGGAACCCCGCATGCATGTAGGGGGGTTTCTTTCCATATGCCACCATATCTTCTTCCACTTTCCTTCCACCTTCCAAATGACAGCACATCCTACCCATTCCTCTTCCACTTTCGACATATCCGTAGACCCAACCAAAACATTAATAGCAACGAGCTCGGGATCCAGTAGAGCTGCTCTCAAGGTGCCCAAGTTGTGCTTTTGAAGGCCCCTTTCCAGATATTGGCGTTTCGAAAAGCAGAGTGATCTGAAACTGAATGTTATACATCTGAGTGCGATCTTCAAGGGTAGACCAATTATCGACTTCAAGTTTTGATCACGGACTGGGATGGAACTGAATATTATTGAGGACAACAGATTAAAGTAACTGTTATCCCCTCTGTTTCAACTTACGCATGAAAGAATTGAATCATTCAACTTCCAGCTTTCCACGGCTGAATATTCGATGTGGAAAAGGAATTCCATCCGGGTCGAATGTCGGAAGTGCCAGTTGCAATGACCAGCTGATGCCAGTCAAGAAATAACTAGAACCAAAGTAGAACACAGAAGGAAATCATGAGAACTCGGCAAGAGCGAAAAAATATTCGAGAATCATGAATACGGCGATGTTGTGCAATAGTTGGGTGATAGTCTAAGTAGTATGCTGGTGGACTGATTGAAACTCGATGCCAAACGAGGTGTTGTAGTCGAACCTGATTAGTTGGAAGATCCAGTCGAACGCACTAGTCGGGAATTTGTGGCCACATACTGGCATTGGATGTTTATTAAGCCTCTCCCTGAAAACCCAAGCTAGCTTGAACACACTGGTGTCGTTCGACAATTCCTCCAGTGATGTTGCTAGATCGAAATGTCGAACGTGGTGTTGTAGTTAAACAAGTTTATCGGGAAGGTCCAGTTGAAAGATCATTTCCACTTGTCGGGTACTGTACGGCCCACCCAGGTTTTGAGTGCTAGGTACGTGTCCGAAAATTCCGAATCAACTCGTATGAGATGGAGTAGTTGGCTTTAGACCTGGAACTCGAGGCAGACTGCAGGTGTAGATTGTTTCAAATCTTGCGCGGTCTGATGATGAACTGGCAGGCATCCAATTCCTGAGACGAGGTATAAATTGCCTCAAAAGTTAGGTGTCGACAGGTAGCGCCTTCACAGTAAACCTGAGGCTTTGGAGGTAACGACCACGGCAGATGGCGATTGTGATTTCGGTGATCAGCTGATGTTGCACTTTATCTGAAATCTCAATGCAGCCAGTGCCCACTAGAAATATTCATGAGATAACGGCTTCCTGATGCTGACTAATACGCTCAAATAAGGAGATTGACAGCTGCTGCTGATTGCTGACGTCTTGACCTCAATGTGTAGTACAGTAGAAACCAAGGTAGACAACGAATGTGCGGGAGTACATGGGTAGTTCCTCTACGACCCATGACACATTAAAGGGAACAATGAAGGAAGCCGGTGAATATGTTCTCGTTTCAGATGCTCGGTAATACGTGGATGTACTGGCAGGCTTCCTGTTCCTGAAACGACGTATTAATTGCCCTAAATGAAGATGGTCGATGGGTAGCTCCTTTATCTTTGAACTTGCATGCTTTAGAGGCAATGACCAAGGCAGACAGCGAATGTGGTGTTGCTAATCCACCAATGTACGGTAGTAAGCTTCCATATAACCTGGCCCCAAAGAAAAGTGTCGATGGGTAGTTTCTCTGTGGCTTGGGAGGTAGAAGAGGTAGCGACTAAGGTAGATGACAAATGTGCTGTCGTTTCAGAAGCTTTTGAGGGCTGATATACAGGTGGTATGCTTCCAGTTGCTCGAAACAAAGTGTAAGTTGGCTTTAAAGAAGGTGTCGATGGATACTTCGTTTATCTTTGGTTTTGATGGCGGATTTAGCTCTCTAAAAGTGAGTACTGTGAACGCGTAACGTGTTTATGTATCGGAGTCTGTGATCGTTATCGCTGGTTTGTAGATCGAAGCGGCGGTGATAGTGTTTGCGACTTTATTCATCGTAATTGATATGGAAATAATTATAACACTGCACTGAATCATATTGTAAACCCCACGTTTCCTCTCACGAAATATTCAATACATACCTAACACAGTCCAGAAGCTTAATCATCGCAAATTCTGAAGACATCTGCAATCAAACGTGTCAGCCAGCAGTTTATAAATACAAATACAAATAGAATACATACCCTTCAATCTCCTCATCCTCCGTCACCCCCTCACAATATCGAACACGGTGAAGATGAATAAATGATTCGGGGTGTATGGGGTGTTTATATACACTTCATCACCATCAACGTAGAACAACTTTGAGGGTCAGCCTTCAGACGTAGAATTGCGATCAACCTTCCTGATAGGACAAGACTCAAGCCATACATCACTAGGCTAGTGGTGTACTCCCTTCAAAGATACCCTGCCCTCAATTCAGCGACCGCTACATTAAACTCACTCTGGGACGGTGATGTTGGGTTAGGACAAGGGAAGAAAACAAATGTCCAGAAGCTTCGAAGACAGTGAAAGGCCAGTAATAGAACTTGGACCTGGAGAGGAATCAACCGGAATGCAGCGTACATGGTAACATGTATACTCTAGCTCTTACAACCACATCAAGCGCCAGGGGTACCTCTATCCTCTCCGAGTTTTGGCATTTTCCAGTGTCAGGCACGAAGTATGTACCATGCATAGTGGTATACATAAACTCTATCTAGTTGCCTATGTCTACATTTCTCCATTATCCTTCTTCTTCCAGTACCGCGTAGACAAGCATATCTGCTTAGAGTGACCAAATTCGTGAAGGTTAATCAAGCCGCTGTAGATATAACTCGTTCCGTGTGGAAGATTGTGCATTATGCTGATGTAGCAGTTGTCTCATACCCCTAGATACCTTCCACTAAAGAGAAAACAGCCTGCAGGATATCCATGATTGCGATGACATGGAAAGGATGATTCTAGTACTGAATCGTGTCATGTGTGCAGCACCGCGAATGCGACACTTTCCTGGTATCAATACCTATATCAACGGCCGAAACATCTGTGGATTGAAAAATCAATCAACGCTTAGCTGCCGAATTTTCATTGTCTACCTAGTAAGCCGACAGACTATTACATCGCAAGATCATGATAGATACTCGGTTGTAGAAAATTGTTCTCGGGTGCATGAGCCACATATCCCTTGCATGATATATGATGAAAGAAAGGCAAAGCGGTAAAAGTGCCCATGAGAAGTACACTTTGCAATTCAAGCCGTCCACCCTCCTAATTGCCATAAACATGGTAAAGGGGGAAAGTATAGCAGCGTATAATGCACTTTGGAAGTACCTCTCCCCGCGACTAGATTCTCAGAAAAGATACGTGAGTGGTGACATCTGCACTGCTATACGTCCTCACTCTACCGAAATGGAAGATTCCACATGCTGACCGCGGAGGAGTGGCCGCATTCCAAGTTTCAATCCTCCACATTTCTAAGTGCCTTTGTCTCATTTTATCTCCTTGCAGCCCATCCCTGACAGGTTTTCACCCATCTCGCAATTGTACGCACTCCGATAGTGTAAAAACGCCCGAATCAGGTTACTTTGTATCAGGATGATACATATGACTGAGACGAGTATGTTAACAATCATTAATCCTCGGTTGGAATGGCTGTTTTCTGGTGTCAACATTCTCTTTGTTTGGATCGGAATCCCCGAATCGTCTTTCCGTAAGCCATAGCTTGTGCCATAAGCCATCAATGCTGTCTGTTGCATATCTGCTGTTGCTTTAGCGTGCCTGTTTTCAATCACTACATCACCTGTGCTGGCATCACCGCGCGTCAAATGTTCTAGACAGGAGTCTATACCTATCATTGGCTCCAATAAAGTTGCATTAAATAAAGACTAAAAATAGGAAAACGCTCTATGTACTTGCAAGAAACGCAGATGGAAAACTCAAGCTACTCAGTGAGTGGCATAACCGAACACACAATTGAACCCATGCCTGTCAGCTTGCCATTACATGAACTCAATAGCAGCGAGCAACAATAAATAACAAGAGCTACAAATAATTAAGAATATACGTCATCCAAAAGTTATAGCAAGTAATGTTAATTGCAAGGAAACTCGGTAACTGTAAGAATCAATGGATTTTCCTTCCCTTGATCCTATCTTTATCGGTGATTCTGTTGTGTACCTCCAATATCAATTCAGCTAGTAGGTTGATGTCTAGCTTTGACCGGCACAATATACTATCTTCGGAATCAGATTCACTCCCCTGAGCTCCTTCTGAATCGCTCTCTTTCGTAATCTGCTTGACAGCTGCACGTGCCGTGGCTTGAGACAGTGCGGAATGAGGGAGAGCTTCGGTGCTGCGAATTCGATTAGATGATGTTGGGTTTTTCCTGCCCACACGTGACTGTGATATGTCTGGCGCTCCTGATGAAGCGTCTTGTCGGGTGACCAGTTTTCGGTGGTTCGCAGGCAGTACTTGCTTTGAGTTTGGCGGCATGTAGTGTACTTGTTGCTTTAATGGTGGTCGGCTGAAAGTGACTTGGTGACCTCGCGACTTGTTGGGCTGCGGAGGTTTTCGTATAGTATTGACTCGATGTGGCACATTCTTATTCTTTATTGATTGATTCGGAGCACCGTCAATTTCGTATTCTTCATCTAAGGACATCACCGATGGCTGTTCCACCCATCGTGTTCGACGTTGTGGCTTGGAGTAAGAGGGAAATTGTCCGGAAGATGGCGCTGTTAACTTGTTGGGCATACGCTCTCGGATCGATTCCTGTGTCGGGGTGGGTTCCAGACTTTGCAAGTGATGTCGAGGTTGGGTAGCATTCCACGATGAGGGGGTCATCTCAATGGCACCCATTGTGACCATACTCTGTGCTTGTGTGAATTGATGAGCTGATACTGGCTGGCATTGCGTTATAAGATGATTGGTCTCTTGCTGACAAGATACGCAAAATATCTTAATGCTGCCCTCGTCAATAAATAATGATACAAACTTATAAGAGGATACAGGAGCGAACCTTTCATTTGTACTCCGCGTATTCCCAGCATGAACAGCGGCAAACACTGGTGTGGAGTTATCGTAGAGTGCTCTAGAAGTCAATTTCTTAGACATTGGTATGTCCGAGGCAAAATCCAACGTTAAAGATAGTCAGTTCAAGAATACAATATAAATCAAAGCTTCGACGGTAGGTGTATAGTTTCAATCAATTGATTTAGTGTGGGAGGCCGGAGCAGTGGTCTTTGTACACAGGGTTAAGAGTACACGATTCGTAGCTCGCCATCCTACTAGCTGTCTGTTTCATCTTTGTAGAACGCAATAATAGAACTGTCTAATGTTGGGCCCTAGCCGGCCTACTCACGTTTCGAAATATCACGGCACCCAGCTTCTATCAACTGCATTTGGCATGCACAGCAACGCATGCTCAGATGAGGATCCCACATGTCAATACGTCCGTTCGCGTATAGGTGATGCGAACAGAACTCTTCCCTCCTTCATGATTGGATTTGTTCGTATGAAGATGTCGCTTACATTTGCAGATAACCCCAAACCACCATTCGTGAATTCACCTAAATCTATGACAGCTATCAACTGTTGATACCATGGAATCCATTATGTAGTCCGATGGACATCATTTTCGCTAGCGGGCCATCAGAACAGGAACCAATAAACCTTACCAAACGGGACCCTCTGCTGGTCTATCATTCGCAGGTACGCCACATGCATGACAGCCAATACCACATAATGGGGGTACAATTTCTGGTGGGGCCGTTCGCGTTACCGAACGAACTCTTCACTCCTCATAAACCGATTTTTAACATCAACTCCCATTAAGTGTTACTTCACTTGCAGGAACATTAAATCATCGTTTGTAAATTAACCCCAATCCACGACGGTTATCAACTGTCGATAGCATTGAATCAAGCCTATAGTCTAATGGACATCTTTGTCTGTTAACTCGCGAGCGTTCAGGATATGCTAACAGGAACAAACAAATCTTGCCAAATGGAACGTTCCGCTCGTCTATGTGCCGCTCTCTGTATCACACCGTATACACGGCTGCCAAGTCCAAATGAGGAGTTTACTGTCCGGTGGGTCCGTTCGCGTATAGGGCTACCGAACGGAACTTGACGCCTCCATGTACCATTCTTAACATCAACTCCCAAGAAGTGTCACTTGCGCTTGCAGGAACACTAAATTACCCGTTCGGCACTTAACTCGAGTCTATGATGGCTATCAACTGTCTATAGCGTTGAATCCATCCCATCAATAGACATTTTTTTCCGCTAGCAGGCCATTGATGCATCAGGACTGAAAGGAACAACAAATCTTGCCAGCGGGGCTTGAGCCGGTTTTGAGCCGCTATTCGTATCAGGTATGCTGCATATATCGCATCCAATACAACACAATGGGGGTTCACTGTCCGAAGGGGCCGTTCGCGTATAGGGCTACCGAACGGAACTTGACGCCTCCATGTACCATTCTTAACATCAACTCCCAAGAAGTGTCACTTGCGCTTGCAGGAACACTAAATTACCCGTTCGGCACTTAACTCGAGTCTATGATGGCTATCAACTGTCGATAGCGTTGAATCCATCCCATCAATAGACCTTTTTCTCCGCTAGCAGGCCATTGATGCATCAGGACTGGCAGGAACAACAAATCTTGCCAGCGGGGCCCTGAGCCGGTTTTGAGCCGCTATTCGTGTCAGGTATGCCGCATATATCGCATCCAATACAACACAATGGGGGTTCACTGTCCGAAGGGGCCGTTCGCGTATGGTGATGCCAAACGGGACTCTTTACTCTTCCATGATCTTCTAGAGCAAAACTGAGTCTAAAAAGCTTCATAGATTATTTATTAACAATTACAAAAGTCTCGTGCATCCTTTTATCGCTGTCTAGCAGGACTCGCTGACCAAAGATAAATAACTGACAGTATTAATATTATATGCTGATCTTGATACAGCCCGTGTCAATTAAGCTCTCTGGCAGAAAGCCACAACTGCTGCATCCACGATACATAGGCCCGAGCGTGTTATGTTATACCCGGGTATAATGTAATAATTCCCTCAGCTAGCTGTGAGTCGTTCTCTCTTATCCGCGGTTAACTGGATATGAATACCTGAAACCCATGCATCGTTTTACAGAGTGGGTCTATGTAACAGTGCTGTGTGGAAATAATGATCATACAGTGGCAAGTGTATCAGCCAGTACCTCTACTGATCAGTAGCCATTAGCAATACATATTGATTACGAATGATGTGCATGTAGCGGCATCACAGTGTACAGAATTCTTATCGGATGACAATACTCTGGGAATAGTCGAATGCCTTTTATTGCTCTACCGGCTACTGAAGTTGGGAAATGATCTACCGCTGGCAGACCATGCAAAGTACAAATTCATGTGACACATGTCTACGACCTACACAGCGTGTAAAAATGATCGAATAGACATCCCTTCCTGACTGCGGATGTTCGAAACTGTATGGCCAGTACAGTACTTAAGAGTTCGTCATCCTATCTCGAGGTCTTACAATCTCATTCATTACTAGGGGCCGCGATTTAGCCAGCCTGGTGAATTATGAACTTCGGAAAGATTTTCTCGTATCCTTCATCCCATTACCACCGCTTCGACGAATATTGCCTTGTCCCCTGTTCTGGGTCTTCCTATTGTTTAACCCACGGTCCCTGGTTAGGACCTTTGTTCTCTGGCTCCTGCTCGTATCGGCTAGATACTCAAGAGATTACCCACTGTATTTCTGCAGTTCGCTTCCTGAGGACCAGAAGCTACTCGTCCCAAATCTCCATCCCCCCGTCCCGCGGTTATTTACGACAAACCATCGCTAGCCGTACGAAGCAAAATCTTCCAACCCGTCCTCCTCGATCTCCGTCAGCGGTCACGGTTCCTAGTCGTGTTCGTCACTGTCACCGTTCTCAGTCTCGTCCTCCCTGGCGCTGCTAAACAGCATTTCCGGTTCACATTGCCCTTGTTGAACCTGTAACCACCGCCACTTTCGAATATGGATCTCAGAAGGATTCGCCTACTTGTGATGGATTTATGTTATGGTATCACCAACTCGTCCTTCCCGAAGCTGTTGGATCTTCCAGTCTATTTCTTCAACCGATACTTTCCTGGATCAGTTGCTGTCACCACCGATAGACCCGCCTCTGGACCCGACCAACAATTCAGTTCTCCACCATACCATCTTGACTACCATAATTAGCTATATAAGGATGTATGTAAAAGGATGGTCTCAAATAACGAACACGTTGAGCTATGCCCATGATAGCTGTAAAGAGAATTGTTTTTGTATCGCATGTGTACTTCTTGGTGAAGGCTGCCAAGAACGAATGATATCATGTGAAGTTCTAACCCCGAATTACCGACCAATCTAGTACAAACATAGGATCGATTTTCAACGCTTCTCAACAGTATTTAATATACAATCCATTATCCAGATAAAATCCCGCATGACACAATTCCTGCCCAACTTGTTTGCAACTGTTATACAGCAGAGTATTTTACCACCTTTATTACGAGTTCAAGTTCCCTCCGGGAATAACTGATTGTGCTTCGTGTTTTTGACCTTACGTGCCACTGGCTTCTTGGCAGTATTAGTCGTTCTCGAATGGGTGTTCAAAGTGGCGGTCGTCCCCGTGTTTGGTTTCTTTCGCAAGGGTACTAGATTTATCGGGGTGGGTTCTATTTTATCTAAAGCAAAGCCCTTATTGCCTAGTAGAGATTCATCGCTGGCGTCAAAATGCTGGACAGGTGGGAAAGTACTAAAATAATTAGTGAGTAGTGCATCAATCACACAAGATTCAAAGAAATTGAACCTTTCAATATGGCGGCTGATCAAAGCGCCTGTGTTTTTGGCTACCGGGGGTGGGGGTTTGGAATTATCTGTCAAGGGAAACAATATCCTCATGTCAGTTAAACTTGTATATCACTAGCATAACGGAATTAAATTTTCGGCAGACTGTACTTATTCTTGATTGGTTGTCATTAATGTCTGGCAACGAATCTATCTTGTCCGCCTGCAGTTCATTTGACAGAAGCTCAGCAGTGGGTATTCCACTTTCATTTACTGAACTCGTAGCCACATTGTTAGATATATCGTTCCCTTCCGATGCATCCCAAGGGATTAAGTCGTCGACCCTGTCCATGCCACTTTCCTGCTGCCGTTGGTCGGCATCGATGGTATCTACGGGCTTCGGCTGTGTAGGCTTCCGATTTCTAGGCTTTTTTGTCTTGGAAGTTGCACTATATTTGCCCGGTCTCACAAGCAACTCCAATGATTGCATGGTGACATCCTCTCTCGCCTTTATTTCCTGCAGTTTGTTCTGATAGACCTCTACAGTTGCAGCTATCGATTTATCCCTCTCTTGGTCCGCATTGTCTCTGGCTAGATAGTTGATGGTATGCTTGATCTGCCAATCGAGGATTACAACTTCAATGGATTTTTGGAGCTCAGCTCTTATGGATGCCGAGGATAGGGCTGGGTTGTTCGAAATAGGCGGTATCCAGAGTTTGTCGAAAGAAGTGAATAAACATTCCATCACAATATGGCTTTCTGAACGATGTTCGGGTGGCACCCATCCCATCATTAAATCATTGCGGAATGGTGTAATCCCATCACCAATGTCAAACCATTCGTATACGATGCAGGCAAGATCTAACCATGCTCCAGATTTCCCGTTGGAGAACCTGGTCTGGTATTCCTCTCTCGCAACCTTCAATGCCTTCGGTGACCAGTCGTGGGGATTGTGTTCATTGTATAACCTTTCAATCAAAATGCGGAAAACAACATAGAAGTCAGACAGACCCTTTTGAGGCTTTTTGACGCGTAATTTTCCTTCATCACTCCCCATTAACCGATCTAGAATGACTTCCACCGTTCCATTTTCTGCCTGTGCGGGATCCTCACAGAGCCAGGTTAATACATGCAACCATGCATTACTTGAGAATCTTATGCAACCTTTGACGAGGCCCGGTATCTTCGTCATGGAACTGATGATAACGATGTTGCAGTTGTCGTGATTACTAGTTCGTGTGATTAAATTCTCGCGCTCATCGTGTGTCATCTGTGAACAAAACGAAGGATGGCGACTGGCACATTTGTTGTTGTGTGCGGAAGATTGAAGACTGGGGTTTCCCTCATCAACTTGTAGCAGTCGACGTATATTTTCAGCTGTCCGTGGACTGAGCTCCCCTAGAGCTTTCGCAAAAGATGTGGTGACACAGTTCCGTAGACGAAGATCGCTCTTTCTTTGTATTGTCTCCAAGTCACCAACACTAAGCCCCACCGGTTTTAGACCATGTCGATCTGAGTTGGAGATACCGACAACATTGTCCCAGAATTGAACTTGCTGATTAAGAATGGTTTGTGGATACCAACGCCAGCGGATAAAACTCAGTGCGGTAGGCTTAAGGACCAGCATTTCGTCGAATTGGGAAACTTTGAAAGTATCCGAGTATGCAGGGAAGTCCAGAAGATTGATCAGGATAGGGTTGAACTCGGCCGACGATATTAGCCGGTGTAGTCGGGACACACTGGTTGCCTGTATGGAGTTTCCTTCAGTAGATCCAGCCAACCAGATCATATACTGCTTTCTTAACGCATTATCAGTGGTAGTCGCAAGCACTTTTGCACACTGCAGATTTTCCCGGCCAGCAGTTTCCTCCTTCATAGTCATGGACAAATTTCTTCTGATACGAGCGTATAGGATTGACGTGAGGGTATCCGAATCGTAGATCTCTGCTAACCACCAACAGTTTTTGGCTTGTTCGTCTTCACTTAACATCTCCTGACTGGTAGGATCTTGGTATTCCCTTAAGAATTGCTTCAAAGCGTGCATCCTGTGTTGCCCTGCCTCTACCACCCACCAACCTTTCATGCCTGTATCGTAGTATGTAGGTACGTTGGCGTTATCGGTAAGATCTGCTGCGATATCTTGCAATGGGCTGGGCAGTCCCTTGTCGCGGAGGTGATTGGTGAGCGTGTGGCGTGAGATTGTTACGCGGATTGCATTTTGAGGTAATAGCCGGCTGCATGAACTCCGAAACTTTGATACGAGGCTGTCGACATGTACTTTGTCCAACGGTCGCTGGTCTGTAAAGCTACCGATACACTGTTGCCACTCAAACTTGACATCTGCGAAATGGACGATTGCATAGCCTATGAAGCTGTCGGCGGCTTCCTTGGGAATCAAATGCCCCTGCGATGCGTTGTGGAGCAAAGATTGGTGTGAAAACATAGTGCTCGATGCAGCATTTTTATGGAGCTTCGGTTTGGGGCTGTGAGGTGTTTGTATTGATAGATACATACTAAGGTTGTAGGTGGAGTTTTTAACAGCCTATACAAAGAATGTCGAGTCTGAGGATCGTGGGGTATGGTTTTAACTGTGCTAGTGAGGGGATATATGGTGGTGCTGATGAGTGCGAGGACTGGTTGATAAACTTGATTTGCACGTTTCGGTAGTTTTTGTCAACAGTAGTGTTGCGGGCTATGTTCAGCTATCTAAGTCGATGTTGTCCACAGTTGATCAACAAAAAGCACTTTGAGTTATTCAGCAGACTCCATGTTGGGGTACACACATGCAGTCATGGACAACAATTTTCTAAGGTCCGAGAGTAGGATATGTATGCTTTTTACTTTTTTTTTTCCATATCCAAACACTCCAGCGGTTCTTAATTGAGTAAAGATTGATGGGAAACCACTGCTAAAATTCAGCATTACTTATTATAGACATTCGTTTTGTGATTGAGATACTCGTATTAACGCATACTCACTAAGTTTGCAACTAGTATAGTCTCAAGTTTCTGCAAATCTATTGTGGAAGTATAATTTCAATTTGCGCTGGGAAGGGGAAGCTGACGCACATGTGTTGTGTTGCTGCATCAGGGCAGGTTGATGAGAGTCCTTGTAGTTGAACCATGGCCCATTGCGGGTTACGTTGACTCAGGTAACCGGCCACAAAATGAACCCCAACCGCTCCAACTCGGGAGGTTCCGTTCAGGTTTACTCTGGAGCTCGCAACTGTTGTTTCTGAGGACCGGGTATGGGATATGTCTGTTGATGCATGGTGCCGGATTCCTCCACAACTAAATGCCCCAACGGCGCTCGATTGAGTAAGGTAAACGGCCACAAGATGATCCTCAACTACCGTCACTAGGGAGGTCCTGTTCAGGTACACTCCGTAGTTCCCAGACAGCAAATTCGGTGCTCTATAAATGGTTTTTACTGCAGATATCAATAGTTATTCAACGGGGTCGGGATAGGTATCCGATAAAGCGTAATAGTCAGGCTTTAGGTTGGTTGTACGGTCTGAGGCAGTTTGCACCTCCAAGGGCCTGAAATCATCTAATAGTTATACACATCGATGTCAGCTCGAAAGCATCCTCATTGGTTGACAGGTGGTACGTACCTAAATACTGTGGCTGATTATGGCATTCTCATTGGTTCATACTGTGGCTGGTTGTGGCAAAATAATACATGGAATTAATATCGCTCGTCTAATTAAGTCTACACTGATCACAAAGTGTTCTATACTCCCGGGCTCGCTCGACTCCATGCTACTAGCTGCACTCAACTTCATCCGCCCAGGTGTACTCGACTTCATGCTCCTAGTGGCAAGTGACTCCTAGCGGCAATTGACTCCTAACGGGGGATCAACTCTAGCTAATGATCGATCCAAGCTGCAGTCGACTTATACTCCTCGAATTGCAGGATTCTGCCTTACCCTCTTCAAATACATAAACTAACTCTTGGGAGCTAGGATGTGCATAGAATTAATTACTGTTAGGTGTCAGTTGCCACTGGGAGTTGATCCTCGCTGAGAGTGGATAGTTGCTGGGAGCTGGTCTATGTTGGGAGCATGTAGTCGATTGCTGGTGGGAGTTGATCATCACTGTGAGTCGATTGCTTCTGGGGAGTATGGAGCCAAGTGTGCCTGGCGGTGTGGAGTCGAGCATACCTACGAGTTTATGCACGTTGACATGAATGATACTGGCATGTTGACATACCGATGTATTTTGACAAAGAAGGGGCACCATACTCGACTGCATACTCCCGGATCTAGCGGATTCTAGCCCACTCTAAAAATACAAAATTGGGTGCCGCTCGAGAACGGCTCGGTAGATTCACATCCCTCTAGAGGCGGCGAAGCCTCCACCAGTTCTTGTATTGTATGAGGACTCCCTTCTTTGTCTGCGGCTTTATCATATACCTACTCAACCTACATATTCATTCTACCTTGCAGACACGTATACATATTAATACGCGCAACATTCCAAAAGACCAAATACTATTTGTTATTCTTGCCTACTTCTCAAAGAAAAACACCATACACTATGTCACCACCAGCCTATAGAAACCAGCAGAGCCTAGATATCGATCTCGGGTTCCCACTGATGAATTTAGACGCCGACGGACTCCGGGAGGAGCAATTGGCAGATCGGGATGAAACATCTGATTATTCAGATGACGAGCTGATTGAATCGAGGAAGCATGCGATAAAGTCTCATCCAGACTATTCTCTCGTCAAAGATGGTACGTCGTGTTGCACGTTGCACCTCCTGGTATCGTGATTTAATTATTATTTTGTGAACCGATAGTCCCTCAGCTTCAGAATGAGATGAACAACAAGCAACCAGATTGGGCTAATAAGCTATTGACATCGAGGAAAGCTCTTGACTGGGCAAAATCAGGTGTACAGGCGTCAGATGCAGACCCCGACCAATGTTGCGTTCAGTACGAACATTTTCTCGATTACACTTGCGTAGCATCTCTCCCTTTCACAACTTTATCTACAAGAGCAAATCTTAGCTTAAACTCGGTCACATTCAGTTTCGCGGGATGGAATACTTCCTATTCAAGTAAGCATGCCTGGGGTCTGGATTACTCGTTAAGAAACAGAACGTTTCGACTTGCTCTCACCCCACGTGTTGTGTGGTATTTAGTGTTTGAGCCGATTTCCCGAGACCAACTACACGGTGAAACTTTGAACACTAAGAAGGATGCCATGAACCGAAGTGCGATTGAAGTCGAACGTGCGATTGAACTTGTTGAATACATCTGCGACGTATTCCAAGATGCATCACTCATCAGTTGTGGTGTTGAGAAGAGTTGGACTTTGGGGGGCGCGGAGAAGAAAGAGCTCAATCATAACAACTGGAGAATATTTCAAGATCTCCTATTCCGAGGTTGGGACCAAGGATTGCGTGAGCCCGGAAGTGCCAGGTTTTGGTTAGAGCATCAACCAACTCTCCATGCTTACGACTTTGGCCAGAACGTTAAGATTATGCCAAACATCCCTCACGGTAACGCAGGTCAGACTATCTACAGGAATAGCCTGGACCGGCTAGCAACTGTATTGAACGACTGCTATGATTTGGATTCGGTTGCAACATTTTCCTGCGCCATCGCCACGAATATCCGGATCAGCTCAAATGGTCGACCAGTCAGCTTGCTGGCAGACAGGAATTTAATGAATGACGAGTTTATGGATGAGAAAGACTACTATTTCTATCCGCTTGGATTCAGCCCATATATGGGTAACTTTCAAGCCGCGTCACCACCAAGCTTTCTAAAAGATCAAGTGTTCGACAATATCCAAAGGGAGTTTGAGACAGAAAACTCCGACGGTCGGGTTTTCCGTGCTGGATCCTATCAGTGCTACTCAGAAATCAAGACCGTGATACGCCACGGTCCTCGCGACTTTTTACCTACCAAAGGGCTTTGGCAGGCAGCTCTCGGGGTAGACTCTGATTTGGTTGATAGCAAAGTCAAGTCTCAACGCAATAAGATCGCTGAAAAATTGCTTCCAGAAATGAATAATAAGCGGCCGATCTTTCGGGAGGCAAAGCAGATTGGAGAGGCCATTAGAGCTGAGAATCACGGGTTTCGGATGGAGGCAATACTCGACTTTGACATCAGGGAGCTTTTACCACATAATCGAACATTCAAGCATATAATAGACCTCGCCATTGGGCCTACAATGCGTTACTGGATCGATCATCGAGAAGATGATTATCCCTGGATGTTCATGTTCAATCCGAAAGTATGTTTCCCGCCTTTTACTTATATGCCAATTATTAAGTAGATATAAACTAATGGTTGGATCCAGATATTTCCCGGCATTCTCCAGAGCTTCGCGTTGTTGTTTGGTACGGTGATGGAGCAGCTGAGGGATAGGTATTCCCAAAGAGCGTTGATAGGGCAGTCGTTGAATGTAGGGGAGCGAGAAATCGTCAGCACTATCGAGCGGGCAGTCTCCATTTGTTTCACGGGTGACGAACGGGCGAGCAAACCCTCAGTATGGAAATTTACCGGTTTTTGGGCGAATTACCGCGATTATGGTTGGCCAGCATTCAATCGGGACGTCCTGACAATGCGTGGGTGCATTCTAGAACCGAACAACTGGCCTGCAGATAAGCAAACAGGGCTGCCAATGCTCAGTTGCACAAAGTCACTCACATACCATTACGGCCAGGAAGTCGCAGATATGCACACGATTTCGGATTGGATCTCAACATTCTCGGGAGAGATCACCACCACGCCCGAACTTCGCGATATGATATGGAAGATAGTACAATATTGTCTCGTTCCGCAAACTCGGCAGTGGGCCCATAAACAGCTATCTAACCTCATACCCGCTCTTAAGACTGCCGGAAGGGCCGCAGCGGTGACTGGTGATGATTCTGAGCGGACTAGAGTGAATAGTATTGCACGCGATCCTAAGGTTTTCTGTAACCCTGATAAAACTCAATATCCTTTCCAGGACGGTGGTGCATACATTTTGCTTGTGAAAGCAACTACTGGGAAAACGGTTAGTGAGCTATCCAAAGACACTGAGCTCTACAATCACACGGAATTTTCTACGCATATAGTCAAATCGATTAAGGATGACGCTCAGCCAACTTGCAATATCTCGAAAACTTGCAAATTGGCACTACGCATGATTCTAGAGAAAGCAAAGTTGCGGGGGGGGGGAGTCACAAATAATGTCGCGATTCACGCTATACGCACGGCTTTGGTTGGGCATCGCATTGACTATCTTCCTGGTTTGGCCAGAGGCAAGGTTTCTATACATAGGCTACAGGTCCTTCTGACGAACCAAAACGATCTATCGACAACCAGACAACTAGTACGCAGCGTAGCTGTCCCCATGCAGACGAAATTGAAGTTCACTTTCGAATTTCCGGTGAGAAAATTGCCGGAATTCTTGGAAAATAGTTTCGAAGAGATTAAGCAAAATGGAGACAAACCTGCCGCAAGTGCAGGACAGAAAACCTATGCGCAGGCCGTGGGTATTTTACACCTAGCAATTAATCTTAACGACTTTCGTGTCCAGCTTGCCCTGGCTTGGATGGAAATTCTGTCGTTATCGACTCCGTTACCGATGACTATGCACACAATGACAGAAGGTGTCTGTTTCGTGGACCACGACACGCCAAAAACAAGGTCTGCAATCAAATGGAAGGTTTCGTTGTTCATCAAAATGATGACCTACTTATATTTGAATAACCAGGACAAGACAAATAATGAAATGATCCAGGCAATGACGAAAATTCAAGGCTAGTATCCGGCAAAACTATCGGTTAGATATCCACTGATTAATTGAAGCTAATATTTGATACAGTTTCCGACAAAATATCAGGACACTTTCTTGTCCATCTCGGCTGGATTATAGGGGGAAAAAGGAGTAATCCTAGATTCACAGACTCGAGCTTAGCTTCAGACAAGACTCTTGCAAAGCGGTATCATTTCCTTCAGACTCAAATGAATGCGGAAAATGGGGTTGAAGAAATATGCAACGAAATTTTTGGGTCGGAGAGGAAGTGGTACACACGAGTCGTGTTAGCACTGACTCAGAAGCAGAGGTTGAATGATGAGTGAATAGTACTTCTACCGTTGATGAATATATTATGTTTGTGGGATTGTTCTAATGTTTGTGTGAATAGATGCATATGTAACAGAGCGAGGTCCAACCACGATGACAGATCCAGAGGCTCAGAGCATAGCGTCAGAATCTGTTCAGAGTGAATGTGGTACGCATGTAAGAGTCTGTTCGGCACAGTGTTGTGTTTCTCAATGATTAGGTCTTTTCGGAAGGGCTCTAGCTCTTAAGGACAGCTTCCTCATCATCACGTGAATTTATAATAAACACTTTCACTACTTCTTCCCCAATGCTATAACACACAGTCCCATTCGGCACATCACGTTTGTTCGTCACTGTCTTCTTTGGCACTGTATCATTTGGTACTGTCGTTTGGCACTGTCTCGTTTGGCACTGTCCCGTTTGGCACTGTCTCGTTTGGCACTGCCTCGTTTGGCACTGTGTCGTTTTGCACACTCCCGTTTGGAAGTCTCTGCACCTCTCCCCGTCCAGTCTCGCCCTATTAGTATGAAATTTTCGGTTACTGTTCTTGGGTGTTGGTATATAGGATTTCAAGGTACGGTGGCAGCTTCGCCACCTATTGGGGTGGCCTAGATAGACTGTCTCCAGCCGGCTCATATCGATGCTTCCAGGTGTAGTTGACTTCAACCCGCTACAAAAATCCTAAATTGAACGGTATGGCGAATTGATAATCTGAAAATGCAAGAATTTAGAGCTCTCCCGTCCCCAGTCTCCCAAATCCCTTCACCCATATCTTGTTCTCCTAGTTTCCACTCCGTCACGCTCTCCATTAGCCTTGAGTGTGCTTCTCATCAATTTCAAATGCGCTTCCCAAGAGACTTCCAAATGTACTTCCTGAATGTGCTTCTCATGTGCACTTCTCAAGTATGCATCTCAAGTACACTTTCCATAGCACCCAATTGCATCGGCAAAATGTATTTCTGTCACTGGGAGTATTTGGGAGTATTTGGGAGTTGTCGGACCAGAATCCCAGGGTGGTCAAATCTCGGAGTTGACTGCACCGATGCAGTGGCCTTCTGGTGCACCTGGGAACGCTGGCGACAAATCTGCGAGGATACAGGAGGACTAGTGACAATCTCAGGAGCACCTGGGAATGCGGGCCACAAGCTTGGGAGTACGTCGAATCGCTGCTGGTGCACCTGGAAATCATAGCTACTACTCATTTTCAAAGGATTTTAAAGTCTTGTATTCAGTTTGTATTCTCATCCATGTATCTCTGTATCTATATATCTATGTATCTATCAATCTACACAGGGTCTATCTGGACTGGCTACAGGCGGTGCTTGAGCGCAATCGGAGGTACGCCTGGAAACGGAGGTCGAGCAAGTTTGGAGATGCACTTGGAGGCCGTGATCGCGCGAACTTGGAGGCGGTATTCGAGTGAACTTAGAGATGCACTTGGAGGCGGTGATCGAGTGAACTTGGAGGTGTACTTGGAGGTGGTCGATCTGGCGGCGGTCGATCGGGAGGGAGGCGGTCGATCGGGAGGGAGGCGCGACGGGTGCTGAGACTCTAATCATTGGTTAACTCTCAATCGTGAGAATGTGACGAGAGTTGACTTTACCTTGGAGCTCATTCATGGAGAGCTGGCTGGAGGCGGTCGATCTGTAGGGAGGTATGCCGGGAGCTGAGGCTACATTATGGGGTTAACTCGTAATCGCGTGACAATGAAGGGAGACTGGCTGGGAGATAGTCAATGTTCGGTGGATGCTGTACTCGGAGTTAACTCATGATCATGGCATGGAGAGATAGAGAGGGATGACTTAACTTCGTGTTCTCCGGTGATGGTAGAGTTGTGGACAAGAAAGAGAGAGATGGGAGGGGATTTGGGAAATCATCATGAGAAACTGGGACTGAAGATGAATCTCATGTCCGAGTCAATTTACCATACCCGATATGGCAGGTACGATACCCGATCCGACAGGTACGAACACCGATACGAGGTATTCTAAACCCAATCAGGCAGGTCGTACCTCTGATTTCACACATCCCCTCAAATCTTCCCATGTCGTCCCATCTTCATCCCCCACCTCTCTCTTTCTCATCCACAACTCTACCATCACGGGAGAACACGAAGTTAAGTCATCCCTCTCTATCTCCATGCCATGATCATGAGTTAACTCCGAGTACAGCATCCACCGAACATTGACTATCTCCCAGCCAGTCTCCCTTCATTCTCACGCGATTACGAGTTAACCCCAGAATGTAGCCTCAGCTCCCGGCATACCTCCCTACAGATCGACCGCCTCCAGCCAGCTCTCCATGAATGAGCTCCAAGGTAAAGTCAACTCTCGTCACATTCTCACGATTGAGAGTTAACCAATGATTAGAGTCTCAGCTCCCGTCGCGCCTCCCTCCCGATCGACCGCCTCCCTCCCGATCGACCGCCGCCAGATCGACCACCTCTGATTAAACCTCCAAGTACACCTCCAAGTTCACTCGATCACCGCCTCCATGTGCATCTCTAAGTTCACTCGAATACCGCCTCCAAGTTCGCGTGATCACAGCCTCCAGTGTATCTCCAAACTCGCTCGATCACCGCTTTTAAGTGCATCTCCGAACTCGTTCGATCGGCACCTCCAAGTGCATTTCCAAAGTCGCTCGATCACGGCCTCCAAGATCATCTCAAAACTCGCTCGACCACCGCCTCCAAGATGCATCTCTAAGTTCACTCGATCAAGGACTCCAATTGCATCTCCAAGTTCACTCAATCGTTGTCTCCAGGTGCTCCTCCACTTGAGCTCGAGCACCGTCGGCAGCCAGATCGTATGTACATACATATACAGATAGACTTAGATAGATAATACATGCCATATTATGATGTAGCGAATCTTCTAGTAATTGTGAAACACAAATGCCTAACAAAGACGAATATGATAGACGAAATGGCTTGTGGTTATGGCACCTGGTACCTTAAGAACCACTGCTGTGAGAATACAGCACCAAGTTTAAGGTCTCCCGCAGACCTGCGCGGAGGTCTCGGCTTGCTCTGAAGGTCTCCCGCAGACCTGTGCAGAGGTCCGAAATTTGACCATCCTAAAAGTCAAATTTCGTAGCATCTTGAATGCACCTCCCTAACTGCAGGTGCTTTCAGGAGCACCTGAGAATGCTCTTGCAGCATCTGAGAGCACTTTGCTTAGCTCCAGGGGGGCCTGGGAACGTCTAGAATTACTTAGGAGCACCGGTGAGGTCGACCGGAGTGTCCGGGAGGTTTGCATGTGGCTTCCGGACCGTTTTACATTTTGCTGATGACTGCGCTTCCTGTCAGTAGTGATCAGCAAGATATGGTGGCGACTTCGTCGTATTTTGGAGTGATCTAGATGACCTGATGTTGCAAGGCCTGGCCAAAATTACCACCTCCTGCTAGCTTCCAGTAGCAACCAGCTGTGTATCTCCAGTTCTGTGTCACTACTGCCGAGCAACCTGTTAGCAGCTAAGCAATAGCCTTTCGCTTAGCTCAATCAATTCAAATCCAATCAAGTTCGCAAGCTTTAGTCCAATTACACAGTATTCTATGAAGGACATACACATCGTAAATTTAATTAGGTGGGCGATTCTGGATTTGAATCCAAGCTCAGTATGTGCCACAAATTGAGTAGGTACATACCACCTGTTAACCAATAAGAATGCTTCGAGCTGACAACGACGAGTCCTAATCGAGCCTAGTATCTGGGCCCAGTATAAGGCTGTTGGCGAGGCTCCATAGTCCTAATCGAGCCTAGAGAAGCAATCCAGTATACTGGATTGCTTTACTAGTCCTAATCGAGCCTCCATAGTATAACTATTAGATGGTTGTAAGTACATTAATGGAATTTGTACAACGCAACTAGAGCAGATCCAATAATAGTGCTGCGATTAAGCTAATAAAACAATCGATGTTTGAAAACGGTAACCATGATCCCTATATCTTCATTTGCTGCAGAATGTTGACTTTTAGAATCACTATATATTTATCGTGCCATCAAGCAAGTTGAGGTCGTAGGTAAGTCATTCTTGTAAATCATGGAGAGTGGTTTCCGTTGGTAGAAATTATAAGCTCTTCGAATTGCCAGGACGCGGCGAAGGGCTGACAAAGTTCATTTAGCAGCTAGACTAGAAATATATACGTGACATGGCTCGTAGTCTCGGCGGACTCTGGCAGTTTCAGCTATTCGACTAAACAGGCAATGTTGGATCAACAAAAACACATACAAACTTTGTCCATGCGTGTTGGTTCAATCTTCTTGGGGTAGCTAACGTGCACAGACTGATTTTGTATGTGTTTTTGTTAACCCAACATTGCCTATTTATGATGACGAAATGTGAATTCTACACAACCGCGTGTGTCGCTCAGTACATAAGACGTACCACACCCCCGCCCAACCTAACTAGCTTCCATCGACTTATCACCATCACTTATTCCATTTCTGCACACAGCGACTATGGCCCGTAGACCTCGGAGAACCGTTCCGTCCGCGGCGGCACCACCCAAACCGACCTCCAAGACTGCGAAGGCACAGCGATCACTACGCGAACGTACACAAAAGACCACTATACCCGCGATGGACCTGCGATCGCAATCCGAACCCACAGCGAAGGATTTCATGGAATTCTTTAGGGTTGAGAGCAGGGAAGAATATGTTAAGATGCGCGGGAAGGCGTTGGACGTAATTAGAGCAGCGGGGGCTCTTGACGATCCTGCTCGAAAAAATTCTCAAGCAGAGGTACAGAGAGAAAATACCGCCTTGGGCTGGTCTTTTATTGAACAATATTACCCTGAACTTAAGTCTAATCTGCCAGGAGATAAAGAATTCCAAGATAATTTGTTGAGAAAGTTCGTAGTAAATTTGATGAAGCTCAAGCGCAGGAAAGAAATTGGTATGTGGTTGGAGAAGGTGTTAGTTCTACCGGTTTGCAAAGCTAATAATAACTGATTCATAGGAATGTCCCCCGAAAGTGTGTCGCCCTCTAAGCCAGCAGCCACTACAAAGCCTTCCATTAGCTCTGAACAGGCCTCAGCAGAACCCGAGTTTTCCTGCGTTACCCCATCGCGGAAAAGGGCATATGATGCAATAGATATCGAGGTTACGGTCATTCGCCCCGACAGCCCTCAGAGCATGTCGGCGTTATTCACAGTTACGGACTTGCTGGACTGGAAGCTGCCGGGAACACCGCCAACGCTCAATCTGGTTACATTTGATATGGTAACGGCTTACTTGGAGCTCCGCATGGAGTTTAATCACGAAATGGAGCAACTGATAGCGATGGAGCCTGTCTTTTTACGAGTTGACCATCTGTCGCTTAAGCGTACGCTTGAAGCTCTGGCGAGAACCACGGACATGACTTGCTGGCATGTGATTCCGTTAAAGCAAAAAGAGGTGTTATTACCCACAAGATCAAAGCGCAAAACCACAGTCGATAATGATCTGCCGCAATTGTCGTCTCCATCCAAACGACAGAAGAAAGCTGAAAATACACCTTACACACTGAAACCAAAACGTCTTTTATCCAACTATTGTTTACCAATCCCTCTAGACAGCCAAACTCAGCGACAGCCAACACCATCGCCTACAATACCCTCACCACGAGAAACCGCCCAGTGCAATAGTGAAAGCACAGATAGTGATGTCCCAATTGCACGTCGGACACGGCCAATGAGAGTTACTATTCAGAAGCGGATGCCGGCGATAACCAGTATCCAAGAAACCTTTACATCGAGCCCAGAACCTGATATGATTTTTGACTCAGACGGTCACCAATTTCGACCTCCGGGTTCCCGGAACCACTCAATTTCTCCATCACGTGATACGAGGAACACAGCTCATAGGGAATTCTCAAGGCTAACCACCCTCCTAACGTCGCCAACGTCACCAACAGCTGCATGTGTTCCGTCATCAAGAACTCCAGAGTATAGAATGGACATCAGTCGTACAACCAGTCCAGCTTCGGGTAAGCAAAAGAGTACAACTGTGCCGGAAATATCACCCCGCCTGAGCGAGGATCCAGACCAAGTCCACCTTACTGGCCAAAGATTCAGAGATGGGCCTCTTCAAACGTCTTGCACAGGAAGTGAAGCTTCATCAGACAGCTCTGATAATTGCCCGAAGAAACCGACAGATGTCGAACAAAGCAAGACTGACAGTGCAGAGACACGAGGCGCCATGGGATCACGGTCTACGTCAGCCCAAACTGTTCCACAACAGGGATACAAGGGGAATTTAGTAGGCTTGATTAGCGATGCTTCGGATGACTGGGTGCGGATTTCGTCTGCGAAAACTATGGAGGATGAAATACAGAGTCTGGAATGTAACGTCACCGGAGTTAGCAAGCCTACTGTGATGGATCTCAAGGGATATTATCCAAAACCGGCCATCTGGGAAACTGCCTACGAAAATTTAGAACACTGGAATGACAATAAATGGCCGGGAATTGCCGGCCTCTTCCGTCATAACGAAAATATCCGCTTTCATCCGGACAGCGACGAGCTGACATCTATCAATGCACCGGGAATGATGCGAAACCCATTTATTCACCAGGCTGCTGGGGTATTCTGGTGGCTTCAGCAGGAAGCGGGTCCATTCGGCGCAGGATTGGTAGGAGATGGGATGGGCCTAGGAAAAGTATGATTGTTCGTCTCAAATATTTAATTTCTTGATCTTGCTAATGATTCCAGACAACACTTTGTGCCCTTGCAGTAGCAACATCTGCAAAACTACTTGAGATGGAACTACATCGTCAGAGACATCCGGGCAAGCACCGTTCTGCATTAAACCATCTGTGTGGACTTGAGGAGCAGAAGGATTGCAATGACAACGCACTTTACCCACAATGTCCCTGTGGCAGAGAATTAATAGCGCAGCATCGCGGCCGTGAGGGGTTAACTTTCTTCCTTGCGCCCCCAGGAAATGTAGGAGGCCTTGCAAGGGAAATTAAAGAAGCTTCGTCATACCTGGTGGTCGAAATCGCGGCTACTCCTCCGGCTGTACATACATCAATCGAATCGCTGAAAGGGAAATCACGTGAGGAGATCGCCCGGACGGTTATCGTATGCGCAAAATCCTGCTTCATTTGTTATTTTTCCAATAAACGACAATATCGTTTTCTTAAGGACAAGCCCAGCTCGTGTGCTGCCGACATTCCATCATCTTCCCACGAGGTTGCCAATAATTCTACTCTGGATATCACTCTAGCCATGGCTCGGGTTATCGTCGATGAAGCCCACACCGTCCGAGACAGCAGCAGTGAGTTGCTATGTTTACTCACTAAATTTCCATGTCCTGTATGGTTTATCACTGGGTCAGCAACGAATCTTACCCCGCACGATATTCTAGGATTTATTGGAGTATGGGAGCAGTCTAATAGTGGCAAATACCTGCATGATCCGGCCACCGAGGGATGTCGCCAGGAGGCTTTGAAACAAATCTGCAGGAAGCTTCGGAAATGGTCACAATTCGGCGGAGAGGAGCCACAGCTTGATCAATGTAATCAGGAGCTAGAGTGCGTCGTGCAAGATTATTCAGCAGTCTGTAGGAAGACAATGATAATTCGCACTACAGGTACAAGTATTTGGGGAAAGAGACTTATTAAACTTCCCCTTAGCGAGCATTTTGAGGTACGCTGCGACTTCACAGATGGAGATTCCCGTCTGGCCTGCGACAAAGAATTCGGGGCTGCTGTCGAAGATGTGCGTGCGGTTTTCAACAACATAGAGTTCCCAGTCGGAGACATCGAAAAAGACCAATATGTAGGTCTGTTACAAAAGTCACGCATTGGAGCAAGCATCCCTCTCCTCCAGTGTGATCCTTATTTTATGGAAATGTCCCTCAATGCGGAAGATTGCAATCCTACGGAAATAGCTGACAACACTTGCCACTTTGCTTCTCGTTTGGATGAAATCGTGGCAAGCTCCAATAAACTAAAGTGGCTGCGTGGATTTGTATCGGAACTTGGGACTGACAGGGATCCGGATACTGGCTATGAGTACCCAGAAAAACTCGTCTTGTTTGCAGCATTTCCGGTTGTTGCTTATGTCATTTGGCTGGTACACGATTGTCAACTTTGACCTATTCGGATAGGATCTGACTTGATGTGGTAGGCCTTGCGAAATGGGGTTCCCATACCGCCTGTACCAGAGGGCTACGCGGCGCCGCAGTGTGCACCACACAGTCCTAACCGGGAGCAGGTTAAACTCGTGTACAGTACAAATGCAACTATGCGAACCCGAGAACAGATAATGTCATTATTTTCGCATAATTTATTCGAAGCGCGCATTATCGTCGGTACCTATGGAACAATCGCAGAGTCTTACAACCTTACCCGCGCGGCCAAAGCAGTCCTTTTCCAGCCGGACTGGCTAACCTTTCGCGAAATGCAAGCCAAAGCCCGAATATGGAGATGTGGACAGAGACGCAATGTCAAGATTTACCGGCTTTTGACAGCTGATTCAGTGGACATCATTATGGCTGAACGACAAGCCCAAGGAGCCCAATTCAACCAAGCTGTGCTAGGAATACCTTCGGATTTTGCTGAGACTGACGAAGATGTCACCGAGTTTAGTGAGCCAAGAGTTTATCATGAGATGTTTCCTGCAGACGATACTGATGAGATCTGAGGGGGTTCATTTGGGTTTTTCTTTGATCCTGGCGCTGGACTTGTTGGTGTTTGGGGTGGTTCCTTGTTTTCGGGGGTTTCAGGTTTGAAGGTTCCTATTATGCATCATTACAATAACTTTGCGGCATTTGGTCTTATATCATTTGTGTATTTAGACTTGGGGCTATTATATATCTTTGTGATTTGACAATGAATTTGGCTTTGGAGTTCACATAAGAACTTTTTGTCAACAGAAGTAATTGCAATATATCAGTAAAAGAGATCTCTCACCATGATTTTGGATAATTTTGGAAAAAACAGCTTAACGGGATGGGAAACCAAATAGTCAGTCAATCATAGCCTAGGCCTCAGAATCTGAAAGTATTATGCGTCTCTTTCTAGCATATAATAGTATAATAATTATAAGTAACTTCAAATTCCACCTGGAACTCCACTCTTCAATTGCCACTAGTGGCTCGATGTCGTCATCTCAATCCCAACATCTACAGTATACTGACAGAGTAGAAATCTGTACATGGATCGTTTGCGATACTAATTATATAGTTAGAAATACCCGCTTCCTTAATTTTGTGTTTTCCTGCACGTACCGGTCTTATCTAGATCTGGTTTAGAGATCTGCCTCGATCGCTCCTGCAATATAGTCTGCGCTACAACGAATCACCAGATCATAAACATGTCTGGAATCTTTGGCAGATGGCGGTTCGGAAAGTGGATTAATCCATACTACTTGCCCCTTGTTCCGTTTGACAACCTTGCTAAAATCCTTGACCATTTTCTGTGTATCGGGTATCTGAAGAGTTGTTCCAATAACAATTAGTATATCCGCTTTAGATCTTTTCATTGCGTCATGTTTTGTAATAGCCCCTATGGCTTCCGCGTCCGCATTGTCTTCATTGTACAAGACGATGCGTGGCCTCATGAAGCCTAAGCCTCTTCTGCGCTTTCCCAGTTGATCTCGCCGCTTTTCTTCCTCTAAACACTGTCCGCACTCAGGGAAACGGCCTCCATCGAAAAGATTCGATTCGTACTTCGAAATATAAGGACATTTAATGCATCTGATAAAATTGACGTCTCCATGTAGCTGAATTGTGTTTGGCCATGGACTTTTCATTCCGAGGTTTAATGTGGTTTCTAGACCGGATACATTATTTTCCAACCCATCAATATTCTGAGTATAGAGTCTCGATAATTGACCTTCTCTGGCCCAACGACCAAGAAGTTGGTGGAATGGGGTCGGGTTAGCCGATAGCACTTTCGCATGAAGGCTCCCAAGCATAGTATTGAAAGCTTTGAAATATTCCGTATTGCCAAATACCGAAGAGTCGAACAAAGCTTTCCCAGGGGCCGTCCCCTTTCTTCCCCCTTTTCCATTTTGAGTAAATAGTCCGTTTGCAGATCGGAAGTCTGGAACTTAATGACTGTCAGCCATCTACCATAAACGAGAACTCCCCCAGAAATAACGTACTTCCTGCTGATACCGATATCCCAGCGCCTGCAATGACAAGTATTCCTTTTGTTGAACGAACTGATTTCAATAGCGTCGATATGTCCCGGTGGTGGGGATAGGTGGCTTGCACTTCCCAGTGATCTCGAATGGGCTCTGCTTCCACATGTGTTTCTTCGCTGTTAACTGCCTTTGTCGCAGCGGTTATATAGTAACTAGTGCATTGGGATTCTATCATGTGCTGTGTCGGATAGAGTAGTACTTCGCTCTCGACGTCCCCATCGGGTAGTGATTGCCTATTATCGAGACCATTATACAAGACACTTAGGTCATTATGCGTTTCGATTGTCACCGTACAATTAGAAACCAGGCGAGTAACTGCAGAATTAACCATCTCTGCATCAATGGTGGGGTATCCTGTGTATTCAACTTCCATTAGGTCATGAGTTGGACCGGGTATCGTATCACGTTCGACGTCCCGATCGGGTGGTGTTTCGCTTTGATCGAACAAGACACTGCAGTCATTACGCGTCCCGATCACCATTGTACATTCTGACGGCAGAGGAGTAGCTACAGATTGATCCGTCTCTGCATCGATGGTGCGGTATCCCGTGTATTCAACTTCCATTAGGTCATGAGTTGGACCCGGTATCGTATCACGTTCGACGTCCCGATCGGGTGGTGTTTCGCTTTGATCGAACAAGACACTGTAGTCATTACGCGTCCCGATCACCATTGTACATTCTGACGGCAGAGGAGTAGCTACAGATTGATCCGTCTCTGCATCGATGGTGCGGTATCCCGTGTAATCAACTTGCAGTCGGTCATGGGTTGGACCTGGTAATGTTTGGTTGTCAATTTCTCGAGTGCGTTCCTCTAGAAGACGCGATATTGGCGGTCGCAACTCAGTGCTGAGGACGCATTAGCGTGAGAGCCCTGGTTCCAGGTCATTGTTTCGGAATCTCACATACTCTGTAGTCACCAGTAGCTTTGCTGCAATCATGGAAGGCACGAAAGTTGTGTTCGGCATTCGGTTGTGCAGCTGGCGTTCGAGATATTCCTGTATTTTCTGCCGTTGTTCCGGGGATTCCCAAAGTCCTTGCGCTGCCATACAGTCCTGTCTATAGTACTTCGTGCCGAATCTGGTATTTCTGTCGGGAAGTTGGAAGCTGGTATCTAAGGCAATTCTGATCCAATGAACGGTTGCCCCTTTAGTGTTAATAGCAAGCTGAACCAATGATCGTATGTAATCCTGCGAATTGTTATAACGAGCTTTGTTAGGATGGAGAATATCCATCCATCTTGCTCCCCATTCAGTATTCAATGTTTTGTTAGCAGAGGTAGAGCGTATCGTTCCGGCCGTTGTCAGTTGATCCATCTGTAAGGAAGCCTGGAAGTTCAGTGTTTAGACGAATATAATCGTGATAGTTAAACTACCGGACTGGAAATATGGCATTGAAAGAACGTGACTACTTCATTAACAGTAGGGAGGCAGCCAAGCCATTCTGGTAGAGGCAGCCAAGACATGGTGGGGTGCATGGCGGTAGTCTTTGCAAAGTATCATTCAAGACCGTGTAGAATACAAGGTACGGTGGCGGCTTCGCCGCCCTTTGGAGGCGCCAGATAGATCTCCAGCCCAGCCAACCCAGAGTTGTCATTTTTAGCAGCTCCTATGCTTCCAGATGTATATGGCTCTAACATACCCC
>Ga0307514_10001038_pt1 | contig 39987 bp, 27 predicted proteins | sample 16_EM_MG_FD_203088 | JGI IMG/M metagenome (GOLD analysis project Ga0307514, IMG submission 203088) | Populus trichocarpa ectomycorrhiza microbial communities from riparian zone in the Pacific Northwest, United States - 16_EM | ecosystem: Host-associated > Plants > Roots > Unclassified | place...
AAATTTACAATCAACATGCGGGTCAAATAGAGTGTATTGCGTGTTGGGCTTGGCCATTACCACTAATTTTGACTCGACCCGTTACAATTTAGCCGGACCGAATTTTATGATTTTTTCAAGGAAAAATATAAATAATTAAAAAAACCTTTGCAAAACCCTGGACCTCAGCCTCTGTGGATGTCTACAAAACCCAGAAAACGCTGCGGTTTCTTTCTCTTTCACCGCCAGCCAGCCAGCCTCTAGCCAGCAGAAAACAAAGTCCCTGCAAAAGGAAAAAAAAAAGAGGAGAAATTGAGGAGGAAAGCTTGAAACATTAGTGACGAAAGAGCAATTGAAATGAAGGAATAGAATGAGGGAGATGAAGAGCTTTTTATCACTCTCTACTTCTTCATCTGCTACAGTTTTCCATTTTCGTCCTCTCATGGCTAAGGTTCGTTCCGTTTCTCTTCTTCTAGTTTCAATTTAATTTTTCCAGTTTTACTCTCGTAGCTATGATTATTGATACCCTCTCATTAAATAAAAATTGATTTTTTCAATATTTTGTCAACGAATTTATTTTTTTATAGCTTTCTGTTCTCTGCATAGCATAGTACAGTGATAAAGACGCTATCTTCACATTAACTCATGTCCTTGTTTTTTTTCTTAAATTGATGTTTGCAGTTACAATGTCGGACTTTTCAGAATTATCCAGCATCTCACTTGCCAATTGGTACTACTTGTCGTAATTACATGCAATGCTCACAGATTAAATTAAAAAAAGATAGACTCTCTTTCATTATCTCCATCAACCATTCTCAGAGTCTCACCAATGGAGGGTCCATGTCCATGTCTTCGGCCATTAATTCCCACTTAAGCCCTGGGAGCCTTTTAAATTATTGGTCTTTTAACAATGGTAATACACTGACTTCTCTTGAAAGTGGTGTATTTGCTAAGAGGCTTTTTTCAACAGCCTCAAGAGGGTCAAATAATAAGAATCAAAATGTGGGTGGATTTAGTAAACATTGGAAAAAGCCAAAGGCATCGGGTGCTGCTCATGATAAAGATGAAACTAACACAAACTCTCGTATCTCGGCTTCTAAAGATGTTGATGCTGTTACTTCAACCGAAACAGCTGTTGGAGATGCAAAGCTGGGTTCAGCAGTTTCAAGAACGAGAAACAAAAAATCCAAAGTTAATGAAACAGAGAAGAAGGAATCCAAAAGCAAGAAAAACAAGGGAGAAGCTTCTTTCACTGCTGTTTCAGAAAAAGCTGCTGGGGCAAAATCTATGACAACGACTTCCCAATTAAAGAAGTCTCTTCCTAGCAAAAGTGGCCAGGTTGCTGCACGAGCTTCACAGGTTAGGATAATTGGTAGTTGAATCAGAAAAATTAGTTCTCTATCAACTTGCAATATGCTTACTAACACTGTTTTTTTTTCAGAAAAAAGCAACTGAGGAAATGCCCAATGGTTCAACAAAACAACAGTCCAACAAGAAAAACGGTAACTCTAGTATAAAGAGAACAACTAAAAAGGCAGTTAATGGATCAGCAGAGAAACAGAAACCCCAAAAGATAGGCAAATTGCAACCTTTTGCACAAGGGAAACTGAAGTCACTATATCCTTCAGCAGGGAAATGTGTTGTGGTGGTTGAATCTGTAACAAAGGCCAAGGTGATTCAGGGGTATCTTGGTGATATGTATGAAGTTTTGCCTAGCTATGGTCATGTAAGGGACTTGGCTGCAAGGTCTGGATCTGTCCGACCTGATGATGATTTTAGTATTGTGTGGGAGGTTCCTTCTGCTGCCTGGACTCATCTTAATAGCATTAAGGTTGCACTAAGCGGGTATGATTTGTATCCCTTTCACCAGCTTCCTCTGAATGGTGGTGGTTATAGGAATATAGAATGTGTTATCAAAATTATATACTTCTATCACCCTGAGCTCTGACATAGCAAGTAAGGGGTGCTCCTTCTTGTAATTTCCACAGTTACAATTAAGTTGTACAAATGAGTTTTGGACTGCTAGTAGCGTAGTCTGCTGTGACTTGTCATGTATTGCTTCCTTTTCTTCTGTTAGATTTGTCTAAATTCTCTCAACCTTTTTGCCTTGTTCCTCAGAGCAAAAATTCTTATCCTTGCATCAGATCCTGATCGTGAAGGAGAGGCTATTGCTTGGCATATTGTTGAGATGTTGCAACAACAGGATGCCTTACGCCAAGATCTTACGGTAGCAAGAGTTGTCTTTCATGAAATAACAGAGACATCCATAAAAAATGCTTTGCAAGCACCAAGAGGAATTGACGTAAACTTAGTTCATGCTTACCTTGCTCGACGTGCTCTTGATTATTTGATTGGGTTCAACATCTCACCATTGTTGTGGAGGAAATTACCAGGTTGCCAGTCAGCTGGGCGAGTTCAATCAGCTGCATTATCACTTTTATGTGACAGGGAAATGGAAATTGATGAATTCAATTCGCAGGAGTATTGGACTATTGGTGCTAAGTTGAAGAAACAGGAGCAAGATTCTTTAGTGAATGCACACTTGACCCATTTTGATTCCAAAAAGTTGAATCAATTCTCAATTAGTTCTGACACAGAGGCAAAGGATATGGAACAGAAGATTAATTCTGCTGACTTTCAAGTTGTTGGCTCTAAAAAAACCAAAACACATAGAAATCCTCCCACTCCGTATATAACATCAACACTTCAACAGGATGCTGCAAACAAATTAGATTTTGCCACATCATACACGATGAAGGTTTGGGGGGATTTGTGCATTCAATTTTCATTTTTATTAACACTGTTAGAGTAATTTTTTTATTTTTTTTATTTTTTTATCACTCTCTAAATACTTATTATAGTAGATATGTTTGACTAACTTTGTGTTCTATTGCCTGATGATTATATTTTTGTGAGGCACTCTCAATTTTCTGTGACTACCTTAATCATAATTTATTCATCAACTAATATCTGTATCATATAGCATATTGTTATCAGGATGATGAGGAATAATACATAATAATTCTACTTTCGCTCTTCAATTCGAGGTGCCAACATGCTAGATGTTTTAGCTTGATAAAGACTGGAATTTTCTTTTTATATACGTTGTTGATATTTAGGACTAGCTATATTATGATATTTTTTACTTTAATTTGTTTATTTTTTTCCATTATGAAGCTGTTTGTTTTCAAATTTGTTACTGTGTTCTTGTTCTGCATTGCATATTTAACTGTACCAGCACCTTAATTGTTGATTTTTTTTTTTAATTTATTCCCATTATAGCACCTCATGCCTGATATCACCACATATAATACTTTGTTATGGAGTGCAAAAGCTCTGCAGAACTCTTAAAATAGTGAAAGTGAAAAATCTATCGGATTACTTATCTCAGATGATTTAGTGATTTTGAGTTCCTTTAGCAAGCATGCCGTCTTGGCTTAGTGGATTTTGGTTATTCTGTCATCTATCTGTCTGCAAATATAATGTATGCAAGTGTGTGTATCTTATATCAATATCTGAATGGGTGCTGTTGGGCATATATTATACTACATCAGCAAAACTGATTGGTGCACCTTTCTAATTGGAAAAATGATTGCTACATCATTTCTATGGCCCTGTATTGCAAAATCCATGTGGCACCCACATGGCTGACAATTTTATTCTGTCTTGTTGGTACTCTGTGGTAAAGCTTTGCTGTATGGAAATGGGCATGGTTATTGAGCCTACATGCCACATGGATTATGAATGAAAAAACAGGAAACCACTTGTAAATTAATTATTTCTTGTCTTTGGCTAGAAGATACCAATAGCATGACTTAAAGACAAGACTAAACTGTCTTCACATTTTCATCATTCTGTGTTGTTTCTTATTTGTCCACTAGCTTGACCTTACAGTGAGCTTCAAGCTTACCTCATAATTTTTTCCTTGTTTAGTTCAATTTCATCTTTTGTTTTGACATTGTAAATAATGCATCAAAATGCAGGTCGCACAGAAGCTTTATGAAGGGGTTCAGTTATCAGATGGGAAGGCAACTGGGTTGATAACTTACCTCAGGACAGATGGACTGCATGTGAGTATCAATTTCGCTGTTTTTTTATTCCCTGGAATGCCCAATCAGTTGATGTTTGTCTTGTGTTCTGCAAGTAACTGATGGTGACTGGGTCATGGCTCCATGTTTAATGTTTCTGTTGCATTTAGTCTTTCCTTTTGCTAAATTGCTTTTTTCCCCTTCCTAGATTTCGGATGAAGCTGTTGGAAACATACGTTCCTTGATCATTGAAAGGTGACTTGTATGGGATTTCTTCACTGCATTTATTGGATTTTTAATATTAGGGATGCCTTATATGTTTGTCTCATATTCCTCCTTTCCTCTTCGTGACATCGCTCACTGTAGAATCTTCATTTTTCAAGGATAAAACATCTTTTATTGCTATATTACTTGCAAGTTGCTTTAGCTCAGCTTATTATCTTTTGATTGCCCCAACTTAGACGTTACTGAAACTTTGTGAAAGGTTTGAACTGGTCTTCATCATTTGGTAATTTTTAAATCCTGGGTGCTAAGATCCATATTTCACTTCTCTCTTGGCAATCAAGGCATGTGCTAGTTTTAGATGTCCTTTGTAAGAATGTAAGAAGAAAGATGACATATATCAGTGCTCTTTGTATTTGGGAAGATAGGAATAGAATAGTGTCGGATGGAGCAAAGCTTTCTGAGCTCGAAGCACAATATGGTTTCTTAAGGAAGAGTCATAACATCTATTGATCTTTTTTACTTTCCACTAGAGGGGCTCTTTCATGTAGTTTCTTGGTTTTCCAAATTTTAGATTATTTCTCTTGCCATTGTTGTTACCTTTTCTTGCATGGCCAGACTGAGGAGGTTGGAGGGGGTGGTAAATTAGGTGCTTCTCTTGCTTGCAAATCTTTATTAGTGGCTTTGGTGCATCTAAATCTTTATTCCGTACACTCCATTTGAGAAAAATCATCTAGATTTTGTGCTTTTCTCTTTTTCATTGATCTATCATTGATTTGCATCTGTTCCATGTTTTCTTGAATGCAACTTCTAATGCTGTCATCTTTTTTGTTGCACACACAAAAAAAAAAGATATGGGCAAGATTTCGCATCGAAGGGTCCACGCAAGTATTTTAGGAAGGTGAAGAATGCTCAAGAGGCCCATGAAGCAATCAGACCCACCAATATTCATCTTTTACCATGTAAATCAAAAACTTTTCAATCTGCATGATGTATTCATGATTTTTTTTGAATTTGTGATGTAAATATGCCCCTTTTCTCCAATCTTTTCATACAGCTAAATAATCTTTAGAATATTTCTTGTTGACATCTAGCAATGCTTGTTGGAGTACTTGATGAAGATTCCTTGAAGCTATACACACTAATCTGGTCTCGGACAGTTGCATGCCAGATGGAACCTGTTACTATTGAGCAGGTGAGCACGTAAATTGTTATGATAGATTACCTTGTTTGTCCACTATACAATTGACATTAATTGTCTCCGCTTGACACTTCTTCAATCTAACTAGGTGCAAGTTGACATTGGGAATGCTGGAAAGTCCATTGTTTTTAGATCTTCATGCTCAAGAGTTGAGTTTCCTGGATATCAGGCAGTTTATGAGGTATAAAACTGTTCCACTTAGAATGTCCATCAATACTGTGTAAATGGTTTCATTTGTTTTTCTCCCTTAATGTTGAATGGCATGTGATTATAATGGGAATTGGTTTGATTTGACAACTCGTTGCATGATTATGTGTGTTCTAGGATGTTGAGGCTGGAGCTGTAAGATATAAGGAAAGTGATGCACTCAATCGTCAAGAGGCTTTTGGAATTCTTGATTCACTTAAGGTAGTGGTTGTCATGCAGGCTATTTATTACTTGCATTCAAGAAAATAGATATCGAACTTTGAATCTTAGCTCTTGACCGATATTTCCCTGATATGACAATTCTTGTCATGATATGAATATTTCCCAGATTCTTTGAAATGGAAAAGTAACACTCCATCATCATGCCTATTTCTATCATGTTTCCAAAATTTTGTAAACAATCACTTAATAGCATCTCTCTAGTTGTTCTGTGGAGTGTGCTTTCTCTAACTCAAATGTTTGTAGACAGGAGATTCATTGTATCTTGGTGAAGCAGATATGAAACAGCACTTTACTGAGCCTCCGCCACGCTACTCTGAGGGATCACTGGTACATTTCTAATTATACTAAATGCATTATTAGACAAATTTCTTCAGGCATTTGGTTCCCCTTAACTCCGCTTTCTTGCTGCTCAAACTCATGACCTCTCCCTAGCAGAGGGACAGAGTACTATGTGATCCAGTTCAAGAAGCCTGCTTTTCCAAGTTAAATTCATTTTTTCCATGGACAAGTGTTTGAAATCTGTGCTATTCCTAAATCTAATAGACAAGTTTTGCTCTTAGTTGTTTTTATCAGATCTCTTTCCGCTTTTGAGGAATTCCCTTCCTCCATCTCTGTAAACTTACTGTTCCTCTCTAATAAAATTTATACAACATTTCTAAATGTCATTGGTGTTATCTAATTAAAGCAGCATGGAGAGAAGCTAGGAATGATGTATCTGATCAAGTGCATGCTTCCATAAGAATGTTACCATGGCACTTACTTAGGCAAATCATGTCATAGTTTTCTTTAGAGAAATATGCATATCTTAACACAGAGAAGCAGAATTGGGTTGTTATGAGGTAAAGCCAAGGTATATGGTAAAGGGGAGTTTCTAGTGCTTTCTGTATACTAATTTTTAGAGAAGATGAATAGTGTAAATGATACAATATGATCTTTTTTCCACTGCATGTACCTATCTGCATGCACTGGGAGGAGGGCCCATTTAATTTCTCACAAGGTTTTCCAACTCTTAAAAACCTTTCTTATCCTTATTTTTTCCTTCTTGTAAAAGGTTAAGAAGCTCGAGGAACTTGGCATTGGAAGACCTTCAACATATGCAAGCACACTGAAAGTCTTAAAGGTAATTGATTTGTTTAGGAGTTTTTGCCTCTTTGTTTTCTGTTGTAATAAGGAATGTCCAAATATGATGATGGCTGTAGTAATAAGTAATGATCTAGTGTAATTGCTCACAAAAAGCTTTGCTTCCATAATCAAACTGAATGGAGGGCGAAATCCATGTAGCCGAACCCTCTCTAGTTTGGATGGATGATTAGTTCAGTTAATTACAATTGAGCATCAAGTGGATTTCTTACGGGCAGCAGATTGTGAAGGATATTTAGGTTTTATTTTTTCCCTTTAAGAGAAGGCAGATTTAGGATCTCAAAAAAAGGTGAAACCAGAGGGCTAATGTCTGAGATTGAGGCATTTTTGTGGTAGATAAGGCTTATTTTTAATGGGAAAGGGTAAGGATTTTCAAAGTAGGTTTGTTATTTGTTAATAATGGCTAAACAAGGACTCATTTTGAGCCACATGAACCAACAATCTTCGAGTTGGCTTAAAAATTTAAATCAAAGAACATAAGGAAAGTATAATCCTACTTTGTGCTGCATATCTATCATTCAGTTGGTTTTGCATGAGGTAAAAATACAGTAAACTTGCAATGCTGATATCTTTGGGCATTGCATCTGTCACAAAATCTTGTTCTGCTCTGTTTTTTAGTATTCTGTTTTATGCAGTCGTCTATTAACATCTGATTTATACATGATGCCAGGATAGGAACTATGTGACTGTAAAAAACCGTGTACTGCATCCAGAATTTCGTGGTCGCATGGTACGCTCCAACCTCTTTCTGAATTACCTTGCATTTAGCATTCTTTCAATTACCTTATTGTCTGATAATGTTTTTGTTATGTTAATTTATATATTTTGAAAGAAGGAATCTACAATGGATCCAAAACGATGAATTAAGCTACAAAAGATGGCAAATAGGTGGATGAACTTTTTTAGCTTATTTTGCTTATTCTTTTGTCAAAGAGTGTCTTGCTAAGATTGATTTGGATTTCAATTCACGCACCTCAGTAATTACCGCTCAGCTATAAAAAATTCGCAGCTCAAACAATCACAGAGACATGAACCCCTACATTTTAAGCAACCCTCCTAATAAATAAATAAATAAAATGTAGCGCAAGTAGCAAAAGTTACAGTTTCCACTATTCATAAAAAATAATACAAGTGTATCACCTATTTATGATTGTTCATTGAGGTTCCGTTCTTGTCCTGCTTGAAATCTATGCTCGCACTGTGTACTGTGCTATGAGATAAGCTGGTATTTAAGAAAGTTTCTCTTAGTATCCATTTGTTTTGGGCTTTTCAGGTGTCAGCATTTCTCTCTCACCATTTTACTGAGGTCACGGACTACAGCTTTACTGCTGATATGGAGACTGAGGTGATTTAATTAATTTGCATTCAAATCTCTATACTTTTTCAGATGCTAGTCCTGTTTAAAAATGATATTATAGATTTTTCTTCAAAAGTATAATCCATTTGCTTCTACTATTTGTAATCATGATTTATTAGTTTTCTCTCTCTTTTTATTCTGTTTTCACCAATTTCAATGGTAGCACTCCGTTTCTTACTTATTTCAATTTGTATGGCGGTTATTAATTTCTTTTTTGTCCATCTTACCTGCAGCTTGACAATGTTTCTGCTGGCTTAACTGATTGGAAAGGCCTTCTAAAAGATTACTGGACACGATTTCAGTTGTATTGTAGCCGTACTGAAAGTGTCCATATTCACCAGGTACAGTTATGTCTTTGTTGAAGGTTCCAAATACATTGCCCCTGAGACTTTAATTTTTTTTCTTCATATTACTAGTGTGAATTTCAATAATTATTCTCACTTTTTAAATTTGTTTCCAGGTGGAGAAGATGTTGGAGAGAACATATGACCGCTTTTTGTTTGGTTCACTCCCTGATAAAAGCAGAACATGCCCAAGGTAGTATATGCTGCTATTTCATTTGTTAATGGGTGATGAAATGGGTTTTATTTAATCCTAACTTTGTATTCTTTGACATGTCTCATTTTGATAATCATCATTCTGACAAGTGATCTGACTCCAATCTTTCTTTGGATTTGTTTCAGTTGTATGGAGGGCACTTTGATATTCAAAGTAAGTAGGTTTGGTGCAGGCTATTTTATTGGATGCGATCAACACCCAAACTGCAAGTGAGTATGGTCTGCCTTTTGCGTACCCTCACATTCACATATTTCTAGAATGAGTTCTTCAGTTTAATTTATTAATTAAATTTTCTTTTTCTGTTATATGCTGAAGTAAATAAGTGGCAAAAGATATAGAAGCTCGCTCCAAGGCATATCTGTCTAGTTTTTTTTCTGTTCACTAATTTCTGATATTTAAACACTTGATGATAACCTAGTATTTCTTTTTGTTCTTTCGGTTTGTTAAAAGGTTCTCTTAATTATGACAGTAGATTTACTTTTCTGAGAACACCCCCTCTTTCCTTTTTTTGGTAGCAAATAGTTGAGTTTTGCTGATCAATGTGATAGGTACATTGCAAAGACGTTATATGGTGATGATGAGAAAGAAGAAACTCCTCAAAGTTCTAGTGTTGATGAACCAAAACTGCTTGGTGTTCATCCGACTTCCAATGAAAAGGTTTTCCTTAAAAAACTAGCTCTTTGCATCAGAGTACTGCTTCCACTAACCAGTGCAATTGGTATGCCTTGATTTTGTTTGTTATTTCATTTAAGTTGGCAAGAAATGTGTGCCCTTATATTTTGTTGTAGGTTCTTTTGAAGAATGGTCCTTATGGATACTATGTACAGCTTGGAGAAGACAGGAAGGGTTACGCTCCTAAAAGATCTTCTGTTTCTCATGTATGTATAGATTTACTTGCGTGATACATGCAATTGTTTTGGAACCTCATTTTGCTTTCTGATTCCATTTATGATGATGCAATGTTATGTATACATTGTCCATTTCTTGGCTCGTTTTCCTTGTGGCAAATCTAGAGGTGTCAGCTGCCATGCTCCTCTGCCCACCAGCACATTTTAGTCATTATTGGCATGTTTTATTCTTTGAGATTTTGTACTCCCGCCTTTTTTGTTGTCCTGCTAGTTTCTCTTTGGATGGATACAATGTGTTCTTGGAAATGCACTTGGTGCCATGCTGTCAATTGCAATTTGCAAACAATTATTAAATGGACCAAATTTTTTTCTTCTTAGATAAAGGATGTGGGTGCTATTACTCATGAAGTTGCTCTCAACTTGTTACGCTACCCTCTGACATTGGTATGCTCATAAATCTCTCTACAAATTTATCTTTCCTTTACCTCTAGCTATTGTTTCACTCAATTATGTTTCCTTTTTGCTAGGGTGACCATCCAAAGGATGGGTATCCTGTGATGATAAAGCTCGGAAAGGGGGGATACACAGTTAAACATCGTCGTACAATGGCTTCTGTTCCCAAGGTATGTCTTGTTTAGCATTTCTTTGTGTTGAATTCAGCAGTGATGCTGAGATATTTCTACAATCTAGCCTCATTACTCAACTATTTATTTTTTTCGAGAATCATTCCTCATCAATGTTGTCTAACATTATTACTAGATCATTATTTATTAGATGCAACTTATCATTTTTGTGAGTCATTATAGTTTCATGTTACTTCACTGCTCATGATCACAGTGAAGAGGGGGATTGTTGGTGTTATTTGGAAAGGATGCTATAAAACAGTAGTTTTATGCATGAAGTGAATGATGAACATCAAACACAATCGATTGTTAACCCAAGACCCTTTCTGTTATCGCACTACATAGTATATCTTTACAAATCTCCCCTTGATGAATCTGTGAAGCAACTAATAGTTCTAGTATCTTCATATAACTAATCATGTTTGGGGTGTGATTTGAAACATATGCAGAACTTGAAGCCGGAGAAGATTACAATGGAGAAAGCATTGGAGCTTTTATCAGGTAAAAATGTAAGTCATTCTGGCAGGCCGAAGAGCAAGCCGAAAGTAGAAGAAGCTGTTGAGGCCATGTAGAGTGGAGGGTAAATAGTAAAAATACATTGAATCATTTTTGGTTCATACATTGACATAATCAATCAATCTGTTGAAGAACACTAACTTAAAAGAGTTACAACAGAAGAAAGAATTGGTCTACTGAGAAGGGTTTTAGCTCCTGTACGAGCATGGAGAGACTTTTATTTTTTTTAAAAAAATTGTATAATAGTGCAAGAATAAACAATTTTGTTGTAAGGTAACAATTGAATTTCTTGTAAGGTTTTTTTAAAGACAGTCTGGTAAGGTTGCCCATTTCACAGAGACTGGCCATTACCCTCCTTTTGCCTTGTCGAGATGAGCATAACAAACGCTATAAAAAGCTCTATACCCGTTTGGCATTGCCTTCCAAACGAGGGTAAGATAAATTTTGAATTTATTTTTTTGTTAAATTTTTTTTATATTTTTAAATTGTTATGATATATTAATGTTAAAAATATTTTTTAAAAAATAAAAAATATTATTTTAATATATTTTCAAATAAAAGATATTTTTAAAAATAATTATTATTATACCTTTTAAAAATTGGTTACATGTGTGTTTCTTAAAAATTATGTTTTTAAATGAGGATGATTTGCATTGCATTGCTGAAAGGGCTACTAGAAGATTTTTTTATATTTTAGTAATTGCTGTTTTTTAAAATATTTTTTATTTAGAAATAAATTAAAATTATTTATTTTTTATTTTTAAAAATTTATTTTTGATATTATTATATTAAAATGATATTAAAACGATATGAAATACAAAAAAATAATTTAAAATTAAAAAAATTAATTTTTTTAAAAAAATACAACAAATAATTCTTGATATTAACAATGAAAATTATTTTTGTTTTAACGAGTTCAACCTGACCAGATTATTAAATGAAAGTAAAAGGAAAACAAAAAAAAATTACTTGAAAGGAAAGCAAACAATATTTGGTATGCCATGGCATGATGATGTGTTGAAGATAGATTTGTAGACTAGAAGGAATGTTGCATGCAAATACAATATTGATAATCTCCGAAATTTGATCTTATTACATAAATAATATCATTTAAAAATTAATTAAATTAGCAAAAAAAAACTTATAGTAGCAATAAGTATGTAGTAGTGAGATTAATTAATAAATAAATAAATAATTATTACCGGTTGTTATTTTATCGTAGCTGAAGCTGAAAGCGTTCAGGGACATAACCCGAGTAACCAAGACCCAAACAACAAAGAAGGGTTAGAGAGAGAGAGTTGTTGGCGATCAATCGTCATCGTGGTGGTGGTGAGAGAGCATCAACAAGCATTGCTTCAACAAAATAATAGCAACACCATCACATGTATCATCAGCATCACCATCCCGCCCTCGTCGCCGCTGCCATGTCCCAGGTCCCTCTCCCCCTCCCTCTCTCTTTTTCTTAAATTTTCAATCTTTATTTGTTTTGAGGCTTCTTTTCCGCTTCAATCACCTTTTTTTTTTTAATCCATTCATTAATTATACGATTGAAATAAAATTTTATTGTTTTGGATTCCCATTTTCCCATATAATAATTATATTGTATTGTATTGTATTGTATTGCAGATGGAGCCCATCCCTGGTGGGAATCTGCCTCCTGGTTTTGATTCTTCTTCTTGTCGCAGCGTGTAAAGCCCCTTCCTTTTCTCGTATTTTCTTTTTAACCTAATCTCCCTTCCCTTCCTAAAGCTAAAGCTTTTATCTTTTTATTTATTTATGGTGAAAATCATACAAAGATATTTGCATGCTCTTATTTTACCTTTGTAATTTCTAGTACTAATTCTGTGTCTTTCCTTCCTATAGTTATGTTGGAAATATTCATGTCAACGTCACTGACAAACTTCTTGCTGAAGTTTTCGCCACTGCCGGCCCTCTTGCTGGATGCAAACTCATCAGGAAGGATAAGGTCCCTTTCTTTCTTTCTTTCTTTCATTACTGCTATGCTCAACTCAACTCCCCTTTGCTTTTTAACCATTGATTCTCCGACATTTTTCTTCAAGTTCTTGACTTTAGGATGATTTTAGTGTTCTGCATTGCCTAATAGTATTTGAGCTCGGAAAAACGAAACTTTATCATGAAAGTCTGAGGATGACTATTCACTTGTATTTCTATATGTGGTGTTTCTTTAGGATGGTTTTGTGCTGGTCTTATCTGTTTTCTTTGTCTTATATTCTTTTCCATAATGCTACCTGCACATGTTTGATGGTTTGCGCTAATTGCAGTCATCATACGGTTTTGTGGACTACCATGACCGATCATCTGCAGCACTTGCAATAATGACATTGCATGGACGCCAACTGTAAGTTTTCATATCTCCGTAATTATACTTGGTCGTTTTTGTACCTGTAGCCTAATTGATTCATTCACTTGACAATCTAAAACAAATGTGAGAAAATCTTTGTAAATAGTATACTTTGTGCCACTGATCCTCCTAATTTCAAGCATTCTCTTCTGGACTAAGCCCTCACTTCAGAATTGGTAGAATTAGTAATTTGATTGCATGTCTTGTATTGAGTAATTGAGGTTTGCAAATAGGCTATACAACTCTATTTAATTTTTACTTAGTTGTAAGTGCTACCTTGTTTTCTGTGTAAACTCATTTTTCATTTTTGGATGTCATTGATTTTATGTTTTTATACTTTATTAATATACTTTCCAGTTACGGTGAGGCGCTTAAAGTGAATTGGGCATATGCCAGCGGCCAAAGAGAGGACACATCAGGTTACTTTCAGTTTCATTTTTTCAGCTGTTTTTCAATGCCCCTTGCTTGTTCATGGTTTTTGATGGGTTATCCTTTCATCTTGTCAGGGCATTTCCACATATTTGTTGGTGATTTGAGTCCAGAGGTTACTGATGCAACTTTATATGCGTGCTTCTCAGTCTTTCCTAGTTGCTCGTAAGTTCCTTGCTTTCTGTTTCTTGTTATCCTGTATTTGTAATGGGTTGGGTCAAGTGCAAACAAAGTATTTTGTAATTTGGCATTTTGCACTTTTTTGTGTATTATTCTTTAAGCAATACCTTCAAATGTGTTAATACTATAAAACAATTAGGCGAAGGTAATGATACTCTTTTGCTGTTTGTGACACTTTTATGCATACCCGATTATGCCTGTCCATTTAAAAAGTTGTTAAATGCAGTGCCGGGGACATATTTCATGATCCTAAAACACTTAAGGACACTGTTGAGAAACAAAACACGAATCACTCATGTGGGAAAGGAAGCTGTCATTGAAATGTAAATGGCTAAATCACACTGTGCTCTTGCGATTTTGTCTAAAACTCCAAAAGTATTTGTAACAACAAATGGTTCTCTTTGATTGATGTTAACAATCTTGGTTGGCATGTTAAAGCAGACTGCTACCATCTCTCTTATGTTACTCATGTCTTAAGATCCTCTTTGGCTGTGTAAAAACACCAGGCTGTTGTTTTTGTTCCAAAAACCTTATGTTTGTTTTCATAACGTGTGTCATTTGCAGTGATGCAAGGGTCATGTGGGATCACAAAACTGGACGCTCAAAAGGATATGGCTTTGTTTCATTCCGTAATCAGCAGGTACTGTTTCCAGTTATCAGTAGCTGCTGAATCAAACTCGTTATTCAATTCAACAAAAGCCCAAGAAAGTGAACTGAAATGAACTAGATTTGCAGTTATCCTTTATTGCCATCTATTTCTGATGTGATTCCAAAATGAGGTTTCAGGGTTGTGGATTTATTGCTTAATTCATTTTATACTTTATGAACTTGTTGTTACACAATGTATTAACTTGTTTAGGAATTGAAGATTTTATGGTTAACAATGTTTTGCTTGGACATTGAGATATTGAGGACCTCTTCTAGAATGCTTGTACTTTTCTAGTTTATTTGGAGATATAAAGATCCATAGTGAAATTCTTTCTTTTTATTTTTTGATAAATCCATTTGCAATGTTTTTCTTATTAAATACTGATTGGTTTTCCAAGAACAAATTGAAGAATGACTTCGACATCCGGTGGCATGGATACTCTTATGTTGTGATTTTGCCATTTGGATGTTAACTGAAATTTCTTAAGAATTTGCTTCAGCCATAAACTAATTTACTGTAATTCTGATCCGCAGGAGGCACAAAGTGCTATTAATGACTTAACTGGTCAGGCATATAACTTTCATCCTTGGTTGCTTGGTTTTGCTATTCTGAGTCATCTGGGAACGATAAGTGCAGAATTTTGACGAGTCTCATTCTGAACTATAGGTAAATGGCTTGGAAACAGGCAGATAAGATGCAATTGGGCAACTAAAGGTGTTGGTTCCAATGAAGATAAGCAAAACAGTGATAACCAAAATGCAGTTGTTCTTACTAATGGATCTTCAGGTACCATTTTCTTGTAATTCAGCCCGGATTATGTAAAATAACATTTCTTTGCTTGATCTAGAAGGTCTTTGAGCCTTAGGTAGTTCCTAGATGGAGTTATTTCTCTCTCTCCTTCGGTCCTTTCTGTATCAAGTATGAAAGGGATTCAATCTGATTTCACTTGAGATAATGGCAAATGACTTTAATAATTAAGAACTGTATTATTTCTGTATTTCATATCAGCACTCATGGTTCATAGCTATTTGCTACTTAACAAGCATGCATAGATAGGTGACTAGCTCCTTTCAAGTTCCTAAAGTGTTTAGCCAGTCCCTGCTTTCATGAAGTAGACTGAAGTGTTTTTTCTGTTTTTTTTTTCATTATTGCATTCAGTTTGGCTTATCATAAGTTCTCTTTGATCTTCTTTTTGGCATAATTTTCTTCAGCTACAATCAGTATTGAATTCAATTTTTCCACTCAAGAGTTCTGAATTTGAGTTGAGCTATTTCCTTAGTATTGAGTTATTAAAATAGATATCTTTTGTAAATGTGTGCTTGGAGAGTTGAATGCTGACAGAGTTTTGCTTTTGTTTCTCGGTAAGCAGGAAGTCAGGAAAACACTAATGAGGAGGCTCCTGAAAACAATCCTGCATATACCACTGTCTATGTCGGCAATCTTTCTCATGTGGTAACTGGATGATGAATAAAGGAATATATTTATTGTACTGCTTTCTACATGTTTAGGCTGAACCCTTTTTTGTTATCTTGGAAGAGGAAACTTTGATCTCCAATATCGCGTTTCTTAAGCTAACAGAAACTTTTTATGGTGCTATAGGGACTATTATATCATTGTCAAGACATTCTCAAATTATAAAAAGTGTTTTAGGAAGTTCTGGTTTTGAGAATTATTGGTTTCCTGTGGAATTTTCTTTAACTTCTTTTGGTCTCTATCTCTCTCTCTTTCCTTTTCGTTTAAGTCCTGAATGGAAGTGAGTTAGATGTTGGCTCCTCGGCTCTGTACTTTCTGGTTGACAATTTGGTCTGTTCGATCAGGTTACTCAAGCTGAGCTGCATGGTAATTTTCATGCCCTTGGGGCTGGAGTAATTGAGGAGGTGCGTGTCCAGAGAGATAAAGGTTTTGGATTTGTTAGATACAACACTCATGAAGAAGCAGCCTTCGCCATTCAAATGGGCAATGGAAAGATAGTTTGTGGAAAGCCCATGAAGGTCAGACATGATATTACTTGACGGGTTTTCTTTTTCTTTTGCCTATTAGTTCCTATCATGTCAACATTGGTGCTGTATTGTGCAGTGCTCATGGGGTAGCAAGCCAACCCCTCCTGGAACAGCTTCAAATCCATTGCCACCTCCAGCTCAACCATATCAGATCGCTCCATCAACTGGTATAAACCAAGGCTACTCTGCAGCTGATTTGTTGGCCTATCAGCGCCAACTTGCCTTAAGCCAGGCAGCTGCATCTGGCCTTTCAGGCCAAGCTCTTGTACAGCTGACCGGACAGCATGGCCTATCTGCAGCTTCAATGGGCTTGAGCTCCAGTGGGTCCCAAGCTCTGTATGATGGATATCCTAACAGTTTGGCAGCAGCTCAGCAGCTCATGTATTACCGTTAATTGTAGGGCTATTTTTGGATGATTTTCTTTTGTGGGTATCTTTTCTTCTTTGAGTCATGGAGTTCTCTAAACTAAGTCTTTAATTACCTTTATCTGTGTTATATCGTGTAACATGTAATTTGAAAGGGGCATTTTGAAAACGATGCCCATCTCTTGGATTGAGTTTATTTTACTCTGATCAATCGTTCGGCAAACCTTGTCAAGAGTTGTGATCGTTGCCTTAAACTCATGCTGTGGGTGACCTCCCTCGCTTTTTCGTTAATAGAATAGTAAGGCCCTCTTGTTTATGTAACTCACAAGGAATGAATGAATAAATCTTGCTGAGAAGAAGCGCCTTGTGGTTAAATGAAAGAGTAGTGTGTGTGCGCGTAAATGTACTTTCCTCTCTAGGAAGAAACTAGATACGTGTAAAATTGTTGTAGTTCGCAGCAGCTCATAGTTAAGTATCGGAGTGGAGAGGAGCGTTTCGAGCAAATTAGAGTGGAAAGGTGGTATTAAAAAAAATTATTAATGCTTCTTAGAAGTTAGGATTTTTTTGCTACATTACTAAATTAAAACTCGTATGGATCTAGATACATTACTAAATTACTATTCTTTTTAGTTTCTTTTCTTTATAATATTCATTACCTATTGCCGATTTTATATTTTTCTTAGTTTCTTTTCTATTATAATATTCATCCATAGTTGCTTGCTTGCTTGCTGTTTTTCACAACAAAAATGAAGTCAAGTTAAGATTCTACACGTTAACTTGTTATTATCAAATGATTCAACTAAGTTGATTTTATAAAATCATCCTTTCTTAATCCAATCATCCACGTTTCCCCGCTCGGGTATGATTTTTTTCAAAATAGTTTTTTTTTTTGTTTAAAAACATATTAAAATAATTTTTTTATTTTTAATATCAACAAATCAAATCCATAAAAAAAACATTAATTTAATACGATTTAACAAAACAGTTTCACACCCACTTTAAAATATATATATTTTTTAATTTTTTAACATTAACCTATCAAATTTATATAAAAAAAAAACATTAAAAAAAATATTCTTTCATGTAAAAAGTCAGAACAGTTTTTAGCTTCAAGCGGAAGCTTGGACATTGATTGGCAAGAATAAATCAAGTCCAAGCCCGCCTACTACTACAACTCAAAAGTGATCCAAACTCACCAAAAATAGGTCCAAATGACTAGCTGCCAAGTAACAAAAGGAAAGTCCCTGCAGAAATTAGAGCAGCCGCTGTGGTCATGGAGAAGGAGCTGAGGAGCAAGAGACCTCATAATCATGCTCTACTGAAAGTAGATTACATTACATCCAATCAAATTTGATGAACTGATCTTCTTGTGATATGTCATTGTGTTCGTACCAATGAGGGGTACCTTTACAGCAAATCGAATTACAGGAGTCCTGCAAAAAGATTGTAATGACAGTCTACAAACTTAATTAAGCTCTTTGCTAGCCACTTCCTTGGCAATTGGAAGAGTTTGGACCACTAGTTTATGGCATTTGAAACATAAGAAAAAATAAAAATAGTTACGACCTCTTCTTGGTTTATATTATCTACACAGTATCAAAAATAGTTACTCCCATGTTATTAATTTCCTCTATTGTTAGAGTCCTTGCTTTTCGGTTACATTTCATGCAAGGGATGAAGGGCTTCTTGAGCTTACTTCGGATCTTGAAGAAGGATGGTCATTCTGCAAAAAACAATAATCGTTAGTTAATGTTAATTTTTCTCTTAATCTAGTGGCTTAATTTCATGCAGAATTAATTCTAGTGAGCTTACTAGCTGCATTGAAACTTGGCTAAACTTTGGAGAGCGTGCAACTGGACTAGTTGATGACAATGAGTGGTGGTGCATACTTTCTTCAGCAAATGCTCTCATTCTCTTAAGTTCTGGCAGGACAACCTTGCCTAGATCAGGCCTGTCTTTCCGCCTTAACTCTGCACACTTGAGTGCTAGCTTGCCAAACAATGTTGCCTCTTCAATTGGCCAATCAGGCACTGCTGGATCCAGCATCTGAGCAAAAGTGCCCTTTTCAAGTGCCCTGTCAACATGGTGGGTCAGTCCCATTGCCGGCTTCGCTGTTAATACTTGTAGAAACATGATCCCTAGAGAGTATATATCTGACTTTATGCCTAGCATGCCTGTTTGCTGATACTCAGGATCTATATAGCAGAAAGTGCCAGCTGTGGATGTCATGCGGTATTGAGTCACATTGTCAGCAACTGATGGTGGGACTAGCCTGGCCAACCCTACATCACTGATCTTGCTCACAAAGTTGCGGTCAAGCAAGATGTTGGCAGGTTTTAGATCACGGTGTACGAGTGGCTCGGGTTTAGTTTGGTGGAGGAACAGCAAGCCGGTGCCAATTTCAGCTGCAATTCGAAACCTTAGCTGCCATGACAAAGGTGGAGAGTTTCCTCTGCAAAAGAGACGGTCTTCTAAGCTTCCATTGGCCATAAACTCATATACTAAGCATCCATACTCAGGGCAGGCTCCCAGGAGGAGAACCATGTTAGGGTGCCTTATGCAGCACAATACCTCAACCTGCAACCAGTTCTCACCAGGTTAAGCAAAAATCTAAAACTTTTGTGCCTCTGAAGTTGAAGATAATTTTCGAAGGTTGTCGGTATAGTTTCAGAAGGACTTCTGTTGATTTGTTCTAAACCACGAATGGGTTAAGATATTCAATGGGTCATTCCTAAGCTGTTAAATGAATTTAAAATTAATTTTTTTTGAGAAATTTCTTTCTGAAAAGTGACTGTACTGATTTTTCCTTCAAGAAAACGGTTCAGAATAAGAGCTTGAAAGTTTCAGATATTGAAGCATCTGTAGAGAATTTTCTTTGGGCCACATACCTCTTGCTGAAACTGCGACCTTCCTTGAGCTGCGTCTGGACGTAAAACCTTAATTGCTACGGGTGTGTGGTCCAGATAACTCTTGTATACTGGACCATAACCCCCTTCTCCAATCTTAAGAGACTGAGAAAAGTAGTCTGTTGCAGCTTCAATTTCTTCGATTGAGTATCTCCTGTATCTGACATCTGAATTTGCTAGAGCATCTAGGGCCTTTCTCTTCTCTTCTGCTTCTTTGCGTGCTTTCATTTCTGCATTAATCCTTTTTTGTGATTCCAGCTCAGCGATTCTCTGAGCTGCTTCTGCAGCCTCAATTGCTGCTTTGGACTTGGCTTTTTCCTTTTCTGCAATTGCCAATGCAGCTTCCTCAGCTAGTCGGGCTTCTTCCAATTTCTGCTCTTCTTCTATTTTCCAGCGCTGGAGCTCTCTTGTCTGCAAAGAAGTTTATCTCAGAACACTTTGTGGGGTTCTTAAGGCCACATGACAAGAAGATGCAATTTCTTGTACCTTTTGCTTTGCAGTGAGTGCTTCTCTGCAGGCGGAACTGTACATTTCCATTGTTTGCTTGAGCTCCAGCTTCAGCCTTCTCATTTCCGCCTCCACATCATCCTGAGATTTTACAGCACCGCATGTTAATTTTTGCATTTCATCTATATATTTAATGTAATTGTTAGCTCTCACAAACAGTAATGTAGATAGTGGATTGCTTGTCATTTGAGAAAACTAGAAATCGTTGTCAGCTTTACAGGAAGGTGGGCAACATTTTTTAATCTGCAAGGATCAACTAGAACTTTTCACAGATTAGTTTGTTTCTAGGGTAACAAGGTTTAGATCTGTGTTTATTTAATATTACACTATTTGAGGATTCTGGTGTTATAGACATAAGCTTATTCGTTTATAGAAAATGCAGGTCCTACATTTCTGATATTCAAATGAATGGCTAAACGCTCTTACCGCAGCTGATGGCATCTGGTCACTTTCATTTGAGAAGGTTGATAATTCAGGTGAAAAGCCACCTTGATCCAGTGACTTCCTTCCATGATGCAGTGATTCAAAGCTATAGTTGCTGTCAATGTCAGAGAAGTTTGACAGCCGTGGAGGGGTGCGGCTTGTTTCAGTGTTGTCATAAAATGCTGGAAATATGCGATCAATGCTTGGTCTGCCGGAGCTGACAAAGGATATATCAGTATCTGGAACCGAGAGTTCACCATATGATTTTCCAGTTAAACCTCTCCTGGTGAATGGTGACCTGTTTTCAGTTGCAAAATGTCTCAAGTTAGTCCTTTAAGAGACTGATAGATTTTCTGCTTTCTCATTTGGGTACTATAGAAGACACAGGGTCATCGATAGGAGTCCGGATGAATTGTTCTAAAACATTTCAGGCCTTTTCTTCACTAGCAAACTAGCTATGTCGTTAATATATGTTTTCAGAGTTTCATTGTTCCTCTTACAAAGCAATGACGGTGAGCACTGAGCATCTCTTACCTGAAGGATTCTGTATCGCCAACTGATTTTCGAGGTAGCTCCAGTGGTGGCTTCTCAGCTACTGATTGAAAATACATCAGTAATTCAAGATGATCAATGGGAGCTGACTTAGATCATGGAAAATAAATACAAAGGAAAAGAAGTAAAAAACAAAATCGTTGACCTCTTTTAACACGAGTACGGGGGGTATGTGCATCCATAGAAGCTGGTGTTGTGCTGTTTTGGTTGAGTTGGTTATGCAATGAAGAGTTAACTGGTGAAGAACGGGAGGCAGCCCGCATGGATTGTATCTTCCCTTTGGCTATAACATATACAGTGCAAAAATCTGGTGCCCCCTTTGACACGCTGCCTGCGACATCTGCTGCTTTGAATCTTCTAGGAAGAAATTTTTTGGAAGTTCAGGAATTTGGAATAAATTTATGCTCTCATAATATCATTAGTCTTTACACTCATCCAGACTGCTAATGCAAAGCTTGTTAGCCATGTTCACATGCCTACTATCACATTTCAACATACTAATTTATAAATATAAAACAATTTATCATAGCATCTGACGCTAGTCTATCTTGTCTGTCACAGCATTTGAGATGGATGCATTGTGTCGTTTATAGCAATATTTTCAGAAATCTAACTTCTAAACACTCATCTTCTATATCAGATATAAAAGTTCTGGTACATAAATTTTCCTGCTAGTGATTTATCAAGAGAGGTACATACCTAAGAAAGCCTCCTTTTGCCGACGCACCAACAATCAAAGTCTCAATTGCAGTCTGGGTAACGTATTCAGTTAATGCTTTTGCGACATCCGTGTCTTCCAGTACGACATCCTTGCAGTTAATCTGATGTCAAAGTTGAATACAGAAGTTTAAAGACTTAGGAATATGATGTAAAATGTGTGCTTTCTTAAAAGTCCTTCGTGAATCCAATTTATATAGAATTCTAGAGCAACTATACATGTACTCTTGATAATAATGTAGGTAAATGTTTCTTGCAGGATAGGCTTTTCAAGATTGAGTGTGCATTGAAAGAAAATGAAGGTTTCATCTTCAACACTCACATCTTTACGTGTGCAGAAACAGCGGAAAGGAAGGAACAAATCCTTGGAATCGGGACTGGATGTGCCATTGGAATCAGAAATTTGGTTCAGCCCTGCAATAAAAATGATCAGGAACATGTTGAGAAACTTCTCCTATGTGAGACTATTTTAAAAGAAATGTATTCATTGCAAAGCTATACTGCTTCTTGCACGGCTTCTTTCCGTCGGCATGAAAATCCATGATTTGATTTCATTTGTTACCAATTTTCCATCTTTTTTTATGCATAACTTCTAAGGAAAATAGCATTTCTTGTTAATTAAAATGATGCTTTCAGAAAAATATCATGAAAGCAAGTTGCAAAATGGAATCCATGACAACTTTCAATTTGCATCTGTAATCTGCACGGATAACGAGGTTGAATCCTTACTTGGGGAAGCATAATATGAAGATAAAGATGATTTGAGATTGACATGGATGAGAATAACAGTCTGCCCTTTCACCAAAAGATTGTCAATAGTCCATTTGAGGGCGATTTGGCTGCCTTTATCCTTGTCTATTGCCACTGCAATTAATCCATTTCCTCCATTCCTTTTCTCCGGCATAGACCTTGGCATCCACATATCTCTCTATAAACTAATTTATATCCTTGCAATTAATAACAGGACTTTTGAAACGTTATGCAGATTGATTTCTCTTCTTCTATCTTATCAGAAGCTTCTGAGAGCCTTTTAATCACCTTCAAGTTTCTCTTCAGGAAACTCAGGAATGCAGTGCGTATATCAAAAATTTAATGCAAATGGGATGTTTTTGCTTTTCTTTTCTTTGATTATTGCTTCCTTTCTCTAGAGGCAGAGAGAAAGGAAGGTAACCTAACCGCTTTGTGGTTCTGCAATATCCTTTTTCCCTCAAGTTCAGCGATCCTATCTGTGTCTTCCTAAATTAGGCTGGCTTTTGTTTTTTCACTTTTTTGTTTTTTTGCTCTTCTTACTAACTTGATCGATACAAGCCATCCTCAAAATTCTCTCCCCCCACAAATTTCTCTCTGGTGCTTGACCACAGACATTCAGGTGCCATCAGATTTTTGGTTCTTTTATCCTAATTGGCATGCATAGGGTAAGAGATATGAGGCCTTTGACTCCTTAATCCACTAGTCTTAAATTGTTGCACAAAATCAGTTTCTTACATTAAATAAATGGACAAGAAAATTTGTTTTCTTGGAGAGGTAAGGTAATTTATTCTTCATTCAAGTATTACATTTAGGCTGTTAAATTAATATCGCGGACTTTCATTAAACAGTCTGAGCATGCCTCTTCTACACATGCTGGATGAAGGTCATAATCACACACATCACAAGAGAATGCCCAGAACTTGCCTTGCCCGTTGCAGCAGTCACATACATATGCTTTTGCCATGTCCAACTTCAGAGCATGTTGGTGCTTTATATCTTTTACTTGCCGAGGTAATGCATCTCCTTCCTCCTTCAAAGTTGCTTCGATCTCTGTAATCCTTGACTCTGTAAATGGGAAAGCCTTAGCACCATATAAGGAAATCATGGCTTTCCCATCTGTTCTAATGATCTTCCCATCTTGTCCAATAATGACCAAAGCTGGAATCCCTTTAATGTTAAAGATCCTGCAAAGGTCTTGCCGTGTCCTGTCCTCGTATGGAATAGCAAGCCATGGCATGTTACTTAGGTTGGTATTAAATTCTTTAAGGTCTCGGTCTGTAGAGACTAAGATAATTTCAAAGCATCCATCATTGGTGGTTATGATCTCATTGTAATTTTGGATAAGTTGCGTAGTGAAGGCACGGCTTGGAGGGCACCAGTGTGCGCCAAAGTAAAGGCCTATTGTCTTGCCAACAAGTTCAGATACAAATATCTGCAGAAAGGTCAAAAAATGTCAAAGTTATGCCTGGCATGCCATTTGTAAAATCAGGGATAAAATTAAATCACCTTTCTAGTATCTCCTGATAAAACATAGTTTCGTCCTTCATGTGCCAGAAGTTGCTGTAATTTTCCTCCCTGGCGCTTTGCATCATCGATAGACCTCAGTTCGTCGAATCTTTCCCTGGTGAAGGGAAATGCTTCAGCACCAAAGTCTTCTATCAATCCAATCATATCTTCTTCAACTGATATTCCATCTGAACCCAACGAGATACATGATGGAATGCGATTAACATGATAGATGTCACTCAAATGTCTATGCAAGTTTACTTCAAATGGGACTGCAAGCCATGGCATACACTTGAAGTGTTCCTTGAATCCATCCTCATCGCGATCAAAGGAGATGAAGACAATCTCTAGTTTTTTACCAGTACCTCTTAGGCTATTATAAATTTTCACAAGCTGGGGAGCAAATGCTTTACATGGCCTGCACCAGTTTGCCGAGAAGAAGAGGCAAATTACCTTACAATCACATGATGACAAGGGCACCTAAACTCAAATCAAAACGAGATTTTGAACTTTAGTTATTTCATTACAATGAAAAATTCCTTTTTAGCAGCTAAGTAAACTCTCATTTTGTTTTTCCACTTTCATAAACCTTTCAGTAATCAAACATAAAAATATAAAAGCTCTGCAGTATAAGAGAAGGAAAAGGGATTTTAGAGGGGGGGAAAATTGCAGAAAAAGAGAGCTTCTAAGGGAATACCTTTCCTTCACCAGATAAAAGATAATCTATCCCTTGAGATGATAAGATGGCCACGAAGTCACTGCCCTCAACAAATTTAGCTTGACCATCAAGCCCTGCCATAATACTACAAGCAAAAGTTGGTAATCCTCTCTTCTTCTTTTATATGCTATCCTTGAGAGATGCTGATGAAGAAAGTGAAATGGCACCACAGAAGAGTGTCATTCACAACAGAATCCAGCAACTAAACACTATTTAAAAAAATATAGGAGGCTTCAAATTCCACAAGGGAATTTAGTACTTTGTGACTATTTTAAAATATTCTTATGCATGAACAAGGATTTTGAAATATTCTTACATTATAATCCTATTTAAGCATGCATAGCATATGCTATAATGACCATTTTCATTAATGAAGTTCTGTTATATGAAAGTATACTAAACAAGGAAGAGGGATGCACATGCAAGATGGCTATCAAGAAACAAGAACCACCAGCTTCACATATTCTCATTCTTTTTTCTTTTAAAGGACCCACGATTTTTTACCAAGGGTGAGTGGTATGCATCAATCAAAGGACTAAAATTGCATTTGATGAGCTCAATATCACTTTTTGAAATGCCCCAAGCCTTGATAAGAATCCTGGCAAGCATTTGTCCTAATGGGAAGTGCAGCAAGACCACTTGTCAAAATGGTGGTACTGCAAAAAGAATCTATTAGTAAGTTTTCATCTGTATTCACATTTTATATCCATGCCACATGTAAAGGCAATTGTTTTGTTTATGGCCTAGAACAGGGCTAGCTTTTTTGCTCTCTTCTGCTCTCAATTTTGCAGACGACAGCTTAAGATTAGATCATGCCAGTTATTGTAATGATTTATTTTTTTTAGAATTGTGTGAATTAATAGTGAATTTTTTATAAATTCTGGGTTCTCTGTTTTTCCTCTGTCAAACATCACAGGAAGAGCAGCAACATGGGATACATGAGGCAACAATTTGGCAAGTAAAGATTGGAAAAGGAGAGCATTTAACCACCAGTAGAGTCACAAATCAGGGATATTCATGTTAAGAATACGATATCAAGTGCCTCAACGTACCACTAGAAGCTTCTCAAAATTATTCCTTTTGGATCATTGCATCATTGGAATATAAAACACTCTTGATGCTGAAATCATGAGAATTAGACACGGATGGGATTTCTAAGATTCCCATAAGCGTAAAGCAGGACTCAAGTAGAAGAAACCAACTAAAACGTCTTATTTCTGATGCATATGGCCTACAAACCCGAAGTCTGCTCATCTATTACACCATTTTTAACAATTTAAGCTTTACCTTAAGAAATAAAGCACAGCGAGCAAAAGTACCTTGGTATTTCTGCTGATATCCTTTGTTGGGAGTTTGAGAATTGAGAAAGAGAGGGAGAGAGGGCTGGTCAGATTCCACAACAAAACAAGGGGACAAGAGAAACGTGTGAGAGGATAAACCCAACCCAAGAGGGGATGTGAAGGAATAAGTAGGGCAAACAAGTGTAACCTTAGATAGAGATACAGGTCTCTATCTATCAGACAGGTGTAGTGACAGGTAAGAGTTAAGCAAAGGACCTATTAACCTCACCAGGTATATTCCATGATTATGCAGGCATTAGATCCTATTTAAGTCCTAATTTAATTATTTAAACAGTAATTATCTTGGGTTTTCCTCCCTGATTTTGTCAAAAGCGTAGAAAGATTTAGTTGCACCATCATGTAGCAGCAAGAGGACATAAAGAACTTAAATATAACTCGACCAGTGTCATTACATGGGCAAATATGAATTAGGGCAAAATAAAGTGGCACTTGCAACAAACTATATCCTTTCATCTTAATGTAGCTACTCCAACCCTTGGGCCAATGCATAATTTGGAAAAATAACAGTAGTGAGCTAGCTTTATTCATTCAATTCAACCATTGACAGAGAAAGAGAAATCATCATCAGTCATTGCTCTAGAAGAATAGACTTCACTTGCATAGGAATTACTGAAGTCATCATTGTCATTGTCTCTCTCCTTCAAATCCTCAATTTTGGCTACAGCCTCCTTCAAATCCCACCTGTTCTCCATATTCCATTCACAGCAGCACATCCCAGTTTTCAACAGCTTTAGCATCTCTTTCTCACAATTCTTAGTCCTCATTATATCCATATCAAATACCTCTCCTGTCCACTCTTCTCTAACAACTGAGTTAACCCAAGTTGCCAAATCTGCACCGCCACCCCTGCCTTGCATTAGATAATTTTCAGGGAACTTGCCTGTCAAGATTTCCAGAATTAGTATACCAAGACTCCACACATCAGTCTTCCTTGTAGTGCGGTCAGAGTGAGTGAATTCAGGTGACTTGTAGGCAACCATAACTTGTTGAGCATGGTCTCTATTAACCAAAGGAACTAGAGCATAATCTGTCAAGAGGGGCTCGAATGTATCATCTAGAAGCACATTGGAGGATTTTAGGTGACCATGAGGCAGAGCTAATGTTGGGAACTCTTTGTAGAGATAGACCAACCCCCTGGCAACTCCTTTGACAATCTTCAGCCGTGTTGGCCAGTCAAGCCATGGTTTTCCCGGAGCACGCTTGGCTGAAAGATAAATCCATCAATGCAGCAAAATTAGTAGGATAAACATTAGCAATGTATTAGCACCCTTTTCTTTTCGTTGTATGTAATTGTGATCATAAACAATGATCCATACCCTAAGGCAATCCCGTCTGTCCATCATAGTGAAAGACAAATGGTTCAGAATCCTTCCTCCACGTATGCGTGGATGATTGTCTAAAATCGTTTCCATTGGTTTATGTGAGTGTTAAAGAGAGAATACTTACCATGAAGACGAGAAGCCAAGCTGCCATTTTCAATCAAGTCAGAAACCAAAAGCTTCTCTTCTTTTCTGTAGTAGTATGCCACTAGAGGGAGCAAGTTAGGGTGTGACAATGTTCCCAACTTTCTCATGTGCTCATGAAATTCTTCATTCCCTACGTTACTCATATGCCTAAACCTCTTCACAACCATAGAAGGTCCATCCGAAAGAACTGTCTTGTAAGATGAACCAAGAGTACCACTGCCCAAGACTTCAGCAGAGGCCTTAAGAAGGTCTTGCAAGTCAAATCTACCCCTATCATATCTTACAAAATGCAACTGCCCATTATCAACCGTTTTTGCATCACCAAACTGATCTGATGATTGAATTTCCTTTTTTCCAACGCCATTCATGGCAATTTTCTTTTTGGAATAGTTGAATTTGGGTGTTTTGGCTGTGCGGCAACAGATGCAGGAAAAGGCAACAATAGCAGATAATGCAACCACAGCTACAACAGTAACCACAATTATCATCATGATCTTTTTCTTGGATGATTTGCACGCAGGCAGTGGCTTTCCACATAACCCTTTATTCCCTGCATCATGCATATGAAAATGAATGCATTAAATATTGCAGCAGCCATAATATATATAGTATTCTCTGCAGAGAAATTCATTTTACGGTCCATAATTTGACTTCTACGACCAGAATCAGATCAACAACATACCACTTACATAGAAAGATGATTCACGGATATTATAGATATGGTATAATAATACAGCTGATTGTTAAATTAACTAAATTTTCATGTACATCAGCTAGTTTATTTGATTTCCAGTCACAAGGTCACTTACTCGTCAGGGTATTTTTAGGCCAGTTTTCGAATAATTATCAAGAGAAAAGACTGAAAAGGAATTCTACTCGCATCCAAAATAGATTTATGAGAACATGAAAAGATTTGATTGGATTGAAAAGCATAGATGGTACGTATACGAATTAACCTGTGAAAGAGCTTGGACTGAAGTGAGCAAGACTAGCAGGAATCTGACCCTCGAAATTGTTATCTGCAGCATTAAACACAGTCAAGTTTTCTTGAGGAAAGCCAGGTAACTTCCCATCAAGTTGATTCCCTTCAAGACTCAACTTTGTTAGTTTCTGCGCGGAAACAAGTGATCTTGGAATTCCACCAGTAAACTCATTGTGTGCCAAATGAACTTCCCTCAATGAATTCATGCCATCAAATGCATCCTCGGCAATTTTACCTGAGAAACTGTTGTTAGACAAAAACAAGTTTTTCAAGGGGCCAAGTTTTTTCACTTGAGGCATGGAACCCTCCAAGCTATTATTCATGAAGCTTAATGTTCTCAACTTTGACAATTGCGTCAAGATGTCTATGTTGATGGTGCCCGTTAAGCCCATATTCTCAAGTTGCAACTTATCGATGGTGCCATCACCATTGCAACGCAAACCAACCCAATTATTGGTGCTACCATTGCACGGAGGATTGTCTGACACATTCCAATTGCTTAGCAAGGAGTTTGTAGACAAAGAGTTCTTGAAGTTGACAAGGATTTCAGCATCAGTAATTGCACCATGTGATGTGACAAAGAATTGGCAAGCCGTGACCATGATGTAAAATAGCAGCAGCATCAGGTGCCAATATGCTACCTTACGAGCCATAAGGAAGATGTGTGAAGTTTTCTTTCAAGCATCAAATATTGAACAAAAAAGAGTGGATGGGAAATGATTAAGAGGGTGTCGACAAAGACTAGGAAATTAAGCGTTGAGAGAAGGCAAAGGGACAAATGATGGAAGTTGAGGTTGTGATCGACCAAGTCCTATGAAGCATGAGCTGTGTTATAAGGAGGCCGGCCATTTGACCCTTTTCTTATTTGTGTGTTTCTTTATATTTTCTTGATTGCTAATGGTCTGTCCAGGTAATTAGATCTAATTAATTATATATATGGCTGCTTTCGTTGTTAATAAGGCATTAAGCCCTCTGGCTGTAATCTGTATGAAAATGACAAGAAAATCACGTTGATTTGTTACTTCTATGTCATTAAGCTTTGTGATTTGTGTGTTTCCATCCACGGCGGTGTGTTTGATAGTGTATAATAGCGGTTAAGAGTGTTTTTTATTCAAAAAAAATATCAAAATAATAATATTTTATTTTTAAAAAATTATTTTTTATATTATTACAATTCAAAAATATATAAAAGATAATTTTAAGGAAACAAAAGGAGATTTCAAATGTCTGGGAAACGCAACTTCGAATTCAAAATGACTATTTATCTTTGATTATTTGTTAAATAACTAAGAAAGATGTACTCATAGGGCGGGCGCTCTAGGAATCTATAAGAGTTTCAAAGGTTATGAGTGATGAGTGCTCAAGGGGAAACTCAGTATTGAATGCATGCATGCTTGTTAACAGGAATCGATAGCTAGTGGTATCTAATGGCTTGTTAATTTTTCTTGCCAAATGGGTGATTGATGGATATTTGGTTTTTTCTTACCTTGGGAGGGATCATACGGGAATGAAGACAAGCCGGCCACAGACAGGTTCGATGTCCTTGTGTGCTGAGCATAAATTAAGATCCTAGATTCTACATCCCCACTTACGCGAGGAAATATATATACATCTTTAATATATATATATATATATATATATATATATATATTGCACTAATTGCATGCTGTTTCTATATATATATTCAACGATCAAGGCACCATTAATTATAATTATAATATGTTTTAAGCTCTTCATGAAATCTTAAATCCATTCGGATTAAAAGATATATGTACGTAGAATTATTTATAAAACGATTTTACACTAGAAATCCAAATTTCTTGTTTCATTTAATTTTTATACACTACGGTTCCTCATGAAAAGATATTCCTTGTCAGGCAAGGATTAAAGAGGTGATTTGAAAAGGTAAGAAACCACTTAAGTGTGTATGTCAATATGAACTTGCTAGCTAGCTACTACATTTGATGTGGGGTAGTGAAGTTGAATGTACTGTTCAATCATGGAAAAGAAAAATGTGTTAACTTGGCCTTACCCATGATTTTGTTCTATGATGAAGATTATTAATTGGAAAGATAACAAAAACAAACTGAAAGATCCACCACAAGTTATTAAATTGAGCTCATCACTAATTAAAGAGCCAAAAAAGAGTATCTACGGGACAGATGGAACCTTGGACTCCACAGGATTGGCTTTGTGGTTGGGTCCCAATCCACCTGTGCCTCTCTAGGTCGACCTGTGACTCTGTCGCTCTCCCCTTGCCACCCATTACACCACGTGTCAAGCACAGTACTGCCCTGTCACAGGTATCACTGCTTCACATCTTTTTCCTCAATGACGACTTGGCAGCCCTTAATTTGTTCTTCACATCATTGAAAATCTTTCGTTGATTGCCAATATATACAGCTCTCACGAGATAACGCAAAGCCTTTCTGATGCTTTTACATGCATCAAATGCTTGCTTTAGGTACATTCTCACCTGCACTCCTCCTTTGTGGTCACAAAACAGTATAGCGGATACATGTGCATGTGTGTTTCACGCTGTGCTGATTTTTGCAGTTGCAGTTTGAAGAAACTAGTTCTTTTTCTAATAAAGATTTTAGGAGATAGTTTTCATAAAATTATAATCTATATTAATTAACTAAACATTATAGTTTTAACCACACTGTACTCCTGCATGCTAAAATCCTACTTGTACGTGTGTGCAAGCAAGATGTTATTTACCCATTGACCCCATATTCTAAAAATGTTGCTTTCTTCATGCAACTATAAAGTTTTACAGTGTCACAGAGCTCCTGCTTCTATCAACTAAATTGTATATAAAATACAAGCCCTTGTTATGCTAACTCTCAGTCAACTGATCTCCCCCCATAACTTCAAGCATGATCAACACCTCCACCGCTTCTGGTGACACCCTAATAGATATCCATTCCTCTGGTCGACATGTAACTTTTCCCGACGAAAACAATCAGTCCAACCAGCTGCGGGCTAGTGTACCCTTGTTACTTCAACCATCATATGCTAGATCAAAATCATTACTCTTCGATGAGCTACGTAATTTTCGAATAAGCCTTAAATGGTGTGCACTTGATCATTCCACCTGCATAGGAAAATTTGTGTCCTGCTTCATCTTCGTATTCCTTGCCATTATTCTCCCTATTGTAAGCTCCCTTTCCATTAGAGTCCCATCCTCGGCACCAGCTAATGACCCCATTTCTTACAACAAGCTGGTGCAGCTTCCTGAGTCTGTCTTGGCTTTAATATCTTTCTTTAGTCTTTTCCGTTTCTTCAAAAGGTACGGTCTGCGCCAACTCTTGTTCCTGGATGACTTACAAGAGGACTCATTGTTCATTCGACGTGGATACTCCCGCGAGCTCGATAAGGCTTTTCGGTACCTAGCCTGCATACTGTTACCATCTTTCTTTGTCGAAGTTGCACACAAAATCATATTCTTCTCCACAGTCAAAATATGGTTACCGTGTAATGTTTTTCCTGGCAATATTCCATTGAACTCCATCATGTTTGTGTTGGTGTTGGCATCATGGGTTTATAGGACAGGAGTGTTCTTGTTGGTTTGTGTCCTGTTTCGGTTGACTTGTGAGCTCCAGATACTTAGATTTGAAGGGCTTCACAAGTTGTTTGATGGTTGTGAATCGGATGCAGGTGTCATATTTAGGGAGCATGTCAGGATTAAGAAACAATTGTCCTTTACAAGCCACAGATATCGGTTCTTTATCATATCCTGTTTGGTTACAATTACAGTTAGTCAATTCGGATCATTGTTGCTGGTTTTGGGATTCAACAATGAGAAAAATTTCTTCAATTCCGGAGACCTTGTGGTAAGAAGTTTGTCTTTCTAATAAGTGCTTTGCAGTCTACAAGATTGATGATTTCTAATACTTTTGAGGGATTAATGCAGATTTGTTCAGCAGTTCAACTATGTGGATTCTTCTTATGTTTGCTAGGAGCTGCTAGAATCACACATAGAGCTCAAGGTATTGTGTCAATGGCAACTAGATGGCATATGATTGTTGCATCAGCATCTGCATCTGCCAGGATAGACCAGGGGAAAAGCCACGTGCCAGAAGCTGATGGGACTCTAGCATCCAATACCGAAGACAGCGAGTCTGATTCTTCAGATAATTTCATTGCAATTTCCTCACAGGATCCATGTTCTTTCCAAACCAGGCAAGCTTTAGGTGGGTAGAACTCGTGAACTAAGTTTTTCTCACCTGCCCTTGTTGATTTGCATATGATAACATCCACTAATGTTCTCTTTGCAGTGGCATATTTGCAACACAACAATGGGGGGATCACGCTGTTTGGATTTGCACTTGATCGAGGATTGCTTCATACTCTCTTCGCTTTTGAGTTCTCTTTGGTGCTATGGATTCTGAGTAAAGTGGTGGTTTTATCTTAATAGTTTTCCCTAGTACTTTTAAGTCCACCAATGCCTAAGATGTGAAAAATGTAAGGCATTATTCTGAAGTTGTAACTTGGCTGTTTATTAAGGAATAATAAGATCCCTCTTTCGTTCATGTTTATTATTGCTAGATGAAGATCAATGACACATCTCCATGCTTCTGCTCAGTCAAATATTTTGTAGGCACGCATCGAGGATCACATTACAAAATGAATCGATTTCAAGATTGTACGATGAACACATTTCTTTTTCAAAATGATGAATTAGAAGTTAAACTTCCTGAATCCATACACGGTTATGGAATGGCAAATCAAGATTAATCTATTTATTCTTGATATCAGTAAAACCTCAACGCTTTTGTGGAGCATGGTAACTTTTATTATTTACCTTTTTGAAAAGAAGACCACAGCCAGAGATTCTGGAGGATCCCTTCTTTTTTTACTTCCTTTCATCAAAGACAATTCCAAAATACATAAACCATTGATTGAGACATCGAAAATAAACCCTGAAAGACATTTATGTTTTATTTGGGCACCATTCAGTGCAAATTGAAAGCAGTTTTCAAGTGCTGCAACTGCACAACAGAATCTTTTGGTTCATTTCTACATCATGCTAACCAGTAAAATGCTTCACATCATGCTAACCTGAAGGAGAGGGAGCTATCTTATTCCCGACTATCCCAGTCATGGACCTAATGGTGTCTCATGTGAGGAAAATTTAACATCAGATGCACCAACTAGTCACATTCTTGGAGAAGACATGGGAACTGGTTAATACTGTTGACAATATTTTGAAGGCATGCAATAAGCTTGTCCCCTTGACGTCTTATAAGGTCAGTTTTGAAGCCCTCGATGTTCTTTGAATCAGCAGCTTCGAGGTCTGCCATCTCAGGAAAGTTGCCATTAACTACAGCCTGGATCATTTCAGCATTCTCATGAAGTTTTTCCACCATCATTTGCTTCATCTCTTCTGTGCTGGGCATTTTCTTTTTACGTCCACGATGGATTTTAGGCTTCTCATCCCCATGGGCATTTTGAGAATTTTCTTTTCTACGGCATTTCTGAGGCTTTTCTTCCTCGTGACTTTCCTGAAGTTGTGTTTCTGCAAGGATTGACTGAGGCTTTTCATTTGTGCAGCATGTCTGATGATTTTCTTCCAAATATCTTTCCTGAGTTTCCTCTTCTAAATGGATTGCCCGAGGCTTTTCCTTTGAGCAGCATGGCTGAGGGTGCTCTTCCGCAGGGCTTTCCTCAGGTTCCTCTTCTGCATGGATAGTATGAGGCTCTTCTTCTGCACAACTTTCCTGAGGATCCTCTTCTGCATGGATTGTCTGAAGCTTTCCCCCAGCATTGTATATCTGAGTGCTTTCTTGCACCTGACTTTCCTGATGTTCTTCTTCAGCATGGACTCTCTGAGGCTTTTCCACTGTGCAGTATATCTGAGAATTTTCTTCCACACATCTTTCCTGAGGTTTCTCTTCTGCATGGATTGTTTGAGAGTTATCCTCTCTGCAGCATTTGTGTGTCTTTTCTTCCATAGGGGTTCTCAGAGACTTTGACCGCCACCTTTGTTTCTTGGTCCCTGAGAGTCAAAGGAGATTGTAAGAGCGCAGCTGGAAATATAGCCTGTCACCTTACTCAAAAGCAGCTCTACTATCATGCTTTCATAGGTCCAAGAACAACAAAGCATAACCACAATTCATTTACTATGACCAGGATAAATAGCTCGAGCAACTTGAGCAGCTATGCCATCAAATGTACTAACCTAATTTTCATGGTCTCCACTGTAAATTCATGTCATTTCAAGCTACTTGATACAACAATTTGAATATAATCCGACCTTTATTTATATGCAGTTTCCATTATGGCAGTAACCCAGGTGATGCAATTGCATTGCCATTTATTTCAATCTCGTAATTTTGGAAAACATAGAAGTTAATATGGAAGCATCTATGGGTCCTACTAAAATGAAAATTAAATCAAATCATTACATGCTAGGCTAGTGTGCTATAGAATTGAACTTAATAGGGAGAGCTGCAATGAAGACATGTGGTTATGAAAATGCAGCTGAAACATTACAAATTACATTCCAAAATCAGCAAACACAGCTGCAAATGGTAATAAATGTGTTGGTTCCAATATTACCAGGTATCTCCAGGGGAAACATCAGACAAAATGGAATCCAACACATTCACTTCGAATTAGAAGACATAGGTACTTGGGAAATTACCTTTTGAGGTTCAAGCAGAAACTTCTGCCCTGTAACCTATAGTAGCTTATTTCATAATTTCCACAACAGAATTCCAAAATCAAACGTTCAAGAACTTTTGTGACACATCTAAAGTGAAATAGCAATTGCACTAACATGAACAAAAACAGGATTAAAACTTGATCATAAACAACGCAAAGTCACATTCATAATTACCAAGTTAATTAGCAATAACTAAAATCACTGCATGCTAAATTGGAGATGAAGCATACCGGGGTTTGTTATTGCATGAAGCAAGTCAGGCTTTTCAGAGTCAGTATCTGGATCTGGATCTGGATCCGGATCCGTATCTGGGTGTTCCTTGTGGCACCACATATAATCATCAATAGCTCTGAAAAGTTCATCATTAAAATTCTCAGGAAGTCCGAACTCCCTTCTCCTTTCACTCTCCAAAGACCAATAGAAGTCACTCCGGGACTCAGACTCCTTGTCCCAATTTTTAATCAGGTTGTACTCATTAACCAAGGAGTTCCACTTAGTCCGACATTGATTCAAATTCCGGGCAACATCCAGGACAACGCAGTTATCGACAATGATCTTCCATTTCTGATAGGTAGATAAAGCTTTCAAACAATCCTTTTCAACAGCAGCGATCTCATTCACTAGAATCAACGCTTCTTTAGTTGTCCACTCCGGGGATACCTGAGAACGCGTGCGTGGAGTGCTCGAAGAAACACGCAATTGATTATTATTCTTGCTCTCTCGTTGTTCCTTTCTACGCTTCTTCTTATTAACAATTACCTCCATTTGAACCTCTGCCATGTTAATTAAGTTAAAATAAATCAAACCCATTTCTCCGAAAAGCTTATCAAGTTCTTCACTTTTTGTCATTCAGAAACTAACCCATAATTGTAAACCAGAAAAAAAAAAGTGCAAGTGGAGAGACATGCTGATCAAGTAATTTAAAAGGAGGCAATTGGGTTTTTCTTTAAGACAAGTACCAGAAGAAAGGAGAGTAATGGTGCAGAGATCAGCCGCAGCGTTTCAGGGTGGCAGTGCTGATGTCCATTCTACGGCGGAGAGAATGAGTGACGGGGCTAGGAGGCGAGGGAGGGCCTTCGGGTTGAGCTCGTGGTGGTGCTTCTGTTCTTCTGTCTTGTGGAGTCCAGAGTGTGAATGAGAGTGAGTGAGATAGATTTTGATCAGGGCAAGCCTAGGCCTATCTTGCTCTGCTCTAGGGATTGCCAATTTTTTTAATAATATATTTATTGTCAATATATTATCATATTATAATATCTGGTTTTATGGTTTGTTTTATTGGTTATAAATTTAACAAATTATATTAGCGAAACGGAATGAGGTATTTCAATTTTATTTTTTATTTGCTGATGGCTACACTAAGATTAGAATTGGATAATAAAAAAATAAAAAGGATATGCCGTCCCGTAGGCCCACTATAAGCGTATTGCTGTTTTATGAAAAAGGCAAGCTCAACTGATACTAAGAGCTACTCATGCAAGCCCAATGTGTTTTAGCTTTTTGAGCCCAAAAGGCTACAGCCTATTACCTTTTTGAATCCATCACAGGCAAGAGGTTACAATACAAACCTTTTCGTTTTTCATCGGTCTGGTCCGGTCCGTGACCCAATTTAAAGATAGGTTACAAAGTTAGTGAATCAATTGAAAATATTATCATTTAAAAAAAAAAACTAAAATGATATTATTTTAAAAAAATAAAAAATCAAATAAAGTTTTATTTAAGTTAGTAAGCGTTTGGAATCGTGGTTGTACCCGTGTTTCTAAAAAATTTAATTTTTTTTTCTAAAAATTAATTTTTTTATGTGTTTTAGATCGTTTTGATGTGGTGATTCCAAAAATAATTTTTAAAAAATAAAAAAATATCATTTTGATGCATTTCGGTATGAAAAACACTTTGAAAAACAACCGTAACCACACTCTCAAACAGGCCCCAAGCTTTTGTTTGGGAGGATTGTTCCTCAACATTGTTTGTCACCTACGGTCCAATCTCAAAAATAAATATATTTTGAGCTTGATTGGTATTGTGATAGCGGTTGTTTTTTAAAATATTTTTTATTTGAAAATATATTAAAATAATATTTTTTTTATTTTTTAAAAATTATTTTTAACATCAATATAATGTGAAAATTAAAAAAAAATTTAAATACTTTTTCAACAGCAAGATTTAATAGTAGTTGAGCTGCTTACTTTATTAGATAGCGAGATGTAACCGCAATGGAGGGGAAATTATAAATTGTCGTTAACGGACACACGGCGTGAAGTGAGCTAGCTTGCATCCACACGCAATGGACCATCAATGCGTGGGGACTATCAGACGCCTCATCTTGGTCTTGCCATTCCCGTCAAAGTTCATTCTCCACCGCCCGTGGTATAAACTTCAACCCTTTTTTTCAATGTTTTTGTCTCAAACTTGCAAGTTTTTCAATGATAATGTAGTGTTTACGACCTATTTTAATATATTAAAATATTATGCTAATACTTGCTACTTAAAATATTTTTTATTTTTTAAAATTTAATATTAACACATCAAAATAATTCAAAAACACAAAAAACTTAATTTAAAAAAAATATACAATCCAACCACAAAAATAAATAGTGCCTAGCTAAATCACCAACATCACATCCTTGGATGAAAACACAATACATGACCAATACCCGTATCCATATTTACAAGAAATTTATAGGGTGTTGGATGTTCATTGTAGCACACTTACAACGAAATTAATTTCTTTTTCTTGGGTGGAAAAAAATGAAGCCTTAAAGGTGGGGGTACTTTAGTATTTTTCATTGATTGGTTATTAAAAAATTGTTAGGATCCAAATCCTTTTCAAATTCCTGTATAGTAAAAATACGCTTTTACACTCAAAATCAACAAAAATTATAGTTGTTAACCAAGGATTTTTTATTTTATTTTATTTTTTATGGGCTTTTAAATAGTAAAAATATCTTTTTATCCCATGGATCAAAAAATTATTAGGAGGGTATTTCTGGATTTTTCATTCTTTGTGAATAGTTAAAATATGTTGTTGATATTAGAAAATACAAAAAATAAAGCTTTCACACGGGGGGTACTTTTGTGCTTTAACATTGCTGTGCTGTAATTACTAAGCTCATAGCGGTGCTTTGAATTTTTCATGTTGAATATTTATTTTTTTATTCAATAAAGTTGTTGGTATGTGCTTATTACATGCCAACAAGTGAGTAGCGTCTATGTCATTTAGACGGCGCATGCAACGCCACCCGATGCTCAAACATGACCTGATGGCTAATGTCGTGTTTTTAAAAGCGTTATTGTGTCATCTTCCTTGTAGTGTGGCGTATGGCGGCGTATGATAATCGTTTCTTTTGTTTTTCTCTCTTTTGCGAGTAAAATGCATGTTTGTTTTATATTTTTTTGTCTTTCTTCTTCTTCTTCTTTTAATTTATTTCCTTTATTCATTTGTTAAAGTTTTATTGGATTTCAATTTTATAATTCAATAAAAAATCTTTGTTTTTTGCTTTTTTTAACTCTTGTCCTCGTTCTTTTTATTTTTTATTTCGTTCTTGTTCCTATTATAAAAAAATTATTTGTTTTCAATCTAGTCTTTTAATGACAATTTTATTTTTTTAGTTTGGTCCTTGTTTTTTTATTTATTTTTTATTTTCTTGGCTATTTTGTTAAAGTTCTATTGGCTTTCAATCTCATTATTCAGTTAAAGTTTATATTATTTTCTTTTTTATAATTTGATCCTTATTCTTTTGATTTATTTTTTATCCTGTCAAAGCTATTTTTCAATCAAATTTAACCCTTCAATTGAAAAAACAAAAAACTCTCTAATTAATTTTTTATTTATTTTCACGCTCATTCTCTTAGAAAAAGTTTTTTTTGTTTTGGTTCGAGTATAAATTTAGAAAGACTTTTTCCACAAAAGAGAGAGAATGAAACTTTTTGAGTTGACAATTATATTCTTCATGTAAAGAGTAAAGTTCTCGTACCCCTTTACTGTGCGTGTGTGTGTGTGTGTGTGTGTGTGTGTGTAAATATCACAGCAACGTGTATAGCAAAATCTAAACATCGAGCAATATACCTACCCCATCAAAAGTTGACTTCTTATACATCGGGGATCAAGCAGTATCCCTATCAAACTTTTATTTTTTTTTAATATAAATATAACTTAATAAATACATAAAGATAATGCTCAACTCGTGCTGTTTTGAAAAATCTTACCGTAATTAAGAAATAACTAGTAATTAGTGATATTTTATTAATTAAAAAAAACAAAAAGGATATAAAAAATAAAATCTATAATCTACTAAAACTAATAAAAATATCTTCATATAATATATATTTTTTATTTGTAAACATTTATTCTTTAAGATAAATTTTAAAAAATAAATCACTAATTGGAATCGTAAAATTTAGGAATAAGGTTCCTCGTTTTATACCAAGGTTGTCAATTCCGTTTTGGTAGGTGTTCCGTTTTTTTAATTGGAACGGAATATTTCAGTTTCGGAGTGTTTCGGCGTGCCGTTTCGAGGTTGTACTGTTTATATATATATATATATAT
>Ga0307514_10001039_pt1 | contig 39963 bp, 33 predicted proteins | sample 16_EM_MG_FD_203088 | JGI IMG/M metagenome (GOLD analysis project Ga0307514, IMG submission 203088) | Populus trichocarpa ectomycorrhiza microbial communities from riparian zone in the Pacific Northwest, United States - 16_EM | ecosystem: Host-associated > Plants > Roots > Unclassified | place...
TGTTTTTTTTACTTTATTTTAATTTATGTCAGTTTATAAGTTATAAAATTCATATTATTTATTATTTTTTCAAAGATATTAATTTCAAATTTTAAGTTTATTTATGATTTATTTATGTCGAACATTAAGAAAATAAATGAAGAGTAATTCATAATTTATTTTTATCAATAAGCGTCACATTTTGTTTGATGCCATAATTTTGAAAATTAAAAGCAGATAATTCAAACTTTGTTTTTTTACTCGTGAAAGGAAAGCTGGTGTCTCATTCATAGGTCGCTATAGCTTTTTAGTTGGGTAGTAAAATTTCCGAAATTTGCAATTCAAGGATTCAATTGAAATAGTTTCAAGAGTCAAGGACGTTTTGGAAAATCCGAGGTCTCCTGGAAATCGAATGTAAACGACAGGTATCTTTTCAATAAAGGGTAGTTTCACGAGAACTACATGTCGGTTGTTAAGCCGTCAATTGCAGTTCATAAGAGAGAAATGTTTATGTTGAATTAATTAAACGTATAGTTTTCCTTCTCCAATCTCCATTTTAGCATTTCTTTACTATGAGCCTATGGTGCGATCTCAAGATTAACTTGCCATTGGTGTTATCAAGATATTGTCAAATCTTAAGTCACTTGAGCATCAGTTAAAACGATTTAATTCAAAAAAATAATAATTTAATCATGCTTGATTTTTTTTTTCTCAAAAATTTAAATCTAAACTGAACTAATGGATTCAGTTTTATATTTTAAAAATTGAATAAGTTTAATTTAATTCATAAATATTTTAATTAAGTTATTTTTTTTCCGGTATAATAAATTTTTTATTTGATTTTTAATACAATTCTGATTTTTTATTTATTTTGGTTTTTGAAACTAAAACCAAAATAATTTCTTATAAAAAAGTGCCAATAAAAATTATCTAAAACATTATTAAGTTTAGTTAATTTCAAGTCAATTTTTACAAATATTCTAGATATTTCAATTAATTTATTTATCCCTGAACTATTTGGTTTTAAACACCTTAATATAAATTTGTAATTGAAAGTTGAAAAAGAATAGAGGAGCATCCGTCCCATTTAATTTATTAGTGATGTAGTTTACAAGTAAATAAAAACAAAAAAAGTTTTTATTCTATATTTTAAAAAATACTTTTCTACTAAAGTTTTTATAAATATAGATTTTTATTATATAATAAATTAAATAAAAAACCATGATAGATGAGATCTACTAATACACTTTCTAATGCTATAATATAACTATTTATAATATAAAAAAATTACACTTGAAATTTAATATGTTAGAAATATTAGTTTCTTTTTATTAGAAATATTAGTATTTTTATCCTTTCCCTTTTCTTTTCTTTTTAATTTTTTCAAAGAGTTTAATTTTATCTTGAAGTTGCTGTTTTGTATAAACAAATAAACACTTTAAAAATAATATTTTTACTTCCCTAAACTAACTTTTTATGTGTTTCAATACACAAATAGTTTACTAATACCGGTCATCCATAAATTAAACTTGCAGCTATTGAATTACTTGTCTGATTTATACTAAGAAAATTAAAACACTCAGCTATCTGCGATTAAATTCTAACTTTGCCCGCAGGTTTCTCCATCCAGATTGGTGAAGAGGGCATCTCCTCTATACGGGAAAGCAGCATAAGAACCAGACTATCTGCAATTAGCTTTCACTGCCGATGAAGTTAGAATGCTTGTTTGCCGCTGTATCTCATCATGTTTGTCACTAAGATACATCTCTTGCCATCAAACAAGCCATCCTCTTTTCACAGAGACAGCGTGAAGACGACAGGGCTAAAGCCTCATCACTAACTTGACTCACCAAAACTGAAACCTCTATCAGCAGCATAATCCACGAAGCTATAAAGTGGCAATACACTCTCACCATATTTCTCAAACCCATCCAATTCTTCTTTAGCCTTGGCTCTCAGCTCCTCCGCTACCTCTATAGCCTTCTCAACCCCATATAAAGCAACATAACTCTTCCCTTTCCTTTTCTTCTTGTCCTCATCTACCTTGCTCTTCATCGTTTTTGCTTCCAAGATGTCATCAACGACTTGATATAATACCCCAACAGCTCTTCCATATCTCCTCAATCTCTGTATCTCATCATCCTTGGCACCGGCTAGCAATCCTCCACACACCGCAGAGCACTCACCCATTTCACCAAATTTCTTCTCCTGAACAAATTCAACGGAATTGGGGCCACCCTCAAGGTCAAGGAACTGCCCAGCAGCCATGCCTGTGGACCCCACAGCACGAGCAATCTCTGCAATCACACTGAGAAGTCGTGGCTCTGGTACAAGGTCAGAAGGTGTGTGGGATACAATGTGGCGAAAGCCAAGAGGGAAGAGTGCATCCCCGGCAAGGATTGCCATATCAACGCCATAAATTTTGTGGTTTGAAGGCTGGCCTCGACGTGATGGGTCATCGTCCATGCAGGGAAGGTCATCATGAATCAACGAAGCTGAATGAACCTGTCAAAACCAGAGGATAATGGATTCAATTACCACAAGGAAGGTGATTGCAAATCAGCAAAGTTGTCATGCATACATAGATGACAGACCTCTACAACACTTTCCCTTTCCTCCAACAATGGAAGTACTCCAAGTGACTTAAGAAGAGTTAGCCTTCTCCTTTTTATAAACAGAGTTGTTCCTCAGTATTGGAACCAGCAGTTAAAAGCAATTCCATATTTACTCTCTGATTCTGCTATGCAGAACAAGCGGAAATCAAAATATTTCCACCTTAAGAGAAGCACCCTGGATCCTTCCTTAAATGAAAAGATTCCACAAAAAGAACAATATCCGTTTCACATATCCAATATTCAACACCTTAAAACATAAAGTTGCTCAACATAATAGGACATCATAGCATCATCAGTCCTGCTAACCCAAGATTAGAGTTTCCAGTAAGATTACTCTGACAGCTTCTGGATGAGAAACTAAAAAACAAGACTAACACCAACCTAAACTTCATATTTGCTATTTGACATCTAAAGCAGAACAGTCATCATGAAAACCCATATAAAAATGTTAAGAGTGCGATCAAAGAACCTACCTAACCCACTTGACCCTACACACTAATTAGACATCATTAAGAACCTAACAACATCAAATTCAATTCCTTTCTTGATTAAGTTCCTCAAAAAAAAAAAAAAATTTAACTAAACAGCATTAAAAAAATTCAAAAACCAAATCAAATTAAAAACCATACTAAAAAAGAGTCAAAATACAAAGATGGGGGTTCTTACCATTTCAAGAGCACAAGCAGTAGGGAAGGCAGCATGACGATTACCACCAAAGAGCTCACAAGCAGCAACACACATAACAGGAGGGGCTCTTTTAGCACCTTTAGCAAGAACAGAATACCTCATGGCCTCATAAATCTTATCTGGATACTGAATAGGAACGGCTTGGTCAAGCTTCTGATTGATTTCTAGAATCAAGGTTGTCCAATAAGTCTTTAAATCAAACTGGGGTGTTTTTGAATGGGTTGAAACTGATAAAGAACATTGAATTGGTGACATTTTGTTTAGCTTCGGAGGGTAAAGATTTGAGCCTTTTTTAGGGATACAGAGAGTAATAGATGGTGATGGTAACGCTGCGAGAGAGAGAGCCATTTTTTTTTTTTTTACAGAACCTGTGTTTCTCTCAATGGAGTTCGGTGCATATTTACGATGGATCGGATGGGATTTGGGAGTGGAGAAAAAGGTTTCATTGACTTGTCGTCATGGGTTGGAGTATTGGCTGCTACCTAAGCGAGAGGAAATGCACTGTCATTTTTTTTTTAATGAATGAAAGCAGTACTAAATTGAAAACACAACTACAGAACTTGTTTTCATGTAATGATAAAAGGTAATTTAATGGGGTTTTATAGTTTAGTTAGTTGATCTTATAAAAAATTATGTAACCATTGCTGATGAATGACAAGCTTGGTTTTGTTTCGGTTGTGTGTATTTGTGGTGGCAAAAGTCTCACGGAGCCTCCTTATGAGTGTTGCATTGAGTATGGGTTAGTATGTCTTGACAAAATCATCATATTTGTTATGCGATGATTTAGCCGTTAAGTTTTATTATTTTTTTAATATTTAATGATTTAATGATCATAAATATTTCAGATGAATTGAAATTAAATCTATTCAGTGTCTTGAACTAGCAAATTGGCAACCTTCGACTTGATTACTTGAATAATACTGTTTTTATTTTTATTTTTTCCGCAAATGCATTTCATTTTTTTTACTGGAAGAATTACATAGAAGTATAATATTTTTGGTTAACATTTATTTTTTAATATATATATATATATATATATATATATATATATATATAAGTATATTGAAAAATATTAGAAAGTGTACACCTGTCTATAATATTCTTAGAGTTTGCTTTGCCAGGTCTCTTCTTTGAACTGGCTTCGACATGTAGGACCACATTAAGCAGAGTGACAATACAGTTGGCATCATCTCCCGAGTGCTAGTCTCTAAGGCGGTTTCTGCTCTTGGCATGTGAAATGGGCTGTGCTGTGTAATTCTCATTTTGGGCTCCGGCCTAAGTAATCTGTCTTGTGAGGCCTACTGAGTTGGCTGTTTTGAGCTCCTTCCCTCTTGGCAGTGGTTATGCTATGAGGAATCTGTGACTAAATCCATCCTACTTTATTTCATGCTGTCCCGTCTCTACTAGATATTTCGGAGTCCAAAGATAAAACGATTCTTGACGACATGATCGAATAACTTTGATCAACCCTAGCACATCACAAGATTTAAACTTGGAATTGTAGGGCTTTACCCCGAAGGGAGCCCTTCCAGAAATTCTCGAAGGCACTGGGCCAAACCCAGGCCTAAGAGGGGGTTTGGAAATAGTTTTCAACCAGCAATTGACGCGCCTCGGTTAGAACCTCACTAGCTGCGTCATTGCCCCAAGCGCAAAGATAACTTATTTTCAAGACACGGGTTCATTTTTATATTGCACCATTTGTTTCTCTACTTTATGTCTTGTCGATGTGGGATTATAACACTGCAAGTTCAGGCTTGCAGTCCAGCTTCGAACTGGTCTTTTTATCGTAAGATTCCAGCAAAGCTTCAGCATTGGGCAACTAAATTGCTCCCTTTTGCAGGAAGATTGCAATTGATTTCATCTTTTAGACTCATTGCCTGTTTGTGGTTATTTTTAAAATATTTTTTATTTAAAAATATATTAAATAATATTTTATTATTATTTTTAAAAAATTATTTTTGACATCAATATATTAAAATAATATAAAAATATTAAAAAATTATTAATTTGAAGTAAAGAAAAAATAAAAACAAGTGTTTAAAATAAAAACAAAAACTAACATACTCTTAGTGTTTAAAAAATAAAAATACAAAAAAAATAAAAAAAATTAATTTTTTTTAAAAACACTACAAAAAATTTAATTTAAAGCAAAGAAAAAAAATAAATAAAAAATTTAAAAATACTTTTAAAACATAAAAATTAATAAATTTAGTGTTTAAAATCACTGGTACCTGGTAATCTGTTCTTCTTCTATCAGCAGGTCTGATAAAGCTTACAGGGAGGAAATGCAATGGCTTGTTATGGTTAGCTTGGATTTCTGCCTATAGATTGAAAGCTTTAAGAATTCAACATGTATGTAAATAAAAAATTGCAAATTAGATAGAGATACATTCCTACAATATACAATATGTTTTTTTGCAATCATTTTTGGGTCAATCTCATTAGCCCCCAACTATGAACTGATTCACAGTAAAGTTTCATATTAAAATTTTATTTATTTTTTGTATTTTAAAAAAAATGGATTTTTTTAATTAAAAAAGCATTTTTTTATTTTTTTTATTTTAAATTATTTTTTCATATGATTTTAATATGTCAATATAAAAAATAAAAAATATTATTTTAATATATTTTTAAATAAAAATATTTTAAAAAGCTACTGCCTGTGATACTAAATATACTTTAAAAATATTCTTAATTTGGTCTTTAATATATATTCAATTTGATCACCATCTAAAATCTTCCTTTTTTTTTTTTTTCAGTCCTTGACCTTTTCCCTCGTTTTCTTGCCCTCTCTCCTTGATTCCTTTAGCTAAACAATCTTCCCCGTCTTCCCTGTTGACAACACTATCAATCTCCAAACCAACTGTCCATTCCCTGGAAAGCATATCTACGACTCGTTGCTTTGTAGATGTGCTGCAATGGAGAGTGGACATGGAAATTGATAATGATTTCACAGAGAAAGAAGTGGAAGGAGAAGAGACTCGTGAGTGGAAAAAAAGAAGCTCAAGAGGCCACCAGACCAAATGGTTTATCAGCCATTGATTTGGAGAATTTGGTCGGTGAAGCGCTTCTGTCAAACAATCAGTTTATGACTTTAGACATCATTAGAGAGATTTGTGGGAGGGAGAGATGATTGATTTGTAAAGAATTAATGGGCAACAAACTCCTGCATCCAGGCTCTCTATATATGAGCTAGAAACCCTCTAGCTGATAGACGGTTGAGTACTTCCTCGTGTGGTCACCAGCTTGCGATAAAGCCTTGTTCTTCAGATTTTGCTGCAAACTTAGCTGACAGAATTGGAATGGCCACAGGCCCACCGCAGGAGGTCTTTGATCAGCGACCGGCTCGAATGCCATTGTGCTAGTGATGTGGTTTCATCAAAATGGACGAGTAGTTGGGTGTACAAGCATTCCCACTAAGTGGGGTGGAATGCTTTTTTCTTTAACTTGACGTAATCTTCTCCATAGATATTATAATTATAACCATTTACAAATTAAACTCTTTTAAGAACTTATGGAATAGTATGGATATAAACAAAAGAAAATTGCAAATTAGATAGAGATATAAAACCTTTTAAATTTAATTATCACTTTTAAATGCAAAAAACATCATTTTTCAATGATATCTTGTAAACCTTGATAATTTTTTCTATCAACATGTTTTAGTTAAACCAATATTAAAACTAAATTAAATTTAAATTAAGCCTGAACCCGACTCCAAATCATGAGTTTCTTAAGTCAACCCTTCAAGCAAAACTAAATTTAATGAATAAGACTTGAAGAGCTAGCATATAGGTTTCATGAAAGAATATATCAATAATAATGAAAACAACCATATGACCAGCCTTTGGACAGCAATAAGAAAATCAGAAGACAAAGAATTCCTTGAGAATTAGTAAAGATTTTGATTCTTTGCATGTGTTTTCATTAAATTGTTGAAGTTAAATGATCATAACCAAGATTAAGATTGTTTCCGTCTAATCTTTCCTTTTTCAAATGCCAGCCTGCAACATCTACTGCATCCCAAAGATGCAAATGTCACCAGCTTCCTTTCTCTATTGACTCGAAATCATTTTGAGATCTCAGTTGGTCATTTTACAAACTCACACAACTAGGTGATTTATTCAAGGAAGATATACTAGCCATGAAAAGACATTTTGAGAACTCTGATGCCGACAATCGACGTCTTAACTTGTGCTTATAGTTATGTGCTTTCTGTATTATTAAGAAATCGTGAGATGAACCCAACAACCAGATGGGGTAGCAGCTAGGGATCATATGAACTTGCATTTTATGGCTTCACCCTGAAGGACTCTTCCTGAAATTCCCTCCGTAGAAGGGCTGAATACAATGGTGTTTTAGCCAGCAATAGGTGCACCTTGTCGGAACTCCACACAAGATATTTTCAACAATGCAAATTTGGCTGTTATTTTCGCAGAACAAGTGGCAGAAGTACCTCTACGAGTGACAGGCCATGACTTCACAAATCCTATCAGAAATAGATGCACCTTGTCGGAACTCCACCAAGATATTTTCAACATTAACATTGCAAATTTAGCTGTTATTTTCGCAGAACAAGTGTTGAATATGAGCAAACAGAGGGACTTCATCATAAAGGTTGAATCACCTTCTGCTAGGATTGCATAAGTACCCCTATGAATGACAGACCATGACTTCACAAATCCTATCAGAAATAGATGCACCTTGTCGGAACTCCACACAAGATATTTTCAACATTGCAAATTTGGCTGTTATTTTTGCAAGTGTTGAATATGAGCAAACAGAGGGACTTCACCATAAAGGTTGAATCAAAGGAAAGGATAACTGAAAAATGATGAGAAATTGACACTTTTGAACATAGAAAACAAACAATCCATGTAGGAGCCTGCTTTTGAACAAAGAAAACATCATCTAAGCGAACTTGGACTAGGCAAACTACAAATACACGTTCTGAAATTGCTTTGTGAATTAAGGGAAAGCCTCGATGACAGATTGCACAGCCCGAATTGGTATGATGTTGTAGCTGCTAAAGCCAGCCTCCTTGAGGACACAATCCCATTCCTCAGAGGTCCTCTCCTTTCCTGAGTTGGTGAAAGCCATCATTGCCATGTCTTTCATGAACCTCACAAACTCAAAACTGTCCTGTTTCTCTTCTCCAATCACAGTTTCAACAATAATGACCTTCCCTTTGTCCTTTGGAATAGCTTCTTTACATTTTTTAAGAATTCGGACACAATCATCATTGTTCCAGTCTTGCAAAACCTTCTGCAGTTTATATAGTAAATGCCAACAGAGGTTTGATCAGAAACAAAGAAATTATATTCGTATAAAAGACTCATATTTAGTGGGACGTATTTGATTGGAATTATTGGTTGAGATTAATGCAAAAACCAAAGAAGATTAATCATAAGAATAAGCCGAAATCTACCCTATCTTGATTTGGCCCAATAATAAACCAAGTTGCAGCTGAAATTTTTGGTTAGGTGATTAATTCAAGGAAAATACACTAACCATGATAAAAACAGCATCAGCCTTTGGAACACTGTCGAACATATCTCCTCCAACTTGCTTTACTCCTTCACATTCCGCTGCAACAGACACAACATGAGGAAGATCAAAGTTGATGCCTTCAATCCAAGGAAAAGCCTTGACAAACTTTCCCAAAGCAGTCCCATTACCGCCACCAACATCTACCAAAGTTTTTAGTCCATCAAACAGCTTTGGACAGCTTTCAATTATAGCAGACACTGCCAGTCTAGCATCACAAGCCATGGCATCGTTAATTAGCCTGTTGAAAGCAGGATTTGCTGCTGCATATTTCCATATGTCACCACCATAAGCCGCTTCAAATGCTGCAGTCCCATTTATTCGAACACGCGAACTTAGATGATGCCATGGTGCTAGCATCACAGGGCTGCTCTCCAACAATATAAAATCAGCCATGCTGTCTTCTCCCTGCCTAAGTAAACGACGAGAAAGAGGTGTGTGCACATAACCTGCGGTGCCTTGGATAGTTGGTTCCTCTTTGAAAAAATGGTGATGCACCAAGAACCGCATGATGCGATCAAGAGAGAATGGAACACATCCTAGGGTGGATGATAGCTCTGATAATGCCATAGGAGTACCCTCATGGTTTTCGATGGCTTCTGCTATTCCAAGCTCAATAGCACACTTAACTACAGCAATACCAGAAAACCCAAGTACATATTTCCATATTTCAACTCCTGCTTGCACATCTTCTTCCTCTTTCATTTTTGAATCTCTTGATGTCCTCTCCATCTGATCTCTTTTATTTGTGCAAATCTTTCCCTTTGAATTTATCAATGAAATCCTTAAGAAAAACTTCAGTTTGAATCCCCAAATCTACGATAAGATACGTACGGATATATTTTCGGACAGTAGTTTCAGATTAAACTAGCAATATATTCTCTTACGCTACCACTTTCATATTGTTTTTTATTATATGAAATTGACTGCTTGTTTTGGACAAGTTCCGGGTATGATTCACGTTGTTGTTTAAGTTCAATTATGCATGAATACGTGGGTCCATGTCTTTTTCCCCAAATCAATTTAATCACATTATCCTTTCAAATCTTTCGATGATAAAGTCCCACTATGGCTTTAATCATGTTAGCAAGACACCATATCCAGTCAAAATAGGCTCAGCAGTATATTTCACGTGCTAATATATAAGTAGATAAAGGATAAAGTTTTTATCGACGTATCTTCATCAAAAGAATATTAGATAAAAAAAAAATTATGAATATAATTTTTTTGAAATATAAACACATTTTAGTGAAGGTATGCTGGGTGTAGCGTAGACCCAATCACAATTAAACATGGTAGTATGCCAAACCTTGGATACGCTAGCCTTGATAATTTGCCAAGCCCCATGCATGCCATGCATGCCCAAGAGAATAAGCACTTTCCTAAGCATATCTATGAAAATGAGTATCCTCCGTATAGCACGACCAAATAAATGATCAAATCATTATTTCTAGACATGTCCATAAGAATGATCAAAATAAAGGTTTAAAATCTTTATTTTTTTATTCTATATATACTTTTAGAGCATTTTTTTCTAAAATATTATTATATTTTTTAAAAAACAATATTTATTTAAACATCAAAAAATCACACCTGCTGAACAGCACACAGCGCATGATATGTGGAATGTGAATTGGATTGGGTTTGGAGATTGCCCATTTGTTTCTATTTGCAATCTTTCGCCTTCTGTGCATGCAGAAGACGCAAATAGCAATAGAAACAAAACGGAATGCTGATGTCGATGAGACACTAATGATCAAAGTTTTGGTTTTTGATTTGGGCCTTGCTTTTTTGGCGTGTAAGTAAACTGGTGGGTATTTTTTTATGGTTTCCTCGTGAGGCTGCTGGGATTGTAGCTTCATGGTGGGATTAGTTAGGGTTTTTGAGGTGTTGAAAATCAAACTACCACCATGACTAAAAGCAGATTAGTTGGGATTGTGCCTTCATGGTTACTTTTTGCAGTACTAGTCATAAGTTATTTTAATTTATCATGCACTAAATATAAAATATCAATCATTTTAATTAGGAAAAATGAATGAGATTCTTAGAACAATTAATTAACTGATTATTCATTTCAGAATTCCTATTCCTATACTTGAATTTTTATGGGACCAGTTAAAAGAAATTTTAAGAGTTTGTGAAAGCTGGCTTCCAAAGGGTAGGGATGACATAGCAATTGCCACTTTAGAAAGGCTGACAAAAACAGTGATCCAACTTTCAACTAGTAATAACTAGACACACCTTGTCAATAATTCAATGGTAGCCCGCTGCCTCAACCACAAAGGTTTTGTCAACATTCTAAGTTCAGCTCTTGTTCACTATTCACAAGAGTGGAAATATTCTTCCATAATAAAGCAAACAAGGGACTCATCATATATAGAATTGACATCTTGTCTTTTGATCTTTTGATATGGAACAGTGACCTCTATGAATGACAATCTACAACATCAGGAATCCTGCTAGATATTACAGAGTCTTCCTAGATGAAGATATAGAACAAGCAGACGTAGAAGACCGATTTTGAACATAGAAAACATATTAAACAGCATGCAGTAGCCATTCTTACAATACAAGGCAGGGTACAAGTAAAAGCGTCATTAGACTGAGCTTTACTGAAATACAAATTAACTTCATAATTATTAATTCTTAAATCACTGTGGAGATCAAGGGGAAGCAACAATGACAGATTGCACTGCACGAATTGGTTTTATGGTGTAGCTGCTAAAGCCAGCCTCCTTAAGAACGTATCCCCATTCCTTAGAGGTCCTTTCTTTGCCTGCGTCGGTATGAGACATCATTACCATGTCTAACATTAGCCTCACAAATTCAAGTTTGTCGCCTTTCTCTTCACCAACCACAGCTTCAACAATTATCACCTTCCCCTTGTCACTCTGTATAGCTTCTTTACAGTTTTTCAGGATTTGGATGCACTCTTCATCGTTCCAGTCATGAAGAACCCACTGCAATAGGAGGAAAAAAAACAGGTAAATTGCCTATGCATCAGTGATAGATACCATTGAACATATTCTTTGAATTCAGACTTGGAAACCGATAACTTTCCCAAGCCAGTTGACCAACTTCTGATTTTAGCTTCTAATTAATGCCTTTCTGCACAGAAAGTTAGTAGGAAATGGGGAGGTGGGAGGAGGAGAAATCTAGCCATTTGGACTTGTTCCAATAAGCTAGCAAGTATAGTGAGTGAATAATATTATTTCGCTGAAGCACTGACAAGGCACTTGAACAATCGGACAAAGGTCGGTTATTAACTTGATTCTTTCATCATCAATGTCCTAACTTTGGAGGAAAGTGATAGTAAACCAATTTTGAAGGGAAAAAAAAATGCATTTATTACTAACCATTAGGAAAGCAGCATCAGCCTTTGGAACACTCTCAAAAAAGTCACCACCAACATGCTTAACACCTTCAGATTCTGAAGCAACGGAAACAACGTGGGGAAGATCAAAGTTTATGCCCTGGATCCAAGGAAAAGCCTTAACCAGCATCTGCAAAGTAGTCCCATTACCCCCACCAACATCCACCAAAGTTTTAACCCCATCAAACACCTCTGGAAAACCTTCAACTATTTCTGGCACTACCAGCTTAGCATCACAAGCCATTGCATCATCAATGAGCTTGCTGTGAACTGGATTTGCCAACGCATATTTCCATATATCATCTCCATGAGCCCCCTCAAATGGTGAATTGTTATCGTTCAGGACACGGGAACTAAGATTATGCCATGGTGCCATCATTACATGGCTGCTCTCCAACAAAAGAAGATCAACCATGCTCTTTTCTCCCTTCTTAAGTAGTCGGCGAGAAAGTGCTGTCTGTACATAAACCGTGGTGCCTTGGCTAGAAGGTTTCTCTATGAAAATGTTGTGATGGACTAAGAACCTCATAATGCGGTAAAGAGAGGAAGGAGCACATCCAAGTGAGGATGATAGCTCTGATAGTGTCATAGGGCCTTCATTGTTTTCAATGGCATCAGCTATTCCAAGCTCAATGGCACACTTCACAACTGCCATATTAGTAAAGCCAAATATGTATTTCCATATTTCAACTTTTGCTTGTGCCTCTTCTTCATCTTCTCTTATTTCTTCATCTATTTTTGTCACTGATCCCATCTCTCTCTCTCTCTCTCTCTTACCAGTCTTGGGTTTTCTTGATTATGCACAAAAGCTTCCAAGCTGAAGCTTCAATTATATATTGCCAAAACAGGATCACATTATAAAATACGTTACATCAGTAAGATCGATCCGCTCACGATTACCTGTTTGGCATTATCTTAGCATTACTTTATAGTTATATTTTTGAAAAATTTTGAATATCTTTTAGTTTTAAATTAAATGTTTTAGGTGTTTTTAGATTATAGAAATAAATTTAAAAAATTTAAAATATATTATTTTAATATATTTTTAAATAAAAAACATTTTAAAAACTTACAAAACTCAAAACAGACCTTAAACTAACTAATCATAGCACAGAGTAAAAGAATTCCTCTAGCAAGTTATTTGCATTATATGTTTTTATATATATAATTATAGAGTACATTGATTATTATTAAAATCATGAGTTAACTTGTAAAATCATATGTTTTTACGAGTCAACATGCATGTATCTAATATATAAAATTAGACTAAAAACTCGAAACTAGTAAAATTAAACTTAACTTGTGCAAACTCGTTAAACTTATTTTGATTTTATGAGTTTACTAAATTTGTGATATGAATCAAGTTAGGTTCAAAATTAGCTATAAAATATTTGCTGATCAATTTTACGAGATTGAATATATCTTTTCAAACCGTACATTGGACAGAGATGAAATTTTACAATGAAATATTAAACACATGAAAATATATTGTGGTAAATTTTCAGGTCAAATGAAGTTTGGAAACATAATAGTTCAGGGTGTCAAATGTGGTAGATGAATATTGTTAAATATGTCAAACTAGACATTCGTGTGCTAGGACATATATGGAGCTATCGGTGGAATTTTGTTGCGATTAAAGTTGGGCTGGAAGCTAGATATTTGAAGCTTTCCAACTATATATCGTAGGCCCAGTAATTTATCTAGACGAGATAGAATAACATGTTTGAAATCAGGACTTAAATCTGTCAAAAATATACGAAAATTAAAGACTCGGACTACATAAAGAAATTTTAACATTAAGACTTTTTTATTATTCTATTTTATTTATTTTTGAATAATTATTTTTAATTTGAATTTTTTTCTAGTGCATTAGATTTTGTTTAGGAGTTTATTTCATTATTAAATTTATGTTAGTTAATTACTAACTTAGACTCATTAGCTTGCAATCTAAAATGGGTCCGTTAGAACTTATTCTGATAAGAACAACCAAGTTGTCACCAGGTTCGTGTGTACTTTTTACCATTCAGTAATTCTCATGTAATGAGAAGTTTTGTTATGAAACTTTTTATTTCTTTTTGTCATTAATTTATTGATTCATGTTATTTATTTATTTTATTTTATTTAGATCACTTATCCGATTATAATATTGTTGACTCATTTTATCAGATTTTAATATAATTTAATTTTTTGATTGGAATTATCAATATATAATTAATTAACAAAATTACTTATAATTTTACAATCTAAATTTATATTATATTTTTTATATAAAATAAAATAAAATAAAATATCTTTGACACCCTCGGTACAAGAGTATAAGAATTCCTCGAGCAAGCTATTTGCATTAGACGTAAAAACATGTGGTTCATGAGATATACTCAGTTGCTGCTAACAACTGGACACCAACCAATCTTGCTTTCCAGTTTTAATATATTTTTGGTAACACATCATGTGACTGTAACAAAAAAAAAAAATAGATGACCACTGGAGATTTACATGATGGTTAACTTCAGGACCCGTGGAATTAGTCGAGGTACGTGCAAGCTGGCCCGGACACCCATGTTAAACTAAAAAAAAAACACATCATGTGGGGACACTGCATTTATCTTTCCGTTTTTGGCTGACCTCAGGGCACATGTAAATGTCCAGTGGGGAGAGAAAAAACGTGTTTATATTAATATTAAAAATAAAAAATATTTTAAAAATCTATCAAAATCCAAAACAGATCTTAAACTGTAAAAATAATATATATATATATATATATATATATATATATATATATATATATATATATATCATTGGAAATTAAAATATAATCCCAAATAGTTGAACATGTTTTCCGCACTATCAGACACTACTCAACTACCACCACAAAGAGCACTACAAAATTTTCATTCAATATATTATTGGTTAATCATTGGTTCAAAGTTTATACTTTAATATATAATTATAGAGCGCAGAGTATAAGAATTCCTCGAGGAAGCCATTTGCATTTCAAAACATGTGGTTTGCTTGCTCTACTTACTCGTTCTTTGTTTTTTTTTCCCTGCATGAGGTTACTCAGTTGCTGCTATCAACTGGACACCAACCAATCTTGTTTTCCAGTTTTAATATATTTTTGGTAACATGTCAGGTCGACATATGGGGACACTACATATTATGTTTCCATTTTTGGCTGACCTCAGGGCACATGTAATGTCCTGTGGGGAGATAAAAAAGTGTGATTATTTTTGCTTTCAGAATATATTAATATTAAAAATAAAAAAATATTTTAATATATTTTTAAATAAAACACTTTAAAAAACAACCAACTTTATAATTCAAACACTACCTCAACACAGCTGGCAACAGCCATGGTGATGGATGGAGATGCAATTAACTGCAAGATAATCACTTTTCGGACAAGAAGAAGAAGAAGAAGTGGAGGATTTCTAGGCAATGCTGGAAATCAAAAGGTTTGACATGGGAAATTGAAGGGCTTCACCCTGAACTGAAGGGAGCCATTGCAGGAATTCCCTCCCACAGTAGAAGGGCCAAAACAACCTCTGCCCAACAGTGCCTTGGCAAAATAATCAGATAAAGTAATCAACAGCTCAGTCCGTTCAAGTTACTGATGAGTCGATCAAAAATTTGTCATGAATCCATGATTGAGAACTTCACATAGTAGATTACTCATGCTCCTTTCCTTTCCTTTTTACTCTCTCTCTCTCTCTCTCTCTCTCTCTATATATATATATATATATATATATATATATATATCTTCTTGCATATGGTGTACACATCAGAGTCTATCAACAAACTGTTTCTTCACAAAAGCAGATTTTAATTTCTCCACCTCAATCAAAAGAGATGAATCTCTGTCACAGGCTTCCACGAGGACTTCAAACCTTTTCTCAATATCACTGGCCTGCAGTGGCAAACCTTCCTGCTTCTCAGGCAAGCGAGATGATAGCTTGTAATAACAAACCAATTCCAGCATAATTCCCTGCAACATGAACTGGATAGTTATTATACAGATAACATATTGATGCTTGCTCCTAAACCGAAAACATCTTCACCATTTACAAGTTTTTTATTTATTTTGACCGCAAAACAAATCTAGTTTTGTCCAAATACAGAAAGGGCAACAATGGATTGTCATTCCAGATTGCTACCAAGTCAAATAAACGAGTAACAATTGGCTGCTAGAAGATTATGAACACCTAGATAATATCAGCAAATAAACACTTCGATTTTGATATTGAATTCTTTGAATGATGTCTCACCAATGTTTAAGGCTTAGATATGCAAATGTCAAGAAAACTACTTATTCAATCAGAACCAAACCAATAGGTAATTCGCCCTCCAGAAAAGTTTAATACCTCGTGTCTCTGCTTCTTGGAGTAGTCTCGCAAAAGAGATTTTGCAAGCTTATTTCGCAGCGTTATCTTGTCATTGGCATGAAACAGGAAAATGAAGGATGAAAGGTGGTGTAGAACCAGGGTAAATGCCATTGATCCTCGAGTTGCAGCTCTGTCAAGAGCACCAGAAACCCATGCTTTGACATAAGCTTCCAGAATGCCTTCATTGTCCTGCAAAGGACCAAATTTCATAAATAAAAAGTGTCTGCATATTTTGATTAAACTCAGAATCTACTGGATACTAAAATTCTTGCAAAATCTTGACCAAAAATTATTTGAAATTGTGAAAATTTGAGACCATGACAAACTAAAGACCACTATTCCTGAGATAAAAAGTAAAGCAAGATCTTGTGCTTGTTCTCGAAACCAATACACAACCATGCATTTAGTTCATATCTCATCATTTCTGCCTAGACAAATTATAACAGAGAAAACGCACTTAATATCTCCTATAAACCTCAAGATAACCTAACACACAAAAATTTATGTTCTTTCCCCTTTTTTTCCTGAAATTTCCACCAGTTGCAGCCAAAGACAAGAGCTTCATTCTCTTATTAAATCAAACCCATGTTACTCTGACCCTTCATTTTATCTTAGCACCTGCGTCCAGCACTGGACACTTGGACATGGCTATGGACATTCGGACAGTCCAATTATCTGGAAATGAAGGAAAGTTCTTAAAAATAGTTGACTCGGGCATACATACATGTGTCAGACACAAACCCATGTCGTATATGGATCCCAAGTCCAAGCAACAAAGAATGGAAATCATGCAAGCTCGAACTAGACTGCAGATAGAACTAAATTCAACTAAAATAAGTTCATGGCCAATATAGAAGTTGAAGGTTAGCAGCTGTACCTCAACAGGTTCAAGGTAGCCTTCTGCCTCAGCAAAGCATTTCTCCAAAGGTGGCAGAATTTCAAGAACATGAGCATTGGCCAATCCATTCCAGGCAGCAAGTCTCACAGGAGTTTCAGTGCAACGATGCAAATATACAGCCACTTGCCGTCCAAAAATTATATCACCATAGGATATAGAAGCAAACTGCTCTACAAGAGTTTCAAGAAATGTAGAATAACTCTCGTGAATCTCTGATTGAAACCTCAAAAACTCCAAGGCAGATTTCTTCCCAGTTTCTGGAACTACATTTACATTATCCTCCAAAAAGTGTTCAGCACTTCTAACAGATCTTGATTCATCAAGAAGCTGACCATAGAGGTTTTGCAAGGCTTCGTAAACATCCCTACTCTTGTCATCCTCAAGCACACCCATTCCACTAAGTAGCATGACAGATAGAGAATGCAACTTCCAAATTAAAGGTGTGAAGCGAACAGGAGAGGGAGCATCAGTAGGCAGGAAAGAGGACATGGTTTCCAGGCCTAGCAGAAAGAAAAGCCCGCCTTTAGCAACTTCAAGTGTATCATGGGTGTGCTCAGTAGGATTCCGTGTATCAGAAGAACTTTGAAGACAACCCTGTTTGTTATTGGAGATGGTTGCGATTGGACTGAGAAACCAATGCAAGGGAAGCGGCAGTCTCTGGTGAGCCCACTCTGCTGTCAAAGAAGTTAAGTGATTATCTTGCCATGTCATGTCTGATATGTCCAGATCCTCATGTATGGTTTCCAGGGATGATTTTCCCTTGGAATTGTCCTCTGGTGTGGCTTTCAATTTCCTCTTCACAGACAACCATCTATTCTTAAAGTGAGAAGCCAATGTGTTGCTAAAGGACACATAGTCCTCTTCTTTATATTCCCATCCAAAAAGTTTCACTCTCTCATTCAATTGTAGAAATCTCCGTGTATAGAAGTCAAGATACTTAAGAACAGGGACATCAAGCAAAATATCCAGCGCCTTCTTCATAACAGGCTTATCCCTTGGTCCAATGGTTAGGAAAACTCCTAAAAGAGAAGAGATCATGTTCATTGCGAACACCATTTCTTCATCAGTTGGAACTTCTGTGGTAGACAAGTTCTGGAAGATTTCTAGCATGCTGGTTAGCATTCTCGCATCTGTTTGAGCCAACAAAACAGTCATGGACCAAAATCCTCCACCAGAGGCACCCCAACCAATTCCTGCCCCTGGAGTTGGTCCTCCTCTACCAAATGTCTCAATTGACTGCACAGAGTGCCATTCTGATGTTACAAACTTAAAAAAAAGATTAAGCACACATTTCAATTCAACCAAAGAACTCTTTAGTATCCCATCCTCGAGTATCTTTGATTCTCCTGAGAATCTGTATTCTTGGGAAGGTGGACTATGGACCCCACTCTTAGCTAATTGAATCAAATTATCAATGGATACAGAAACACGGATTAGCCCATGGAGGCAACAAACAGAAGCTAATGATGTTTCAGAGTTACTGTGCTGTCTCAAATGGCACAGTTCATCAATGAAGCTCAAAAACCCATTTTTAACAACTCCAAGTCCAATCTTAGGAACAAATTCTGGCAACCATGGCACATGCTGACCACTTCCTTGGAGTCTCAAGGCATCCTCTGGGATCAATCTCTCAAGCAATGTGGAGAGCATATGCAAGACAGCTGAATAGACCCACAACAAGGAACTAATAGATGAATCTTGAAAAACAAATTCACTCCTATTTCCTTTCTCCCACTCAAAGATTTTAGAAATGTATGGATCACTTATGGATGCTATCCACTTTAGAGCTAAATCAATCATTGGAGTCACGAAGCTCCAAGACCAACTTTCTTGTTCATCACCAGCACAATCTGACATCTGATTGCTTGCATGCTTCTGCATATAGAAATTTGGAAGATTTCTAGACAATGCCTCCAAAACAAGATATGCCTCCTTAGAGACTGAAGCAAATTCACCGAGAACATTGTTCTCTTGAAGTTTCGTGAATGTTGGTGGATTCAACCACAAGCACAATGCAGGGAAGATATCTGAAAAGCATGATATACAGAACCCATAATGGATGCAGGCCTTCCAAAGACGTAGTTCTTCAACCATCAAAGCTGATGATAGTTTACAGATCTCCTTCCCAGATTTTAGCCAGTAATCAAGGGAGGAAGTATACCGATACAGATGCCATGTCATAGCCTGGACAAACCCATTCTTTATTAACTCAATGCAATTGTTCTTGTCAGATTGAGCCAACACCTGTTTGACATCAAAATAGAACATTAAAATGGCCGTCTTGAATGAAGCATTAGAGACATTAACCATGCAATAGAATAAATAGGACCAGGCGCCAATTTATAACTGTTCAGAAACGTGCAGAAACTTCTTACCTTCAAAAGCCTAACAGATTTTATTTTAGAAGGGCGAACTTCTATATTATCTCCCATAGTAAACCTGTGGACAACCATATTGACAAGCCTTTGACACTTCATAATTGCATTTGCACATGTTAAGGAATGCCTTGCTATACCGAGAAGTATAGAAATTATGCATTCTTCCAAAGGAGCAGAAGGGTCAGCCTGAAATCGGACATAGAAAACTGCAGATCAAAATACAATAAGTATGCACGAGGGAACGATCATTTAAATCAATAATGCAGGACACAATAATTCAACAAAAGAGAGTAAACTATATTACGTATGGTTCTAAAATATGCCTTCCGATTTGAGTGTTAGTAATTTCAAACATCCGTTATTCTGAAAGAAGCACTAAGAACAATTCTGTGACAAGCGCCAAAAAAAAAAAAAAAAAACACTAAATTCACATCCATCTCCATTTTACAGACCTCCAACAGAATTCATCCTTAAGTAAAACATTGTAGAAGTGATAGTCAGTTCACCCACATTGACTTTAATCACAAAATGTTTTTTTCTTGTCAATATAACTACACTTACTTCCAGAAGATAGCGCATCTTATGAAGGATTCCCATCCTAACCAAACCTGCAGCAAAATCCTGGCTAGCAACAGCAATATCATCCTGAATTGTGTGTTTGCCTTCAATCTCATCATCAACGATATCCTCAGAGAAAGCCATAATATTAGAAGGTTTAGCATTATACTTCCAGAAACCACCATGAAGAAAACCAGCATCAATGTCTGGTTTGCTTCGAAAAACAGGAGCAGTGAAGATATCCTTCTCACAAGTTGCAATTTTCTGCAAGCACAATATATCAAACTCAAAGTCAACTGATGCCAGAGATATGCTCAGCTACGAAGAAAATGTCCAGAACTTTACCTCTGAAATCTCAAAGAAAGTCTCATTCAAATCACAACTGAGTACAGACTGAATAACTTTTGCACAGGCTAAAACTACAGAATGGTGATTATCATCAAGACACATCCTACAAATCAAAACAACATTAAGTTTACTATTGTGTCATTGTATGAAGCAAGTGATTCAATCATCATTGTCAAAGGGCAGTGACAATAAACAGTAAAAGAATTCTGGAGTGACCAACCTCAATGCTAAAACAAGCTCAGGTTCAGGGCCAAGTGCAAAGGCCCAAATAGCCTCCCAATCATCTGACTTGTCAACTTGATTAGCATTGCTCACAGTAGATCCAACTTTATTTTGTTGGATACTATGTATCGCATTATCAAGCACAGATGCAAGAAGATGCAATGCAAGAGCCCGTTGTCCCGGAATCTGAAACTACCAAAATTAGCTTTGCACAAGAATCATATAACAAAAATCATAAGGTGTTGCTTTCCATTTATTCAAGAAAGCCAAAATTTGAAATTAATTCACTTAAAACTAATTGGTGAGCTATGAATGATGTTAACTGACCACACTTCTAGTAAGTTGAACTGCTTCTTTGATTGTGTATCCTGCTGCACCAGGGTCTCCCTCAGTCCGCAAGAAGTCACGTTCAGCTACATTATCAGCGCTAAGCCCATTGTCACTGGATATATTACCTACAAAACAAAAAAGAATGCCCAATTTCATGACACGGCATCTGTTACCCCTGTAAATAAAGACTGCATCTAAAATGTAAGTTTATCGCAAAAAAAATCTACTATTATTCCAGATAACAGAACCAGGTTCAACAACATGCTTTCAAAGAGGTTTAACATGAAATTGGAAAGAAGAACTGTGACTACTAAAATTATTACTGGTTTATGACCAAAGGTGAGGAAGTTTGAATAACCTTTATATCTAAAAGTGCTCATTAACAATGGGCAAAGGTGATCACCGAGCTACAAAACTTTCTCGGGTTATTATTATGTTAGACATTGGAACTTCTTATTGTCTACTGAAGATTTTAAACTTGGCTACTTGATTAGCTTCTTGCCTAAGATACCAAAACCTACAGGTATAGGTTTTGGCCTTCGTGATTATGGGAGGAACCATCAGCAATCAATTAAGTAAATCAAATAGCATGATGAGGTGTAATTGCTAATTACTCAATGCTCAATAAATCCACCAAAGATAACAAAACTGAGGATGATATATGACTAAAAAGATATCACCCAAACAAACCGAATGACAATAGGTTGTGGAGTAAATTAGAGAATCAGAATTTCTGTCATCGTTTTTTTTTTTAAATGAATGGGTGATATGGATAAAGAACAAATAATCTAACAACAAAAGGGATAAGAATAAGACTTTAGTCATACCAGTATCGGGTTCATCTGCAATAACAGTCCCTTCCAAAGAAAACCTTAATCCTCTAACTGCCTCAACCCTCTCACTCCAAGTATTCCACAAACAGCCACTGGTTGTGCTTAAATCATGCAGCACATTGTTATCTAGCCCACTCTTTGTGTCTTTTGATATATTCGTTGTCATCATATCTGGCCTCTCACTCCCTGCAGGAGGAGAAATCTCTGAGTGTTTGATCAAGCGATTCTCAATTGGGATACTATCCACTTGACTACTGACAGCCTCGTCTGAACTCGAGACATTTTTCTTCTTCAATTTTTCTTGGCCACGTTTTTTCAGCAAGTTCAACAACTCAGGGTTCATCTTCTCCATTATCTCAACCTGTGCTTCTGCAATCTCTTCAGCTGACATGCTCTGCAACCGGGAACGATTTTCTGCATCAATCTCACTCTCGAGAAGCTTAGACCCTTGTTCATTCCCATGACTATTGAAACCAGAGCTAGAAACTACAGTTTGATTGAGCTGCTCTCGCTTCTTTAGCATCTCTGACAATGCACGGTTATTTATCTCCATATCAGCTACGGAAGTGACAGACTCTTTCACTTTAGCTGGAGGCATAGAAGAACTTAAATCCGTTTCTATATCCACTTCCATTGGAACCTCGCTAGCTCGAAAGGGGTCATTTAACAACTTTCTATTCTCCACGTGATCTACTGCTTCTCCATCCTTCCTATATTTTCCTGTCTTCTTTAATCCAGCCCTATTTTTTTCTACCTCGTCAATCTCCAATGAATTATCACTCGGGACCAACTCTCTCCACCGGCTAAGATCCAAACCCTTTTTCTGCTTCCTCTTTACTGGATGCGCAAAAGCCGATATTGGATTAGAGTAAATAGAATCATCATCATCTTCTTCACCATCATCCTCATTATCATCATTAGCATCCTTTCTGCTACTTATCGGACCCCAATGCTGCAATTAATCAAATCAACATATAAATTCATAAACATCCACCACGCAACCATGAATAATTTCATCAAAACCCAAAACAAAACAAAAGAACCACCAAGATTGGTCAAATTGTGTGAAATTCAAAACTTTTTTAACTATCCACCACGTCCCATTATTTTAATAGCTCTAAAGCAATAGAAACTCAACTAAACCATATCCTAGCCCTGATAAAATCAACTACTTCTCTTCTCCAGCTCTGAAACAAAAACCAAAGTTCAAAACTTTCTCGAAAGCTCAAGACCTTTTCTTTCACTAACAAGAAACAAGACTCAATATGTCTAATATATTGGCTTCAAATTTGAAGCTGAGAAAACTGATAGTCTAAAACGCAAAAGACTGTGTAAAGGGGCTTACAGGACCATGGGAGCGGTGGCGAGCAACAGGGAAAGGCAAAACGGTGAGCTGAGGAGGAGGAGTAGGCTTGTTTTGTGGGGTTTCCGAAATACCCTTTTCAATAATGCTACCAATTAAACGTGAAGCATCATTTTCACCAATTTCTAGTTTGTTGGCTCCAAAAATCTTTTGAGTTGAAGTTGAGGGATTTGTCTGGTTTTTCCTTCTACTAATGTTCTGCTTGTTGACGTCCATGTTTAAAATGCTTTCGACCTTTCTCTGTTTCTTGTTCGGTTTGATTAGGAGGGCACAGACAGGAATAGAGAGAGCCGAAGCTTTTGGCTTGCGGTGAAGGTTTTTATAGAGAGAGGCCAGGAGAGAAGGAGTGGTTTTGGGCTTGGGTTCAGAGGAGGACTGGGCTTGAGTTTGTACATAGGTTTGTGATTAACTGATTATACAATGGGATTATATATATTACAAACAAGTACAAATGCTAAACTTTGTTTACAAAATAGCCCAGCTTCTATTTATACTTCCTAAAGTACCCTTTATGATCATATGCATCTCTTCCTAGAAAAAAAAACACTAAGGAAAAGCCTAAACTTTATCTTCTACACTATCTCAAGAAAAGTAGTCTTTACATAAACAAAAGAGACACGGAGGATAACTTAGAACATTGCTTCATGTCTATGAGAGTATTTGGCAGTGTGGTTGCGGTTGTTTTTTAAAAAACTTTTCGTGCTGAAATGCATGTCAATGATATTTTCTTATTTTTTAAAAATTATTTTTGATATCAGCATATCAAAACGATCTAAAACATATAAGATATATAAAATTTTAGCAAAAAACAAATTTTGAATTTTTTGGGAATGCGGTTTGCACCGCGTTCACAAACGTATTCTACGGATTCAAAGCAATCTATTAATATGGCCTTGAAAATCTTGACAAAATTATGTTATTGCACTTGGATCAGATCTTGTTTTTCGATTGCACTTCAATTTAACAGGACATATTGGCCTGTTTGTTTATGCGTTTTAAAAGTGTTTTTGAAAAAAATTAAAAAAATTTTATTTTTTTATTTACTTCAAATTAATATATTTTTAATGTTTTAAAATCATTTTGATGTGCTGATGTCAAAAATAATTTTTAAAAAATAAAAAAAATCATTGACATGCATTTTGGCACGAAAAGTTATTTGAAAAGCAACCGCAACTATACTATATTACTATCACATATGATTGTTTACGGGCTCTGTCAAATCTTGAAAATATCACTGTGAACTCTTGTTAATTTAATCATTTAAATTTTTTTTCTTAGATTCAATCCCATTTATTGATATGTCACGGGAAGAAACAATATAATTGTAAAAAAATTTAATAAAATCTCATGTTTGAAATGAAATTTATATGTGATTGGGTATTATAAAAAACACAATAATATACACGAAGGGCTTTATTAGACCTGGCTTGCTTAAAACTAAATTTGAGATTATAATAGATATAAAAAATTTTAAAAAATAATTTAAAACTAAATCTTTTTAAATCTTTTTAAAAACACGTACGAACAGCCAAAAAGAAAAGAAAAGGAAGAAGCACTGCCTAAGTTGATTTGTTCAAGCTTCTTTATCATTCAACTCAAAAGAGAACACATGTATATATAAGCACTGGACTGATGATGTGTTTAGAGGCCGTTTGTCTTTGCGGTAGCTGCTGCGTTTTTGTTCAGACACAGATAATATGGTGTTTGGTTAAAAAATGAAGCTGCAATTTGGTTCATGGGACCCATTAAAAATGAGGTTCAACCTCAAGTTTTGGCGAAGCAATTTTTTCATGCTTCTCATCCAGCGTTCTGTATTTTTACGTTTCACTCTCCACTGCTAACACCAAGCCCTTCCCTTCAACTCACGGCAAGCAACTCCTCACCACCAACAACACAAAAAGCTCTTATCCTCCGGCCGACAGCCAACAACTCCTCCCCTCTTCACCGTGGTCAGCAACAACAGCTACTACGTATGTAATAGCAGAACCAACTCCACCTTCAACCAAACCCGATCTGTCCAAGCCGTGACAGAATCTCCTTCAGCAGCTCCTGCACGCCGACCTCCTCCTTTTCGCTAGTTGCTCCTCTTGGTCACAGCCCCCTAAGCTATTGATAAAACCCATCTAAAAATAATAGATGCAGGGAAGAAAAATAATATCAAATCTTTATGCTGAGTTTTTTTTTTTTTTTGCAAGTTTCGGCTAGCTCTCACTAATGGGATAAAAAAAATATCTTCCATTATAATTGATTTCGCACTTTCAAAACAGATATTTTAAGTTATTATGTTTTAAAAAATGTTTTTAAAATATAATATTTAAAATTGTTGTATTTTAAAAGCGTGATGTTTAAATATATCATGTTTTTTAATAATAATAATTTTTATTAAATTTCATGCTTATAAAATAATAAAAAATATAGTTATTGTCGAATGAATTTTGTATGTGATAAAATTATAGATAGTTCAATGGAACAATAAAAAATATTTTATATAAAGTATTATTTATTTCATGATGTAATAACAGTAGTTAAATCGATAATATTTCAATGAAAAACTATCAATATTAATATATGTTTTTTTAATTATTTTATAACCTCAGTTTGAAAAACATTTTTTAACCAAACACATTAAACTACTTTTTGTTCAACCTCAATTTCAATCACAGTTTTAACCAAACATATATTTTTCCAAACTAACCTCAACTAAAAACATTTTTTATAAAACAACTTTTTTAAAAGTACAACCACAACAGCTACCACAATACCAAACACAATCTTAATATTTCAGTCCACACATTTTAAAAATGCTTTTCAAACAAAATGATATTTTTATATTTTTTTTTACGTCAAAAAGTCATTAAAAACCACAAATTTTGACAGACACTCTCCCACTTTGGGCGCAGCCACCGAGTGCAATGCGGGCTACCAGACTAGGCCTGGGCCTTGATTGCCCGAAACGCAGCCTGAGAAAATACTGGGGCCCACCCATTATAATTTACATGACTCTGGTCCCGCCTTCAGTGTTCCCTTCCCGATGTGGGATATCAACTCTCTGGGTCCTCAAGAAACTATTATCCTGTACTAGCAAAGTGCCGAAGTGTTTTTTCTTCTGGTTCTCCAAACTCTAAGCATGAAATCTTTTGAGATGAGCATAAGTTTTATAAAGAGCCAACTGTGTAAGATACATGGAGTCAGTTTTCAGTTCTGGATGTGGTGGTGGCTTTCGTTGTTATAACGTGGCGTGATGTCTCTAAAGTGATGGCTTGAACTGGCATCCTTCAAAGGCTCAAGGTATCTGACAATGCACAGTGAGATTTGAATGCTACCATGTAACTAATGATTCTGATGCATAAGATAGCAAGGATGGCTGGTTGGATGGATTCCATATTACCGAATCCTTATTACTACTGCAAATAGCGATTTGAATGCTCATCATGTCATCTGATCTTGGCTTGGCCATCTCAACTGTGCAAAGACCTGAACTTTTGTAGCATCGATCAAGCCAGATTCATCGGTAATCCTCCTTCCAGGTCTCTTTAGCCAAGGGTCCCAAAGAGTGCCAATGATTCCACCGTAAACAAATGTTTTTTTCCTCTCCCCTACCTGTGCTCCACACATGTAATCCTAAATCAGACCCCAGTTTTAGAACTTTCTTCCCATTCCAACTACGGTCATTTGGAATTCTGAGCTCCCCGGCAACTCTACCCTCCAGCAACCCTTAAAGAACCATTGTCAACACAGACTGAGTTCCATTCCTTCAAAAAAAACTTTCAAGCCTAAACCACCCTCCGATCTTGGTGTGAGTAACTAAAAGTCCCAGGCTACAATCTATTAAAATGCTTCCCACTTCTTTTTTAACCGAATTAAAGATGCTTTCACGGAGCATGGTATTCTTCAATCCCTTCTCCCACTTCTGCAGCAACTTAGCAAGTGCCAAGGAAACTGTAGCTATACATATGTTTGCACCGATCTAGCCTCAAGCAAATTCTAAATCGACTGATCATTAGGTTGATTCAGCCGAGTTTTTTAGAATACAGAAAGTTTTGGTTGGATTGTGGTACAAAATATTTTTCAAGATAATTTTTTATTTAAAAATATATTAAAATAAGTTTTTTTAATTAACATAACAAAACTATCAAAACAAATACTAAAAAAATATTTTTTAAAATAAAAAATATAAAAAATTAAAAACATATGTTCTGCCTGCTTACCTCTTCAATTCCTTTGAAAACCAAAATTATTTATCTGTGGCACCTAACACATATATAAAGAGTAATATACAGTTTGTTGTTGGTATCCCACATCGGAAATAGAGCAATAAAGACAGGACGCAAGGCGGATAAAATAGAATGGACGGGCAGCTTAACAACATACTTACCTGGACGGGGTCTTTGGGCGATCAAAAAGGCTCAGGCCTAGGCTTGTGGCTCGCATTGCACTACGCGGGTGAACCTGTCTAACATCTCCCCAAGTGGGAGAGTGTACGTCAAAATTTGTGATAGAGGGGGCCTGCGCTAGTCGCGGCCCCTGTCCAATATATGTTGAAAATTCGTTTTTTGTGTGCTTTCGAACTTTCTAGAACGCGTTAAAAGAGGCTGAGAACGTCAGGTTAAAAGATCAAGCTATAATTTACCGTAATAATTAAACTTGTACTTTGAGATCAATTTCTTATGTGATTATCACTGACGAATTCTCATACCTTTAATTGCAGTTGATTTTTATTCATACCACCCAAAATTTAATTTATCGGAGCACAAAGAAACCACATCTTGCTCGTACAAAAAACTGAACTTTACATGTCAACCATATTCTCCTGCGGCATAAAAATTCAAATTGTATTCATTTAAACTTTTAAATGTCGTCAAATAATTACATACTATTAATTACAACTTATTTTAGAGAGTTCAACGTTATAGCAAGAAAAGCTATTCAACATAATGACGGTTTTTTAAAAATAAAACAATATACTTTTAGTAAAAGAATCAAGTTTTTTTCACCAATATAGCCTCAAGCAAATTCTAAATCAACAAATCATTAAGTTGATTCAACCAAATATCTCGAGATCTAAAAATATGTTGTTTTAGAAATTTAGAGTGTTTTAGATTATGGTATAGAGTACTTTTCAAAATAATTTTTGATTTAAAATTTTATCAAAATAGTTTTTTTTATATCAATATATAAAACTATAAAAAATACTATAAAATATTAATTTAATATTTTTTCAATCCAAAAATATTTTAAAAAAACATATAAAAACAAAAATATAAATGGTGTCGAACACCCCCCCACTTAAGGGCTTGCTTTCCTCTTCATTTCCTACAAAAACCAAAAAAAATTACATACTATTAATTTATTTATCTTTGGCACCTTACACGTATATAAAGAACAGGATACAGTTGTTGGTATCCCATATCGGAAAGAAAGTAATAAAGATAGAACAAAAAGCGTATAAAATAGAATGGACGGGCTACTTGACAACATACTTACCTGGACGGGGTCTTTGGGCGATCAAAAAGGCTCATGCCTAGGCTTGTGGCTCTTATTGCACTACGCGGGTGCACCTGTCTAATATCTCCCCAAGTGGGAGAGTGTACGTCAAAATTTGTGATAGAGGGGGCCTGCGCTAGCCGCGGTCCCTGTCCAACATGTGTTTAAAGCCTTTATTGTTCTCTAACTCTTTACTTGGTTAATAGACGTGTTTACGAGGCTTTCAACTATGTATCCTCATTTTTGTGAAAGAACTAGTATTTTTCTGTTAATAACTACTTTATTTAACCGTTTTAAATTAATAGAATTTCGTTCTTGTTTTTTACAAAATTATTAATAGTATTTTTCTTTAAAAAAGAAGGGGGACAATTTGGTTTATAAATGTGTTAACAGATTATATGCTGCAACATATTAAATTCTTTTAATTTTGAATGACAAATTTCTAGACAAAATATCATAAGAATAGATTGAGATTAAATGCCAAAAAAAACACTATATTACTTTTTCATGAAAATTGCTTCTGGTTTTTTTTTTCTTTTGCTTGTAGCTTCTAAAATTCCCATGTAAGAAATTAAAAAGGATAGAAAAAAATTATTAAGAAAAAAATTTATTCAAATCACAATTTAATTATATCATAGATGCCATCGGCAAAATTGTAATGGGCTTGTATAAGCAAAACGCAGCCCATCTTCAATCTTAACAAGCTTCAGGGGAAAATCCATACAACTATAAATTCTCACCCCATCCACGGTGCTTTCTTTCCAATTTTCCCTCACTTTCTCGAGAAAAACCCACCATGGCAGAGTGGACCCACCTTCCAAAAGATCTCATAGAACTCATCTCCAAATGCCTAGACACCTCCACAGACCTCCTCCGTTTCCGTTCCGTCTGCAATTCATGGCGATCATCAATCCCTCCGAAATCACCCCGTTTATCATCAAACACCTTCAAGATCCTCCCAAATGACGGTATCTCTCACACCTCTTTTGGGTTTTCTCTGTTCAAGCGAAGTATATTCCTCATTGGGTTGCCGAATTCCCATAACCAGACAGACCTACAAGGCTGGCTTGTCAAAATCGAAGAAGATGTGCCTGGTAAAAAACACTTGTTTGATCCTTTATCACGGTGCAGGTCAACTTCTTTGCATCATAGTCTTCCTCGTGTTTTAGATTTAATGAATTTGAGAATTCGTGAATTGGGTCATGAATATGTTCTGCATCATGTTAGTTACAAGCCGAATTCGTCGAGTTTTACTGATGCTGGTAATTTATATATGGAGAAAGTTGTAATGATTTGGTTAAATTGCGAAACCGAGTTTGTTTTGTTAACAATTCATGTTTCTGGGAAGTTGGCTATGTTTAAGAGTGGTGATAAGAGATGGACTATTATTAATGAAATGCCATCGCCTTTCGATGACGTTATTGTTTATAAAGGGAGGTTTTATGCCGTGGATAATACCGGCAGGACTGTGGTTGTTGCGTTGGATACAGATTTGGGTTTGGTTGGGGATCCCGTTTTTGGTGGGGACAAGAAGTACTTGGTTGAGTCGAAGGGGGATTTGTTGCTGGTTGATATGTATTTGAGTATTGATACTGATGAAGGGTTGAGTATTGGCAACGATGTTGTGCAGGATCTTGTTCAGTATATGAGTGAGAGGACGGTTCGGTTTAAGGTTTTTAAGTTGAATGAAGAAGGGAAGAGTTGGATCGAGGTGAAGAATTTGGAAGATCGAGTGTTGTTTTTAGGTGATGATTCCACGTTTTCTGCATCGGCTTCTGAGCTTTCTGGTTGCAAGGGCAATTGTATATTTTTTGAGGATAATTTCTTTTATTCGAGAGAGGAAGGAGATGATGGATCAATGATTGGTCGTGATATAGGTGTGTTCGAATTGGAGAGTGGTTGTATAGGACCTTTAAGGAATTTTCCTGATTACTCCAAGATGTTCTGGCCACCTCCTGATTGGATTGCTTCAACTTCATTGGAAGTAAGTGTTCACTTTTTTTTGTTCCCACGGTGTAATTGTTTTCATGAAGTTTCAATTTTATTTTTGTGTGCTAGTTTATCCTGCCTGGATTTTGCTATTTACTCTGTAGATTTCTCAACTTGTTCGGCTTGCAGTTTGGATGTGTTTTTCAGCTTCATGTCTTGATAGTTGTGTATCCAAATGGCCCTTGGAATCACAGGTCATATTTGATCCATGATAAGCAAACTGGCAATGTTGTGCTGAAAATAGGTATAGATCCATTGGGTGGGAGGGGAACCCATTCTAGGTGAGGCATTTAGTGATGCCTTTTCTGAGACGATCTATCTCTAGAAGGCTAGATTCTGGCTAGACCACTTAATATATTTGTGAGGAATAATGGAAACTATGCCCCGACCTGCATTCCTATGCATTTGCATCATCAACTTACATCCCTCCATTGTGTCAGAGGCTCAGGACAGATCCTTCTGGTTTTCTTTTTCAACCTTAAATGTGAGTGGCGACAAGCCAAGACTGTCAATAATATGCCCTTTTTGAGTGAGAGAGCATGGGTCACCTATCAACTTCTGTAATTGAGCATTTCCAAAGAGAGTTGTCAAATTACATAATCTCAAGGCAACACTATGAACTGATTTTGGATTCTGTTGGAAATGTTTTACTTCAAGGTTCTAAGAAATGTTTTACTTCAAGGTTCTACTTTACATGGCAATCCTTCCTTCCTCCTAACCCTGTGTCCTTCCAGTTTTTTGGCTTCTTTGTGAATGCTTGAACATTGTTGCCAAAAAACAGAATTTCAGTTGCTTTGATAGTTGGTTACAGGACATTCATATCTCACTGTTTTCTTAATCGAATCAGTTAATTAATTGTTGATTGTAATTTCAAGTGGCAAATCTTTCCTGCTGGACTGTACGAACATATGCCTTGCAATGTGACCGTCAAATTTAAGTGGGATGGATGCTATTATTTAGCTTTAGTACAATCATCATGCATTAGTACATCTGCCCTTGTATCTGATATCACGTTCATTTTTTATTTATAAACATTCTTCCACTTCTTTTTTTCTTTTTCTGTATAATGACATGTTCTTTGCTGATATGGTCAATACAACAGGTGCAGAATCAAAACCAACTGGAAGAGCTGTTGATAGAGAAGTGAATAATAGTTGTCCTTTTCATGGCCGCTCTGATAAAATATCAGCAGAGCTTGGTGCTCGTATACCTGTCCATTAATGTACTTACCTGATGACTCGAGGAGGTTTAGAAGTGAAGCGATGAGCTGAAGTTTCCAGTGATATTTGAGAAGTTTACTCAGTTATGGCTTTCACTTTCTTTGTGAATACCAAAATGTTTAAGAGATTTGAGCCTTCTATCTCATGGTGGTTGAGAGCTAGGCAATAGCTTTTGTTCAGTCTAGCAAGTGGATGAAATCTCATCACCAAAAGGTTGCCTGATTAATTTGAGTAAAAACTCATTGCAATCAGATCGTGGAGGGTGCGAAGCTGGTTGTTTGCGTGAGCGCTCCTGTAGTTTCCATTTATTGCCTTGAGTAGAAAGATCCAAATGACTCTGGATTCAGAACTAATCGTTTTTGTTTTCTGTAAACAAGTGCTGTTGACTAACCTTTTTTTATTTTTGTTATTATTATTATAATTAATCTTCAGCAAGTTAACTCTACTGAGTTGGATTTTGTACATGCCCATATCCAATTAGTCAACGCTGAAAATGTAGGTAATCTCTTTCCAGTGTGCCAATTGGCTGACTCAAGAAAAAAGAGCATAATTTTCTCCTGACATAGATAGAAGTAATCTTTCCCTCACTTGCAGCTTAATTGAAAAGGGACTACATCAAAAATTTAGAGCATAATCTATCTATTGCTAAACAATATACAAGGCTAGAGATATGAATTCTACATGCTCCTCAGCCATTATATATCCATCCAGATCACATTAATGTGTTTTCTTGATTGCATTTATAGAATAACAATTAATCTCACTCAGGATGGTGAGAGCTTCAAAGTCAATCTCGTTCAGGAGCATCTCCAGAAACTCTTCTTGAACTAAGGTTGCCTGTGTATGTCCAAACCGTCTCAAAGTCAGATGACAGTGGTTTTTCCAACTTACGATCAGGTGCTTCCTTAGGTTTGCCCCTCTTTAGGGAGGATGGCACCCTTTCTGGACTTCCGGACACTGGAGTCGAAGCACAATACGTAGGCGTTGCAAATGGAGAGGCAAAAGGGCTTTGTTGGATTGAGAAGGGGCTAGGAGACATTCTCTTCTGGATGGGAAGACCTCCTAATCCTCCTCTGTTGAAGAGGGACATCGATTCTGCTGCAGCACATTGCTTTATTGCATCATCTACGTAAATAACATCATCTATCCTTGCCATAATGTTGAAGGCCAAACTCTCCATTACTCTTGAGTAGCTTTCGAGAATTGACTGCCCGACATCCTGCAAGAAAATAAACCTTTCATAATCCGCAAAGCATGTCTAGCATGGGCAGAACTGTAGCTGGATGCAGGGGTGGAGCTAGGATTCATAATTACGAGGGCAAAAATAAAAATACTATTTCAATAGGTATTATTACACAAATAACATTATTTTATTATGTAATATTGGATTTAAACAAAATTATTACATCAAGGTTGTATTATTGTAAGTAAATTATTCTTTAGTAGATATGTTATGGAGTAATGGGAAAACTTCAAAAACTATGGGGAGAAAATGTCTAGAAAAAGGGGGTAAATTCAAAATCCTTAAACTATCAGGGACTATTATGAATTCTTTGGTAAGATTAAGGGGGGCGATTGCCCCCGTTCTCTTACATGTAGCCCCGCCCCTATCTGGATGGTTTAAACAGTGTATTTGAGTGATGAATGCAACAACATAATTGTCTCTTGAACTATTTATTCGTTATTGCAGCACTTTTGGATTCATCTGAAAGGGATTCACCGCATGCAAAGTTATTTTATGATGCTGATTAGGAGTATTAGGTTAAAATTCTAGATTCCGACGAAGAATTGAAGCAACTACCTTGTTATATTGAATCTTGTTCATATCCAAAGTTGTTTGTGGGAGGCCAGGGAAACGAAGCCTTAAGCTCTGTAGGAGAGTTTCTGCTCGTTGGGCCAAAATCTGGTTCTTATGCGAATCTGTAACAAAGCCCTTGACCTTGCCGCCCCATGACGAGTGCTTAATTCTCATGTTATGGGTATGTTTTTTATGATCTTTCTGCTTCCATACATGCACCGCTGCCTCGATCCTGTTTGCTATTTCCAGAGTATGATGTTCTGTCGAAAGGTCAAGGCAATCGAGGAGGCGTTCTGGTGAGAACTGCTCAGCGGTTATGTAGCGGTAGATGATATCACCGAGGCAAGGTTTTCCATTCTGATAGCATCACAGAAGAAAATACAGCATATTGTGAGTTTAGCATCCAAAAGCACAATAGCAAAATTAAAATAAGAAAAAGTTCAAGGTGCATGATTTATTAACTCTTTCAGTTTTAAAAGATAAAAGTTATAGCTAGGAGGCAAATATGACAACAGAACCTCCTCCAAATGTAATCAATCAATTTGCCAAGTAAAAAATGGTGCAGACAAAGAATGAAGCAGAACAAGACACATGCTGCAGGGGGTAATTATACTAGTCCTAAGGACTTGTTATTTCAAGAGACACAAAACTTTACCTTGGGCAAGGTCTCCATGTAAGCAGTGGGTATTTCCATCTCAACTAGCACGCTACTATTAATAGCCATTGCTGCTTTCAATATCTGATTGGTGCAATCTCTGCACTGCTGCAACCTCTTCCTTGCATCATCTGACAACCCATTTGGTGGCACTTTTGGACATGGCAACCACCATTTCTCTTCCTGCCTAATAGAAGGCCTCCCGCCAGAAATACCCGACGGATAGGCATCACAATCACCACCATCAGCCACAACTATCCCCCGATCAACATACCAAAACTCCGTTTCACAAAACCCGTCAAGCATACTAATCAACATAGCATCAAGCTTCTTGAGCGCGGGCAGATTCACATATAAATCCGAGCGTGGTCTAGTTGCCATAACCTCATAAGTTCCCCCACCAGGAAATTGCTGCATCGAAGGTACAAGCTCAACAATCGAATCACTCACACATAACAGCCATTCCATTTCCCTTTTCCACATCGACTTCTTTTGCGGCAACAATGGCTCTAACCTCCACAACTCGCCAAAAACAGTCGCTGCAATTACAACCCAAGATTGAACTCAAATCCATATGGGTGCGCACACATTAACAACACTAATACAGCCAATGAAAATACAGACCAGAGAGATTTGTGATGGCATTTGAGATGGCAAGTGCAGTACAGACTCCTTTACCACCACCAGACATGTCCTCTCCTAGTAGAAGCTTGGCAAATCTTTCTTTCATCATCTCAACCTCTATGAAAATGTTAATGAAAAAATCCAAAATTAGTGAAAATAAATTTGAATAATGTAAAGAAATTTAAAGCAAATAAATCAGTCTTTTCAGAAAATAAATAAATCTCAGAATCAATTTTTTTGCTTCTTTGAAAAAATGATTAAAAAAAAAATAGTAACTAGAAAATCATAAAAATTAAAATCCACTAAAATGAAAAAAATATATATATATTTACCAGACAAATCAGTCTCCCTTCGTTTCTCATTCTTTGAGCCCCAGACCACCACATCTTTACCACCAATAACAGGAACCATAACCGGCGCCGGAAAACAGAAACCTCCAGCCACCGGACGCGGAGATGACGTCATCGAACTCGAAGCACAACCACCATCGCGACCAAGCCCTCGCCGACACGAGAAATTACTCGAACTAGTACAGCTCTCCGACTCGCTGACGTCGGCACTCAAACTATAGCTCCCGCACCTCTCACTACCACCACCGTCATCATCAGAAGACACACTCCCCATCTTGATGAAAAAAAATTAAACAAGATTAGACGGTCATAAATCAAGATCTTAACTGCTTCTCCTCACTGTACGGTCAATGTAGCTGGTTGGCTGGAAATGTGAGTGTAGTAAGTGTGTTTCTCTCTCTGGAAAGAATGGTGTTCGTGCTTGGTGCTTTTTCAGAATACTTTTTTTTTATTTATATAATCAGTGGCTGAAGGATTGTGTAGTGAAGAGTAGTTTGCTCTTTGCTGTTGATGAGGCGAGAGAGGAAAGGAGACGGAGACGGACGTTCGCTTGCTACTGCTACAGCTTAGTTTTTTCGTCTTTCCGTAACAGGAGAGTTTAGCACCAGACACGCCTTCTTTCATGTGGGGACCACCATGTTTTACTTTTAAATTAATTATTAAATCCCATTGGTTTTTTTTTTCATGTTATCAAGCACGGTCGGAGATCGACCTGAAAATGAATAATTTGAATGATCTTTGATAAATTATGATCAACTTGTTGTTGTGGAAAAACAAATGTTTACTATAAATATAAAACACATTGCAAATTATGTAAGCGTGAATTAAGGAGTAATTTAAGCATTTTTTGAGATATTAAAAAACTACTGCATTACATATTTTTCTTTTCAACTACAAACTTTTAGGATCAGATTATTAACTTATTTGTTATAATTTGTTTGAGAAAGGAAAAAAAACCAACAAAATAGAGTCAAAGTGTGGAAAAAAAGAGAGAAGAAATTTCATGGTAAGTCTTATTTAGAGACCGTTTGGCATTGCGTTTGTAACTGCGTTTCATTAAATTTTAAAAAATATTTTTTTTTGCTAAAATTGAGTGCGGTTTGTATTTTTTGGATCGTTTTGATGTGCTGATGTCAAAAATGATTTTTAAAAAATGAAAAAAAATCATTGACATGTATTTCGGCACGAAAAGTTATTTGAAAAGCAATCGCTACCACACTGTCAAACACACTCTTAGTTCACTGTCCACCCACTTTTTTTTTTCATGTATTTTAAAATTTAATATAGTTATTGATTTGTTTAATTAGATATACGAAAAAAGTTTTTAAATTCATAATGAATATTTTTTCTTGATGTCAAAACACGTCGGGAACTGCTGCACATTTATTTTCCCGGTGCTGAAGAAACTTTTGATGCTATCGGGGTATAGCGCGTGTCAATTAACTAAAATCTAAAATGAGTTAAAACTTTATTGGTAAATAAAAAAACAAATTATTAAAGCCTGTCTTCTCTTCCTTTTATTTTTATATTCTTTTAAAAAAATAATTGGTTTTTATTGTCAATAAAACGCAAGCAGTAACCCAGTGTTTGCTAAGGATCTGTTCATGTTTACGTTTTTAAAAAAAAATTGAAAAAATTTATTATTTTTTAAATTTAAATTAATATTTTTTTAGTATTTTCAGATAATTTTGATGTTCTAATATCAAAAATAATTTTTTTAAAATAAAAAAATATTATTTTAATATATTTCTAAATAAAAAATATTTTAAAAAATAACTATAAGCACTACTAAATACCCTACAGTGGCTGTAAATTAGAATTTTACGGGCATAACATGTGTTACCATGAAAAGCATTTTGATATTAATATTCATGGATCTCCACGATGATGTAACTGCTTGGTTGGTATTTATTAGCACGTGCGGCTTGTAATCGTGTCATTAAAAATTTATTCTTTTATTTTATGAGAAATTATTTTCACCATTGTATAGTTTAGTTATTTTTTTATTTTATTTTTATGTTTTTATAAATTATAATTTACATTATGTAATTTATAAGTTACATAGACACTTTACAATGCAAAAAAAAAAAAACCAATAAAAAAACTCAAATTATTTGCATGCTCATCTTAATGATTAAGTAGCTATTATCAAGGATCAACCGAGTGTTGTTGAGGCGTGAGGTTTTGTGTTAGTGACAGAGGAGAAACGAGAACCCAAAGATTTGGCTGGTAATGGAGGGAATAGCCGATAACGTGCAAACGAGTGTAACGGCGGTCTCTTTTTTGGCGGGACAAAGATACAAAGCAAGCGTACTCAGTTAATGAGCCCTGGACTCGTATTCCAAAGCGTTCGATTAGGCTACTTATTGCTTATTATTTTAATTTCATCTTTTTCAGTGCACAAAAGAGGTGTAATTAATGCTTAATTTGTTCAAAAGAAATGCTTAATTGATTTTGAAAGGGGCAAATTAGAGCTGGACCCTCCAATTATTGAACATGTCTTGATCAGGTCCCTCAACCATGACGACTTTTGAGGCTAAAATACCTGGATGGATGCAATGGGGATCTTCTAATCCAACATTTGTCTATGTTTATGCAGATATTTTGTGAGAATACCCTCCTCGTGATTCCAGCTTTATGCTCATTAAATGATCATATGGCATCATGGCGTCCTTTTTATTAGCATGTAGTTCGTGTTTTCTTGTGTTTTTTTTTTTATATATATATATATTAAAAAGAAGTTTTTTTAATCAAAATTCACACAATAACATTTAACAAAAGACAAACGAAAATATTAAAAAATATTCTGAATTTATTATTTTTAATGGTTAAAGATATTACTGATTGGGAAATTTAAGTAGTTATGTTTTAGTTTTATATATTTCCATTGATCACGAGCGGTGGAAAATACATGAATTGGGACTGAAGGGTTTGGATGTAGTTCGCTATGAAAGGCTAATGCCGGGAAATTGGATTCTTAGAACGCTGTGCAAAACGACTTGAAGATCTCACATAGTATTGACCGGTCTTGATCATATGAAATCTATTAAATCGACGGTCTTGATCTCACCAAGTGACTGAGAGTATCCGATAGAATCTCCAAGCGGCTAAAAGCCTGACAATGTGTGGAGGAGAAGTATTCGCTGTGGATTTGATTACGTGTAGTCACTTACAAAATCAATCCCATGGTACGCACTTCCTTTTCTATGTTCGAGGACGATATGTGATCTCTGATCGAGTGCGAGTTTACGTCCAAAACAGCTCATTTTACTGGAAATTGTAGATAATTGCTAGAGAATAGATATGGTTAAATCTGATAAAACATTACCGAACTAACATGAAATATATAATTATATTATATATATATATATATATTTGTGAAATATTTAATTTTTTTAATATAACATGATATATATATTCATTATTGATATAAAACATACACACACACACACATACATATATATTCATAATTTTTTAGCTGTTGAATAATATATAGAATATAAATATTAATGAATTTAACATATAGATATTCATTATTATTCGTATATTTGTCATACCGGATCTGATGCTCGAGATATGTAAAACTATCGTACAATTTTTTATCATCGGGGTTTCTGTCAAGTGGTTGAATAATTATGATTTTACTATGTATTCACGTGCTGATCTTTTCGAAGCAGGTTTCTTACACGTCATTTAGATCACTAATCAGATGATTGTGATTTGATGACATTTATAAACTATATCCTTTTATTCCTTACAAACGCTCGTGTCATTTCAATCATCATTGAACTGAATCTAGACCACCGAGATAGACTGATGGGCAATATTGGTGAGGACATGGGATCTAGTTAATGTTTTTTCACCTGGTTGGCTACCTTATACGTATTCAGGCTAAATTTTTCGTGCAATGAAATTGAAACCAGCCTTTTCCCATATGAATTAACGTGTTTTTTTTTTTGAAAAATCTCATTAATATATAAATTGTTGTGTTTGCAATAAATTCTATTTTGGTTTCTTTTGACATGAATTTGAATTTGAATATTAAAATCAAAATAATTTCACATGAATTGATTTTATAAGAATAAGGTATGATTTGGTTTAGATTAAATTTTAATTTATGGTAACACTAACCTGATCAAATTTAAATAATTTAATGAGTTGACCTAACTAAACTTAACAATATCAAATTAAAAACAAAAAAAAAACTCAAATTGACTTCCATGATATAAAAACTTTATATTCTTTATATGGTCAGCCTCAGATAGAGCACCACAACTATGGTTATTTCGATGAAATTGAATCCGGGCCCTTGATATCATAAAATATAGGC